>Ga0307515_10000029_pt1 | contig 365410 bp, 366 predicted proteins | sample 17_EM_MG_FD_194513 | JGI IMG/M metagenome (GOLD analysis project Ga0307515, IMG submission 194513) | Populus trichocarpa ectomycorrhiza microbial communities from riparian zone in the Pacific Northwest, United States - 17_EM | ecosystem: Host-associated > Plants > Roots > Unclassified...
CGCTGAGCAATACCGTGCGGCTCTCCACGGAATGCCCGCCCTGGACTTTCGGTACATCTGCCCTGATGCGCAATCTGTCAGCGCGTGGTCTACTCTGATCTCAGGCGGTCGTCATCTCGGCGCGGTACCAGTCGACGAAGCGCTTGACGCCGTCCTCGACGGATATCGTCGGGGTAAAGCCGGTCAGCGCCTGCAGCAGGTCAGGCGCGGCAAACGTGCGCGGCACGTCGCCCTGCTGCATGGGCAGCATGACGCGGATGGCCTGCTTGCCAACGGCAGCCTCCACCGTTTCGACAAAGCGCATCAACTCGACTGGTTGCCCGCCACCGATATTGACGATGCGAAACGGGGCATGCCGCGACAGGGTGTCGCCGGCGGCGTCGGCGGGCACGCGGTTTTCCTGCGCCGGGACAACGCGCATCAGCCGGACAATGGCTTCCACCAGATCATCGACATAGGTGAAGTCGCGGCTCATCCGGCCTTCGCCGTAGATCTCGATCGGACGGCCATTGAGAATGGCATCGACGAATTTGAACAGCGCCATATCCGGGCGACCCCAGGGGCCATAGACCGTGAAGAACCGGAAGGCGGTCGTCGGAACCTGATGCAGGTGCGCATAGCTGTGCGCCATCAGCTCCATCGATTTTTTCGTTGCCGCATAGATGGTCATAGGCTCGTCTGCGCGGTCGGTCTCGGCAAACGGTACCTTTTCATTGGCGCCGTAGATCGAGGATGTGGAGGCAAGCAGCAGGTGCTGCGGCTTCACGGTGCGCGCCAGTTCGAGCACGTTGAAGGAGCCGGTGAGGTTCGAATCGACATAGGCCTTGGGATTTTCCAAGCTGTAGCGAACGCCGGCCTGCGCCGCCAGATGCACGATCACATCCGGTTCGCCAAGATCCGCTGCCCTGTCCAGCGCCGCCTTGTCTTCGAGCATGCCGATGACGGGCCTGAAGCCGTTCGAGCGCGCCAGAATGGCATGCCGCCGCTCTTTCAGCCGAACATCGTAATAGGGCGTCATGCCGTCGAAGCCGGTCACGAAATGACCGTCGTCGAGCAGCCGCTTGGCGAGATGGAATCCGATGAAACCTGCCGTTCCGGTAATCAGATAGCGCACGTCCGCTCCTTGATGCTGGGGCTGCGGGTCTTGTCTGGTCTGCGCAGTCAGCCGTCTTTTGGCCATATCGCCTGCCAAACGCAAGAGATTTGCTGAGAACGGGCATCACCTTTCGGCAGAACGAATGCAATCAGCATGCGCCAATAAAGTCATGGATAGCGGGAGATAAGCGGGCTCGAAGGGGCTTCCGCTTACCTTTCATTGAAGAACACATCGTAAGTTGCAGTTGTGAGGTTGGCGTCGAGTTTGCGGAGAATGGTATGAAGAGCTTTGGAGCGATGCTGGCAGGCTTCGGAGGCTTTGGGCCGGGCTTCAATTTTGTGCGCATCGCGCTGGCCTTTTCTATTGTTTTCTATCACATCCTCACCAATTCCGGCCACTGGACACTGGCGCACGGCCCGGTGCTGTGGTTCCTGGAATACAGCCTGGTGCCGATGTTTTTTGCCTTGAGCGGCTTTCTGATCACCGGTAGCGCCCAGCGTCTCAGCCTGGAAAACTTTCTGCTCAATCGCGCGCTGCGCATCGTTCCGGCGCTCGCGGTCGATATTCTGGTCTGCGCCTTCATCATCGGCCCAGCCGTCACCACGCTGACGCTTGGTGATTATTTCACCGATGCAGGCTTCTTCGCCTATATGTTGAACATAATCGGCGTGGTCCATTTTCAGCTGCCAGGCGTCTTCACAGACCTCCCGGTGCCGCAGGTCAACGGCGCGCTGTGGACCATTCCCTGGGAGATCAACTGCTATATCATCATGTCGGTCATGATGGTCACTGGAATGGTGCGGCGGGCGGAAGCGACTGTCGTGCTGCTGGCGATTTTCGTCGTTGCGGGCCTTGCAATCGAGCATTTCACGCCGTTGGAGACCGGCGACAGCATTCATGTGCTTTTCGTCGGGCGCGGCGCCCAGCTCATCACACCTTTTTTGTGCGGGATTCTTGCATACCAGTTGCGCAACAGAATCCCGATGAGCAGGCTGCTGTTTGCTGCCTGCATGTTCATCGCGCTTGCCGCAATGCTTCTTCTCGATACGACCGCAACCGAAAGTGTCGCAAGCCGTCTGCTACTGATGCCTGTCCTGACCTACATCACCATCTATGCAGGCCTGTCGCACCTTCCGCTCCCGAAGATTCTGGAGGGCGGCGATTATTCCTATGGCGTCTATCTCTACCATGTGCCCTTCATCCAGCTCGCCATCCTGCTCGGGCCGCCGGTCGTCGTCGGGACGGTAGCCGGCATTTTCATATTGACCGTGCTGGTGGGCATCACCGTCGTATGCGTCGCCGCAGCCTCCTGGCACTTGATCGAAAAGCCGATCCTGTCTCTCAGGAAACGCTACTCGCTGGCCGGCAAAATGATTGCGGCAGCGGAGGCCCGGGCCTGATATCAGAACCAATCAGGCATCACTATCGTGCTGCCGCGAAACGCGCCACAGCCGATAAAAGTCCTGCTGCTTCAATTTCCTGCCAGAAAACGGAGGTTTGGTGGAGCTAAGCGGGATCGAACCGCTGACCTCTTGCATGCCATGCAAGCGCTCTCCCAGCTGAGCTATAGCCCCATAACGGGTCCGGCAAGGCCGGTTTCCGGGAAACCGCTGAGGTGTTCGCCTCTGCGGGTGGCGGCTTAATACTTCCGCTTCCGGAAGATGGCAAGCCTTAAAAAGGGAACGGTGACGATTTTATTTCGACACCGCGAATGCGGCTTCCGCTTTGCCGTCGATCGGCGCGCGGAAGCCATTCTCATGATTTTCGAAGAGGTTAAACCTCGTCGTCGTCGTCCGACACGCCGATCAGGTCGCTGAGTTCGTCGTCATCATCGTCTTCGTCAGCTTCGAGGAAGGTATCGTCGTCATCGGCATCGATCTCGACATCGTCGTCGCCGAGATCCGGAATGTCGTCGCCGGCGGCGTCGCCATCTGCCTCTTCCAGGGAGACGAGCTCGACTTCGGTGTTCTCGGTATCGACTTCTGCGACTTCCTCTTCCTCGGCCTTTTCAAGAACCTTGGCGACCGATGTCTCTTCGAAATAGGACAAGGGATAGGATTTGCCGGTATAGGGGGACACGATCGGGTCCTTGTTCAGGTCGTAGAACTTACGGCCTGTCTCCGGATCGATGCGCTTTGTTCCAAGTTGCGGTTTTGCCACGCTTCAAAGCCTCTTGAATGGCCGGCAGAACCGGCATTTGCCGGAAATCCGACGGTTGAAGGGTAAATGAATTAGCCGGTCCCCATAATCGTCTTGGCCCGATCTGTCAAAGGCTAACTTCCCTGGATGCGGTTCGGCATTTTCTTTGGTAGAGGGGATGACCGTTCTGCACCTTGCTGTTAGACGGCATGCAGAGCGTGAAGTTGGCAAGCTCCGCAGAGTTGAAGCCGGCGCAGGTTTGCCCATTCGACCCACAGGGGCAGAGCGGGTAGCCAGGTTTCGTCGGTGAAGACCGTGCATGGAAAACAGCTTTGGTATTTATTCGCAACACCCTCCTCTTTGCCCTGCTGACGTTTCTAACGCAGATCGGCGGGCTGGTATTTCTGGCGGCCATCGGAGCCAGCCGCGCGCTGAAAGCGTCTGGGCTGATTGCCAGGCTGATGATTTTTATCGCCCTGTATGTGGTTTCAACGATCGCCACCCAAGCTGTTGCTCCCGTGTTCGGGCGGGTGCCTTTGCCATGCTTTGGTGGCAACGCCGCGCTCCAGGTCCAATCGCCGATCTTCTGTGCCCTCAACAGAAACTATGTGAACATCGGCATGCAACGAGCGGCAGAGGCGCTATCCCAGCATATGGCGAAGGTGTTTCCGGAAACCGTCACTTTGGCGCTTGATGCCAATTTTCCGTTCTGGGACGGGTTTCCTCTCCTGCCGCATCTTTCGCATGATGACGGGCGGAAGCTGGACATCGCCTTCTTCTATCAGCAAAAGACAGGCGAAGCTTTAGGCGGACAAACCCGATCCCCGGTCGGCTATTTCGCCTTCGAGCAGCCCAAGTCCGGGGGCCTTTTGCCCTGTGCCGGACGTAGTGATCTGTTGACCTTTCGCTGGGACCTGGAATTTCTCCAGCCGTTCTTTCCAGACTGGGACGTGGATGAGGCGCGAACCAGGGAAGCAATCCTCTGGCTTTCTTCCGCAGGTCGACAATATGGTGTCGAAAAGATATTCGTGGAGCCGCATCTTGCGAAAGAGCTTGCTGTCGAGAACCCTATTGTGAGATTTCAGGGCTGCCGCGCCGCGCGCCACGACGATCATATCCACTTCCAGGTAGTAAAATGACTTTCATCATCGCCATCGACGGACCCGCCGCAGCGGGGAAGGGCACGCTTTCGCGCCGCATTGCCGAGGAATACGGCTTTCATCATCTCGATACGGGCCTGACCTACAGGGCTACGGCCAAGGCGCTGCTCGATGCCGGGCTGCCGCTCGATGACGAGCTGGTGGCTGAAGGTGTCGCGCGCGATGTCGAACTGGCTGGGCTCGATCGCTCGGTGCTGTCGCAGCATTCCATCGGCGAGGCCGCCTCGAAGATCGCCGTGATGCCGGCCGTGCGGCGCGCGCTGGTCGAGGCGCAGCAGGCGTTTTCCGTGCGCGCGCCGGGCACGGTGCTCGATGGTCGTGACATCGGCACGGTCGTCTGCCCCGATGCGCCGGTAAAACTCTATGTCACCGCATCGGCCGAAGTCCGGGCGCGCCGCCGCTTCGACGAGATCGTCGCAAAAGGCGTTCCCGCCGATTTTCTCGAGATCCTGGCGGATATCGTCAAGCGTGACGAGCGCGACATGGGCCGCGCCGACAGTCCTTTGCGGCCGGCCTCCGATGCGCACTTGCTAGATACCTCCGAAATGGGTATAGAGGCGGCGTTCCAGGCGGCCCGCACCCTTATCGAGGCTGCCCGAAACAAATAAGCATTCGCATGTTCCATCCCCGCGCCGGCTTGGCTCCTCCTTAAACGAGAGAGCGGATGGACCATCGGATTTGATCAACACCAGCCACCGGCGCCTGTGCCCTTCGCGGCACGCACCAGGAGTTTTAATGTCTCAAGCAAACCCTACCCGCGATGATTTCGCAGCCCTGCTGCAGGAATCCTTCGCAACCCACGATCTCGCCGAAGGCTACGTTACCAAGGGTATCGTCACGGCGATCGAAAAGGACGTGGCGATCGTTGACGTCGGCCTCAAGGTCGAAGGCCGCATCGCGCTCAAGGAATTCGGCGCCAAGGCCAAGGACGGCACGCTGAAGGTCGGCGACGAAGTCGAAGTCTATGTCGAGCGCATCGAAAATGCGATGGGCGAGGCTGTTCTGTCGCGCGAGAAGGCTCGCCGCGAGGAAAGCTGGATCCGTCTCGAAGTCAAGTTCGAAGCCGGCGAACGCGTCGAAGGCGTTATCTTCAACCAGGTCAAGGGCGGCTTCACGGTCGATCTCGACGGTGCTGTTGCCTTCCTTCCGCGCTCCCAGGTCGATATTCGCCCGATCCGCGACGTTACCCCGCTGATGCACAACCCGCAGCCCTTCGAAATCCTCAAGATGGACAAGCGTCGCGGCAACATCGTGGTTTCGCGTCGTACGGTTCTTGAAGAATCGCGTGCGGAACAGCGTTCGGAAATCGTCCAGAACCTCGAAGAAGGCCAGGTTGTTGACGGCGTCGTCAAGAACATCACCGATTACGGTGCGTTCGTTGACCTCGGCGGCATCGACGGCCTGCTGCACGTCACCGACATGGCCTGGCGCCGCGTCAACCATCCTTCGGAAATCCTGAACATCGGCCAGCAGGTCAAGGTGCAGATCATCCGCATCAACCAGGAAACCCACCGCATCTCGCTCGGCATGAAGCAGCTCGAGTCGGATCCTTGGGATGGCATCGGTGCCAAGTACCCGGATGGCAAGAAGATCTCCGGTACCGTCACCAACATCACCGACTACGGTGCATTCGTAGAGCTGGAGCCGGGCATCGAAGGCCTGATCCACATCTCCGAAATGTCCTGGACCAAGAAGAACGTACACCCCGGCAAGATCCTGTCCACGACGCAGGACGTTGACGTGGTCGTTCTCGAAGTCGACCCGACCAAGCGCCGCATCTCGCTCGGCCTCAAGCAGACGCTTGAGAATCCGTGGCAGGCCTTCGCGCACAGCCACCCGGCTGGCACGGAAGTTGAAGGCGAAGTCAAGAACAAGACCGAATTCGGCCTGTTCATTGGTCTCGACGGCGACGTCGACGGCATGGTTCACTTGTCGGATCTGGACTGGAACCGTCCGGGCGAACAGGTCATCGAAGAGTTCAACAAGGGCGACGTCGTCAAGGCTGTCGTTCTGGATGTGGACGTCGACAAGGAGCGCATTTCGCTCGGCATCAAGCAGCTCGGCAAGGACTCGGTCGGCGACGCCGCTGCTTCCGGCGATCTGCGCAAGAACGCCGTCGTCTCGTGCGAAGTCATCGTCGTCAACGATGGTGGCATCGAAGTGAAGCTCGTCAACCACGAGGACATCATCTCGTTCATCCGTCGTGCCGACCTGTCGCGCGATCGTGACGAGCAGCGTCCGGAGCGGTTCACCGTTGGCCAGATTGTTGATGCCCGCATCACGAACTTCTCCAAGAAGGACCGCAAGGTCATGCTTTCGATCAAGGCGCTGGAAATCGCCGAAGAGAAGGAAGCCGTCGCACAGTTCGGTTCGTCCGACAGCGGCGCTTCGCTCGGCGACATCCTCGGTGCGGCTCTGAAGAACCGCAACAACGATTGATCATTGATCGATTGAAATGAAAAAGCCCGCGGGAAGCGATTCCTGCGGGCTTTTTGTTTGCCGGAAAAGTGGTTAGCCAAGCCCACCCATGCGCATGTAGAGCGCGTAGGCATCCTGTATCGTGTCGTCCTCTCCAGCCACGGCTTCCTCTTCCTGCTGGGGCGTCGCCTGTTCCTCGTCGCGCGGGGTGGACGATTGTTCGTCCTGCGCCTGTTCGCCGGCCGTTTCATCGTCGGTGGATGGCTGTTGCTCTTCTGCCGGCTCGGCAAACATGCTGTCTTCGGTTTTCGCCGGCAGATAGGGGATGATGGCAAAGGGAATGGCGTCGCGCCCGGCCAGGCCTTCGAGCATGCGGTTGTGCAGCAGCGGGTCTCGCAGCGCATCATCAGGCTTTGGCAGGGATGTCCAGGCCGGGCGGGTTTCGCTTCTGTCTTCGATGCCGGCATCGGCCTGCGCCACCCAGCTGTCGATCTCGTCGGAAAGCTCCGCCGTCCAGCCATTCGTGCTTTCGACGGTCGCGGCATCCAGCATGGCCTCGAGCCCAGGTGTATCGAGCGGTTGCAAGCCGACCGCCGACGCTGCAGCAGCGCCAGTCATCGTCTGGCGCGGCAATCCAGCCGTCGCCCACGGGGCACCCTCGGGCAGCGGCAGCGTATTCTGAACCAGTCCTTTGAGGGTCTCTGCGAGAATACGCACGGGCTTTTCCGCCGGGCGCTCCACAGAGGATGGGAGATTTTTCTCCGGGCGTTGTTCGCCGATTTGCTCGGCAGGGCCTTCATCACCGATCGAGGGATCGTTCTGCTGCGTGTCTTGCCCCTGGGTTTCGTTTTGCAGGGAAGGTATCGGCTGCTCCGCTTCATCCGGCTTTGCAGCCGGCTGGCCCGTCAAGGTGGACGTCGATATGGGCCGGTTTTCGTCCCGCGTTGCTGTCGGCACTTGGTCCGTTGTTGTCCGCAGTTCACCGTCGTTTTCACGCGCAATCGTCGTCTCCGGTTCGATGTCGACGGCGATGACGCTTTCTATGGTCGTATCGGTGCTGGCGGCGCTGGTATTGACCGTGCCGGCCGGCGGGTCCTCTTGCGCTTGCGATGCAAAGGCCATTTCGACCTGCGGATCGATCTCGCCCTGTGCAATCGCGGAAACGAGGGAAAGAGCCTCCGGATCGGCGGCCAGGAAGGCGGCTGCGGCGCGCAACTGCGGCATTGCGTCTGCTGTGGTCGTTGCCCTTGTCGCAGCTGTATTGCCAGTCTGTTGTGTCTCTCCGGTTCCAGCTGCGCTCTCGCGTGGCAGCCTGGAAGGCGTGGCCGCGTCGGTCTCGATCTCGCCGTCTTCCATGTCCGGTGCAGGCACAGACTGTTCCGTTTCGGAGCCGAAGGTTTCGCGCAGGACGGCCTGAAGAAGGGCGGGCTCCACGGGCGCGCCGAACATCCGCGGTGCGGAGCCGGCAGTCAGGGTCGCAAGATGCTGTGCCGCAAGCGCCGGCTGGGGCAGGGGTGAGCGCGCTTGCTGGGCTGGTTCGGTTCGCGCGGGATTTGTCAGGAATGCGGCGTTCTGAAGGGGCGCCCGCAGGCTGCCAGCTTCCGGGCGTGCCGGATTGTCCAGCACCTGCGCAAGCACGCGCACCTGAAGCGCCAGGTTTCTCTGGCCAAGTTGCTTTTCCAGAACAATTCGGGCCTCCGGCGGCAGTTTTTCGAGAAAACCGGCGAGCCGCTGGCTGAAGTCATGGGTCGTTTCCTGCGGCAGCGGCGGGAATTTGAGGATCCGCGCCAGCGTTTCCATCAGCTTCACCAGCGCCTCCTTCGGGAGAACCTCGCTGCCATTGAGGTGACGGCCGAGGGTCTCGAGAATCTTGAGGATGGCCTCCGCGCGGGGGCCGGAGATGGCAAGGGCAAGGGCTTGCAGGCGGTCCCGGGGCTGGCCTGCCTCAAGCAGGGCTGCCTGCGCCGTCTGGGCCGGCGTCCGGGCTGTGAGAATGGGCATCAGCATCGCAATCTCCTTCAGCTTTCCCGTCTAGGGCCATGCCCGGATCGGCTGTTGCCAGCTAGGTTCAAAGATTGTCGCACGGTCCCGATTCGCGGGAGAGCGGACGTAGACCTGACATGTCGGTAAATGGGGCGCTTCATGCGCTGCCCGGCGACATCGGTGCCGGACCAGACTGCATGTGTCGCACGGACGCAGAGTGCGGACGCGCATGATTGTGAAAAGACTAACGTCAAATGATTGACGGAATATTAACCATGGACGGGAATTCTTTGCGGCTTTATGCGTCGCCGGTGGTGGCGTACATGTGATCTCGCCTGCAAAGCTTCGGACTGTATTGCCTTCGGGAGGAATGCGATGAACCTGACGAACCTGATCCTGAACACCGACAGCTACAAGTTCAGCCATTTCCTGCAATATCCGCCCGGCACCAGAGGAATATCCGCCTATATCGAGGCCCGCGGCCAGGTCGATCAGCCGGACGTGGTGTTTTTCGGGCTGCAGATGTTTCTGAAGGAGTATCTGTCCCAGCCGCTGACAATGGCGGATGTCGACGAGGCCGAAGCGATCGTGCTTGCCCATGGGCTGCCGTTCAACCGCGCCGGATGGGAACGCATCGTCACCGTCTTCGGCGGGCTGCTGCCGCTGGAAATACAGGCCGTGCCGGAAGGCACGCTTCTGCGTCGCGGCGTACCCATGGTGCAGGTGGTCAATACAGATCCGCAATCCGCCTGGCTGACAACCTTTGTCGAGACGGCGCTCCTGCGCGCCGTCTGGTATCCGTCGTCCGTCGCCAGCAATGTCCGCAAGATCAAGCAGATCATCCGCCCGTTCCTCGACAAAACCTGCGACGACCCGGAATCGGTCCTGCCCTTCCGTCTTCACGATTTCGGCGCCCGCGGCGCAGGCTCCCTCGAACAGGCCGGGCTCGGTGGCGCTGCCCATCTCGTGCATTTCATGGGCACGGACACGATGACGGGCGTGTTGTACGCGCGCCGCTATTATGGTGCGCCCATGGCCGGATTTTCGATCCCTGCCTCGGAACATTCGACCATGACCGCCTGGGGTATAGAGCGCGAGCCGGAAGCCTACGACCACATGATCGACACCTTCGCCAAGGGCGGCACATTTGCCGTCGTCTCCGACAGCTACGACATCGACTATGCCGTCTCGGAGATCTGGGGCAAACAACTGCGCGAAAAGCTGAAGGCCAGCGGCGGCACGGTGATCATCCGCCCCGACAGCGGCGACCCGATCGAAACGCCTGTTCATGTCATCAAGCAGCTCGATTATCATTTCGGTTCCAAGCTCAATGCCAAGGGCTACAAGGTGCTCGATCGCAGCGTTCGCGTCATCCAGGGCGATGGCATCTCGACCTCCGATATCAGCCTGATCCTTGGCCGCATGGAAGCATTTGGCCTTTCCGCGGAGAACATCGCCTTCGGCATGGGATCGGCGCTGCTGCAGAAGGTCAACCGCGATACCTATTCCTTCGCGATGAAGGCGAATGCCCGGCGGGACGAGGAAGGCAACTGGCACGACGTCTACAAGCGTCCGGCGACCATGAACCTCAAGGCATCCAAGGCCGGACGTCAGGCTGTGGTCAAGGGGCTTTCCGGGCTGGAAGCCGCAAGGCTCGACGAACTCGGCGACCGGCGCAACTATCTGTCCACAGTCTGGAAAGACGGCGTGCTCCTGAAGGACTGGAGCTTCGACGAAATTCGCCTGCGCGCCCGGTGAGGCGCCCGGCTGCCGCGAGGCTCAGTTCACGGTCACCGGCTTCGAGCGCATCCGCGATACGGTTTCGCGCTCGGCCCGCTTGCAACGCATCGGCGGCAGGTTGCGATCCATCAGGTCCATGTCTTCCAGCACCATGTCACCCATCTTCTTGAAGGCGCTGTCGAGCGCGCCGGCTCGGTGGGCGGAGCGCAGGAAGCCCTTGAGCGAACGGACCGGATGATCAAGCGGCAGCGGTTCCTGCGGGTAGACGTCGCTTGCCGCCACGATGTGGCCGCGTTCGACCGCAGCCATCAGCGCATCGAAATCCACCACATTAGCCCGGCTCAGCAGGATGAAAGCAGCACCGCGGCGCATTGCCGCAAAGGCCTGCGCGCCCAGGAAACCTTCATTCTCGCTGGTCACAGCGGCCACGACGAAAATAAAATCGCTCGTTGCCAGCACGTCCGCAAGCGTTGCCGGCTGAACACCGTTGTCGATCAGGATCGAGGCCGGCATCCAGGGGTCGTAAACCTTGATCTTCGTGCGAAAGCCGGACAGAACCCGGTTCAATGCCTTGCCGAGATCGCCGAAGCCGATAATGCCGACATCCGCGCCAGACAAAAGCCGTGCGCTGGCGTTTCCGTCGCCGCCCCAGAGTTCGCGGCCGTGACGGAAATCGACATCCGCATCGACGATGCCGCGCGCGATGTTGAGCGCCATGGCAAGGCCGAGTTCGGCCACGGGCTCGGCAAAGACCTGGCCGGTGGTCACCACGTGGATGCCGCGGGCAAACAGCACGTCGTACGGCATGTTGTTGATCAGGTTGCTCTCGACATTGAGGATCGCCCGCAACTGCGGCATGCGCTCCAGGGTCGCATGGTCGAGCGGCGGCTGGCCGATGATGAAGCGGACCTGGGAGAGGACATCGTCGTCAAGTCCGGCGATGGTGTCGGGATCGGCCTCGACGATCCGGTATTTCGTCTTCAGCGCAACAAGTGCCTGCGGTGTGAAGATCAGGTCCAGTGTGCGCGGTTCCGGCGCGCTGATGACCAATGGCCGATCGGTTGTGGGCGTCATCCTGTCTCTCCCGTTTGCCGCCCCTTGGGACAGCTGCATTCCTTCGCGGCGATTTGTATGGCCTGCCCGGCGATTTGCAAAGACGGAACGGCCGACGCAAGGCTGCCTAATAGTTCAGACCGCGTTTTTCGCGTTCGAGAGACGGTGGCAACTGATTGCTTTCTATGCTGACCTCGCCCTGGCGGCAGGAATATACGTAGGAGTAGCGCGGCCCGTTGGTTGGTTCGAACGGAAAGCTGTTGCGCACGAGGACCTGCTCGCAGGCGGATGGCGCATTGGTGTCGCCAATCGCCGGCTGGCGCACGCCGGGAAGATCGGTATAGGCCATCGCCTGACCCGGAAGAGCGAGGACAATGGCAATGACCGGAAAAGAAAGTTTCTTGCGGATTTCGCGTGGCATCGGGCTGGTTTCTCCGCAATTGCAGGCCTTGAAACGGCCGTATGGCTGCGCTTCAAAAGTTCGGTATCGTTACGCCTGGACATGCGGTATAGCGCAGCCAGCACTCGAAGGTTGATGTGGGGGTTTCCATGGCAAATGCAATACGGCTTCACGAAGGAGATATCGCGACAGCCGATGCCGGGCGTTACACCGGCGCGATCGCCATCGATACGGAAACGCTCGGCCTTGTTCCACGCCGCGACCGGCTCTGCCTCGTCCAGCTTTCGCCCGGCGATGGCACCTCGGATGTGATCCGCATCGCACGCGACCAGAAACAGGCGCCGAACCTGACTGCCATGCTGGAAGACCCGGCGCGCCAGAAGATTTTCCATTTCGGCCGCTTCGATATCGCGGTTCTCTTCCAGACCTTCGGCGTCACCGCCAACCCCGTGTTCTGCACCAAGATCGCCTCGCGGCTGACCCGAACCTACACCGACCGCCACGGGCTCAAGGACAATCTGAAGGAAATGCTGGACATCGACATTTCCAAGCAGCAGCAGTCCTCCGACTGGGCCGCGGAAAAACTCTCGCAGGCGCAACTGGAGTATGCCGCCTCCGATGTCCTGCACCTGCACGCCCTGCGCGAAAAGCTCACCAGCCGGCTGATCCGCGACGGCCGGATCGAGCAGGCCGATGCCTGCTTTGCCTTCCTGCCGACCCGCTCGAAGCTCGATCTTCTGGGCTGGGAAGACACCGACATCTTCGCCCACAGCTAATTTCCTATCATGACCGAAGAGCGGAATGTGCACGCCACCGGACCGACGCTTGAACCGCTGCGACTGGCGATCCGCGGCGCGCTGTCCCGCTTGCCGCCCGGTCTTTCGGAATTCATCCTGTTCGGCCTCAAACAGGCCTGGGCCTGCCTTTTCGGCGCGCTGGTCCTTTTTCTCATCATTGCCACCAAGCTTGTCTGGCAGCCGGACTGGGTGATCAACCGCTACGACGCCCTGTTCGTCGCAGCGCTGTCGATCCAGATCAGTTTCCTCTATCTGAAGATGGAAAGCTGGGACGAGGCCAAGGTCATCCTGATCTATCATGTCGTCGGCACCGTGATGGAGATCTTCAAGGTCCATATGGGCTCGTGGGTCTATCCCGAAGACGCACTCATCCGGATTGCCGGCGTGCCGCTGTTTTCAGGCTTTATGTATGCCTCTGTCGGCAGCTACATGGCGCGGGCCATTCGCATCTTCGACATGCGCTTCACCCACTACCCGCCCTTTGTCCTGACAGCTCTGCTGGCAATCGGCATCTATGTGAATTTCCACGCCCATCACTACATTGTCGATCTTCGCCTCGGCCTGTTCCTGGTCACCGTCGTACTCTTCTGGCGCGTTCGCATCTACTTCACCGTCGAGAAGAAACCGCGCTGGATGCCCCTGGTCCTCGCGGCGGTGCTGATCAGCGTCTTCCTCTGGATTGCAGAAAACATCGGAACGGCGACCGGAATCTGGCTCTATCCGGGACAGACGGTCTGGCACATGGTGTCGCTGCAAAAACTCGGTTCCTGGTACCTGCTTCTCTATGTCAGCTTTGTGCTGGTGACGATCGTCTGCAAGCCGCAGCCGCCGACGGGCATCCGCGAACCCGCCCTGAATTCTGACCTGCACGGTTAAGCGGCGGTTAACGGTTGTGTCCTATCGTTCGGGCACACCTTTTCTATCAACGCCGGAAAACCGACGATGAACATCACCTCTATGCAAGCCGGCGGCGGCGCTGCGACCGCGCTCGTCCAGTCCCTTCTCGACGATATAGAGAAGCGCAGGCTGGAAGAAGAAGAGAAGGCCAGAGGTAAAAAAGAGGACAAGATCCTCAAGACGAAGGTGGCTGCCGACGACGTTGCCCGGACGGCCAATGCGAAGATCAACGAGCATTTCTTCGGTGCCCTGCAGCGCGACGAAAATCCCCTGGCGACTTTGATTGCCCGCTTCACCGCGGTCATGGGCGTGACGCAAGGGGCTGAGGAAACCAGCCTCGACTTTGGCACGCGTCTCGAGGACGCGCTTTATCTTGCCGACTACGTGGCGAAAACGGACGTGGATGGAAAGCCGATGGAAATCGGGCTTGCCACCTTCCGCGTCTCAGTCGGAGACCTCACGGCTGCGCTGGACGGATCCGACAAGACGCCGACGGCGGAGGCGTCTTTCCTCGCACGTTTCGTCACGAGGAATGGTCTGGAGCAGGCGTCCGGCGAAGGTGATGCTGATTATGGCCTGCGGGTGAAGGCCGCTTTGACGGCGGCCCGTCAGGACGTACCGAACAGTGTCGCAGAGGTGGAAAACCGGTCCGGTCTGAGCGCGCTCGGCATCAGTGCCACCCAGATGATCAATGCCATCAAGCGGCCCTATGGAGATGCGGCGCAGGCCATCAAGGCGATGCTCGCCGACAAGGCTGCAGAAGACAAATCGCTCACCAGCGAAACGACCAAGGTGCTGCAGCGACTGGAACAGATCGCCGACCCGAAGACCGAGGAAGAGCTGAAGCTCGAGCGACTGGAAAAGGACCCGACCCGCGTCGAGGATGCCGAAACCCGCAAGGAGCGCGAAGAAGACATCAGGACACTGGAAGCGGCCGACAAGCTGGAAGACATCGAAAAACTGCACGCGGCGATCAAGGAAGGCAACGAAGCCGCGTCCGAGGACAAGGAGACAGAGGATGGCACCGGACCGGATGCGGTTGCCTCGGCAATCGAGATGATCCAGGTTTTGGCCGCCGGTGCCGAGGTGGCGCAGACCGAAGCTGAAGCGGATGCCAATTCCAATGCCAATACGGAAGCCACCATCGGCGGCACCGGCAGTGCCATGCTTTCCCAGGGTGCGGAAGACAGCGCCGGCGAAACAGCCACTGCGGAGGAGATCAAGCAGGTGCAACTGGTCACCCTTGCCCGCGCCGGTCAGGGATCCCAGGCAGAGGCAGGCGATGCGTCGGCGGAGCAGGATATCTTTGCCATCAATATCGACGAGGATGGACTTTACGACTATCTCGCGCGTCGAAAGGCAGCCTGATCGCCGATCGGACGCTCAGCGGCTGCGCAGACTTCGCAGCGTTTGCGCCACCTTGCGGCAATGGATATTGCAGCGCGCCGGCACGCTACATCCTGTAGACGTACAATCTGGTTTTCCTGCCGTCCACAACGTCCTTGATCAGGGTCGGTTCCTGCTCGCGAACGGCAAAACTGTTGCTCACGAACAGCGTGCCCGGCCGCATTTCCGCTTTCGCCTTCGCAAACATGCGCGGCATCGGAACCGGCGAGAGAAAGCAGTAGACGAGGTCGTGGGCCGCGAGATCCTCGTCCCAGATGCTTTTGTAGAGCACCTGCGCATTGCCGCGACCCGACACCATCACGCGGATCTTCGAGGCGAGGAAAACCAGCGGCGCCGTTTCAAGGCCGGTTGTGCGGAGGTCTGGATGCGCGCCGGCGAGATAGGTAACCACGCCGCCCAGGCCGCTTCCGAGATCGACGAAGGTTTTCGCGTTCTTCTCCTGCACCAGTTCGCTCAACGCCTTCCAAGTCCTGCGATTGGTCAGATAGAGGGGCACCTGTTCGGAGGCGCTGTTCCAGTAGATAAGCAGGCAAAAGACGAGCGCCGCCGGATAGACCCAGGACGGTACGCTGGAATTATAGGCGATGGCGAGTGGCAGGAGAATCTGGATGGGGATCCAGAGCAACGACAGACCGAGTATCCGGCCAATTGCAGCGGCTGCAGCGCCCTGCAGGACAAGGAGCAACGGGGCGCCGGGCAGGATGCTAGGCGGCAACAGAAAGAGGCCGCAGAGAGCCAGCCCCTGCGAAAGAACAACCTTGATCCACGGGAGGAATTGCTGACGCAGAATGGTCGTGGTCTCCTCAAAAGATCCTGCGTCAACGCGCAGGGCAAGATCGGTTCGAATTAAATTCGTACCCTCGCTCATCTGGAACAGGCAAGATATGCCGCTGACCATCAGACAAGAAAAAAGCCCGGAAAACCGGGCTTTCTAGGTGTTTCCGGACCGTCTAAACGGTCTGAAACGGGAATTTGGTGCCCAGAAGAGGACTCGAACCTCCACACCCTTTCGAGTACCAGCACCTGAAGCTGGCGCGTCTACCAATTCCGCCATCTGGGCGACGGACCGGGGTGTAAGGGGCGCTTGGCCGGGTGTCAACACCGATTTTGAAGTTTTTGGGTCAGGTATGGAAAAAATCGTGTACGGCTCTTCCACTCCGGTCGGAAGCGCGGGCCAAGTGCCTGATCCGCCACGGCGTTTTCCCGTCGTCTGCCGAGTGTTTGGCCATTTCGCGACACTTTCTCAAGCGGAAGAACGCACTGTCGCGCCCTCGAACCATCGGCAGCGCCAAAGCAGCCGAAGGATTTCTTTACACCAGACCTTACCTTGCGCCCGGTTATTTTTGGAAAGAGCTTGGTGACTCTCGGGCCGGACTGGCGCATGCTGGGGCAGGGAGTAGGATACACTGCCCGGCCGGCGTTCCACTATCGTTATAAAACGTGATCGCCTGCCATGAATAAAACAGAACGATCGAACGTTATGTGCATCAGGGACACAATCGAAAAACCCCTCTTGGGAGAAGTGAGGAGACAAAAATGACGAGATTACGCAATTTCGTTATCGGCTGCGCTCTTTCCGCAGCGTCGATGGTCACAAGCATCGCTCCGGCCATGGCCGTGCCACTGTCGGTTCCGGACATTAAGGTCGAACAGCAGGCGGACGTCCAGAAAGTCTGGCACAATGGTCGCCGGCACTACAACCGCGATCGCTATTACGGACACCGCCGGCACCACAGGCCCGGCTTCAGCGTCTATATCGCTCCGCGCCCGGTCTACCGGGACCGCTATGTGCGCCGCGGCGGCTACAGCGCCCATGTGAACTGGTGCCTGCAACGCTATCGCTCGTACGATCCTGGGAGCAACCGCTTCCTCGCCTATGGCGGCGTCTACAAAGTCTGCCGTTCGCCTTACCGGTAAGCACTGCAGCGTAAGATCAAAGACAGCGGGGCTATGCTCCGCTGTTTTGCGTTCTGAATCCCGTCAGGTGCGGTCTGTGTGCCCGAGATCGCGCTGCGGATCGATCAGGTCACGCACCTTCTGCTTGAGTTCCTTCGGCCCCGGAAAGCCACCGTCCCGTTTGCGTTCCCAGATGAGTGTGTCGTTCAGCCTGATCTCGAAATTCCCCCCGGTTCCCGGAATAAGCGCGACCTCGCTGATGCTGTCGGAGAATGTCGACAGCAGCTCCTGCGCCATCCAGGCGGACCGCAACAGCCAGTTGCATTGCGTGCAGTAGAGAATGGAAATTCTGGGCTTTTCGCTCATTCCGCCGGTCCGTTCCTTGGTTTCCGTGGGAGTTTAAGCATCGTTCTGCTCACCGGCAACACGATCCCTCACAAAAATGTCAACTAAAGTTATCATATTTAAACCGCGGCTATCTTGCGCTTGGCGGGCGGGCTGGCAAGACAGTTGCTGCATTGCAAACGTCCAACAAGGAACGCCCATGACCGACATATCCGCCAGCCGTCCCCGCGCCATCTTCCCCGCCCTGCAGAAGATTTACATGCCCTTCCATACGCTTGCCGAGACGCTGCTGCGCGTTACGGCGGGCCTGCTGCTCGTTACCCATGGCTATGGCAAGATCATGAACCCCTTCGGTGCCGTCGGCATGGTAGAGGGACTTGGCTTCTATCCGGGCGTCTTCTGGTCGCCACTTTTGGCCGCGACCGAGTTCTTCGGCGGCATCCTGGTTGCCATCGGCCTGTTCACCCGCCCGGCAGCGTTCGCATCGATGATCGTGCTGCTGGTCACGGTCTACTTCCACGGCATCGTGCAGGGCGAGGGCCTCGGCGGCGCGGAGAAGTCGATCCTCTGGGCAGCGATCTTCCTGTTCTTCGCCGTTCGCGGCTCGAATGCGCAGTCAGTGGACGCCAAGTTCGGCAAGCAGATCTGAGTGTGCATTCAGGGCTGCGGCTTCAATGTCGCAGCTCTATTCTGCATATTCGCCTTGCGCATTTTCCAGCGCTTGCAAGCAGAACATCTTGAACTTCAGAAGTTTTTCCTCGCTGCCAAAGATTCGCTTCGGCAAGGCGATTTGTGCCTCCGGGCCTGCGAATATCATGAGGTAGTTCTCTGTCTCTCGGACTTCCGTAACCTCTTGCCATGGTATCTCGATCCTCTGTCCCCCACCATTGTAGGTCAGGAATTGAAAATCGATTTCACATTTGACATCGCCCCCTTTGCCAAAACGCCGAAGGTAAATGTTGAAGTAAATTTTCAGAACGAAGTGTGCAACGACAGCGATCAGCGCAAAAACTCCGAAACGTAGAATGAAATCTATCTTCCAGGCATTCGGGAAAGCTGAATAGAGGACCAGCATCGTCATCAGCGAGAAGATGCAAAGGAACAGAACGTAATAAAAATATTGGAATGCGTTTCGAATGCTGAAGAAAAATCGATCTAAATAATCTCTGTCCTTCGCTGCGGAGATTTCCCGGACGACTTCGGTAGCGACAAGCGTTTCCATCCTGTTGGCGCGAAATTCGAAGCGCCAATTGCCGCCCGCTCTTGTAGCGGACAGCAATTTTTCCAGTGGAAAATCCATAGAGGCTTTTTACAGCGTACGGGTGATGTGCTCGACGCGGAAGCACTCGATCGTGTCTCCGGCGCGGATGTCTTCGTAGTTCTCGAAGGCCATGCCACATTCCTGGCCCATCGGCACTTCGGAGACTTCGTCCTTGAAGCGCTTGAGGGTCTTGAGCTTGCCTTCGTGGATTACGACGTTGTCGCGCACGAGACGAACCCCGGCACCACGCTCGACCTTGCCTTCGATGACGCGGCAACCCGCGACCTTGCCGGTCTTGGTGATGTTGAACACCTCTAGGATTTCGGCATTGCCGAGGAAGGTTTCGCGGCGTTCCGGCGAAAGAAGACCCGACATCGCTGCCTTCACGTCATCTACCAGGTCGTAGATGATGTTGTAGTAGCGGATCTCGATACCGGCGCGCTCGGAGGCCTGGCGGGCCTGAACATTGGCACGGACGTTGAAGCCGATGATGGCTGCGTTCGACGATTCGGCGAGCGAGATATCCGACTCGGTGATGCCGCCGGCGCCCGAATGCACGATGCGCGCCCGGACTTCGTCGGTGCCGAGCTTGTCGAGCGCGCCGATAATGGCTTCGATCGATCCCTGAACGTCGCCCTTGATGACCAGCGGGAATTCCTTCAAGCCGGTGTTCTGGAGTTGGCTCATCATCTGTTCGAGCGAACCGCGCTGGCCGGATGCACGGGCAACGGCCTTGTCGCGGGTCAGGCGCTGGCGATATTCCGAGATTTCGCGGGCGCGGCTTTCGTTTTCGACGACAGCGAACTTGTCGCCGGCAAGCGGCGTTCCGGAGAGACCAAGGATCTCGACCGGCGTTGCCGGACCGGCAGCCTTCACATGCTCGCCCTTGTCGTTGACAAGCGCGCGCACACGGCCCCACTGATCGCCGGCAACGATGATCTGGCCGGGCGCAAGCGTGCCCTTCTGAACGAGAACGGTGGCAACGGCGCCGCGGCCACGGTCGAGTTCGGCTTCCACGACCACACCTTCTGCGGTGCGGTTCGGATTGGCCTTCAGGTCGAGAATTTCGGCCTGCAGCAGGATCGCTTCGAGTAGCTTGTCGAGGTTGACGCGGTTCTTGGCCGATACTTCGACGTCAAGAACTTCACCACCCATCGATTCCACGAAGACTTCATGCTGCAGGAGCTGCATGCGGACCTTCTGCGGATCGGCTTCGTGCTTGTCGATCTTGTTGATCGCCACGATGATCGGAACACCGGCAGCCTTGGCATGGCTGATGGATTCGATCGTCTGCGGCATGACGCTGTCATCGGCCGCAACCACCAGGATCGCGATGTCGGTTGCCTGCGCACCACGGGCACGCATCGCGGTAAATGCCGCGTGACCGGGGGTGTCGATGAAGGTGATCTTCTGGCCGTTCTTTTCGACCTGATAGGCACCGATATGCTGGGTGATGCCGCCGGCTTCGCCGGAGACGACGCTCGTCTGGCGGATGGCATCGAGCAGCGATGTCTTGCCGTGGTCGACGTGACCCATGATGGTGACGATCGGCGGACGCGAAACCATTTCGCCATCGTCGTCGGAAACGTTGAAGATGCCTTCTTCGACGTCGGATTCCGAAACGCGCTTGACGGTGTGGCCGAACTCGCCGGCAATCAATTCTGCAAGGTCGGCATCGATGATGTCGCCCGGCTTCATCATCTGGCCTTCCTTCATCAGGTACTTGATGACATCGACAGCCCTTTCGGACATGCGCTGCGACAGTTCCTGAATGGAAATGGTTTCCGGAAGCACGACTTCGCGCAGGACCTTTTCACGGGTCTCCTGCATCTGGCTGCGGCGGAACTTCTCCTGGCGGCGACGCATCGCAGCCATGGAGCGGCCACGCGGATTGCCTTCGTCGTCGAGAGCGGCCGTCAGCGTCAGCTTGCCCTTGCGGCGTTCCTCTTCCGTCTTCGGACGGGCAGGGGCCTTTGCAGGCTCCGGCCGAACGACCTTGCCGCGAACCGGCGCGGCATTGCCACGGGCCGGACGGCTTTCATCCTCTTCCGCATTGACCTTTCGGCCGCGGGCGGCAGCTTCCGGCACAGCGGCCGGCGTGGCTGTCTTGGTCGCAGATTGCGGGCGCGCCTGCTCGGCGCGGCGTGCGGCAATCGCAGCGGCTGCCAGAGCGGCTTCCGCTTCGGCTGCCTGTGCGGCCTCGACAGCGGCCTTTTCGGCTTCGCGTTCTGCTGGTGTACGGGCGGCCTCTTCGGCTGCGAGACGGACAGCTTCTTCCTGCTCGAGCTTCAGCCGCGCGGCCTCCTCGACCTGACGGCGCTCCTCTTCGGCAGCCCGGCGCTTGGCGTCTTCGGCGTCGCGGATCTGGGCTTCTGCAAGGGCGCGACGGCGTGCGTCGATCTCGCCAGCGGAAAGCTGGTTCAGGACGACACCGACACGCGGCCGGTTTTCCTGCGGTCGTGGCTGCTGTGCCTGCGGCTGCGGCATCTGTCGAACAGGCTGCTGGACCGGTGCCTGGCGAACGTCCGGTGCCTTCTGCACGACGGGTGCTGCTGCAACGATCGGCTTTTCGTCTTCGGGGCGCATCGGACGCCGCTTGCGGGTCTCGACCACAACAGCTTTCGTCCGGCCACGACCCATGTCCTGCCGAACTGTTCCCTGCTGAACCCCCAGGGGCTTCAGGGTCAGCGTCTTCTTGCCCGCTGCGCCGTGTGTCTTGTCGTCGTTGTTGTCAGTCATTCCGTTCCGTTCCTAAGATCAGGGCCGGATGCGTATCACCAGACCCCGCCGTTCAATTTCTGTTCTGTACTCGCAGTGTTTCCAGCATGTGCCGGTCACCCGCGTCATTGTGTCGGCAGGCCAGTTTCGGCGCCAACGGCTCGAGCGGGGACGGTTCCCCGGTACGTTTCGAGCATGTTTGCGCGCTTCACTACACCCTCACCCGCCTGCCCTGCAAGCGCGCAAGCATGGATAAAAGCATTCTGACCCAAAAGCCCGTTCATTTCGGCCTCGGTAAAGAAGCGAAACGACCGTATTTCCTGTCCGTCATCGACAACAAAGCTCATCGCCTTGCGTGCCTGGTCAATCTTGCGCACACCATCGGCGGCCGCATCCACTGCGTGAAACACGGCAAGTGCCGCCATGCTGCGCACCGCCTGGTCGACTTTCGACGAGCCGCTGATGAACTGGCCGGCCTTGCGTGCCAGATTCATCATGCCTGCCAGTTGCAGCGCCAGAAGCCGATCGACATCATCGGCAAGCTCCGGTCCCACTGTCACATCCCTTTTCAGCGCCCGCGAAAAAGCTTTCTTCGCAATCGCCTTTTCCACCACGGCGCGTTCGGCCGTGACCCAGCAACCGCGTCCCGGCAGCTGCTTCTTGAGATCAGCAACGATCCGCCCCGTCGGATCGGCGACGAAACGGATGAGACCGTCGGTCTCTCCGCTTTGCCGCGTTACGATGCACATCCGGCCGTTCACTTCGCCATCGCCCGCATCATCAGTCGTTTCTGTCTCTTCAGCCGGCATCAGGCCCTGGATCACGGTCAGCACACCCTCAAGCGTCCTGTTCCGCGCCTTCCACAACCTCAAGAGCTTCCAGTTCGGTCACCAGTTCGTCTTCGGTGATCCATCCGGCCGCAACGCGGGCCTGAAGGATCATCGTTTCGGCTTCGGTGCGCGAGATTTCGATCTTGGAGAACAGGCCTTCGAACTTCTTCGTCTCGCCGTCCTTGCGTTCCGACCAGCCGATGAGGTCGTCAGCGGCGCAGCCTGCAAAGTCTTCGATCGTCTTGATGCCGTCCTCGCCGAGCGCAACCAGCATCTGGGCAGTCATGCCGTTGATCGTGCGCAGTTCGTCGGCAACGCCGAGCGCGATGCGCTTGGCATCCATTTCCGCCTCGAGCCGCTCCAGATATTCACGGGCGCGGGTCTGCAGTTCGCTGGCCGTGTCCTCGTCAAAGCCGTCGATCGAGGCAATTTCGTCCAGCTCGACATAGGCCAGTTCCTCGACGGCGGCAAAGCCTTCCGAGGCCAGGACCTGGCCGACCATTTCGTCGACGTCGAGCGCTTCCATGAACAGGGCGGTGCGTTCGTTGAATTCCTTCTGACGGCGCTCGGACTCGTCCGCTTCCGTCATGATGTCGATGTCCCAGCCGGTCAGCTGCGAGGCGAGCCGGACGTTCTGGCCGCGACGGCCGATGGCCAGCGACAGCTGCTCGTCTGGAACCACGACTTCGATGCGCTCCGCATCTTCGTCAAGAACCACCTTGGTGACTTCCGCCGGCTGCAGGGCATTGACGATGAACGCTGCCGGGTCCTGGGACCACGGAATGATGTCGATCTTCTCACCCTGCAGTTCGCCGACAACCGCCTGAACGCGCGAACCGCGCATACCGACGCAAGCGCCGACCGGATCGATCGAACTATCGTTCGAGATTACGGCGATCTTGGCGCGCGAGCCCGGATCACGGGCGACCGAACGGATCTGGATGATGCCGTCGTAGATCTCAGGCACTTCCATGGTGAAGAGCTTGACCATGAACTGCGGATGCGTGCGCGACAGGAAAATCTGCGGGCCGCGCTGCTCGCGGCGCACGTCGTAGACATAGGCGCGGACGCGATCACCATAGCGCATGTTTTCGCGCGGGATCATTTCGTCGCGGCGGATGATGCCTTCGCCACGGCCGAGATCGACGATGACATTGCCATATTCGACGCGCTTGACCGTGCCGTTGATGATTTCGCCGACGCGATCCTTGAATTCATCGAACTGGCGGTCACGCTCGGCTTCGCGAACCTTCTGGACGATGACCTGCTTGGCCGACTGGGCAGCGATGCGGCCGAAATCCATCGGCGGCAGCGGATCGGCAATGAAGTCGCCGAGGATGGCGTCGGGGTTGCGGTCGCGGGCCAGTTCCAGCGGAATCTGCGTCGAATAGTCCTCGGCAACCTCGACGACTTCGAGCAGGCGCTGAAGCCGGATTTCGCCGGTCTTGGAATTGATGTCGGCACGGATGTTGCTTTCCGAACCGTAGCGCGAGCGCGCGGCTTTCTGGATCGCATCGGCCATGGCGGCCAGCACGATTTCGCGGTCGATCACCTTTTCGCGCGCGACGGCATCCGCAATCTGCAGAAGTTCGAGCCGGTTAGCACTGACTGCCATTTCATGTCTCCGTCTGATTGCCGGGGGCTATAAGCGCCGCGCCGTGCCTTAGTCGATGGGTGAGTTCTCGTCTTCAAAATTCTGGTTCGCGGCCTGCTGGGCTTTTGCCTTCTTGTCGGCAACCAGCGCATCGCGGATCAGGTCGTCGGTCAGGATCAGTCGTCCTTCGGCCAGCGCCGTGAACGGGATGACCACCTTCGGTTCCTCGCCATAGGCCGGCTGGTCGCGTTCGATGGTAAAGCCGTCGTCGTCGGCCGAAACGATCTTGCCGCGGAAACGCTTGCGATTGTCGACCAGGATCGATGTCTCGCATTTGATGAGATGGCCAGACCAGCGGGTAAAGTCCGACTTGCGCACCATCGGGCGGTCGATGCCAGGCGACGACACTTCCAGATGATACTGCTTTTCGACCGGATCATCCACATCGAGAACAGGCGAAATCGCCGTCGAGATCGCTTCGCAATCCTCGACCGTCATCGTGCCGTCGGTCCGCTCAGCCATGATCTGCAGCGTCGCGCCGTTCTGCGAGGAAAGACGCACGCGCACGAGTTGATAGCCCATCGGCACGAGCACCGGCTCGATGATGTCGGCGATGCGACGATCAAGCCCTGTTTCGGTGATCAGCCGTGGTTCCTGTGCCTGTTCTGCCGTTGTCGTATCGGACAAACGCTGTTCTCCCTGAGCGTCCGGTACACCGCCTGCCGCATGGTGCGTGAAAGCGTAAACCGGATCGAAATCTGCCTGCGTGCGTGGCGCCCGGCAAAAACCGCGGCGGGCCGCACAGACTTGAAGGTAACAAAAAAGAGCGGGTCCTGACGGGCCCACTCTTCATCAACCGATCAAGAATTTGAGGGTGATATACGCTCGATCATCCGCAAATGCAAGATAGGCCTGATGTGATCCACAAAAGGACCGGATGCTGCTTCATCTAGGGGCTCTCAATCGACCGGCTGCCCGGAAATCTCCCACGGGGCATGGCAAAGCCGGTTGCCCTTGGTATAGGCTGGCCTACATCATGCGTCATGGAATGACAGGGAGGGCAACGCGCTTTGCCGGATAGATTATCGCCGCTGGCGCCTTTCAGGCACGACATTTTCCGGACCATCTGGCTGGCGAGCCTCGCGTCGAATTTCGGCGGCCTTATTCAGGCCGTCGGCGCCGGCTGGATGATGACGTCGATCTCGGATTCGGTGAACATGGTGGCGCTGGTGCAGGCCTCGACCTCCTTGCCGATCATGCTGTTCTCGCTGGTATCCGGCGCGCTCGCAGACAATCTCGATCGCCGGCGGATCATGCTGATCGCCCAGTGTTTCATGCTGGTCGTCTCTGCGCTGCTCACCGCCTGCGCCTGGTTCGGCTTCATCACGCCCTGGCTGCTGCTGTTCTTCACTTTTCTCATCGGTTGCGGCACGGCGCTCAACAATCCGTCCTGGCAGGCCTCCGTCGGCGACATGGTGCCACGCGAGGTGCTGCCGGCGGCGGTGGCGCTCAACAGTATGGGCTTCAACATCACTCGCTCGGTGGGCCCGGCGATCGGCGGCGCCATCGTCGCGGCGGCCGGTGCAGCTGCGGCTTTCGCCGCAAATACTCTGAGCTATTTCGCCATCATCTTCGCGCTGGTTCGCTGGCGGCGCGATGTCAGCCTGAGCAAGCTGCCGCGCGAATCGATGGGGCGGGCCATCTCTGCTGGTCTTCGCTATGTCGCGATGTCGCCCAATATCGGCAAGGTGCTCGTGCGCGGCTTCGTCTTCGGCCTGTCGGCCAGCGCCATCCTCGCGCTCCTGCCGCTCGTCGCCCGCGATCTCGTCTCCGGCGGCCCATTCACTTTCGGCGTGCTGCTCGGTGCGTTCGGCCTTGGCGCCATCGGCGGAGCTCTGCTCAGCGCCCGGCTGCGCGAACATCTGTCCAGCGAGGCGATCGTGCGCATCGCCTTTGCCGGATTCGCAGTCAGCAGCCTCGTCACCGCGCTCAGCCCCTACAGCTGGCTCACATGTCTTGCTCTTCTTCTGTCCGGCTGCGGCTGGGTGTTGGCGCTGTCGCTGTTCAATACGACGGTGCAGCTTTCCACTCCGCGCTGGGTGGTGGGCCGTGCCTTGTCGCTTTACCAGACGACGACCTTCGGCGGCATCGCTGCCGGCAGTTGGATCTGGGGGCAACTGGCGGAAGTGCATGGGCCGGCAAACGCACTGATGATCTCCGCCGCCGTCATGGTCGCCGGCGCGGCGATCGGCCTTCGCCTGCCGCTGCCGGAATTCCAGTCGCTCGATCTCGATCCGCTGAACCGCTTCTCCGAGCCGCCCTTGCAGCTCGACCTCAAGCCGCGCAGCGGTCCGATCGTGGTGATGATCGACTACGAGATTGCCGATGAGGAGGTTCCGGCGTTCCTGACCGCCATGGCCGAGCGCCGCCGCATCCGCATTCGGGATGGTGCCGGGCAATGGGCCCTGATGCGCGATCTCGAAAATCCGACGGTCTGGACCGAGACCTATCACGTGCCCACCTGGGTCGAATATGTCCGCCACAACCAGCGCCGCACCAAGGCTGATGCTGCGATCGGCGACCGGTTGACGGCACTTCACCGTGGCACCGCACCGCCGCGGGTTCACCGCATGATCGAGCGCCAGACGATCCTTCCCTATGACTACGAGCGCTACAAGCAGCAGATGGACATGCACTGACGGCCGGTATTGCCGCCATTCAGAGAATGAAAAAGTCCTTCGACAATGTGATCGCATCATCGAGATGAATGGCAAAATCGATCTTGGTATCGCCGTTCGTGTCGCCATAGACATAGGTGTCGGAATCTGCCCGAACGTAGCGCAGTTCGCCTGCTTTTCCGGTGAATGCGGCCTTGCCGATATAGGCGAACGACTGGTTGCCGGATGTCGCCGCATCGGCGTCGATTGTCGACATATCAATGTGATCGCCGCTCTTGCCGGAGAAATCGAAGATCGTGTCGCGCCCTGCAGCCGCGGCCGTGCTGTCGGCCAGCGTCTTGAACACGAAGCTGTCGGCACCCCCACCGCCGGTCAGATCGTCGGCGCCACGGCCACCGAACAGCGTGTCGTTGCCACCCCCGCCGTTGAGGAGATCGTCGCCGGCGCCACCGGTGATGACATTGGCGCCGGCATTGCCGAAAAGCTTGTCCGCGTGGCTTGAGCCGGTGACCCTCTCTATGGATACATAGATATCACCTTTGGCCTCCCCGGTGTTGAGGCTGGCATCGGCGAGGCTTGCCGTCACGCCGACCCTTGCATTGGCGTAGGAGGCCGTATCGCTTCCTGCGCCGCCATCGAGCCTGTCGGCGCCCGCACCGCCGACCAGCATGTCCTTCCCACTGCGCCCCGACAGGACATTGGATGAGGCATTGCCGATCAGGATGTCGACGGCACCGCCGCCCGTGGCGTTCTCGATCAGGACGCCTTTGGCGATCGTGAAACCGCCGGTCAGCGTTTCTGATGTCGAGATCCAGCCACCGCCACCGATTTCGGCCTTGAGCGTGGCGGCGCGCAGATCGATCTTCGCGCGGCTTTCGCCGACATAGGCGATGGTATCCACGCCGCCAGTATCCCAGATGGTCGTGTAGCCGTGATTGAAGTCCACGTCGTCGCTGAAGCTGTAGACGTTGTTTCCGGTATTGTTGGCGCGTGCGCCGTACATGTGCTGGAGCGCGGCGATATCGATTGCACCATAGGACCCCGGCTGGGCGTTGACGGGCGTTGCGAAGTCGACGGCCGTAGTGAAGGGGTTGTCTTCGCCGAGGAAGGGGGACGTGTATCCCATGACGGTGTAGAGCTGGGAGTTGATGTAGCCTGTTCCCATGTCAGCGGGTCCATCGACGCCAGGCAGTTTCGGTCCAAGAGAAACATCATGCGGGTGCTTCAGGCCGAGCGCATGCCCCGTTTCGTGAAACCAGGTCAGTGAAAAGGTCCCGAACTTGACGGCCGCTGCCGAACCGGCGACGTCGGCATTGATCCCGACAATGGAATCGATTGTCGTGGCGCCCGGTCCCGGAACGCCCGATTCGCCGCCGCCACCTTCAGCCAGCTTGAAATTGATGTTGCCGGCCTTGGCAACTTCCTTGAAATTCAGCGATGTGAATGACTGGATGTTGCTGATGATCTCGCGATAGAATGCCTTCCAGTCGCCTTCACTGAAGTCGGCGATACCGTTCTTGTTCATGTCACCGGCGGCAAAGCTGTAGGTGACGGTCGGCCCCTTCCAGGATCCGCCATCAATCAAGCTGTCGACAACAGGATTCTTGGAGAGAGCGACCGGCTTGTATGCGTCTGCCATGAAATCTCGTTTCAATGTCGTGCACGACAGAGATGCGCGCTGCTCGGCGCAACCCTGCGGGTGGCCTCAAAACACTAGACCTGCCGGGACTGTCAACGCAATTGCAGCAAATAACCTCAATGCCTTTCTCCCGCTGTAAAATGGATTCGTAAATCGGCTAAGGCGGTGCATGACTGGACAACGACGTTGCCAGGCGCTGGATCACCGGTCCGCTGCACCGAACGCGGCCATCCGGGGGCGTCTCGTCGTTGCGCTAGGCAGCCTTGCTATAGCTGGCCCCAAGCTCGCCGAAATAGGCATCGAACGCGGAAGCGACGGCGCGGATCATGAAACGATGGCCATCGCGCACCCGCACGACGCGCGCATCAAGATCAACGATGCCGTCATCCATGAGTTCCTGAAGCCGTGCATTGTTGGCGGTCAAGAGATCAGGGTCGAAGCCGTGTGCCGCAGCTATGGTTGAAAGATCAACGCGGAAGTCGCACATCAGCCGCTCGATTACATCGGCGCGAAACCTGTCCTGCGCCGTCAGCGCATAGCCCTTCGTTGTGGCCAACTCGCCTTGCGAAATACGCTTGGCATAGAGACCAAGCGGAACCTCGTTCTGGACGTAGCCTTCGGCGAAGCGCCCGATCGAGGATGCACCCAGGCCAATCAACGTCCTGCATTCGTCGGTGGTGTATCCTTGGAAATTCCGGTGCAGCCTGCCGCTCTCGGAGGCAATCGCCAGATCGTCCTGCGGACGCGCGAAGTGGTCGAGGCCGATGCGCCGGTAACCAGCCACGACAAGAGCGTCAGCGATTGCTTCAGACTGCTCGTTTCGCTCCTGGGCGCCCGCAAGCGCTTTTTCATCGACAAGTCGCTGGTGCTTCTTGAAGCCTGGAACATGCGCATAGCCGAAGACCGAGAAGCGATCCGGCCGCATCTTAATTGCCGCTTCCACGGTTTCGATACAGGACCGGACCGTCTGGAAAGGCAGCCCGTAGATGAGGTCGAAATTGATGGCATCGATGCCGTTGGCGCGCAGCCCGAAAACCACTTCTGCGGTCGTTTCCGCCGATTGAACGCGGTTGATTGCCTTCTGGACGACGGGATCGAAGCTCTGAACGCCGAGACTTGCCCGCGTGACACCGGCCTGCCCCAGCGCACCGGCCATTTCGGCAGTGAGGGTTCGCGGATCGATCTCGACGGCGATCCGCGTCGAGGCGTTGATCGCGACGTTTTCGCGCAGGACGCCGATCAAGGCGGTGAATGCTTCCGGCGTCATGATCGTGGGCGTGCCGCCACCGAAGTGGATCTCTCCAATGGCGAGCGGGTCCCGTCGTGTTTGACTGACGAGGTGGACCTCCTTCTGCAGGAGATCGAGATAATCGAGGATCGGCTGGTCCCGCTCGGTGATCGTTGTGTGGCAACCGCAATACCAGCACATGGCACGACAGAAGGGGATGTGGAGATAAAGCGAGGTGCTTTCGCCTGATGGCACGGACCGCAGCCAGTCTCCATACTCGCCGGGGCCGATCTCGGACGAAAACAGAGGCGCTGTCGGATAGCTCGTGTAACGGGGCAGGCGCGTCTCGCCATATTTCTCGATCAGTGTCCTGGTCATCGGGCTCCATCCAGACAAATCAGTATTCTCCAGCGATAGGCAGGTGGCGACGGCGCGTCTTTGATCCATCGCAAATGGCGCGTGGAAACCTTGAAAGGGGCTTTGACTTCTAAGTTTTCGGGGTTGCCACCGCGGGTGCGCTCCAAAAAGATGAAATCTGGCGGGCAAATGTTTGATCTAAGACAAGTCCATGGGCGCTTTAAAAGGTCACCATGCGCCGACACAATGAAGCCGGAAGGGCTTCCGGTTCAGGAGTATGGAGTTGGTTAAACTCACCACATCAATCATCGGCGCCGCCGTTTTAGCGGTGTCATTCGCATTTGCAGCCAGCGCCGCTGACTTCGAAATTCACATGCTCAACAAGGGCAAGAACGGCGCGATGGTTTTTGAGCCTGCCGGGATCAAGATCGCCAAGGGCGATAGCATCATCTTTGTCCCGACCGACAAGAGCCACAATGCCGAGACCGTGAAGGGACTGATCCCCGAAGGGGCAATCCCGTTCAGGGGCAAGGTCAATGAGACCGTCAAGGTCACCTTCGACATGCCTGGCGCCTATGCGGTCAAGTGTTTGCCGCATTTTGCCATGGGCATGATCGCTGTCGTCATCGTCGATGATGCGCCGGCAAACCTTGACGCCATCAAGGCTGCAAAACTCCCCAAGAAGACGCGGGAACGGCTTGATGCGGAGATCGCCGCCCTCGGCCTCTAAACACCATATACAGTGTGGCCGACAGTGGCACCTGCGCCGCTCTTCATCAAGAGACGTGCACGCGTTGATCACGCACGCGTGGACACTCTCTCTTTTCGCGTGCTACAAATCGCAACGTCCGCATGCTTCGTGCAGATGATCAAGTGAAGGCAATAGGTGTAGTCTCAGATGATGCCGCATAGGAACGGTGCTTCCGGGACAAGCAATGCGTCGCTAAAGCTGGCTCCGAAAATCGCCAAAAAAACAAACTACCTGATCGTCACTCTGGTCGTCTGTCTTTCCATCCTCCTCGCCTTTTTCGCGCACGACACCTTGGTAGGGTTAGGGACAATCAGCCTGTTCATTCCGGCCGTGCTGGTGACATCCGTCTTGCTCGGATTTGCGCCGACACTTGTCACCGCAGGCCTTCTGGGCGTCGCGGCAATTTTCTTCGAAATGCGTTCGGACATTGGTTCGGAAATGCCCTGGCTCGAACTCGGGCTGTTTGCCTTGATCGCCGTCGCTATTGGGTTCATCGGCGAGGCGTTGAGGCGTGCGCGTGAAACCGCTAAACATGCTGAAATCGCTGTTCATATGCGCGAGACGCATCTCAAGACCATCCTCGATACCGTGCTCGACGCCACCATCGTCAGTGAGCAGGATGGCACGATCGTTTCCTTCAATGCCGCCGCTGTCCGGCAGTTCGGATATGCGGAAGAGGAGGCCGTCGGGCAAAACCTGCGGATTTTGATGCCACAACCCTACCGGAATGAACATGACGGCTACATGCACCGCTATCTTGCGACAGGAGAGAAGCGCATTATCGGTGTCGATCGCGTGGTTGTCGGACGGCGAAAGGACGGCTCGACCTTTCCAATGAAGCTTGCCGTCGGCGAAATGCGCTCCGGAGACAAGGCCTTCTTCACGGGCTTTGTGCGGGATCTCACCGAGCGCGAGGAATCGGCTGCCCGGCTTGAAGAAATCCAGGGCGAACTGGCCAGGCTGGCGCGCCTCAACGAAATGGGCGAGATGGCATCGACACTCGCCCATGAACTGAACCAGCCGCTTTCGGCAATCGCCAATTATGTTCACGGCTGTTCAAGGCTTCTGCGGGATATCGACACCGCTGATGCCGCGATGATCCGGGAGGCGCTCGACGAGGCGGCCAGCCAGTCCTTGAGAGCCGGACAGATCATCAAGCATCTTCGCGAGTTCGTCACGAAAGGCGAAACGGAAAAGGCCCCGCAGAACATCCGCCAACTGGTCGAGGAGGCCGGCGCGCTGGCTTTGGTCGGCTCGCGTGAAAAAGGTGTGCGGACGGTCTTTGACTATCGTCCGGGCGCGGAGATGGTGATGGTCGATCGCATCCAGATTCAGCAGGTGCTGACAAATCTCATGCGCAACGCGATCGAGGCGATGAATCAGGCGACCAACAAGGAACTGATCGTGCGGACGCAACCGGGCCATCCGGGCGAAGTTGCCGTCACCGTGGAGGACACCGGCTCCGGTATTCCTCAAGAGATCGCGGCGCAGCTTTTCAAACCGTTCACGACCACCAAACCAGGCGGCATGGGCATCGGCCTGTCCATTTCCAAACGTATCGTCGAAGCCCATGGGGGAACGATGACCGTATCGCATACAGCCTCCGGAGGCGCGAGTTTCCGGTTTACCCTGCCGGCCTACGATAAGGAGAAAAACCATGTCGAAGGATGATTTCACCGTCCATATTGTCGACGATGAAGAACCGGTCAGGAAATCCCTTGCCTTCATGCTGACCGTAAACGGCTTTGCCGTGCGCATACACGAATCGGCGACGGCTTTCCTGCAGTTCGCACCCGGCGCACGCGATGCCGTCCTGATAACGGACCTGCGCATGCCGGACATGAGCGGCGTGGATTTGATCCGCAGGCTCGCCGCCTTGCAGACCAAAATTCCGTCGCTGGTGATCACGGGGCATGGCGATGTGCCGATGGCCGTCGAAGCCATGAAGGCCGGCGCGATCGATTTCATCGAAAAGCCGTTCGAGGATACGCTGATCATCGACGCCATCCGCCGGGCGGCGGTCGAGCTCCACGACAGGAGGATCAGCACGGACTCGATCGAGGACGTGCGTGGTCGCCTGGCAACGCTCAGCGATCGCGAGCGGCAGGTGCTGTCCGCAGTTGTTGCCGGGTTGCCGAACAAGGCGATCGCCTATGATCTCGATATCAGCCCGCGCACGGTCGAGGTTCACAGGTCCAATGTCATGGGCAAGATGAACGCGAAGAGCCTGCCTGAACTGGTCCGCATGGCAATGGCCGCCGGTTTCGGCCCGGCCTGACGCTCTTTGATGTTTGTCTTGATCTAGAGCAAGGCGCGGCAATTCGGGAAAAGTATAGATCGGCGTTTGCGGCGGGCTTTTCTCGCCTGCGAACAGCGGAACATCGAGTTGCAGCCATCTCAGACCATTGTCGCGATCGCCACGGACGATGCCTTGTTGCATTCGCTGGCTTTTGCGCTGGGTGTCGAGGGCTATAGCACGCGGTCCTTCAACACGTGGCCGGCTGCGCGCGCGCTGATGGCGACGGCAGTTTGTGTGATTGTCGATGTCGATATCTGCCGGAACGACGCGGATGCCAGACGGGCGCTGATGGACGTCGAAAGCCGGATCGTTCTCCTTTCCGATGGCATGTCCCAACCGGAGGTTTCGCCCGATGTTCGCGTTGTCACCAAGCCACTGGACGGAGCGGATATTCTTGCTGCCGTGGATCATTTCCGCCGCGTCCCTACGCAAGAACCCGTAGTGGTACAACCGAATTTCGCCGATGGTCTCGCGCGCCCATAGTTCCCTCACCAGAATGTGGGAAGCCATCATGTATGCAGGCGTATTTCAGGCAAGCGAACACTCCAGGCGAGTTCCCGGCACGACGGTGCCTTCCCATCTCCCGCGTCCGCTACAGATCAGCCTTTTCGCGCCGGATGCACAAATCTACCGGCAGGGCGACCGGTCCGGACCGATCTATCGGGTCGAATTCGGCGCCGTCCGGGTCTACAGGCTTCACGCTGATGGTCGGCGGCAGGTCGTTTCGTTTCACCTTGCTGGAGAAACCTTCGGTCTGGAGGCTGGCCGGACACGCCGCTTCTTCTGCGAAGCCATGGTTCATTCGGGTCTGACCATAGCCGCAGGCGCGTCAGGCGAAACGACATCCGAGGAAATCATGGCACTGGCGCTTCAAGAAATGATCCGCGCACAGGCACACCTGCTTGTTCTCGGTCGCCCGAGCGCGTTGGAAAAACTCGCTGCATTCCTGCTGGACATCGCCGAACGGCAGGGAGATTTCAACCCGATCGATCTCCCCATGACCCGCATCGACATTGGCGACTATCTCGGGCTGACGATCGAAACGGTTTCCCGCAGCTTCTCGAAGTTTCGCGACGAGGGTACATTGCGGCTGCACGGCGCGCGAACCGTCGAACTGCTCAAGCCGGAAAGGCTTCACCTGCTGTGCCGGTAGGCGATCGCGATTCAGAGTGGGGTTTTAACTGACGTATCCACATGTTCGACCATAAGGCTGCGCCTGAAATGGTCTCTATTGTACCACCGGCGAAAACGGGTTTTCTTCGACAGCCGTCTTCAGGCAATCCTTGCGGCGGTCACTTCCACCTCGACCAGAAACTCCGGCCGGGTGAAGCCGCTGACGATGATCAGGGTCGAGACCGGCTTCGGCTCCTGCGTATAGCGGTCGCGTACCGCCATGTAGGCCGGAAAGTCCTCGCGTTTTGTGACGAAGCCGCTGATCCGGATGACGTCGTTAAAGCTCATACCGGCCTCGGCGAGGATGGCGCCGATCGCCGCAAAGCAGAGTTCGGCCTGGGCCGTCACGTCGGACGGGACGGTGTCGTCGAGGCCGATGCCCAGTTGGCCGGAGGTCACCAGCAGGCTGGCGCCCGGCGGTACCATCAGGCCGTGATTGTAGTTGCCGAAAGGGCGGCGCACGGTGGGCGGATTGAAAACGGTTTTTTCCGGCATCGGCTCAGAACCTCTCCATCTTCGCCTTCACCTTCGCCATGAAGCGTGCCCGTGTGTCTTCCGTGCAATTGTTCATGTCGTAATGGGCAAGAAAAGTGACCGGCGACCATGGGTTGATCTGGGCCCGCAGCACGCGCTTGACGATCTTCTTGGGCGGATTGCCGGCGACAAACGCACGGAATGGCGTCGCGCCATAGGTCATCACCGCGCCGAGCTTGCGGATATGCCGCAGCCGCGACTGGACCTTGCCGTCCACCAGCTCGAAGGAAATGCCGGGGAGCCAGACGCGATCGAAATAGCCCTTGAGGATCGCCGGAAAGCCGAAATTCCACACCGGCGTGACGATGACCAGCCCCTGCGCCGCCAGCAGCCGGTCGCAATGCTCCTTCACCAGCGCCGTATTGTCGGGGTAGTCGTGATAGGTCAGCCGGTCGTGGCGCGACAGGACAGGATCGAACCCTTCGGCATAGAGATTGCAATCATCGACCTCGTGACCCGCCGACTGGAGGCTTTCCCGGGTTAGCCTGTGGAGGGCGCCGCCGAAGCTCTCTTCGACCGGGTGGGAATGGAGCAACAGGACGCGCATCAGACCCCCATCGCTGCAAGGCCAGGGAAGAGATAGTTCTTGCCGGCGTTGAAATCGAAATCCGGATTGTCCCAGGCGATCATCTTGCCGGGGTTGAGCAGGCCCTTGGGATCGGTCTGCTGCTTGAAGGCGAGCTGGGTCGTGTCCGTCTGCTTCATGCCGCCTTCTTCCAGCGTGTAGCGATGCGGATTGAAGATCGGGCAGCCATTGTCTTCATGGATGCGGATGATCTCCTCCAGCCGCGCTTCGGTGGTAAAGCGCACCAGCGGCAGGCCGGCGCACTGGATGGCCGCATCGAACTTGATGAACTCGAGATGCCCCGGCACTTCGTCGCCGAAGATCCCCACCAGTTTTCCCACCTTGGCGACATGATCGGGACCGGGATACTGAACCTGCAGATAGGTGAAGCTTGGATCGACCTTCAGCGCCCTGAGCGTCGTATGGTTCCATGCCAACTCATAGGCATGCGGAATGCCCTTCATGCTCTCAACCTTGTCGGAGCGAAACAGGATCTCGCCCTTCTGCTGGGCGACGAAGGCGGTGAACGGATCCATCGCATGCGGCGCGATCATGATCACCACGACCGACTGGTTGCGATCGCGCAGGAAGGGTTTATGGCGGGTGAAATAGTCGTGAGGGATCGGTGCCGCGATCGGGGCCACTTCCTTCAGCAGCAGGCCGTTCATATGGCTGAGCGTATCGGAAAAGCGCACGGCATCCATGAAGTCGTCATAGCCGATCAGAACGTCCACCCAGTCATAGGCCGGGGCGAGCGGCATTTCGACTTCGGTGATGATGCCGTTGGTGCCGTAGGCATGGCTGACCTTCTGCAGGTCCCAGCCGGTGAGGTCCAGCACTTGCGGTTCGGCCTCCATGGTGACGACGCGCAGGCGCAGGATATTGCCGAGATCGCGAAGGCCGCCCCAGGTGATCGAACCGACGCCGCCCGATCCGCCGGCGATGAAGCCGCCGATGGTTGCGGTCTGAGCGGTCGAGGGATGGAAACGCAGTTCCTGGCCGGAATGGGCCTTCGTCTGTTTGTCGAGCTGGGCGATGACGACGCCGGGCTCACAGACGACCCGGCCGGGCTGGATGGACTTGATCTTGTCCATGCCGGCCAGATTGAGAATGATGCCGCCCGAAAGTGGCATGGCCTGGCCGTAATTGCCGGTGCCGGCCCCGCGCGGAGTCACAGGCGCCCCGTGCACGTAGGCGATTTTCAGGGTGCGGATGACCTCTTCCTCGGTCTTCGGCGAAACGACGAGGTCGCCGGTGACGTTCTCGAGTTGCGCCTTCAGGATCGGCGAATACCAGAAAAAGTCACGGCTCTTCTGGCGCACCAGCGCCGGATTGTCCTCGACGGCGATACCTTCGAGTTCCTTCTTGATGGCGGCATAGTCGGGCATGTCATGCTCCAAGGATCGGGTCGAGTTCGCGGTAGTCCGGCAGGCTGCGGTCGATGCCCTTGCCATGCCGCATGACGATGCGGTCGGCCTGCGGACGGGAGAGGAATTCGCTCCAGCGTCGGGCGCTGAAAAGAACAAGATCGGCAGGCCCGCCGACGGCAATGCGACCAAGGTCCGGGCGGCCGAGAATATCGGCGGGTGAGGTGGTGACGACGCGGGCCGCATCCGTCAGCGGATGATCGAGATGCAGGATGCGTACCGCCTCGCGGAAGACTTCGACCGGATCCATGTCGCCATAGGCATAGAAGGGATCTCTGGTGTTGTCCGACGATACGGCCGTCGCCACGCCGGCTGCCGCCAGCTCGTGAAACAGCGTCACCCCGCGCCAGCGCGGCGTGCGGCCCGCATGCCGGTCCTGCAGATACATGTTGCACATCGGCAGCGAGACGACGGAGATGCCGGCACGGGCAACGAGATTTATGGTTGCTTTTGCCAAATCCTCGTCCTGCCGGGCGAGCGAGCAGCAATGGCCAACGGTGACGGCGCCTTGGAATCGGTGCCGGAGTTTGGCCTCGGCAATTGTCTTCAGGGTCAGAACCTGCCGGTCCTCGGTCTCGTCGACATGCAGATCAATATCGAAGCCGTTGTCCGCGGCAGTGCGGAACAGGAGGTCGAGGCGTTCTTCCAGGTCCGGCATCAGGTAGGTGACGCCCCCCAGAACACCTTTGTGTTCCCTGATGACCGAGACAAGATCATCGAAAAACGCCGTGTCAAAGATCTGGTCCAGCGGAAACAGGGCGGCGGCCTGCAGCGCGATCCGGTCTTTCCACGCGTCGCGGACTTCGGAAAAGACCTCAAACGAAATACGGTGCTGGGGTGCAATGGAATCGAGATGGGTACGGATCAGGTGGGTGCCGTGCGCGTAGGCCGAGCGCAGCGAAAATTCCATCCGTGTCTTCACGTCGTGCGCCGACCAGTTGGCCTCGCGATCGATGCCGACATTGTCGAGCGCGCCCATGAAGGTCCCGTCCGGATTGGGACGACGCGGCCAGATGTGGCCTTTGTCGAGATGGGTGTGCATGTCCGCAAAACACGGCCAGATCATGCCCTGGCGCAGATCGGCTTTCGGGAGGTCGGACGGTGCGGTGCCTGCGGGCAAAACGGCATCGACCCTTCCGTTGGCAATCACGATATCGACCGATGCCAAGCCTTCGACTGCGGGACCGGCGGGTGCGGCCACCGCGATTGCCGGAACCGTGGCATTGCTCAGTACGAAATTCGAAACGTCCGGCAGGGAAACGAATGGGCTCGACATCAGTTTTCCCTTTTCAGGCTGCTCTCGTGCCAGCGATGCAAGCTCAGCCATGAGATGAAGGAGGTCAGCGCGAAGATCGCCACGCCGAGCAGCGACAGCAGGATCAGGGCCGCGAAGAGCCGTGGAATGTTCATCCGGTACTGGGCTTCGAGCAGACGGAAGGCAAGGCCCGAACCGGCGCCTGCTGAACCCGCTGCGAATTCCGCGACGACGGCCGCGATCAGCGCCAGTCCGCCGCCGATGCGAAGGCCGGTCATGAAATAGGGCAGGGATGCGGGAAGCTTCAGATACAGCAGTGTCTGCCAGCGCGACGCGCCGTAGAGATCGAACAGGTTGAGCAGATTGTGATCGACGCTTTTCAGCCCCTGCACCATGTTCGACAGAATCGGGAAGAAGGCGACGAGGAAGGCGCAGATCAACAGCGCCACCTGCGTCGACGGCGCATAGATCAGGATCAGCGGCGAGATGGCAACGATCGGGGTGACCTGCAGGATGACGGCGATCGGGTAGAAGGCAATTTCGACCCAGCGTGACTGCACCAGAAAAATCGCGAACCCGACGCCGCCGATGAGCGCAAGCAACAGCGACAGAAGGGTGATCTTGGTGGTGACCCAGAGCGCCGGCGCAAGCGTATGCCAATCGGTGACCAGCGCAGTGGCGACGGCGACGGGGCTTGGCAGGATATAGGGCGGAACCCCGGAGACGGTGACGCCGATATGCCACAGCAGAACCATCGTCGCGAGCACGAAGAAGGGCACGAGGATGCGAAGCGCGAGGTCGCGGTTCCTGTTGCGGAACGAGGAGGAGACAATTGCGGCGCCGTCCGGCGCTGTGTGTTGCGCGCTCATCAATGCTCTCCCGATCCAATGGCTTCGAGCAGCATGGTCGAGACTTTTTCGCAGGCCTGGCGATATTCCTCCGAGGTCCGGTAATGCGCGTCGCGCTCGAGGCTGGTGTGCAGCGGAAAGTCGGCATGGACGCGGCCGGGCCGGGCCTTCATCACCACGATGCGGTTGGAGAGATAGGCGGATTCGAACACCGAATGGGTGACGAAGATGACGGTGATGCCGGTTTCCTTCCACAGGCGAAGCACGTCGTCGTTGAGCTTCTGGCGCGTGATTTCGTCAAGCGCGGCAAAGGGCTCGTCCATCAGCAGCAGCTTTGGCTTCGTCACCAGCGCTCGGGCGATGGAGACACGCATCTTCATGCCGCCAGAAAGTTCGCGCGGATAGGCTTCGGCGAAATCCTCGAGGCCAACGGTCGCCAGCGCTTCGATAATCTGCGGCCGGGCCGCCGCTCTCGAGATGCCGCGCAGTCTCAGTGGCAGATAGACATTGCCGAAGACCGTCTGCCAGGGCATCAGCGTCGGCTCCTGGAAGACGAAGCTTATGTCGCCTTCCGGCAGGCCCCTGGAATTGATCCGGGAGCTCGGCCAGTCGATGACGCCAGATGAGGCGTCGCCGAGCCCCGCGATGATGCGCAATGCCGTCGACTTGCCGCAACCTGATGGTCCCAGCAGGCTGACGAACTCTCCGCTTTCCACGACGAGTGACATGTCGGAAAGCGCCAGCGTGCCGCTCGAAAAGCGTTTCGATACCGAACTCATGGCAACCAACGACCGTTTCCGTCCCTCGGTGGACCGCTTCGGCGCGTGCGCTTCTTCTAAAATCATTGCTGTTCCGGTTGCTCGACAGTTTCCGTGTCCCGCCGCGGCACGGCGGCGGAAGGATCGCTGTACTTTTTACTTTTTCAGGGCCATGCCGACGCCCTTGCAGGCAAACTGCGTGGCAAAAGCCTTCTTGTAGTCCGTCTCGGCCTTGAAGAGCTTCATCGCGACGCCGTCTTCGAAGAATTTCTTGTAGTGTTCCTCGGTCATGCAGCCGATGCCCTTTTCGAGTGCTGCTCCGGATTCCAGAATGCCATATTCTTTCATCTTGGCGATCGAATAGGCGATCTGGCCATCGGTCATTTCCGGATTGTCGGTCTTGATCAGCGCGTTGGCCTTGGCATTGTCGCCATAGAGATAGTTGTACCAGCCTTCGATCGAGGCATCGACGAAACGCTGCACCAGGTCTGGCTTGCTTTCGACGAGCGCCGTCTGCGTGGTGATCATCGTCGAATAGGGCGAGTAGCCGCTGTCGGCCAGAAGGAAGACCTTCGGCGTCATGCCAGCCTGTTTCTCGATTTCATAGGGCTCCGACGTCAGATAGCCCTGCTGGGCCGATTGTTTGTCGGCCAGGAACGGTGCCGGGCTGAAATTGTAGGGCTTGTACTGCTCGTCCTTGAAGCCGGGGAAGTTCGCCTTCATCCACTCGAAATAGGTGAGGTAGCCGTCCTTGCCCATGAAGATCGTCGGCAGCTTGGCCAGATCCTCGAACTTTTCGATGCCCTGATCAGGATGGGCGATCAGAACCTGCGGGTCCTTCTGGAAGATGGCGGCGACATCAACGATCGGGATGCCCTGCTCGACGGCAGAAATTTCGCTCTGCGGGCTGCCCATGTAGAAATCGATCTTGCCGGAAATGAGAAGCGCGCTATTGGCAGCGTTCGGCCCGCCCTGCACGATCGTGACGTCGAGCCCGTATTTTTCATAGGTACCATCGGTGACCGCCTGGTAAAAACCGCCATGCTCTGCTTGCGCCAGCCAGTTGGTGCCATAGGTCACCTTGTCGGCAGCGGCGGCCTGCGTGACGGCGGAGACCAGGGCTCCAAGGCCGACGATGACGGGAAGTGCATTCGATTTCAGTAGAGTGCGCATTCTGCGTCGTTCCCCTTTGATGCAACAGACCGTCGTCATTGACCGTCCATTTTCTGCATTTGAGCGGTTGCGTCGCTCTTTGAAAAGCATCAAAATTCGTCCGCATTGATGCCTTTTAGGCATCTATGTTTGAACCGCGCCGAAAGCCCTGGATCGCTCCGCGAACGATGGAAGAACCGACGAATGCTGCATTCCCGAAAGCTGCAATATATCAACGAAATCGCCCGTTGCGGATCCATTCGCAAGGCTGCTGCCCGCTTGAATGTCGCATCGTCGGCCATCAACCGGCAGATCCTCGCACTGGAGGCGGAAATCGGTGTGCCGATCTTTGAGCGGTTGCCGCGCGGTCTGCGGCTGACGGCAGCGGGTGAACTCTGTATCGAGCATATCCGCGATGTGCTGAAGAACTACGAGCGGCTGGAATCGCGTATTCGCGGACTGAAGATGCCGCAGGCGGGCAAGGTATCGATGGTCACCACGGTGGGACTTGCGGCCGGGCCACTCCCGGAAATCATCGCCAAGTTCATCGGCCAGCATCCGCGCGTGCGCATTCAACTGCGCAATGACGGAGGCTCGACCACGCTTCATCCGGTTCTGACTGGCGAGGTCGATATTGGCCTCGGGTTCAATATCCCGGCAACGCCCGGGATTCGCACCCTTGCCAATTTCGATGTGCCGATCGGTGTCGTTCTGCCGCCCGGACACAAGCTGGCCGGCACGCGTCCGATCAGCCTCGCCGATGTCGCGCAGGAACGTCTCGTGCTTGCGCAGACCGGCACCAGCCTGCGCGATGTCATCAATCTGGCGCTGGCGCCGCTGCCGGTTTCGGTGGAGCCGGTTGTGGAAACCAATGCCTCGGAGATGCTGAAACAGCTGGTCAAGGCCGGCACCGGCCTGACCCTGCTCAATCCGCTGGACGTGATCGTCGAATGCCGGCGCGGCGAACTGGTGTTCCGTCCGATCGCTGAGATCCATTCCCGCCAGCCGATGAAGCTGTTTGCGCGGGCGCGGGCGCCGCTGGATGCGGCCACCAGCCTGTTCGTCGAATATCTGATGACCGAATTGCTGGCGCTGATGCAGGAATTGCAGGCCAACGGGTCCATTTTGGCCCCGGACAAATGAGGCCGGACGCTGCTATTTTGAATAGAGATGGGAAAGAGGATAGTTGGTCAGGTCTTCCAGCAGTTCGATAAAACCCTTTGCCTGATGCCGGGCGATCAGCGCACCCTTTTCCGCCGTGCCGAGAGAGGCGTCGCCAACGACGCCGTTCGGGTTCAGATCATGGGCGATCCAGGCCAGAGAATGCGGCGGCAGAGGTTGCAGATAACGCGTGTTGTCCTTCATCCATTCTGCCCTGGAGGCAAAATTCTCGGCCTTGTCCATGCGGACCAGGTCGGGGCGAAAATGCAGCATCATCGAGGTTTCCATATCGCCGCCATGGATGCCGAATTTCTGCTCATGTTCGCTGATCAGACCTTCCGGGCTGCCGAAGCGTGACCATTGGGTGGCGACGACCGCCATGGAAAAACGCACGCGCAGTTCGCGCGCAACGATGTTCATGACATCGAGATTGCCGCCATGCGAATTGACGATCACCATCTTGCGCACGCCGGCCTCGGCCACCTTGCCGCCGATCGCAGTCCAGGCGGGAATGAGGATCTCCGCTCCAAGCGACAATGTGCCGGGTCCATAGATATGCTCGTTGGCCTTGCCGATCTCCTGCGTCGGAAGAACGAGGATATCCAGTGTCTCCGGCAACTGCTTGCGCATCTCAGACAGCATGCCATTGGCGATGGTGACGTCGGTGGAAATCGGCAGGTGCGGACCGTGCTGCTCGGTGGAGGCGATCGGCAGGATGGCGATGGTCCGGTCGACAGAAAGATGGGCGAAATCGCCCGTGTTCAGTTCGTTCCAGAAAAATGGTCTTCCCATTGCCCGCATCCGCCCTTCCGTCATCATCCATCTGAGGAATACGGGAAGAAGGCAGACAACGAAAAGCATCAATTTGCGTCCGGGATGATGCTTTTTTGTGTGCGGCCGTGGTCAGGCCATGGTGGCAGGGGATAAGCCTCCGCGACCAGAGGACGCGGCCGGCTATGCCGCGATATGCCATTTTCCACCGTCTGGCTGATATTCTTGCCTCCGCTCCTGCTTGATCGGCAGTCGCGCATCATGACGAATCCGGATTCATTGACATAGATCAATGCCGTGTCAGGCCACATGGGAGACATCTCCGACCATTAAATAGTCGGGGACCGTTTCATGAGGCACGCATCGTCAATCATTAGCCTGGGACTGTTCTGCTTCCTGGCCATCCTTGCCGCAGCCTTTGCGCATGATCAGGCATTCGCGAACCACATGTGGGTACTGGCGACTGTCCTGGTCATATCCGTCATCGTGTTGTTGCGCCGGGAGAATTTTCAAGCAGCGGCACCTGTCGATCCATCAGCCTATATGGATGGACCAATCCGCTACGGTGTGATCGCCACCATGTTCTGGGCCGTTATCGGGCTTCTGGTCGGCGTCGTCGTCGCGCTGCAACTGACCTACCCGGTCTTGAACATCGAGCCCTGGTTCAATTTCGGCCGGATGCGCCCCTTGCATACCTCGGGCGTGATCTTCGCCTTTTGCGGCAATGCGCTGATCTGCACATCCTTCTATGTCGTCCAGAGGACATCGCGGGCGCGCCTGTTCGGCGGCGATCTCGCCTGGTTCGTCTTCTGGGGCTACCAGCTCTTCATCGTCATGGCGGCAACCGGCTATCTGCTTGGGATCACCGAAAGCCGCGAATACGCCGAGCCGGAATGGTATGTCGATCTCTGGCTGACCGTCGTCTGGGTCGCCTACCTCATCGTCTTCCTTGGAACCATCGTCAAGCGCAGGGAGCCACACATCTATGTGGCCAACTGGTTCTACCTGTCCTTCATCGTGACGATCGCGATGCTGCATATCGTCAACAATCTCAGCATGCCCGTGTCGTTCCTCGGATCGAAGAGCTATTCCGCCTTTTCGGGTGTCCAGGATGCGCTGACGCAGTGGTGGTACGGCCACAATGCGGTCGGTTTCTTCCTGACGGCCGGCTTCCTCGGCATGATGTATTATTTCGTGCCGAAACAGGCCAATCGCCCGGTCTATTCCTACCGGCTCTCCATCATCCACTTCTGGGCGCTGATCTTCCTCTATATCTGGGCCGGACCGCACCATCTCCACTTCACCGCGCTGCCGGACTGGGCGCAGACGCTGGGCATGGTGTTCTCCATCATGCTGTGGATGCCCTCCTGGGGCGGCATGATCAACGGCCTGATGACGCTTTCGGGCGCCTGGGACAAGCTGCGCACGGACCCGATCATCCGCATGATGGTCGCGGCCATCGCCTTCTACGGCATGTCGACCTTCGAAGGGCCGATGATGTCGATCAAGAGCGTCAATTCCCTGTCGCACTATACCGACTGGACCATCGGTCACGTGCATTCCGGCGCGCTTGGCTGGAACGGGCTCATCGCCTTTGCCGCGCTCTACTACATGGTCCCGAAACTCTGGGGCCGCGAGCGCCTCTATTCCATGCGGATGGTCAGCTGGCACTTCTGGCTGGCGACCCTCGGGATCGTCGTCTACGCCGCCGTCATGTGGGTCTCCGGCATCCAGCAGGGACTGATGTGGCGCGAGCACGACGAACAGGGCTTCCTTGTCTACTCCTTCGTCGAAAGCGTGGCGGCTCTCCACCCCTATTATCTCATCCGTGCGCTGGGCGGTGCGCTCTTTCTGGCCGGTGCGCTTGTGATGGCCTGGAACATGACGATGACGATCCTTGGATACCAACGCGACGAAGCGCCGATCGGCGGTTCGCTTCCCTCGCTGCAGCCTGCCGAATAGGAGCCCGACATGGCCTTAATGGACAAACACGCGATCATCGAGCGCAATGCCACCCTGCTTCTCATCGGGTCGCTGCTCGTGGTCACCATCGGCGGCATTGTCGAGATCGCTCCGCTTTTCTACCTGCAGAACACCATCGAGAAGGTCGAGGGGATGCGTCCCTACACGCCGCTCGAACTGGCCGGCCGCAACATCTACGTACGGGAGGGCTGCTACGTCTGCCACAGCCAGATGATCCGGCCGTTCCGCGACGAGGTCGAACGCTACGGGCACTACAGTCTTGCAGCGGAATCCATGTACGACCATCCGTTCCAGTGGGGCTCGAAGCGGACGGGGCCTGATCTTGCCAGGGTCGGCGACCGCTATTCCAACGAGTGGCACGCCCAGCACATGGCCGATCCGCAATCGGTGGTGCCCGAATCCATCATGCCGAGCTACGCGTTCCTGAAAACGACGCCGCTGGCGATCAAGGATCTGTCTGATCATCTGACCGCCAATGCGCGGGTCGGCGTGCCCTATTCGAAGGACATGATCGATGCGGCGGTCGATGACGCGAGAACCCAGTCGATGCCGGACAGCGACACGACGGCTTTCGATGCCCGCTACCCGAAGGCGAAGAGCGCAGACTTCGACGGTGACCCGGCGGCGCTGACCGAGATGGATGCGTTGATCGCCTACCTGCAGATGCTGGGCACGCTGGTGGACTTCAAGACCTACGACGAGACCGGTGGAGACCGTTAAGGAGAGAGACCATGGACTATCATATCATGCGAACATTCGCCGATAGCTGGGGGCTTGTTGCCATGCTGGCTTTCTTCGTCGCCGCCTCTGCCTTTGCCTTTCGTCCCGGGAGTAAGGAACTCAGCGAAGATGCCGCCAGCATCCCCCTGAAGGATGACTGACATGAGCGAAAAACACATCGACGAAGTCTCCGGCGTATCGACCACCGGCCATGAATGGGACGGCATCCGCGAACTTGACAATCCCATGCCGCGCTGGTGGGTCTGGACGTTCTACGCGACCATCGTCTGGGCGCTCGGCTATGTCATCGCTTATCCCGCCTGGCCGCTGATGACATCCGCCACGCAAGGCGTCCTCGGCTATTCAAGCCGCGGCGAGGTGCGCAAGGACCTTTCGGCCGCCGATGATGCCTTGGGCGCCTATAGGATCGCCATCAGGGACAAGTCGGTCGAGGCCATTCTCGCTGATGGCCAGTTGCGCAGCGTTGCCGTCGCTGCGGGCGGGGCGGCGTTCAAGGTCAACTGCGTCCAGTGTCACGGTTCCGGCGCCGCAGGTTCACAGGGCTTTCCCAACTTAAACGACGACGAATGGCTCTGGGGCGGAAAGCCGGACCAGATCCAGCAGACCATCGCCCACGGCATCCGCTTCACGAAGGATGATGAAACGCGGGATTCGCTGATGCCGGCCTTCGCCGAGGTTCTCGATGCCGGACAGATTTCCCAGGTGAGCGCGTTCGTCGCCAGCCTCTCGGGGCCAGTCAGGGACGGATCGCTTGTTGCGCCCGGCAAGACGGTTTTTGCGGAGAACTGCGCCGCATGCCATGGCGACAATGCCAAGGGCAAGAGGGAGATGGGCGCGCCGGACCTGACGGATGCGATCTGGCTCTATGGCGCAAGCGAGCAGGCGATCGTTGCGCAGGTTCGGGCGCCGCGCGTCGGCGTGATGCCAGCCTGGGATGCGCGTCTCGGGGAAACCGCCGTCAAGGAACTCGCGGCCTTTGTCCATGCGCTGGGTGGCGGCGAAAAGTAGATTGCTTGATCTTGATCAACATCGGACGGCGACGCGAGGGGCATGGTGGATCGAGCCTGCCGTTCGCGTCGCAGGCCTGGTGAGATTTCGACGGAAGGTTGGCAGGCCATGCAGGATCAGGATGTGACACGGCTGGATGCCGTCGCAACCAACTCGGCCGCCAGCCGTCAGCCGCTTTACGCCCGCCGCACGAAAATCTTTCCGAAGCGGGCTTCCGGCTCTTTCCGCCGGTTCAAATGGATCATCATGGCGGTCACGCTCGGCATCTATTATCTGGTGCCGTGGATCCGCTGGGATCGGGGTCCCTTCGCGCCGGATCAGGCCGTGCTGATCGACATGGCCCATCGCCGCTTCTACTTCTTCTTCATCGAAATCTGGCCGCAGGAATTCATCTACATTGCAGGCCTGCTCGTCATGGCTGGCATCGGCCTGTTTCTCGTCACCTCAACGGTCGGAAGAGCCTGGTGCGGATACACCTGCCCGCAGACCGTCTGGGTCGATCTCTTCCTGGTCATCGAGCGCTATTTCGAAGGAGACCGCAACGCACGCATGAAGCTAGACGCCGCGCCCTGGTCCTTCACCAAACTGCGTATCCGCGTCATCAAACACGTATCCTGGCTCGTCGTCGCGGTTCTGACGGGCGGCGCCTGGATCTTCTACTTCGCCGACGCGCCGACGCTAGCTGTGGATTTTGTGACCGGAAATGCCGCTTTCATAGCTTATGCCACCGTCGCTGTCCTGACGGCGACGACCTATGTATTCGGGGGCCTCATGCGCGAGCAGGTCTGCACCTATATGTGCCCCTGGCCGCGCATCCAGGCGGCGATGCTCGACGAAACCTCGCTCACCGTCACATACAATGACTGGCGCGGCGAACCCCGGTCGCGCCATACCAAGAAAGCCGCCGCTGCCGGCGCCAGCGTCGGCGATTGCGTCGATTGCAACGCCTGCGTCGCCGTCTGTCCGATGGGCATCGACATCCGTGATGGCCAGCAGCTCGAATGTATCACCTGCGCGCTCTGCATCGATGCCTGCGACGACGTCATGGGGCGGCTTGGCAAGGAGCATGGCCTTATCAGCTATTCGACGCTGAACGACTATGATGCCAATATGGCGATCGCCACCCGGTCCGGAAGCTGTTCCATCACGCCCGAACTCGTCCGCAAGCCGGACGGCACATTTTCCGACAAGCTGGCGCATTTCCACGTCCGGAAACTGCTGCGGCCGCGCACTTTCATCTATTTCGGAGCATGGAGCGCCGTCGGCGTCTCGATCGCCTTTGCGCTCGCGACACGGGATCGTCTCGAACTCAATGTCCTCCACGATCGCAACCCCCAGTTTGTTATCTTGTCGGATGGCGCGGTTCGAAACGGCTACACCGTCAAGCTCCTCAACATGGTGCCGCAGCCGCGGACGGTTGTTCTGAAGCTGGATGAGAGCTTCGAAGGCGCGTCGATGACGGTTTCGGGTGCCGAGGACGCAAATGTCCTTGAAACGGAAGTTGCGCTCGAACCGGACAGGCTGAAGACGATCAAGGTTTTCGTCCGAGCTGATCCGCAAGCGCTTCCCGGCGTCGCGCGGTCCTTCTCGTTCATTGCTACGGATTCCGCGACAGGCGAGCGCGCGGAATACACCGCGACCTTCAACGCACCGGAGAAATTGAAGTGAGCACGAACCAGCACAGCGGAGAGTTTACCGGACGTCACATGCTGATGATCATGGTGGCATTCTTCGGGGTCATCATTGCGGTGAACATCGGAATGGCAAGGCTTGCAGGCTCTTCCTTTGGCGGGCTCGTCGTCAAGAACAGCTATGTCGCCAGCCAGGAGTTCAACGAAAAACTGGAGCAAAGCAGGGAGCAGCTGGCTCTGGGGTGGACACCGACGTTCCAGGTGGTGAAAGGGACAATCCGTTACCGGCTGACCGACAAGGACGGCAACATCGTAGCGGCGACGGCAGCATCCGTCCAGTTTCGCCATCCGTCCTATGAAGCGGCCGATTGGAGCGTCCCGCTGAAACGGGCGGACGACGGCAGTTTCGAGGCGGTGCAGGCCGCCCGCAACGGAACCTGGATTGTCCAGATAGACAGCGACGTCGGGCGCGCCGCACCTTACCGCGACGTGCGCAGGATCGTTATTCGCAACGGAGAATACCCATGACCTGCTGCGCGACATCGGCCGGACTGGCGGTGGACATTGAATCCGCCAGAACCGGGGGACCATCCGCCGATGAAATCCTCTTTACGGCCAAGACGCTGGGAGACGGTACCTACCAGACCGATCTCTCCATTCCCTCGATGCACTGCGCCGCCTGCATGCGCAGCGTTGAAAACGGACTGACCGCGCTTCCCAGCGTGACGTCGGCGCGTGTCAATCTCTCGACCAAGCGCGTCACGGTCAAATGGAAGGGAGAGGAGGCACCTGCGTTCATTTCCCATCTGGACTCCATGGGTTACCCTGCGCATCTGACGGACGAGTTCGTGTTCGGCAAAGACAAGACCTTGTCCGAACTGCTGCTTGCTGTCGGGATTTCCGGTTTCGCCACGGGCAATATCATGCTGCTCTCGGTGTCGGTCTGGTCCGGGGCCGAGGGCGCGACCCGCGACCTCTTCCACTGGATATCGGCCCTCATCGCCATACCCGTCATCGTCTTTGCCGGGCGCATCTATTTCCGCTCCGCGTGGAACGCGCTGCGGCACGGCCGGATGAACATGGATGTACCGATCGCCATCGGCGTCTCGCTCGCCTATTCCACGAGCCTCTACGAGACCATCACGCATGGCGAACACGCCTATTTCGACGCTTCGGTCTCGCTTTTGTTTTTCCTGCTGATTGGGCGCACGCTGGATCATGTCATGCGCGACAAGGCTCGCGCCGCGGTCAGCGGTCTCGTCCGGCTTTCGCCGCGAGGCGCGGTTCGTATAGGGGAGGATGGGAGCCGTGACTATATTGCCATCGGTGAAATCAAGCCGGGCATGGAGCTTCTGATTTCCGCCGGCGACCGGATCCCCGTCAATGCGACTGTTATCGACGGCGTGTCCGAACTCGATTGCTCGCTGGCGACAGGAGAAAGCGCAACGCGCCACATTTCTCCAGGAGCGGACATTCTCGCGGGTACACACAATCTTTCGGGGCCTCTTGTCATTCGGGCGACCGCGGCAGCCAAGGATTCGTTCCTTGCCGAGATGGTCGGCCTGATGGAGGCGGCCGAGCACGGGCGTGGAACCTACCGAAGGCTGGCAGACCGGGCATCGGCAATGTACTCGCCCGTGGTCCACCTTACGGCATTGGCGACATTCATCGGATGGATGGTTGCAACCGGCGACTGGCATCACGCCATCACGGTCGCCACTGCCGTTCTGATCATCACCTGCCCCTGTGCGCTCGGCCTTGCGGTTCCGATCGTCCAGGTCGTTGCCGCGCGGCGGCTGTTCGAAAACGGCATCATGATGAAGGATGGTGGCGCACTGGAGCGGCTCGCCGAAATCGATACCGTCGTCTTCGACAAGACAGGCACGCTGACCACGGGAAGCCCGATCCTGCAGTCGGAATCCACGCTTGACCACACGCAAATGCGCATTGCTGTCGCCCTGGCCCGCTCGTCGGTGCATCCCTTTTCCCGCGCAATTGCCAAGGCGCATTCCCACGTTCCAAACACCGTCTGCCTCGAGGACGTCAAGGAATATCCGGGACTGGGTGTCGAGGGGCGAGCCGCGGGTCATGCCTGGCGGCTTGGTCGCGCATCCTGGGCGATGGAGCCGTTCGTGCCAAACCGCACGACAAATGGCACCGTGCTTTCGAAGGATGGCGAGATGCTGGTTTCCTACGATTTTCTCGACGTGCTCAGGGTGGATGCCGTGGCGGCGACCGGCGCTCTCCGAGAGGCTGGCGTCCGTCTCGAAATCCTGTCCGGAGATCGCAAATCGGCCGTCGGACAGGTTGCCGCCATGCTTTCCATCCCCGCCTTCAGTGCCGGGGTACTGCCTGTCGACAAGGTGAACCGCTTGAACCAGCTGGAAAATTCCGGTGCAAGGGCGCTGATGGTCGGCGACGGTATCAATGATGCGCCGGCGATGATCGCCGCCCATGTATCGATGGCGCCTGCATCCGCGGCCGACATCGGAAGAAGCGCTGCCGACTTCATCTTCCTGCGCGACAGCCTGAAGGCCGTTCCGCTTTCGCTGAAGGTGGCCAGGCAGGCGGAGAGGCTGGTAAAGCAGAATTTCGCATTGGCGATCGGCTACAATCTCATCGCGGTTCCAATCGCGGTGATGGGCCAGGTCACGCCGCTCATCGCAGCCATCGCCATGTCCGGCTCGTCGCTGCTGGTGATCGGCAACGCCATGCGGCTGACGGCCGGGGAGGGATGGGCAACACGTTTTGCTTCCATCCGCTGGCGGGTCCGAAAAGTGGTGGACGCCTGATGGAAACGCTTCTTTATCTAATGCCGATCGCGCTGCTGCTGGGCGGGCTCGGGCTCGGGGCCTTCGTCTGGGCTCTGCGTTCAGGACAGTATGAAGACATGGACGGCGCGGCCGCACGCGTGCTGGTCGACGATTGAGCGTTGACGTCCGCAGGCTCGCTATCGCCAACCCGGTTCCTTCGACGCTCAATGACGTGCCGTTGATGCAGATCAAGTCGCCGCGTTTAATCATCGGTAAAGTCATCTCCACAGGCGGAAACGTCGCTCTTGGGAGATTCGACATGTCGTACAAATCTATTCTTGCCATTGTTGGCGTCGATCAGGACGAGCGCGATCTGCATGCGGCGGTCGAGCTCTGCCGCGAGGTTGCCGCGCACCTGTCGGTTGTCGTCGTGCAACTTGCACCGCCGCCGCCGATGGGGGATGCCGGCGTTATCGCGACCGTCTGGCTGGAGCAGTCCAGGACGGAACAGGAGCGTCTCGGGGCTGATGTCGTCAGGCTCAACGAGCTGCTGTCACAAACGGGCATCTCCTGTTCCGTGGAAGGAAAATTCTTGGCGATGGCGAACGCCGGCGATGATCTGGGCGAGCGGGCCCGCTACTTCGACATTACGGTCATCGGATCCGCCCTGAAGTTCGATCCCGACCTGAAATCGCGCGCTGTCGATGGCTGCCTGTTCAATTCCGCGCGGCCCATGCTTCTGGCATCCAGCAAGGGCACGCTCTCATTGCGGCCGAAAACGGTGATGATTGCTTGGGACTCTAGCCTTGAGGCGACCCGTGCAGTCGGGGCCGCGCTTGATTTGATCATCCAGGCCGAAACCGTTCGCGTCGTTCTGGTCGATCCGAAAGCAGACACCAGGGAAAATGGCGAGGAGCCCGGCGCGGATATCGCACGATATCTTGCCCGGTATTCGGCAGCCGTCAGCATCGACCAGCTTCCGTCGATGGGACGCCCCGTCGCCGAAGTCCTGCAGCAGCATGCCATGGACATATCTGCGGACATGATCGTCATGGGCGCCTATGGACATTCGCGGATCCGCGAACGGATTTTTGGCGGCGTGACACGGTCGATGATCGAAGGGACCGCGGTTCCTGTCTTCATGGTGCATTGATAGGCGCGCAGTCTGAGCCCTTCGCCGCTTAAACGGCGAGGGGCCTTTTCAAAAGGCTTCAAGGGCCGTCAGTTCTTGACGGTATCTTCGAGGAAGAACCGGCCGAGCGGGTTCTGGTAAAAGCCTTCGATATTCTTGCGCGAGACGTTGATGTAGGGGCTGTAGTAGAGGTCGATCCAGTGCACGTCGTCCTTGGCGGTCTTCTGGATATCGACGTACAGAGCCTCGCGCTTGGCCGGGTCGAGTTCGAGGCGGGCAGCAGCGACCATGTCCTTGACCTTGTCGCTCTTGTAGCGGGTCATGTAGTTCATGTTGGTGTCGTGGCCGAGCACGAAGGTGGTTTTCTGGTCCGGATCGAGGATGTCGTTGGTCCAGTACATCACCGAGATATCGTAGTCGCCGGCCACCAGCATGTCCCAGCTCTGGCTGGGATCGACCTTCTGCAGGTTGACGGTGACGCCGGCTTTGGCGAGCTGCTGCTGCAGGAGAACGGCGATCTGCTCGTCGACCTCGTTTCCGGCATTGACGATGTAGTTCAGCGAAAGGTCCGATGCACCGGCTTCGGCCAGCATGGCCTTGGCCTTTTCCGGCTCGTAGGGATACTGGTAGTTGGCGTCGTAGTGATAGAGCGAGCCCTTCGGGATGTAGGAATTGGCGACAGTTCCAAGACCGAAGGTCACGGTATCGACGATCGCCTTCTTGTCGATCGCCATATCCAGCGCCTGGCGGACTTCCTTCTTGGCCAGCGCCCCATGCTCGTGATTGATCAGAAGGTGATCCTCGCGTGTGGATGTGTCGATATGCACTTCGAGGTTCGGATCTTTCTTCAGTTCCTCGACGCGCGAGAAGGGCACGAAGATGGCGGTGTCCAGTTCGCCGGCCTGCACGTTGAGCATGCGGGTGTTGTCGTCAGGCACCGAGATCCACTCGACACCGTCGAGCTTCACCCGGTCCGCCTGCCAGAAATTCGGGTTTTTTTCGAGGATGACGCGGTCACCACGGCGCCACTCCTTGACCGTGAAGGCGCCGGACGAGGCGATCGGCTTTTCGGCAAAGGCTTCTTCGCCGGCCGATTCCAGGCCCTTCTTGGACAGGACGGAGACGTTCGGCAAGGCCAGCGTCGACAGGAACGGCGCCGACGGCGTTTTTAGCTTGACGACCAGCGTCTTGTCGTCGGCGGCTTCCGCCGTATCAACCACCTTGTAGCTGTCGCTCCACAGCGAGCCTTCATTGTCGCGGATGCGAAGCAAGCTGAAGGCAGCGTCGCCGGCCGTGATCGGCGAGCCGTCGGAGAACTTGGCATCGCGCATCTTGAACGTATAGGTCAGGCCGTCATCGGAAATGGTCCAGCTTTCGGCAAGGCCAGGCTCCAGCTTGGTGCCGGTCTTGTCGACGCGCACCAGCACGTCGAAGACGTTGGAGAACACCCAGTTGTCGACGTTCTGCGCCGATTTGATCGGGTCGAAAGTGGTCGAATCCTCGCGCCGGCCGATGGTCAGCACGCCGGCGGCTTCGGCCAGTGTCGAACCCAGCGTCAGCATCGCAAGCACGGTGGCTACGCTGATGGTCTTCCATTTGCTTGTCATGTCGTTCGTTCCCTTTGTTGTTATCAGGCAGTCAGGAGATGCGGTATGGTTTCCGCCGACAGGCCGCCCATGAGCGGCTTGTCGGGATCGATATCGGGAATGGCGGCGATCAAAGCCGCGGTATAGGCGTGCTGCGGCCGGGCAAAGACATCCTCGCAGCGGCCCTCCTCGACGATCTGGCCGCGATACATCACCACCACCCGGTCGCAGAGGTTCCGGACGATGGCGAGGTCGTGGGCGATGAACAGGAGCGTCAGGTTCATGGCGCTCTTCAGGTCGCGAAAGAGATCAATGATCTGCGCCTGGATGGTCACGTCCAGCGCCGCCACGCATTCGTCGGCGATGATCAGTTTCGGATCGACGGCCAACGCCCGGGCGATACCGGCGCGCTGGCACTGGCCACCGCTCATTGATTGCGGACGGCGCGTGGCAAATTCCCGGTCCAGCCCGACCAGATCGAGCAGCTCGTGGACGCGAGCCGCAATCCGGCTGGCAGGCACCTTGTTCTGCGACGCTAGCACCTCTGCCAGCATCGCTCCGATGCTCATGCGCGGATTGAGCGCGTTGTAGGGATCCTGAAACACCATAGCCGCCTGCGTGCGGATTTTCGCCAGTGCCTCGCGGCGCTGTTGCGCGAGGTCCAGGCCATCGAAGCTGATATGGCCCGAGGACAGCGGTGTCAGGCCGAGGATGGCGCGGGCGAGCGTGCTCTTGCCGGAGCCGCTTTCGCCGACGATGCCAACGGTTTCGCCGGGCATCACCCGCAAGCTGACGCCATTGACGGCGGCCACATGGGCCTTGCCTCCCTTGAACAGGCCGAGCCCCGGCATGGGGAAGCGGACGACCAGGTCATCGATTTCGAGCAGTGGTTTTGCCGTCGTTAGAAGGGCTGCCGGCTTGCTGCTTGGAAGGATGCTTTCCTCCAGCATCGACGGGTGGCTTTTCAGCAGGCTCACCGTATAGGCATGCTGCGGCGCGGACAGCACCTGCCGCTTCTCGCCGAGTTCCAGCAACTGGCCGTGACGCAAGACCGCAATCCGATCGCAGGTCTGGGCAACGATGCCGAGATCATGGGTGATCAGGATGATCGACAGGCCGCGCGCGTCGCGCAGGTCCATCAGCAGTTTGAGGATCTGTGCCTGGATTGTAACGTCAAGCGCCGTCGTCGGCTCGTCGGCGATCAGGATTTCCGGATTGCAGGAGAGCGCGACCGCGATCATTGCCCGCTGGCGCATGCCACCGGAGAATTCATGCGGGTAGTTGTCGTATTGCCGCTGCGGATCGGGAAAGCCGACCTGGGCGAGGATGTCGATGGCCATGATCTTCGCATCGCTGCGCGACTTGCCCTGATGGTAGCGGATACCTTCCGCAACCTGGTCGCCGATGCGCATCACCGGGTCAAGATGGCTGGTTGGATTCTGGAACACCATGCCGATCTCGGCGCCGCGGACGGCGCGCATCGCGTCTTCGTCCAGCACCGTCAGGTCGCGGCCGCCAAGCATGACCGAGCCGCCGGTGATGCTGATCGCCTTCGAGGGCAGCAATTGCACCAGTGCCCGGCAGATCATGCTCTTGCCGGATCCGCTTTCGCCGACAAGGCCGAGAATTTCGCCGCGGCCGAGATCGAAAGACACGGCATCGATCAGCGTGCGCGTCTCGCCGTCGAGCAGGGCGTCGACCGTCATGTCGCGGATGGAGAGGACCGGCTCGCTCATTCGCGCACCCCCAGCCATTCGCCTAGCCCATCGCCGAGCAGGCTGAAACCGAAGGCCAGTACGACGATGGAGAGACCGGGGAAAACCGTGATCCACCAGGCTGTTGTGATGAAACTCTGGCCTTCCGCGACCATCACTCCCCATTCTGCAACGGGCGGCTGAACACCGAGCCCGAGATAGCTGATGGCGGCACCATTGAGCAGCACTAGCACCGCATCCGACATGGAAAACACGATCGAGCCGGCAATCGCGTTCGGCAACAGGTGGCGGAACATGATGCGGCTGCGGCTGAAACCGAGGCTGACGGCGGCCACCGCATAATCGCTGTTCTTCAGCACCAGCATCTGCGCGCGGATCAGCCGGGCGTAGGAAACCCAGCCCACCAGCGCCATGGCGATGTAGAAACTCGACAGGCCGGTGCCGAGAATGGCGATGATCGACAGCATCAGCACGAGGAAGGGAAAGGCGAGAATGATATCGACCAGCCGCATGAAGATCGTATCAACGATGCCGCCGAAGAAGCCGGCGATCGTGCCTATGAAGGTACCGATCAGGAACGGGAAGAGGACACCGATGACGGCGATCTGCAGGTCGATGCGTGTGCCCCAGATGACGCGCGAGAAAATGTCGCGCCCGAAATTGTCGGTGCCGAAGAGGTGCGCCAATGACGGCATGGCGAGCCGGACGGCAGCATCCTGATAGATCGGATCATAGGGCGCAATCAGGGGCGCGGCGATCGCCACCATCAGAAACAGCCAGAGAATGCCGGCGCCCGTGGCGAGCGTCAGGTTTCGGCCGAGAACGCGGCTCCACGGTACATTCCTGCGGGTGGCGACGGTTGTCATAGACGCACCCTCGGATCGAGGGTCACGGTGACGATATCGGCCAGGAAATTGACCAGCACGGTGGCGCAAGCAAAGACCATGGCGACGCCCTGGACGACCATGTAGTCGCGCGAGAAGATGGCGCGCACCAGAAGCTGGCCCATGCCCGGAATGGCAAACACTGTCTCGACCACGACGGTGCCGCCGATCAGCCAGCCGATGTTGACGGCCAGCAGGTTGATGGTCGGCACCAATGAGTTCGGCAGCACATGCCGCCAGAAGACGATGCTTTCCGGCATGCCGCGAGCGCGCGCCGCCGTCGCCAAGTCCGATTGCAGCTCGACGATCATCGCCGCCCGCAGACTGCGCGTCAAAACCGCCGAAAGCGAGAGCGCAATGGTCAGGCTCGGGAGGACCAGATGCGCCGCCTTGTCGAGAAAGGTCTCGCCATAGCCGGAGACCGGCAGCACGCCGAGCTTGACGGAGAAGAGGATGATCAGCATCAGCGCCAGCCAGAAGGGCGGAAAGCCGATACCGAGCGTCGAGACGATACGCACCGCGTGATCGGGCATACGGCCGCTGTTGCGCGCTGCGAGAGCCGCCATCGGAACGGCGATCAGGATGGACAGGAGAACACTGGTCAGAACCAGCACCAGCGTCGGCTCGATGCGGGTGAGGATCAGCTTCAGCACGTCGATCTTGTAGAGGATCGACTTGCCCATCTCGCCCTTGCCGAGATTTTCTATGAAATAGAAATATTGCAGCCAGATTGGCTCATCGAGACCGTATTGCGCGCGGATCCGGGCAATCGCCGTCGGGGTCGAACGGGCGCCGAGCAGCACGCGGGCGGGATCGCCGGGGATCAGCCGGACGAGGATGAAGGTAATGACGCTGATGCCGAACAGCACCGGCAGAAACTGCAGCGGACGAAACAGCACGAACCTATAGCGGTGCATGGGCTTGCACCTTTCCAGCCTGCCGGCCGTGGACTGAATGTCGAGCGTTGCCGATCATGCCATCGTCCTGTGACGCGCAAGGAAATCGAGAAGCACCGGATAATAAGCCACCGGGTTTTCATAGAACGGCATATGGCTGGCATTGTCGATGACATGCAGCACGGCGTCGGGAAGGTTCAGCTTCATGCGAAGCGCGCAGGCCGGCGTCAACTCGTCATGCTCGCCGCAGGTGATCAACACCGGAACGGCGATCTTCGGAAGGTCCGGCACCCGGTTCCAGTCCTTCAGATTGCCGATATAGAGGAATTCGTTCGGCCCCTGCATCGTGGCGTAGGGTCCCATGTTCCAGTCGTCGAGGGATCGCTTCACCGGTGCCGGCCATTCGGAAAGACGGCAGACGTGGCGATAATTCAGGATTGTGATCGCCGCCAGATATTCCGGATGATCGATGCTGCCGCGCGCTTCGTGCTTCTGCATCATCGCCACGGTTTCGGAGCCGAGCGCTGCCCGTAGCCGCTCGAGTTCCAGGATCAGATGCGGCATGTCGGCGACCGTATCCTCGAGGATCAGCGTCTTGAGGTTTTCCGGATAGGTCAGCGCATAGTCGATGGCGAGCCAGCCACCCCAGGAATGGCCGAGCATGTGCACCTTGCCAAGCCCCAGCGCCTTGCGCACGGTCTCGGTTTCCTCGACATAGCGGCCGATCGTCCAGAGCGCCGGGTCGGTCGGGCGGTCGGAGGCGCCGGTGCCGAGCTGGTCGAAGGCAACGACCCGGTAGCCCTGATCGACGAGGCAGGAATGGGCTTCGCGCAGGTAGTCGCAGGGCAGGCCAGGTCCACCATTGAGACAGAAGACAGTTTCCTCGCCCGAGCCGAAGCTGTAGGCGACGACCTTATGGCCCGTAACATCGATTTCGATGCGCTCATCCGGTTCCATCTCGCGCCACATCGTCCGTCTCCTGCAGGCCGCAATCACTGCTCATCTTTTCAGCATGGCTAATTTTTAGCGTATTATCGGTTCCGCACCAGCTATAAGAAGTGATAGGATGAAACCTTCGCGGCTTTACAGATCCCGGTCCGACGTTAGGATTTGCGCATGTTTGACGATATTGGTTCGATCCGATCGCGGCTCACCGCGGGTGAGACACTGGACGGGAGGATCGACACCGCGTTCGAGGTCATCAAGGGTTTCGGCTTCGATGCCCTGATCTACGACTACACGCCGGTTCCCTACGATCTCGACGGCGCGCTGATGCTGCCGTCGCTGCTCAAGCTGCGCAACATTTCCGAGGACATGCGCGAATACTGGTTCGACCGCGAATATTTCCGCATCGATCCGGTCCAGCTTCTGGCGATGCGCACCACGACACCCTTCTTCTGGAACTACGATCACAAGGCCGGAACCCAGATCAACCGCTTCCTCGACGAGCGCAGCGCGCCGGTATCGCGCTATCTGCACGAGCGCAACATGTCCTGCGGCGTGACCGTGCCGGTGCATTTGCCGCGCGGGGATTGCGCGACCGTGACGGGGGTGCGCTTCGGCGCCGGCCGCGGGTTCCAGAGCGACGCCGACCGCCATATGGCGGATTTCGGGCTGCTGGCTCATGTGTTCCATGAGGCCGCCTATGCCGCCTTCGACGAGACGGCAAAGACTGGCGCCCGTGCCCACCTCACCAATCGAGAGCGCGAGTGCCTGCGTCATTCGGCCGAGGGGCTGTCGGCCAAGGAAATTTCCCGCATCATCGGCCGCTCGGTTCCGACCGTCGTCATGCACCTCAACGCCGCCGCCAAGAAGCTGGGGGCGAAGAACCGGACACAGGCCGTGGTGCGCGCCACCCATTATCGCCTGCTGGAAGAGCCGCCATCCTATTACTTGTGATAGCTGCCGCCGCCTGAAACAGGACGTTATGCTTTCTCCATCGGAACAACCGCATGGAGACGAAACGTGGCACCGGTCGAAGTTCAGGAATCCCATCTGCCGTTTCGCGCGTATCAGACCTGGTACCGGATTACCGGATCGCTGGATTCGCCGTTGCTGCCGCTCGTCGTCGCTCATGGCGGGCCCGGCTGCACGCATGATTACGTCGATAGCTTCAAGGATATTGCAGCGCTCGATGGCCGCCCGGTTATCCATTACGACCAGCTCGGCAATGGCAACTCGACGCGGCTGCCGGAAAAAGGCCCTGACTTCTGGACGGTCGATCTTTTTCTGGAAGAGCTGGATGCGCTTTTGGCCCATCTCGGCATTGCCGAGCGTTATGCTTTTCTCGGCCAGTCCTGGGGCGGGATGCTCGGCGCCGAACATGCCGTGCGCCGGCCCAAGGGCTTGAAGGCACTTGTCATCGCCAATTCGCCGGCCAACATGCACACCTGGGTATCAGAGGCCAACCGGCTGCGCCGCGACCTGCCGGCCGAGGTGCAGGCGACGCTCCTGCGGCACGAGGAAGCCGGTACGATCACCGATCCGGACTATATCGCCGCCTCGCGTGTTTTCTACGATCGCCATGTCTGCCGCGTCTCGCCCTGGCCGCCGGAGGTGGCGCGCACCTTCGCCATCATGGACGAGGACAATACCGTCTATCGCAATATGAACGGCCCGACCGAGTTCCACGTTATCGGGACCATGAAGGACTGGACGATCGAGGATCGGCTACCGCAGATCGAAGCCCCGACGCTGTTGATCTCCGGCCGTCACGATGAGGCAACGCCGGAGGTTGTGCGCCCCTATGTCGAGCGCGTGCCCGGATGCCGCTGGGTGGTGTTCGAAAAATCCAGCCATATGCCGCATGTCGAGGAAAAAGCGCTGTGCCTTGCGACGGTGTCGGATTTTCTGAAGCCCTTCGACAGGGCTTGAACGCCACTGTGACCCCGCTTCAAAGGGGGCTCATTTGACGCGCCGGGTTTCCTCGCGGCGACCATTGTAGCCGAGCTTTTCGGAGAGGGCGCGGGAGGCCGTCAGAAGGCTGTCGAGATGGGTCCGCCAATTGCGCAGGCCGTCTTCCTTCGGCGCGACGAGGCAGAGGGTCGCCACACATTGACCGTCAGACTGGCGCACCGGTGCTGCAAAACAATGGGTGAAATTGGCAACTTCGCTATTGAAGGTGAAATAGCCGTCGATCGTCGCCTGCCGCACTTCCGCGATGAAATTGCCTGGGTCTAGTCGTTGACCATTCGGCATCATGAAATCGTCGGCCGGAATGAAATCCATTATCTCGTCGTCGCTCAGGTGCGAGAGGAGCAGGCGGCCGGAGGCCGTCCACGGGATCGGCACGAGTTCGCCGATATTCGACGAGATGCGGAAGGCGCGGCTCCCCTCGCGCATCATGGCGACGGTATATTTGTTGCCTTCCAAGAGGCACATCTGCGCGGTCTCGCGGGTCTCCTCGGCGAGATGCGCCAGGACATCCTCTGATTCGCGCATCAGGTCGAACTGTTCGGCATGGGCCGTACCGAGAAAATAGAGCTTGCGACCGAGAAAGACCCGGCCGTCGCCGCCCTGGTAGTCGAGCATGCCGTGGCGCAGCAGCAGGTTTATCAGTTCGTAGATAGAGGATCGTGGCGCGCCGATCTCGACGGCGATCTCGTTGGGCCGCATCGGCTGGCGCTTGACGCGCAGGAATTCGAGAATTTCGAAGGCACGATCAAGGCCACGCGTGCGCCGCGATACGATGTCTTCTGCGCCGTCAGCCATGCCGTCTGTCCCCGTCGAATGATGAGCGCGACCTTTGCAAGCCGCGCCCGGCATTTCAAGCCCTGTCTGCCCGATAGGCGATGCAATCGACTTCAACCTTGCAATCCACCATCATGCGCGACTGCACGCAGGCGCGGGCTGGCGGATTGGCGCCGAAATATTCGGCATAGACGCCGTTGAAGCTCCAGAAATCCCGGGGATCATCGAGCCAGACGCCGACGCGCACCACATCCTCTATGCCGTAGCCCGCCTCGTGCAGGATCGCGATCAGGTTTTCGATCGCCTTGCGGCTCTCGGATACGATGCCGCCGCGAACGATCTCGCCCTTTTCCATCGGGACCTGGCCAGAAACATGCAGCCAGCCATTGGCTTCTACCGCCCGGGCAAAAGGCAAAGGCTGTCCACCCGCACCCGTCTCGCCGGCGCCATAACGTTTGATAGTCATGTTATTCTCTCTTTTGTTTTAGTTGAAACTCGACGTTTTCAGAAATTCGGCCAGTCGTTCGGTCTTCGGCTTCACGAACATCTCCTTCGGGTCGCCTTCCTCGCAGATCACGCCCTGGTTCATGAAGATCACCCGCGAGGAGACCTCATAGGCAAAGCGCATCTCGTGGGTAACGAGCAGCATGCTCATGCCATCAGCCGCGAGCCCCTTGATCACCTGCAGCACCTCGCCGACCAGTTCCGGGTCGAGTGCCGACGTCACTTCGTCAAACAGCATCAGCCGCGGCGACATGGCGATGGCACGGGCAATCGCCACGCGCTGCTGCTGGCCGCCGGAAAGCTGGCCCGGATAGTGATCGGCGCGGGAGGCCAGCCCGACGCGGTCGAGCCACGTCTCGGCAACGGCACGCGCTTCGTCGCGCGGCATCTTCTTCACCTTGACGAGGCCGAGCATGACATTCTGCGCCGCCGTCATATGCGGGAAGAGGTTAAACTGCTGGAAGGCCATGCCGGTCAGCGCCCGCTGGCGGGCGATGTCCTTTTCGCTCTTCCTTTTGCGGGAAGAGCCGCTGTGTTCATAGCCGATCTCCTCGCCCTCGAGCCGGATATGCCCGCCCTGGAATTCTTCCAGCATGTTGATGCAGCGAAGCATCGTCGTCTTGCCGGAGCCGGAGGAGCCGATAATCGAGATCACCTCGCCTTCCTGCATCGTGCAGTCGACGCCTTTCAGCACCTCGACGATGCCGTACTGTTTGCGCAGGCCCTGAATTTCGAGAAGTACCTTGCTCATGTCGGACAACCTCAAGCCGGAACGGCGGTCTTGCGTTCGACATATTTGCCGAACCGCTCGATGCTGTAATTGATGACGAAATAGAGAAAGCCGGCGAAGAAATAGAACTGCAGGCTCATGAAATTGCGCGAAATGATCTCCTGCGTTCGCAGCAGCAGTTCGGCAACGCCGATGACCGACAGCAGCGTCGATGCCTTGACCATCTCGGCCGCCGTGTTCACCCAGGCCGGCAGAAACTGGCGCAACGCCTGCGGCCAGAGCACGTATGCGAAGGTCTGGATAAAGGTAAGGCCGATCGCCTTGGCGGCTTCGGTCTGACCTTGGGGGATTGCCTGCAACCCGCCGCGGACAATTTCGCCGACATGCGACGAGCAGAACACCGCCAGCGCCAGGACACCGGCCTGGAATGGCCCGAGATCAATGCCAATCGTGGAGAGCACGTAGTAGCTGGCAAGGACCAGCACGAGAACGGGCGTGCCGCGGATGAAATCGGTGTACACCCGCACGACGAACTGCACCACGCGATTGCCATAGACCAGCGACAGGCCGACAAGCACGCCCAGCAGCGAGCCGACGATAATCGAAAGTACCGAGATCGAAATCGTGATGCCGAGGCCTTTGAGAATGGCGAGGCGGGCAATCCAGATCTGATCGAAAAAGGCGGAAAAATCCATCATGGCTTCACCTCGGGACCGACAGACGGCGCTCGGCGACACGCATCAACGCAGCCAGAATTGAGCATGTGGCGACGTAAAGACCGGATGCGACGATCCAGGTTTCGATAACGCGAAAACTTTCGACATTGATCTTGCGTGCCTCGAAGGTCAGTTCCGGCACGGCGATGGCTGCGGCGAGCGACGTGTCCTTGAACAGCGAGATCACCGTCGAAGACAGTGATGGCAACACATTGCGGAACATCAGCGGCGCGATGATCGAGATCCGGATCTGCAGGGGCGTCAGGCCGATTGCAAGACCCGCCTCTGTCAAACCCTTTGGGATCGACAAAAGCCCGGCGCGAAACACTTCCGCCAGATAGGCGCCGGAATAAATCGACAGGACAGCGACGAAGCTTTCCAGCTTGCCGAGACGAACGCCCATCTGCGGCAGTGCGAAATAGGCGAAAAGCACAAGCACAAGGATCGGCAGATTGCGGATAACAGTCACATAGGCTGCAGCCGGACGCTTGACCCAGCCGCTTTTCGAAATCAGCGCGAAGGCAACCAGAAGGCCGATCGCAGCACCGATCAGGATCGAGACGAAAGCCAGCCCGAGACTGAGCAGCAGACCTTCCAGAAGCTGGTCGAAACTGCGCCAGACGGCGGCGAAATTGAGCGTATAACCCATGGCGGCATCCTGCCGTAGAGGGTGGGAAGGGAACGAGGGGAGAACCCCTCGTCCACGATGATACCCGGCTTACTGGAATTCGACCGGAAAGCCGATTGTTGGCGGCGCAAGGTCCTTGCCGAACCAGGTCTTGTACGACTTCGCATAGAAGTCGAACTCGACGCCAGTCATCGCTTCATGCAGAGCGGTGTTGACGAAGTTCAGCCAATCCTGATCGCCGCGCTTGACGCCGCAAGCATAGGTCTGCGGGTTCCAGCCGTAGCCGGCATCCTTGTAGCGACCGGGGTTCTGCGTCATGTACCAGGCAAGCGACGACTGGTCGGTCGCCACCGTATCGGCACGGCCGGATTCCAGCGCCTGATAGATCAGATCTACCGATTCATACTGGTCAACGGTCGCTTCGGGCAGAGCGGCATGCACCATCGCTTCGGCATAGACGTTCTGCAGCACGGCGACGGTGACGGATGAGCCACCGGCCTTCAGCGCCGCATGATCGGCATACTTGCCGTCAGCCTTCAGCATCAGGCCCACGCCTTCCCGGTAGTAGGGAATGGTGAAGGCGATCTGCTGGGCGCGCTCGCCGGTCACGGTCATGAACTGGCAGGTCAGATCCACCTTGTCTGTTGTGATGTTCGGGATGCGCGCATCCGACGACTGGTTGACATATTCGATCTTGTCGGGATCGCCGAACAGCGCCTTGGCGACGATGCGGCCCATGTCAACATCGAAACCCTGCAGCTTGTCTTCGGCGCTCTTGAAGTGCCACGGCGCATTGGTGCTGCCGGTGCCGAGAACGAGATGTCCGCGCGCCAGAACCTCATCGAGCTTGCTGGTCGCCTGCTGTGCGGCTGCGGGCATGGCGGAAAGAATAAAGGCGGCTGCCAGTGAAAGTGCGCCGGCGCGAATTGAGATCGTCATGATGTTCCCCTTTTTTGAACCGTTTCCAGATGTCCAGTATTTTGGACATACGTCTGTTTTACCGGATTGACGTATTCAGCGACAAGACGCATAACTTGTCAAGGGCCGGCTCGCCGAGATTCTGCGCGACAGACGTGCAGCATTTCCTTCCGCTTGAAATTGCAGCAGTTTATCTGGAGAAACCCATGAACAAGGCGCACGCAGCGTTCCCGACCGCGAGCACACCGGCAGTCCTGGTCGATCTCGATATCGTCCGTCGCAATATCGAACGATTCCAGGCCTATGCCGATGCGCACGGGCTGAAGGTCCGCCCGCACATCAAGACTCACAAATTACCCGCTATTGCTGAAATGCAGTTGAGCGCAGGGGCGGTTGGTATCACCTGCCAGAAGGTTTCCGAGGCAGAGGCCATGGTGGCCGGCAGCTCGAACATTCGCGACGTGCTGATCACCTACAACATCCTCGGCGCTGAAAAGCTCGATCATCTCGCGGCGCTTGCTCGCAAGGTGGCGTTGAGCGTCGTTGCCGACAGTGAAACCGTCATCGACAGCCTTTCGGAGAGATTTGCTTCGGAAGTTGCGCCGCTGACCGTTCTGGTCGAATGCAACACCGGCGCCGATCGCTGCGGCGTGCCGACACCAGAGGCAGCGACAGCCCTTGCGCAGCAGATCGCCAATGCGCCAGGCCTCGCGTTTGGCGGCCTCATGACCTATCCGCCCGCCGGCGGCGCGGGGGCTGTCGAAGCTTTCATGACCCGGGCGAAAACCCTCATCGAGGCATCCGGGATCGCCGTTCCGGTTATTACCTCCGGTGGCACGCCTTCGATGATGTCTGCGGCGGAAGCGCCCGTAACCACCGAATATCGCCCGGGGACTTACGCCTACAACGACCGCTCGCTGGTCTCCCGCGGCGTTTGCGGATGGGACGACTGCGCTCTGACCGTGCTTGCAACCGTCGTCTCGGTTCCTGCCGCCAACCGCGCGATTATCGATGCGGGCTCGAAAACGCTGACCTCGGATCTTCTCGGCCTGGCAGGCTATGGGCACGTGCTCGGCCGCGACGACATCACGATCGACCAGCTTTCGGAAGAGCACGGTCGCCTCGTCAGCCAAGGTCCGATCAACCTCAAGGTAGGCGACACGCTCCGCATTGTGCCCAATCACGCCTGCGTCGTCACGAACATGGTCGACACGGTGCATATCGTCGAAAACGGCGAGATTTCAGCCGTCTGGCCGGTCGTCGCCCGCGGACGGATCGTTTGACGTCGGCTCGCAGGTCATGGATGATTCCTGCCTGATTGTCTTGCGAGCAGAAAAAATGTAGACAAACGCTTGAAGGTTTAAAGTCGGTAGGGTTGCCGGGCGGGAGGTTTCGATGGAGCATGGAATGTCAGTGTGCGAGGCGCTGCTGGCGCAGACATGCCCGATCCGGGAACGCATACTCGAGGTAATTTCACGGTTGCCGTGGGATGGCTTGAATGTGCGTCACCGGATACCGGGGCTATCGCTCTACCGTATCGTCGAACCCGCAGGACCATTTTCCAGCGTCTACGAGCCAAGCCTTTCCTTGATCATCAAGGGTAGCAAAAGCGTCGAGGTCGGCGACGAAACGATCGTCTATGACGAATCGGCCTTCTTCCTCACCGCTATCGGCATGCCGATGAAAGGCCGGATCCGGGTGGCGAGTGTCGAGGAGCCCTACGTCGCCGCCATGCTGCGTTTGAACCTGGACATGATGCGACGCCTGATCGTCGACCATAATCTGCAACCGGCCGACCTTGCCAATCGTGATCGCGGCGTTGCGGTGGGTGCGGCCACACCGGAACTGTTCGACGCATTTCTGCGGTTGATTTCATTGGAAAATTCTCCGGATGACCTGCCGTTCATGGTCGGTCACATCCAGAACGAAATTTTCTACCGGCTCCTGACCGGCGATCAAGGCGCCCGGTTGCGGCGGTTTGTGCTCTCGGGCACAAACAGCAACCGCGTCGCGAAAGCGGTTGCCTGGGTCAAGGACAATTACACGATACAGCTCCGCATCGACGAACTTGCGGAAATTGCCGGCATGGGCGTCTCGACATTGCACCATCAATTTCGTGCCATGACGGGAATGAGTCCGCTCCAGTTCCAGAAGCACCTGCGGCTGCACCATGCACGGGAACTCATGGCTGCCGGATCGATCGACGTCGCGACGGCCGCGCTTACGGTCGGCTACGAGAGCCCGACGCAGTTCAGCCGGGAGTATCGCCGCATGTTCGGTCATCCTCCGCTTCGCGATATGAAAGTGATCATGAGCGCTGACATTGCCATCAGGGCCGGTTCCGTCGGCTGACAATTCCCACCCCCAGGAGCCGGCATTCACTCGCCGGGCAGCCGCTTCAATGCGCACGAAGTCACTCGAAGTCAGAGGATTGGGCAATAAAAAAGCAGGATTGAGCCTGTTCCCCTGTTGCTCGCTCTTATAGGCTGTCCACGGCTCGGCATAACCACGGCCAGGGGCACAGAGATCTGGCGTTGAAACGCAAGGAGAACACCATGGTGACTTTAACGATCAACGGCAAGGCGCATGAGATCGAGGCCGAAGCGGATATGCCGCTCCTGTGGGCGATCCGCGATCTCGTCGGGCTCACCGGAACGAAATTCGGATGCGGCATGGCGCAATGCGGCGCCTGCACGGTTCATCTGGACGGCTCGCCCGTGCGCTCCTGCCAGACCTTCGTCGGCGACATCGGGGATTCGAAGATAACGACCATCGAGGGATTGTCCGGAAAGGTAGCCGAAACCGTGCAAACGGTTTGGGCCGATCTCGATGTTCCGCAATGCGGCTACTGTCAGTCCGGACAGATCATGTCGGTGACCGATCTGTTGACGAACAATCCGAAGCCCACCGATGACGATATCGACGCCGCGATGACAGGGAACCTCTGTCGTTGCGCTACCTATCACAGGATCCGCGCCGGGATTCACGAAGCTTCGAAACGCTTGGAGGCATAAGTCATGATCCCGAAACTGATGCAATCTCTTCACCTACCCGGCGAAAAAATCCAGGCGTCCCGGCGGCAGTTCCTGCTCGGCGCGCTTGCCGCCGGTAGCGGTGTCGCCATCGGCTATCACGTCCTTGCCGCAACACCTGCTGCTGCCAGCGGGACCGCCGGCACGGCAACCGATGCCCTTGCCTTTACCCCCTATCTGACGATCGATGCCGACGGCCAGGTCACCGTGCTGTCATCCCAGTTCGAGATGGGGCAGGGCTCCTATAATGGTCTCGCAACGCTGGTCGCCGAAGAACTCGATGCCGACTGGTCGACCATCGAGGTTCTCGGCGCCGCCGGCAATGTGAAGGCCTATGGCAATATCGCGTTCGGCGGCACGCTCCAGGGCACCGGTGGATCGACGTCGATGTTTACGTCTTTCGAGCGTTATCGTAAGGCAGGCGCGACTGCGCGTGCGATGCTGGTTGCCGTTGCCGCTTCGGAATGGGGTGTCCCGGCATCGGAGATAACCGTCGAAAATGGTGTGCTTTCCCATGTTTCGGGGAAAAGCGGCGGCTTCGGCGCATTTGCGGCCAGGGCGGCGACCTTGCCTGCACCGGCAGAGGTGGCGCTGAAGAAGCCGGCCGACTGGAAGCTGATCGGCAATGAAAAGCTGAAACGCTTCGACAGCGCCCGCAAGGCAAACGGGACGGAGCAATACACGATCGACGTCAAACTGCCTGGCATGCTGACGGCGGTCATGATCCATCCGCCCCTGTTTGGGGCCACGCTCAAGTCCTTCGATGCGACGGCGGCGCGGGCCGTCAAGGGGGTCGTCGATGTGGTCGAGACGCCGCGCGGCGTTGCTGTCGTGGCCGAGACGATGTGGGCTGCGATCAAGGGGCGCGAGGCGGTGACGGCGGTGTGGGACGAGACCGCAGCCGAAAAGCGCGGCACGCCCGAACTCATGGCGATGTACAAGGACATTGCCGGCAAGGCACCGGCTGCGATCGCGCGCAAGGATGGCGATGTCGATGCCGGTTTTGCGTCGGCCGCCAAGGTCATCGAGGCGACGTTCGAGTTCCCGTACCTTTCGCATGCTCCGATGGAGCCTCTGAATGCGGTGGCGCGCAAGAACGATGACGGCACACTCGAGATCTGGGGCGGACATCAGTTTCCGGATGTCTATCAGATGCTCGCCAGCCAGATTGCCGGCGTGACGCCTGACAAGGTTCAGTTGCGCGTCATGAAAACAGGCGGCAGCTTCGGACGCCGCGCGGTGTTTGATGGCGACGTCGTCGTCGAGGCGGTCTATGTCGCCAAGGCGATCGGCTACAAGGCGCCCGTCAAGGTGCAGTGGACCCGCGAAGACGACATGCGCGCTGGGCGCTACCGCCCCGCTTATGTCCACCAGATGAAGGCCGGGATCGACGGCAACGGCAAGCTGGTTGCCTGGAGCGACCATGTGGTGGGCCAGTCCATCATGGGCAAGACGATGTTTGACGGCATGGTCAAGAACGGGGTCGATCCGACTTCCGTTGAAGGCGCAAACAATCTGCCCTACGCCATCCCCAACCAGACCATCGGCCTCACCACCACTGAGGTCGGCGTTCCTGTTCTCTGGTGGCGTTCGGTCGGCTCCACCCACACGGCTTTTGCCGCCGAAGTGTTTCTCGACGAAATCGCCGAGGCCACCGGCAAGGACCCGATCGAGTTCCGCCTGTCGATGCTTGAACCGGGCTCGCGCCATGCCGTTGTTCTCAAACTGGTTGCGGAAAAGGCCGAATGGGCAAAGCCTGTGGCAGCCGGGCGCTTCCGTGGCGTATCCGTTGCGGAAAGCTTTGGTACGGTCGTTGCGCAGATCGCGGAGGTCTCCCTCAATGACAGCGGCGGCATCAAGGTCGAACGCGTGGTTGCGGCTGTCGATTGCGGCCTGGCCGTCAATCCGGACCAGGTCCGGGCGCAGGTCGAAGGCGGAATAGGCTTCGGTCTTGGCGCCATCCTCGCCGAGGAGATCACCTTGTCCGAAGGCAAGGTCGACCAGGGCAACTTCGATATGTACACACCGCTTAGGATCGATGCGATGCCGTCCGTCGAGGTTCACATTCTCGCCTCGGCCAATCCGCCCTCGGGCATTGGCGAACCGGGCGTTCCGCCCATCGGTCCCGCCGTTGCCAACGCCATCTACAAGGCGCTTGGGAAGCGGATCCGCGTGATGCCGTTCGCCAAGTCGCTCAGCGCATAACGCCTTGTCCAGGCATTCTCCCCGGTCACGACAGGCCGGGGAGAATGCTGTTGGCCACACCGGCGATAATGGCAAGGATCTTACGGAGATATCGATATGCAAATGAACAGGGTCTTCGGGCCATTCCTGATATTGACAGTCCTATGGGCAGGGTCGGCTTATGCGCAGGACCTGGATGCCGGCGCCAAGCTTTTCAAGCAGAGATGCCAGAGCTGTCATTCGATCACGCCCGGCAAGAATTCCCCTGTCGGTCCGAACCTTGTTGGCGTGGTCGGACGCGCCAGTGCCGCAACGGATTTCAAATATTCAGCCGCGCTCAAAGCCGCGGGCCTGACATGGGATGCCGCAACGCTCGACCAGTTCCTGGCCGCTCCGACAAAGCTGGTGCCGGGAACACGCATGGCGGTCGGCGTCCCGAATGGAGACCGGCGCAAAGGCATCATCGCCTATCTCGAAAGCGTGAAGAACTAAAAGCCGTCGCGTCAGATAACCTCTTCTTGATCGCGAGTTGATCGCGCCTCCTGCAACGAATGCCGCATTGTTGGGGTTTGTGGGTGCGAATGCGCATCCGGCGCGATGAAACTACAGGAGACGTTCCATGCGATCGACGACCCTTCTCATTGGCGGAACCATGCTGTCCGTGTTTCTGGCAGGCCAGGTTTTGGCTCAGGCTGCAGGGGGGCCGGTCGAGATCCGCCGGCCGAACGGCGCGGACCAGACCCCCGCCTTCGCAGGCCAGACGCGCGCTGCCCAGCCGGCACAAATGCCGAAGATCGAGGCGCTGGTCGTAGCGGAAGACCTGCCGCATCTCTGGTCGATGGAGTTCCTGCCGGATGGCCGCATGCTGGTCACGGCCAAGGAAGGCTCGATGCATATCGTCGGCAAGGACGGAAAAGCGAGTGCTGCGCTCGAAGGTGTGCCAGAAGTCGACGCCAGCGGGCAAGGCGGCCTGCTCGACGTTGCGCTGGCGCCTGATTTCGAGAGCTCCGGCCTGATCTTCTTTTCCTTTTCCGAGCTGCGCGACGGCGGCAACGGCACCTCGGTCGCGTCAGCGAAGCTTATGCTCTCGGAGAATGGCGCAGCCCTTCAGGACGCGAAGGTCATCTTCCGGCAGATGCCGACCTATGATGGCGACAAGCACTACGGCTCGCGCCTCGTGTTCGGCCCGGCCGGCGAACTTTACGTCACGGTCGGCGAGCGCTCGGACCGGCAGACGCGGGTCCAGGCGCAGGACGTCGCGAGCGGTTTCGGCAAGGTCTTCCGCATCGATACGACGGGCAAGGCGCTGCCCGACAATCCACTGGTCGGCACCGATGGCGCGATGCCGGAAATCTGGAGCTACGGTCACCGCAACCTGCAGGCAGCGTCGCTCGACGGACAGGGGCGGCTCTGGACTGTCGAGCATGGCCCGAAAGGTGGCGACGAACTGAACCGGCCGCAAGCCGGCAAGAACTATGGCTGGCCGAAGGTAACCTATGGTGTGGAGTATAGTGGCGGGCAGATTGGCGATGGCATCACCGCTCTTTCCGGCACCGAACAGCCTGTCTATTACTGGGATCCGGTGATCGGCCCGTCCGGGATGACCTTCTATGAAGGGGATGCCGTGCCGGAGTGGAAGGGTGCCTTCCTGATCGGCGGTCTCGTGGCGCAGGGGCTCGTCGTACTGCATATGGAAAACGACACAGTGAAATTCGAGGAGCACGTGCCGCTCGACGCGCGCATCCGGGATGTGAAGGTCGGACCGGATGGCGCCGTCTACGCCGTCACCGAAAGCCGCGGCGGTGGTTCGACGATTCTGAAGCTGACAAAAGTCTGATCGTATAGGTTTTCCTGCAGTCTCTCCTGCAATGGGGAGACGGTTTCTGAACCGCTGGCTACCGCAATTTCGCCTTCAGCGAAGCCTCGGGAAAACATGTCGGCTCGATCCCGTTCTTCGCCTGCCAGTCGCCCAGGGCCCGGCGCGTCTTGTAGCCCGGCAACCCGTCCGAGCCGCCGACATCATAGCCCTTGGCCTCCAGCGCGCGCTGCATGGTCGCGACATCCGAGCGCAGCATCTTGCCGACGTCGCCCCACGGCCCCTTGAACGCCCCGCCGCCGCCCGAGATCCTGTCGGCGAGGTTGCCGATGAACAGGGCGTAGAGGTCGGAATTGTTGTATTCCTTGATCACGTAGAAGTTCGGCGTGACGATGAATTCCGGACCATTGCGACCGGCCGGCACCAGCATCATGCCGTCGGCCTTGGTTTCGCTGGACGGAAAGGCCTTTCCGGATGCCCGCTCGATGCCGTCGGATACCCAGCTGGAAATCGGCTTTGCCAGATCGGGTCCCTCCTGCGCACAGGAGACATTGGCGGGGATATAGACCTCGAAGCCCCAGTCGCGGCCGCGCTGCCAGCCTTTCTTCGCCAGATAGTGCCCGATCGATCCGAGTGTATCGGGAACCGAATTCCAGATGTCGCGGCGGCCGTCACCGTCGAAATCCACGGCATATTTCAGAAAGCTGGTCGGCAGGAACTGTGGCTGGCCCATGGCTCCGGCCCAGGAGCCGCGCATGTCCGCTTCGGAAACATCCTTGCTGTCGAGAATATGCAGGGCGGCGATCAGTTCACGCCGGAACAGTTCCGGCCGGGTCGACAGAAAGGCCTTGGTCGCGAGAACATCGATGATCGGATGTGGAATCTTGGCGCGCCCGAAACCGGATTCCCGACCCCAGATGGCAACGACGATCCCGGCGGGAACGCCATAGGTCTTTTCCACCCGCCGCAGCGTTGCCGCATGGGTCTTGGCAAGGCTTCGGCCGGTCGCCGCCAGCCCCTGGAGGCGCTTTTCGGAAAAATAGGAGCCGGGCGAGGAAAATTCGGCCTGGCTCTGCTTGCGGTCGCCAACCGGCCTGGTGCCGGGCATGACGAGATCGGGCAGGTCCCAGTTGAGTTTTACGTCGACAAAGGCAGCCTTGAAGCTCTCCGCCGAAATCCCGGATTTTTGCGCTTCCGGCCAGAGATCGGCCTGCAGCCATTGCCGGAACTGCGCCTCGGTGTCGGCCTTGGAGGCGGCGAGGGTGGGAACTGGCATCAGCGAAACGATGATCGCGAGCATCATGGCAAAGGGGAAGCGGTGCACCGGAAAGAAAAACCTGTTCAAATTGCCGTCCTCGCCCTCAATGCCGCCGTCAGCGTGCCTTCGTCCAGATAGTCCAGCTCACCGCCGACGGGCACGCCGTGTGCGAGCCGGGTGATCTTGACGCCGAGACCTTCCAGTTGGTCGGTGATGTAATGCGCCGTCGTCTGGCCTTCGACGGTGGCGTTCACGGCGATGATCAATTCGCGCACGCCGCCCTTGGTGATGCGCTCCACCAGCCCACGAATATTGATATCATCCGGGCCGATGCCGTCGAGTGGCGACAGCGTACCACCCAGCACATGATAGGCGGTGTTCATCGTGCTCGCCCGCTCCAGTGCCCAGAGATCGGACACGTCCTCGACGACGATGATGACGCTGTTGTCGCGGCGGTCGTCTGAGCAGACGCTGCACGGGTCGATGGTGTCGACATTGCCGCAGCAACTGCAGATGCGGACCTTGCGGTGTGCTTCGCCCATCGCATCGGCAAGCGGCCCGAGGAGTTGGTCCTTCTTCTTGACCAGATGCAGTGCTGCCCGTCGCGCCGAGCGCGGCCCGAGCCCCGGGACCTTTGCCAGAAGCTGGATCAGTTTTTCGATTTCCGGACCGGTGACTCGCTTTGCCATGCGGCGTTTCTATCCCATATCTCTTGCGAACGGAATCGCCCGCAGCGGTTTTCCATGATCCGAAGGAGGCCAGAAGCGATGCCATCCATGACAATCCTCGCCGTCTGTACCGGCAGTGCCGAGCGACTGCCCGGCAAGTCCTACAAGACGGGCATTTTCAAGCACCCGGTCGCGGCGCCGGTGATGATCGATCGTGAAGGGCTGATCGGAGATGCGATCTGTAACCGGAAACATCACGGCGGCGTCGATCAGGCCGTCTACGGACTGGGCTCCGTCGATCTCGACTGGTGGTCGGCGGAACTCGGCTACGCCCTGGCCCCGGGCACATTCGGCGAAAACCTGGTGATCGACGGGGTCGACAGTCGCGCCATATCGGTCGGCGATCGATTCGAAACCGGGAACATCCTGCTCGAAGTGACATCCACGCGAATACCCTGCGCCACCTTTGCCGCGAAAATGCAGGACCCAGGCTTCGCCAGGCGCTTCTACAGGGCCGCACGGCCGGGATTTTACTGTCGTGTCCTGAAGGAGGGGAGCGTTCAAGCCGGTGAGGCAGTCACTTGCCACCCGTTTCCCGGCGACCGGATCACGATGCCGGAGATGCTCGAAACCTATGGGCGCAATCTGTCCGACGCCGATCGCGCCCGGTATCTCGCAGCGCCGATCCATCACAAACTGCGGGCGAAACTGGCAGTCGTGTGACCGGCTGCGGCGCAAACCCGTGCGGTGTGACCTTAACCATCCCGTCAAGTCCCGCTTTATTTCGGTGCCTTCTTTATCTATGAGAAAGCCTGTCGCGATGCCTTGATCTCAACCAGGCAGGCCGCGAGAAATTGATGATCACGCATGCTTCGCACCCTCCACCGCCTCGGCTTTCGCCGCCGCGGAGGTATGGCGCGCGGTTTTGCAAAACAGCGTCGGGATGGGGTCATGCAGGCATTTGCAAAACGGGCAGGCAAAGCGCTGAAACTTCCGATGATGGTTGTTGCCGCAATGCTGTCCCTTGCCTTGCCGGCCCTGGCCGGGGCTGGCAGCTGTTCGACGACGCCGGTCGCGGTCTCTGCGGGGCAGGGCAGCGAAATTGCGCGCCTGCGCCGCCAGATTGCAGCCAATGAAGCGTTTGGTGCAAAATATGGCTGTGCCTCGGGCAAATCGTCGATGGCCTGCCGCGAAATTTCCGGCCGCATAGCGCAGGCCAGCGGGCGTCTTGCGGAAATCTCTGGAACGCCGGCAAAGCAGGCCCGCTGCGCGCGGCCGGCCGGCCGGCAAAACCTGTTCGACGCCTTCTTCGCGCAGCCGCGCTCGCAGCAGCCGGAAAAATCACTTGCCGTGCGGGCGGGAACCGATCCTATGCACCGCACAGCCTCCGCTCAGCCCGGGCGCATGGAAACCATGTGCGTCCGCCTGTCGGATGGCTATTATTTTCCGTCGCCGAATTCCGGCTACGGTCGTGAGCGCGACATGGACAAGATCGCCGTCCAGTGCAAATTCATCTGCGAGGATGCGGAGATGGACGTCTACCGGATGACCGGAGCGGAGCGGATTGCCGATGAAATGGTGTCGCTGACGACCGGCAAGCGTTATGCCGATCTGCCAGGTGCTGGGGCCTATCGCGTCGCCGTGCCGGTGCGGACCTGCAACATGGCGCGCTACTACAAGACGGCACTCGCCCGCAGCCCGGTCATCCAGACGGTCGATCTGGGTGTTTCGGCCGAAGATCCCGTCGTTCCGGTGCCGATGCTTGCCATGAACATGAGCCTGATGAGCGATGTCGGCCTGCGCGGCAGCCGCAGCCTGGTGACCGACCGACCGCGCAAGGTTCGTATCGTCGGCCCGGCCTTCCTGCCGGTGCAGGACTGATACCAAGGACCGATGATCAGAACGGCAGCTTCATGCCGGGCGGGATCGGCAGGCCGGCGGTCAGTTCGCGGGTCTTTTCGGCGGTGATCGCCTCGGCCTTGTCCTTGCCGTCCTTGTGGGCGGCGACGATCAGGTCTTCGAGGATCTCGACGTCGTCCTCCTTGAAGAGCGACGGATCGATCTTGATGCCCTTGAGGTTGCCCTTGCCATCCATGCGGACGGACACGAGGCCGCCACCGGACTTGCCGTCGACTTCGAGTGCGGAGATTTCCTCCTGCATCTTCTCCATCTTGGCCTGCATTTCCTTGACCTTGCCCATCATGCCCATGATGTCACGCATCGCGATCTCCTGCTTGTCTCGATAGGGATTAACTTAGTGCTCGATGTCGTCGCCGGGAAGGATGTCGCCTTCGTCGGATTCGGCCGCAGCCAGCGCCACGGGAGCGAGTTCCGATTCGGGCTCAGGCCCCTTGATGCGCACATCGGTGATCTTGGCGCCGGGGAACCGCGCCAGAATGGCGGCAACATCCGGATCCTGGCGTGCATCGCTGACGCGCCGTTCCTGGGCCTGCGTCTCCGCCTCGATCAGCGTCTGCTGGCCGGGTTCGCGGCTGAGGATAACCATCCAGCGGGTGCCGGTCCATTCCTCCAGCTTCTTCTGCAGATCCCCAACCAGCGTCTTCGGCGCGTCATCCGGCAGGTTGATTTCAAGCCGTCCGGGCTCGAGGCTGACGAGACGCACAAAGCCACGCACCAGCGTCTTCAACCGGATATCGCGGTTAGTCGCGCAGAGGTCTGCAATATCGCTGACGGAGCGGATGGGAACCCTTGGTTCAATTTTGACGGCCGGCGCTTCAGCCGGTTTGGCCTCGGTTTTTCCGATCGCCGTCACCGGTTGTTCTGCTGCGTCAGGTACGGCGCGAAGCATGGTCGCGCCATTTCCGGTCACGCGCTGGGTCGGTAGGGAATCACTGCCGCGCGCCTGTACCGGATTGCCGACACTTGCGGATGGACCGCTGCCATTGCCGCCGGGTATCGCGGGTTGGCGCTGCGGTTCCGCGCCGGAAAGCTCCAGAAGCCGGCGGGCGGCGTCCTCGGGTGCGGGAAGATTGGCCGCATGTGCAAGCCGGATGATCACCATTTCGGCAGCACCCGCCGGCCTTGACGAGCTTTCGGTTTCCGGAATGCCCTTGAGCAGCATCTGCCACATGCGCGACAGCGTGGTCACCGCAATGCTGCCCGCGAATTCCGCGCCACGGATGCGTTCGATCTCGCTCAGCGACTGGTCGCCGCTCGCATCCGGCACGTATTTGAGCCGGGTGACGAGATGGGTGAAATCGGCTAGGTCGGTGAGCACCACGGCAGGGCTGGCACCGGCCTCGTATTGGCCGCCAAACTCCTGCAGTGCCCCAGCCACGTCGCCCTTGACGATGTGGTGGAACAGATCGACGATCCGGGCACGGTCCGCAAGACCGAGCATGGAGCGCACGGCTTCCACCTCGACCACGCCGCCGCCATGGGCGATTGCCTGGTCGAGCAGCGACAGACCGTCTCGCGCAGAGCCTTCGGCCGCGCGCGCAATCATCGCCATCGCATCGGGATCGGCGGCAATGCCTTCCTTGCCGAGAATGGTCGTGAACAGGCCCACGAGGTCCGACGCCCCGATGCGGCGCAGATCGAAGCGCTGGCAGCGCGACAGAACCGTGATCGGAACTTTCCGGATTTCGGTCGTGGCGAAGATGAACTTCACATGCTCCGGCGGCTCTTCGAGCGTCTTCAACAGGCCGTTGAAGGCCTGTGTCGAGAGCATATGCACTTCGTCGATAATGTAGACTTTGTAGCGTGCCGAAACCGGCCGGTAGCGCACCTGCTCGATGATCTCGCGGATGTCGTCGATGCCGGTATGGGAGGCGGCGTCCATCTCGATGACGTCGACATGGCGGCCTTCCATGATCGCCTGGCAATGTTCGCCGGGGATGCGCAGGTCGATGGTCGGCTTGTCGATTTCGGCGGTCTTGTAGTTCAGGGCGCGGGCAAGGATGCGTGCGGTCGTCGTCTTGCCGACGCCGCGCACACCGGTCAGCATGTAGGCCTGGGCGATGCGGCCGGTCTCGAAGGCGTTGGTGAGCGTGCGCACCATCGGCTCCTGGCCGACCATGAGATCGGAGAAATCCTTCGGCCGGTATTTGCGCGCAAGGACGCGGTAGGCGGCGGGCTTTTCGACGGGTGGGATCAGTATATCTTCGCTCATCGCCCTTTTTTCCCCGAGGCGGGGCCGCTTGGCTTCAAGTCGTGTCCAGACAGGACAGAAGGAAAAGGGTGGGAGGCTGGCACGATGACCCGTGCCTGGCTCGTTGGGGCTGCTTCCTTCCGGACCTGACCCGGTTGGCGAGTGGCTCGTCCACCACCAACCTCCCGTTCCTCATATCGGCAATATCGAAACCAAATGCAAGCCAAGCCTTCAAAAAACTGCTATCGATTTCCAAAACAAAGAGAATACTGCATCGCTTCTACGGGAGAGTTTCTTGCCTGCCTTTGATCTCGACGAACGTCTTGCCCGCGACAGCCTGCTGGTCGCACCGATCGGTCTGTGCCAGTTGCGGCTCCTGAATGATCGCCGCTGGCCCTGGATGGTGCTGGTGCCCCAGCGCAGCGGCATAACCGAGATTTTCGATCTGACGCCTCTTGATCAGGTCATGCTCTCCTTCGAGACCAACCTTGTCGCCACGGCATTGAAAAAGGTCACCGGTGCGACCAAGATCAATGTCGGTGCGCTCGGCAACATCGTCCGCCAGCTCCATGTCCACATCATCGCCCGCAACGAGGGTGATGCCAACTGGCCGGGTCCGGTCTGGGGATATGGGAAGGCGGAGCCCTGGATCGAGGCGGACCGCGAAAAATTTGCAGCACGGATACTGGAAAACCTCTGATCATGACGAAATCGATCTTCGACCTGCGCAGCCCGCATCCCGAGCCGAGCACGCTCGTGGCCTTCGCCGAAAACCATCTCGACCGACAGTCCGAACACCGCGCCGACGATTGCATCGAGACAGCCTTCAAGGTCGAGGGTGCACATGTCTTCGCCTTCTCCGGCGGCAGGCTGGTTTTGAAGCACGACGAGAAGATCATCGACCCGCTGTTCGCGCCCTATGAACTGGCCGGTCTCGAACCGCAGCTGGACGATGCCATCCTGCTCGGTTTCCTGCCGAACGGGGAGCCACGTCTGGCGGTGCCAATTGGTCTCACCGAAGAAACCCTGCCGGCCCCCTTCAAGCTTGCCGACGGTCGTACGTTGTATCGGCAGCAGATGTTGCCCGACGAGGTGCTTGGCCAGTTTGCCCAGGCCTCCAGCCTCATCACCTGGAACGCGACAAACCGCTTCTGCGGCAAATGCGGCTCGGCGATGGAAGCCAAGGCTGGCGGTTATCGCCGGGTCTGCACCGCCTGCGAACACATGGTTTTTCCACGGACCGACCCTGTGGTGATCATGCTCACGATCGATCTGGAGCGCGACCTCTGCCTGCTCGGCCGCAGCCCGCATTTCCCCGAAGGCATGTATTCCTGTCTTGCCGGCTTTCTGGAGCCCGGCGAAACGATCGAGAATGCCGTGCGCCGCGAAACCCAGGAGGAATCCGGTATCCGCGTCGGCCGTGTGCGCTATCACGCCTCGCAGCCCTGGCCGATGCCGCACACGCTGATGATCGGCTGTTTTGCCGAGGCGAAGTCGCACGATATTCATCGTGACGACCAGGAACTGGAAGACTGCCGCTGGTTCACGCGGGAGGAAACGGCAGCGATGCTTGCCCGCAACACCGGCGTTTCGCAGGGTCCGGGCGAACAGGTGCCGCCGCCCAAGGGCGCGATTGCGCATCGGCTGATGCGCGACTGGCTGGACTGGACCACGCCGTCTTGAAGGCTGAAGGGTAATGGCGCGGTCGGAGCGGCTGCTCGATCTCCTGCAGGTGCTGCGCCGCTATCGCCAGCCCGTCACCGGGCGGGTTCTGGCCGAGGAGACCGGCGTCAGCCTGCGGACGCTTTACCGGGACATTGCCAGCCTGCAGTCTCAAGGAGCGGTCATCGAAGGCGAGCCGGGTATCGGCTATGTGCTGAGACCAGGCTTCATGCTGCCGCCGATGATGTTTTCCCGAGAGGAGATCGAGGCGCTGGTGCTTGGTTCGCGCTGGGTGGCGCGTAGTGGCGACAAAGGACTGGCGGATGCCGCGACGGATGCACTTGCCAAGATTGCCGCCGTGCTGCCGCAGGACCTGCGCGACGATCTCGATGCCTCGGTGCTCCTGGTCGGTTCGAGACCGCGGCCGGTCGAAGTCGTCGATCTCTCGGTTCTGCGAGACGCCATCCGTCGTGAGCGCAAGCTGCACCTGCTCTATACGGACAATGACGGACGGCAGACGGAGCGCGTTGTTTGGCCGTTCGCGCTTGGCTTTTTCGATCAGGTCCGAGTCGTGATTGCCTGGTGCGAAATGCGTGAAGATTTCCGGCATTTCCGCACGGATCGCATGACGGCCGTCCAGGTTTCGGAGGTTCGCTACGCGCGAAGGCGTTCGGCACTGTTGAAGGAATGGCGCATCCGCGAGATCGATTCCAGAAAGACTGCTGACAGAAACTGACAGCATGCCTTCCTATCCTGAGCTCCCCATCAAAAGGAGATATGGAAATGGCCAGACCGAACCTCATCATACTGTCCGTCGAAGACCCGCTGGCAAGCGTCGCCTTCTATCGCGGCATTCTCGGAAAAGAGCCGCGCTTCGAAGTGCCTACCTACTCGTCCTTCGAGATCGATGGCGGCTGGACATTGGGGCTTCTATCGACAAAATCCACGTCGGCCCTGCCACCGGGCGAGGGCAATCGCATGGAAATCGGTTTCATGGTGGAAAACGAGGCAGTGATCCGCGCGCTGCTTGACGACTGGCAGGCAAAGGGCGTGACAATTGCGGAGGAACTGACGGTCAGGGACTTCGGTCCGACCTTTGTAGCGTCGGACCCGGACGGCCATCGCCTGCGGGTCTGCCTGAAAGACGAATAGGCTGAACGACGAACAGGCCCGACAGGGAATGTCCGGGCCTTTCGGGCGATCTCCGCCGGTGAAGCGGCGGAGATGATCGCTGATCATTGCTGACTGGAGGGCAGCGCTGGTCTTAGCGGCCGAAGACGGCGCTGTTGATTTCGGAACGCGAAATGCCGAGGTCGCTGAGGGTGTGGTCGCTGAGGCGGCTCAGTTCGCGAACGGCGCGGCGATTGACGGCATACTGTACGAGTTTCTGACGAATGTTCATGATGTCTCTCCTTGTTCGGTTGAGAAGAACATAGTCATTTGCACAAAAAATAAGTAGCGCAATGATTGCAGATTAGGCATGCACCGGACGCGGAGCAGCAGACACGATCCTGCCGGAATCCATCTGTTCCAGTGGCTGGAGCCCGTTTCAGTCACAAGATCGCCACAGGAATTAACGTTCTGCTAAAATGCACGTTAAAGCGGCAGTTTTGTCAAAGCGTCCGTCGCATCGGATGTGCACCATAGGTGCCAAGGACGCGAACCTGCTCGGAGAAGAATTTCAGCTCCTCCAGCGCCCGGGCGACGTTGGCGTCGGACGGATGGCCTTCGATGTCGGCATAGAACTGCGTGGCGATGAACTTGCCGCCGAGCTGGTAGCTTTCGAGCTTGGTCATGTTGATGCCGTTGGTGGCAAAGCCACCCAATGCTTTGTAGAGCGCCGCCGGAATATTGCGGACATTGAAGACGAAGGTTGTTACGATCACATCCTCGGGCGCCGATCGCTCGATCGGCTGGTCCTCCAGGGAGAGAACGACGAAGCGCGTCACGTTGCTTTCGGTGTCCTCGACGTTTTCCGCGATGATCTCCAAGCCATAGAGGTCGGCCGCAAGACGCGGCGCAAGCGCTGCCATCGAGCGATCGCCCAGCTCCTGCACCAGCTTGGCGGCGCCGGCCGTATCGCCGGCCACAACCGGCTTCCAGCCATTGGCCCGGACGATCTTGCGGCACTGGCCGAGCGCATGGATGTGGCTGTGAACGGTGCGGATCTCGTCGCGCGAAACGCCCGGCAGGACCATCAGCTGGAAGCGGATCGGCATGAAATATTCGCCGACGATATGCAGTCGCGATTCCGGCAGGAGGTGATGAATGTCGGCAACGCGGCCGGCAATCGTGTTCTCGATCGGGATCATCGCGAGATCGGCTTCGCCGGTCTCCACCGCCAGGAAGGCATCCTCGAATGTCTGGCAGGGCAGGGGCTCCATGTCGGGGAACATGTCACGGCAGGCCATGTCGGAATTGGCGCCGTAGTCGCCCTGGAAGGAAATCCGGTTGGTCTTGGTATTCATTGCGTGGTCCGATCAGGCTTTTGCGGAAAGAAGACGGCGTGCCTTCTCGAGGTCGGCCGGCGTATCGACGCCGAGCGGAATGGACTTTACGATCTCGACATCGATGCGCATGCCGGCTTCGAGCGCCCGCAGCTGCTCCAGCGATTCGCGCCGTTCAAGGGTTGATGGCGGCAGCGAGACGAAGCGTTCCAGCGCCTTGCGACGATAGGCGTAGAGTCCGATATGGTGGTAGAGCGCACCCGTGCCGTGCGGCGCTGTCGCCCGGGTGAAATAGAGCGCGCGCAGGCGGCTATCCGAGATCGGCGAGCCGACGACCTTCACGACGTTCGGATTGCGCTTTTCCTCTTCATCCTCGATTTCGACGGTCAATGTCGCGATATCCGTCGCCGGGTTCTCCAGGGGGCGCAGGGCCGCGCGTATCGTCTCGGGCTCGATGGTCGGCAGGTCGCCCTGAACATTGATGATGATCTCCACCTTTCCATCGGGGTCGCTCTTCGTCAGCGCCTCATAGATCCTGTCCGAGCCGGACTGATGGTCGATCCGTGTCATCACGGCTTCGAAACCCGCAGCCGTCACCGCGTCGAACGTGTCCTGATGATCGACGGCGACAACAATGCGGCCGGCATTTGCATCCCTTGCCCGCAAAGCCACTTGCACGATCATCGGCAAACCGCAAATATCGGCCAGTGGCTTGCCGGGAAGACGCGTCGATGCCATGCGTGCCGGAATGAGAATGAGGGTTTTACCCAAAATATCGTGATTCATGCTTTGGCCTTCAAAACGCAACGGAAAAGTGTCAAAAGGTCTCAGTCCGGCGTGGATAATCTTTGTTGCAACGCAGAGCCAAAAGACATAGGTTCCGCGCGATTTCAAGATGGGCCGGCACATGTTTATGCCAGTCGCAAGGGAGCGTTTGCAGATGAACTCTTATGTGAACATGGGTGTGGGTGCCTTTCTCGGTACGGTTTTCGTGCTGATGTCCGTGTCGATCGCATCGGAAGGCGTCTTCCACTCGGAAGCTCCGGAGAAGGAAGGTTTCGCGATCATCGCGGAAGAGGGCTCCTCGGACGCCGGGGCCGGCTCTGCCGAAGCAGCTGAAGTTGATATCAAGCCGCTTCTGGCCTCCGCCGATGCGACGGCCGGTGCCACCGTGTTCAAGAAATGCGCAAGCTGTCATAGCATAGAGAAGGGCGGGCCGAACAAGGTCGGTCCGGACCTCTGGGGCGTGGTCGAGCGCCCGATCGCCTCGCATGAGGGCTTTTCCTATTCTGCCGGCATGAAGACTTTCGCCGAGGCCAACAAGACCTGGACCTATGACCACCTGAGCTTCTTCATCGAAGCGCCGAAGAAGCATGTCCCGGGCACTGCCATGGGCTTTGCCGGCGTCAAGAAGCCGGACGAGCGTGCCAATCTGATCGCTTATTTGCGCTCGCAGGCCGACAGCCCGGTTGCCCTGCCGGACGCCACGGCATCCGCGACGCCCGCCGCCGAAGGCGATGCCGCGAAGCCTGCTGCAGAGGGCGAAAAGCCGGCTGCAGAAACAACGGCGCCGGCGAACTGACCGCCTCCAGCATCCTGCAGCTATGAAAATCAAGCCCGGTCACCGCCGGGCTTTTTGCTTTTTCGCGCGCTGCTAGAGCAGGATGTAGGCCCAGGCGGAGACAGACAATACGCCGAGCGCCGTGGTCATGGTGATGGTCGAGGATGCCAGGCCGTGCCCGACATTGAAGTGGTTGGCGATCAGCCAGGCGTTGACGCCGGTCGGTACCGACGACGTCAGCACCAGGGCAGCTGTCCAGTTCTGGTTGAGGCCGAGCAAGTGGCATGCGCCGTAGACCGCAGCCGGGAAAACAACGAGCTTCAACAGACTGGTGACGGAGGCCATGCCGATATTTCCGGATAGGCCATACTTGTCGAGGGCCATGCCGATCGAGATGAGCGCGGCCGGGGCGGCGACACCGGCGATCTGATCGACGACGATCTTGATCGGGCCGCCAAGCGGCGCACCGGCAAGATGCGCCAGGGCGCCGCAGGCAAGACCGATCACCAGCGGGTTGCGCACGAGATTGCGGCCGATGCCCCTCAGTAGCTTTAGCGGACTCTGGCCGGGCTTTCCGCTGACCTTGCGCTCGGCCCGTTCCATCAGGATCGTGCCGGCGATCATCATCACCGGCAGATGGACAGACAACAGGATCGAGATCGCGACGATGCCCTCTTCGCCGACACTGCGGGAAACCAGCGGAAGGCCGATGAAGACGGTATTGGCAAAGGCAGAGGAAACGCCGGCCAGAACGCCGATCCGCGCATCCCTGCCGAAAAACAGGGTCGCTGCGAGATGACCGAGCGTCCAGGTGATGGCCACGCCGGAAAAATAGGCGATCCAAAGCGGCCAGGGCGACCCGTCCCGGAAATCCGCCTCAGCGATCGTGCGAAACAGAAGAACGGGAACGGCAACTCGGAAGACGAAATCGCCGAGCGCATCGCCAACAGAGGCTTGCAGATACCGAAAGCGGATAATCAGCCATCCGGCAAGGATCAGGATGAAGATCGGCACGACATTGAGAAAGACATCGGACATCAGGCACGAGTTCCGTAAGAGGCAGATATCCGCCTTACTGCATAATGGCCCGGACCGGAATCGATTTCAGCGATTTTCCAGCCACGATGCCCGACAGTTCCATCCGTTTGCGTAGCCCAGTGCGTTTGGTTAGGCTTGCTCCAAGTTTTTGCACGCTCCGTCACATTTTACGATAGTTATCTGCGCTCAAGTGAATGCCCCCTTCATGGAAGTGTGAGCCCATGCCTTTTAGCGATCCTCATCACCCTCTCTGGAGACCGGAGAACTTGCGTCGCGCCATCCATGCGGCGGGCGTTGCCCTTTGGTCTTGGAATGTTGGCGACGACCGTTTTGCCATGGACGAGCACGCTTTCAAACTTTGGGGGCTTGTCAAAAGTGGCGAGGTGAAATTCGAAGACCTCTCCGCGCATATTCATCCGGCCGATCGAGACCGGGTGCGTGCTGCCTTCAAGGCGACGCGCGGAATCACCGGTCCCTATGAGATAGACTTCCGCATCATGGTGGAGGAAGAAATCCGTTGGATTTCCGCGCGTGGCTTGGGTGACGATGCTGCTCTCCATGAGGGGCAGATGTTCGGCGTTTTTCTCGACGTTACAGGGCGCAAGCAGGCTGAGGAAGGCAATGAGCTGCTTGCCGGCGAAATGAGCCACCGGGTCAAAAATTTGCTGGCCATTGCCGTTGGCCTTACCAACATCACTTCGCAGTCGACGACAACCGCCAAGGAAATGGCGCAGGAGCTTACAGGGCGTTTGACGGCCCTTGGTCGAGCGCATGACCTCGTGCGGCCAATTCCCGGCAGCCAGGGGCACGCTGCCCTGTTGGGCGATCTCCTATCTGTCCTGCTATCCCCCTATGAAGATCTGGGCGCTTTCAAAGGTCGCATTCGTGTCTCCGTCCCTCGCATGGGCGTCGGCGAATCAGCGGCAACGGCATTAGCGCTGATTTTCCACGAATTGGCGACGAACTCCTTGAAATATGGGGCACTCTCCATGGATACGGGGATACTCGATCTTTCAGGCGTGACGGACGATGATGACATCACGCTGACTTGGACGGAGCGCGGTGGGCCGAAGGTAGAGCCGCCGAACGGTGCAGGGGGCTATGGAAGCAAGCTGCTCAACCGGAGCGTATCAGGCCAGCTCGGAGGAACGATCACCTACGACTGGTCACCCAAGGGGGTCGTCGTCGTTCTAAGGCTGAAGGGCGAAAGGCTCGCCAAGTAACCACGAACTGCGGGCCTCACGCGGACCGTCGATAGCAAACCGCGACATGCTGTCGTCAACACCGCGATCACCACTTTCGCGCAAGAATTGCGTGCGATTGTATTGCTGTATTGATCCTCAAGCTGGAACAGTTTGAGATTATATCATTTTATATTTCACGATTAGACAGATTTGGCGCGTCAGGTCGGCGTGCGGGGCTAGGGTGAGGGGCCCTTCCGATGAACGAGAAATGGTGGCGCGAGCCAGTCGCGCTGGAACTCGACGGGATCGGCAGATATCGAATTGTCCACAACACGCGTGAGGCCGCAGAGTGCCTGCTCGACCAGTGGCCGGTTCATGATGGTACGGCCTACAAAGCTGCCATTCGCATGTGCGGCTATGTGCTCAGCGGCGTGCAGCCTGCAGACTATGCCCGACAGGATTTCATTGCCGCAGCTGTCGAGGCGTTGATCCATGTCAGGCCGGCGCCGTGACAGGTCAATCGCCCGAGAAAGCATAGGCGTCCCCCTTCAGGCGACGGAACATTCCGCACCACGAGACGTTCCCTCCTGACAGGCAGGGAGTGGCGTCATGGTTCCGCATATTCAGGGGTTTTCCCATACGGATGACGATCCGCATCTCTCCGGCGATGATCTCGCGCAGAAGGTCCTGCGCTACATCCGCTACGTCGCACTTGTCGATACCTCGGAGCTTTCGGTCTATGCGCTCGACCGTATGGTCGTGCTGACCGGCTATGTCTCCTGCGAGGCGGAACTGGGCTGCATCGAGGATGCGGCCGCCTCGGTGATTGGCGTTCATCTCGTCGAAAACCGTGTCGAGGTCCGCGTGAAGCCCAACTGATACCGGGCTGACGGATACCCGGATTGATGATGGGCCGATATCATCTCTATGCGGCGCGTCTGCAGCATGTTTTGCAACTTCGCAAGGCGCAGGGTAAAAGACTTGCGCAAAGAAGGCCCTCGCCTCGCATCCACACTCGTCGTGCCAAGTGAAACGGCCAAGAGAAAAGAGGGCTGGGAGAAATACCGGAGACATGAATGAGCCTTATCGTGCCCGGGCGGTCCTGCGACACTTGCTCGCTCTGCTGCATCCTGCCGGATATCGATGCCCTGGAAAAACCTGCCAATACCGTCTGCCGCCATTGCGCACCCGGGAACGGATGCCGCATCTACACGAGCCGGCCCAGGCTCTGCGCAGATTTCTACTGCCGCTGGATGACGGAGGTCGCGATGTCCGCCGAATGGCAGCCGGCCCGCGCGCATATGATGGTCTACACCCAGGGGCCGCAAATCACCGTACTCGTTGACCCTGCCTACCCGGATGCACACAAACAGGCGCCCTATAGGGAACAACTGGAGCAATGGGCTTCGACTGCCGATCTGTCGGGCGGATTTGTGATCGTTTTTGTCGGCGATACCGCCATCAAGATCGAACCCCCAACGGCCATTATCCCGCAGCCAATGACAGCATGAGACCAAGAGATCGGGAACTTTCCGGCGCCGGGACGATTGCTGGCTTCGAGCCACAGGAGACGACATGAACCGCGAAGAGATTTTCAGTCCCGTTACCGATATCGACCTGAACAGGCTGCGTCGCCTGCGCCTGCTGGCCCGGATGATGGATACGGCCATCCGCGTGCCCGGGACGAACATCCGGCTGGGGGCGGATTCGATCCTTGGTCTGTTGCCGGTTGCCGGAGACGCCGGCGGCGCCCTGATCGGGCTGTATATCGTCAACGAGGCGCGTAGGCTCGGCGTACCGTCCTACAAGCTGGCGCGGATGATTTCCAATGTGGCGCTTGACGGACTGGTCGGCAGCGTCCCGCTCGTCGGAGACGTTTTCGACGTCTACTTCAAATCGCACCGCCGCAACGTGAAGATCATCCTCGATCATTTCGGAATGCCCGAGACGGATTGACGGGCGCGCCAGAACGCCTGGCGGTTTGCGGCATATTGTAGGCGGCGCCCAGCCTCGAGCAAGAAGGTGCAAAAATCAGTCACTTGGAAAAGATAGTGGCGGACAGGGCGTCCGCTCCTCCGCCGTTTATACGGAACATACGGTCAACAATGCCTTGTTAAATAACAATAATCCCATATGTTCAAAATGGTGGTTATGATAACGAGGCACGAAAATGGCACGAAACAAGCTCTCCGAGACCAAGATCAAGGCGACCCTGAAGGCCGGAATATATGGCGACGGAGATGGCTTGTACATTCGCGTTCAGAAGGGTGGCAGCAAGAACTGGGTGTTCATCTGGAAGAGAGGTGCCGATCGAAACGAGATGGGCCTTGGCGGTTACGGGCAGGGCACCGCACCTGTGTCCCTTTCTCTTGCAAGAGACAAGGCTGAAGCCATTCGCCAGCAACTCGCGCGTGGCGAAGATCCGCGCGCCGACCGTGCGCCGCTTAAACCCAAAACCTTCCATGACTGCATGGAGGCTTTGATCGCAGCCAAGGAATCAGAGTGGACTAACCGAAAGCATGGGGACCAGTGGCGGATGACACTGCGGGAATATGCGAAACCTCTTCACCTCATGCCCGTGGCAGATATCGCCATGGGTGACGTGAAGGATTGCCTCATGGTCCACTGGCAAGAACGACCGGAGACCGCCGACCGGCTACGTTCTCGTATTCAAGCCGTGATTGATTACGCGATAGCCCACGAATGGCGAACGGCGGGAAACCCGGCCCGGTGGCGAGGATTGCTCGACAAGGTCATGCCCAAGCGCCAGAAGCTTCAGCGTGGCCATCATGCAGCGCTGGCGTACGCCTCAGCCTCCGAAATGATGACGGCGTTGCGCAGATCGGCAGGGACCGGGGCAAGGGCAGTTGAGTTCATTACATTGACAGCCGCAAGGACGGGCGAGGCAAGGGGCGCGTTGTTCGACGAGATCGATGTAGCTGCCAAGACCTGGACATGTCCACCCGAGCGAATGAAGGCCGGCAAGCAACATGTCGTGCCGTTATGCGATCGGGCTTTAGAGATCGTCGAGATCATGCGCAAGCGTGCCGTCGGGCCGTTGGTTTTTGCTGGTGGGATTGACGGGAGGCCTGTGTCTGACACAGCCATGACGAAGGCACTTCGCCTTGCCTCACCGGATAAATCCGCAACGCTGCACGGCCTTCGCAGCATGTTCCGAGACTGGTGCGGAGATGAAACAGACTATCCTCGTGAGGTCGCCGAGCAAGCTCTGGCGCACACTGTCGGTAATGAAGTAGAACAAGCATATCGGCGCGGGTCTGCACTGGAAAAGCGGCGGTCCCTGATGAACGACTGGGCAACCTACTGCGGCGCGTAGTTTTTACAAAGTACGTCAACCAATAAATTGCAACCGAGAGTAAATATTTGTCCTAGATTATTCGGTTGCTTTGGCCTATATAGGATTTACCGACTTGTTGTGGTGGCGAGTCGGTGCGCGGGGTGGTTCCCGCACCGGATGTCTAGGCATCCATAAGCCGCGGGGAAAACCCGCCTGAAGCGCACCGAGATGCGTGGCTCCAAGAGGGGTCGATAAGTCTTCAACCCGGCCATGGCGCGCCGGCTACCGAACCTTCTCAAATTTTCATCGAGCAATCTGCCGCCCGGATTCCGTCCGCGCGCATGAAGAGGAGACACCATGACCCCGTCCCCAGACAATGACAACTACACTCTGATTTCTCTCAAAGAGACATGCTTCAGGACCAGCATGTCAAAGACCATGATTCATCGGCTGCGATCAGAAGGAAGATTCCCGGCCGCTGTTGCGCTGGGCGAGAAGCGTATCGCTTTTTCTCGCGCCGAGGTTTTGGCATGGATCGGGCAAAAACTTTCGGAGAGGGCAACGGCATGAGCGACCACAGCGACCTCCTCGACCTCTTCAAGCAGCGCCGCCGCCAGTTCGTCGACAACTTAGCTTACGACGACGACCCGAAAACAGCGGCGCGCCTAGCGGATATTCAACTGGTCATCTCTTCTATCGAGGCTGTGATGGATGAGCCGGAACCGGTGAAGACCGGCCCCAGGGTCGAATTTGGACCCGACGGCTGGCCAGTGAAGCTGTCCTACTAACTTCACCCATAACAATAAGGGAACATCATGAAAATCCTTTCAATCCGCCCCGACCCCGGTGGCGGAAGCGTAGTTGCGCGCTTTGACGTGCAAATGGATGGCATGCGCCTTTTCAATCTATCGCTGAAAAGAACGGGCGCCGGGTTGCGAGTATTCGCGCCGTCCGCCTTCGGCTCGGCCGCAGTGACCTTCACGCCAGAAATTTCCGCAGCGCTGATCGCGCTCGCACTCGGAGAGATTGCCCAAAATGACAGCATCGCAGCCTAAAACAACGCCCGACCGCAACAGCACGGAATCGCTCATTTACGGTATATATGACCGTCTCGTCGACCATGGCCGCGCCATTGTGAATATCGTCCTCGCGCCTGCCGATGCGGACGGAAAACCCGATTGGGAAAACGCCTACCCTGTCAATCTGGAAAGCCTGCCTGCTGATGAATGGCCGGAAGATCCAATACAAGCGGCTCGTGCCGCGGTTCTCGTCGACGATTTAGACGGTTGCGATCCGGCAACGTCCATGCTCGTCTTTCTTCGCGAAGACGGAAGCCCATCTATACAGCAGATCGCAGGGCCGGACGCTGACGCTGATATTGCCATGAGGATGATCGGTCGGGATATTGGCGCCCGCCCTCCGGAGCGCCCTCCGACGCCACTAGCCGAGTCGCTGGCCAAGCTGACGGCAGAGCTGTTCCCGCCCAAGCCTGTCGCTGCAAACGACAATGCCCCACCCGCGCTTGCCGAACTCCAGCGTCTGCATGGTGGCACCATCAGTGGCGGCATATTGCGTGGAGCGCAAATCGACGGTGTTGGTCGCAACATCAAGTTGGTTGACGGCGAGCCGTGGCTTCTCACCAGAGGCGACGAGCCATTCTCGAAGCTACCTGTAGTCGCCCCGACGCCCGCGCTGGAATTCATCAATCCCACGATCTGGCACGGCCAGCCGCTCCCAGTGCGCGAATGGTATTGCGAAGACCTGATCCCCATGCGCCAAGTGACCATCTTGAATGGTGACGGTGGCGTGGGCAAATCCCTGCTGGCCTTGCAAATCGCAGCGGCCGGCGCTCTAGGCGTGGACACCATCGGGATTGCCCCACTCCCTGGCCGCGCGGTCTATATCGGCGCAGAGGATGAGGCGACGGAGTTTCAAAGGCGTCTTGCCGACATTGTGCGTGCGAGCAGCAAAGACTTCGACGAACTAGGCGACTTTCGTCTTCTGTCCCTGGCCGATTGCGATGCCCTGATCTCGGTTCCGGATCGCGCCGGCAATATGCAGGCAACGGCGCTGTTTGCTAAGATCATCGCATTCCTTTGCGAGTTTCGGCCGCGGCTTGTCGTCTTGGATACGGCGGCCGATTTGTTCGGAGGCGACGAAATTAAACGTGGCCAGGTTCGTCAGTTCATCTCCGAGCTTCGCAAGATCGCGATCGGTCTCGACTGCGCTGTCATCCTGTTGGCGCATCCATCAGTTGACGGCATGCGCAGCGGCACCGGTTCGTCCGGCTCTACGGCCTGGAATAATTCGGTTCGGAGCCGCCTCTACCTGACACGACCAGAGGGAAAAGACGAAGACCCGGATCTTCGCGCCCTGAAGACCATGAAAGCGAATTACGGCGCGACGGGTGGAGTCTTGAAATTCAAGTGGCGCAGCGGTGTCTTCGTCCTCGACGATGGCAAGCCAACGCCGGGGTCGATGTTGATGGCAGCAAGAGCGGAGCGGATATTCCTTGAGCTTCTTTCCGACGTCAATCGAAGCGGTCTCCGCGTGTCAGCGGCGAGGTCAGTCACCTACGCGCCTACGGTTATGAAGGACATGGAAGGCGCAGACGGTGTCAGCAGGAAGGACTTGGAAACCGCAATGCGCCGACTTTTGAAATCCGGTGACATCAAGGTCGTGATGGAGGGATCTCCGTCAAAACAACGGCAAAGGTTGATTGTTTCTGCCGAAGATTTCGGACCTTCCAACCACCCTACCGACTGACCTTCCAACCGCCTTCCAACGCCTTCCAACCGGCCTACCTTCCGACCCCCTATAACCCCCACCGGTTGGAAGGCCCGGTTGGCAGTTGGAAACCGCCACCAGCCTATCCATCCGAAAATGAAAAAAGGAGGACAGCATGAAATCCCAAGCGGCCAAGAATATCCGCCAGGCCTTCCCCGTCATCACCTTCGGCTCGCGCGAATACGAAGTAACGCAAGCAGCAGCCCGGTGGGTGGAACATAGTCACCAAGGTGCCGAGGTGCTCGCCGAATTGGATCTGTACACAATCGCCCACCGCTGCCTTGTGGCGGGCGAGACGCTGGAGGACGTTGGAGCATCCGGCCCGTATGGAACTGCCAGCCAGCGGCGAGCATGGGCGGCTGGACGACTTGCCGCGGCGTGCTGCGCTATCCACATGGCGGAGGCGCTTGCCGAGGAGCGGCAAGAATACATGGAAGCCATCACCAGACTGGAACGGAAAGTCGAACTTCTACGCGCCGAGACCAGGGCTGCAGCCCGCTTCAAGGATGTCGTGGTGCCGTTCCGTGAACCTCGCCGGCAGAAGTCGGTGGACTGGGATGCGGCGTAGGTATGTCGCAGTGTCAGATCAAACCCGCTTTCAGCGCCAAATCGGAAGCCAGTGTTGAAATCCCGAATATGCCAGAAACTGCCAACGTTGCAGCGGCAATGATAAAAATTATTCTGCCAAGCAAATTGTCAGGTATCCTCGTCTGACCAAGTAAAGAAATATAGATGACCATACTCATTCTTGTTGAGAGGTACAAAAGGAGAAATATACTCGACACCATGCAGAAGGAAAATGCAAATACGGAGATTCCGTCTCCTGAGTACATCTTCTTGTAAAAGTAGAAGGCTGCCAATACACAAAAACCGAGCCTGGTTATCATAGCGATAAAATCAGACGCCAGTTTTGCTCCTGCAAAATAATGATTAAATAAACCTTCTCTGTTGGTGGAGTTGTCGTGCAGGACGCCAACGACGCGATCTCGGTGAAATTCCCGAACTCTGTCCCATAGATTCATTTGTAAAGCCCTCCTCGAATCGAACGGTGTTCGGCGAGCTTACAAGGCTGACGTTGATGCAATTAGACTTTCTGTCCTGTCATGCACAGAACACGGCAGGACGGTCACCCACGGGGTTCGAAGTTCCTAATGGATGAGAGGACTTCGCCAATTAGTTGTCGAAGTCCAGTCCCTTTCCGCATCCGCCGTGGTGTGTATAGGTGAAGGCAACTAACTGTCGGCACCGTCACCAAGTCAATTCATTGAACAATTTCGATTGGCGTAAATAGTTTTTCCGGAAATGTGTCTAAAACGCCTTTTCGCCGAGTATATAAGTAGAGGGGGTCGGAAATTTATCACCGCCATAAATCCCCTTTTATTGAAATTACTACACATTCCGCGCCAGCGTTTACAGAACGTCACTTTGCGCGTCTCTGATCCGCTCCAGAGCGGGTAGTAGTGAGAACACCCCAAAAGTTTAGGCCGCCTAATGTGCGGCACCACCCACCGCGGCTTGGTCACCGCGTAGGCTGCCGCGTCCTGTGCCGCGGTGGCCGACCCCTTTCGCGCTCGTCAGCGCGTGATTCCATTGCTGTAGGTCGGATGTAAACCACGGCAATACCATCCGGTGGTTCCTCCTCCTCCACCGTTGATCGCGGCTCGGTTTCTCATTGAGAGGCTGAGCCGCCGTTATTTTTGCCCATTCAAAAAACTTCCAACCGAAAGGATCGGCCATGTCATGGACCGAACGCGCATTCACGCGCGCCGAAGCCGCCAACATGGCCGGCCTGCATTTGACCACTATGGATGTCGTCATCCACCGCGCCAAACCCCTGGCTGCGCTCTTCTCAGAAAGGCGCAAGGGCCGAAGGTGGTTTTCGCCAAAGGACATCGCCGTCCTGCGCCTTGGCTACGAGCTTGAACGCGCCGGCCGCAATTGGCTGACGGCGATTGCTCAAAGCTTCGAACACCTGGGTCAGCCACCTCCGCCAGACGCCATTCTCATCGTTCCGGTCATGTCGGTTGCCTGCACATCGGGCCGCATGCTCACGGGCCTGTCTGTGCCGCTCACGCCATCCCAGTCCATGGCCGTCTTTCCGATCGGCAAGATCGTCGCGGATATCGTTGCGGCCTGCCAAATCCTGAAGGAGACGTCCAGTGTGGCCGTTCCAAGCTAAGACCGCTCCTGCGGTTGAAACCAAATCTCTAGGCGACCCAACCGCCGAACTTCTCGAACTATTCGGCGCCATCTCGTCCGGCTCGTCGATCGGCAACGCCGAGGCATTGACCGTGCCTGCTGTCTCCGCCGCGGTTCGCCTGATCTCCGAGGCTGTCGCCAGCCTGGACGTGAAGATCAAGCGGAAAGTCGGCGACACCGAAATCGATGCTCCGGATCATCCTGCCTTCAATCTGCTCACCCGGCAGGCAAACGACTGGACGTCGGGCTTCGAACTCATCCGCGATCTTGTCGGCTCGGCACTCACCAAAGACTCCGGCGGCCTGGCTTACGTCACCAAGGTGAACGGAGAGCCTCGCGAAATCATCGCATATCGCGACTCCATCATCACAGTCGACTTCGACGACGTAACGAATGAGCCGAAGTACCGCGTCTCAGGCCAGCCAGTCCAATCCGGCAACATCGTACATCTCCGCGGCCCGTTCTCGAGATCGCCTCTTTCCATGGCAAAGGACGCGATCGCCGCTGCCAAGGCCATGGAGCGTTATAGCAACGCGCTCTGGACGAACTCGGCCAAGCCAGGCGGCTATATCAAGGTCAAGAAGCAAGTCGGCGACAGCGGTGCAATGAAGATGCTCGCAGCTTGGAAGGCTGCGTACAGCGGCGCGGCCAACGCCGGCAAGACAGGGATTCTCTGGGACGAATCTGAGTTCGTCCAAATGGCAATGACGTCGGTCGACGGCGAGTTCACAGCCAGCCGGACTTTCCAAATCCTCGAGATTGCGCGCGCCTTCCGTGTCCCGCCGGGGATGCTCTACGAGTTGACCAGAAACACGTGGTCGAACTCCGAACAGCAAGCGAAAGAGTTCATCTCTTATTCGCTCATCCCTTGGATCCGCTGCTTAGAGGCCGCCCTAAACCGCGCGCTTTTCACCGACGCAGAGCGAACAGAGTACCGCGTGTTGCTTGACCTCGACGACACCAGCCAGGCCGACCTGACAGCTCGTTCCACCGCTATCTCGACGCTGATCACTGCGAAGGTGCTCAACGCTAACGAAGCGCGCTCCTGGCTTGATATGCCGCCTCGTGTCGGTGGCGAGGTTTTCGAGAATCCGGCGATCGATGTCAGCAAGCCAGCCAATGACAACAATCCCACACCCAAGGAGGCAGCCGTTGGCAAATAGCCCCGGAACCTATGTCGAATTCGACACCAAGGCCATCTCAGAAGATGGCACTTTTACGGGATACGCCAGCGTCTTCGGCGTCAAGGATCGCGGGCGCGACATCGTCATGCCTGGCGCCTTCACTAAGTCACTGACCACGTATCCAGCCGGCAGGGTCAAGATGCTGCTCCAGCATGACGTCCGCGAGCCGGTGGGCATCTGGCTCAAATTCGAGGAAGACGGAAAGGGGCTCAAAGCCACCGGCCGGCTAATCCTCGAAACGACCAAGGGTCGCGAGACTTACGAGCTAATGAAGGCGGGCGCCTATGACTCGCTCTCGATCGGCTACCGCACGGTTCGCGATGAGATGGACCGTAAGCAAGGCGCGCGACTCCTCCACGAACTCGAGCTTCGGGAAGTGTCCATCGTGACCTTCGCGATGAACGAAGCCGCGACAATCTCCGCGGTCAAGACCACCGGCACAGACCTTTCCGATCTGGTCGCCGCAATCAACTCCACCACCCGCACGATTAAGGACTACAAATGACTCATGCACTGAAGCTTGAAACCAAATCTGACAACACAGACCCGATCCTCGAGGTCAAGACAGCGCTCGACGCACTTTCGGAAGAGGTCAAAACCAAGGCCGCCAACGACAACAAGCTTGTCGAGCGGATCGCAGAACTTGAAACCAAGCTGGCACGTCCTAACATCAACCGTGGCGCCACCGATCCGGAAATCACGCCAGAACGGAAAGCATTTGCCAACTTCCTGAAATTTGGCGAACAGCGAATGCCCGGCGATGAAGCTAAGGCCTTGGTCGTCGCTGACGACACGCGTGGTGGCTATCTCGCGCCGGCTGAGTTCTCGACCGAGATCATCAAGAACATCGTCGAGTTCTCGCCCGTTCGCCAGGCGGCCCGCGTTGGTTCTACGGCTTCGCCTTCGGTTATCTTGCCCAAGCGCACCGGTACGCCAACGGCATCTTGGGTCGGCGAAACCGAGACGCGCACCGGCACTGAATCGGCATACGGACAGATCGAAATCAGCATTCACGAGATGGCCGCCTACGTGGACGTATCGGTCCAGCTTCTTGAAGACGCTGCCGTCAATGTTGAATCCGAAGTTGCCATGGACCTCGGTGAAGAGTTCGGTCGGCTTGAAGGCATCAGCTTCGTCTCCGGTGATGGTACCAAGAAGCCGCTTGGCTTCCTAACTGCGGGCCAAGGCATCATCGAGACCATCTCCGGCTCGGCCGCGACGATCGCAGATCCGGATGGCCAGGCTAACGGCCTCATCACTGCTCTGTACGACCTGCCGGCAGCGTATCGCTCGAAGGCCGTTTGGATGATGAATGGCACAACTCTTGGCAGCATCCGGAAGCTCAAAACGAGTGACAAACAATATGTCTGGCAACCCGGCATTCAGGCGGGTGAGCCCGGCACGATCCTCGGTCGCCCGGTCATCGAAGCACCGGATATGCCCGACGAAGGCGCAGGCGCGTTCCCGATCATCCTGGGCGACTTCAACGCGGCCTACCGTATTTATGACCGCGTCGCCATGTCCATCCTGCGTGATCCCTACACGCTGGCCACGACCGGGAAGGTTCGTTTCCATGCTCGTCGTCGCGTGGGCGGCGGTCTGGTCAAGGCTGAAGCCCTGCGCAAGATCAAGTGCGCCACCAGCTAATACTGGGCAAACTTTTCCCACTATTCGGGCTGCCTTCGGGCGGCCCTTTCTCTTTCAAGGATATCCAAATGCGCGATCTTTCTCATAATCTCGGCGTTGTGCAGGCGTTTGCTCCAGCAGTATATGCGGCCACCACGGCCGGCTCCGCTATCGACCTGCTTGGTTTCGACAGTGCTATGTTGACCATCAATACAGGCGCTATTGCCGGTTCCGGCCTGTACGTCGTTTCCCTTGATGAATCCGACGTGTCAGGCTCAGGTTACACCGCCGTTGCTGCAGCCGACATGATCGGAACACTTCCCGCAAGCCTTGCGGCCGACAGCGTCTACAAAGTCAGCTACATCGGCAACAAGCGTTTTGTGAAAGCGACAATCACAAAAACCAGCGGCACGTCAATCGCCGCAGGTGCAGTCATCGTCAAGGGCCACGCTTCGAGCCGTCCAGTCGCTTAAACAGAGCGGGAGCAGACAAATGTTGCCTGCTCCCGTAATCTAGCTCACCATTGCCCAGATCGACGTCCCGAGTTTCATCAGGAACACAATCAAGCCATACGGCAGAGATCTCAGGCCTTGACTGAGACTCCACCAGTGCGCGTAGACGGGACCGAACTCGTCATACGCATTTTCGAAAAGCTCATCAAAAGTCGTGAGCGCATCGTCTCGTTGTTCGCTGCTCGCTGAAGCCCAGACGAGAAAGCGTATTATCTTAAGTGGCACTCTCGCCATGGCTATTCTCCAAATGACGGAGAACACCCGGTGCATTAACAACAGCAGCCGTCCTAACCAGAGCCTTTGCACCCGGTGTCTCAAGTCGAAACACTTTTTTCGAGCGGCCGCCACGTATGGGCTCTGGACCTTTTTTCTCGAACGAAATCAACCCTCTTTGCTCCAGCTTAGACAGAGCGAGATAGAGTTGGCCAATGGCTACATCCCGGCCGAGTACCCCACTAAGATGAGCCTGAAGGTTTGCACCCCAAGCCCTGTCTTGCAGGTTATGTATCGATGCTAGCAGGCGAAGTTCGAATGAACCCACGTCGCGGCGGCTGGCATCTTCGAAACGATCGGCAGCCCGGCCATCATGGGCCGCGCTTTCATCGCCGGGATAAATGAGTTGGGAATTTTGCACATGTTGCACCTCTGTTGAGTGCCGCGGAATTGCGACACCCCGTATATATATAACACGGTGTAGAATAATACAAGAGGAGGCGTTGATGCCCAAGGTGATTTGCCCATGCGGCTTCTCAGTGCCGAAGGGCACCAAGTGCGACTGCCGAGCCAAGGCAGCAACAGCACGACAGGCAGCCAACGACGACAAGCGCGGCACGCCAGCAGAGCGAGGTTATGACAAGGACTGGTTTCGTCTACGGCACGCGTTCCTACAGCAGCACACGACGTGCTGTATGCCGAACTGTAGCGCGCCAGCTACTCACGTCGACCACATCAAGAGCATCCGTGAGGCTCCGCATCTTCGGCTCGTGGTGAGCAACCTGCGATCCATGTGCGGCCCATGCCATTCGAGGAGGACGGCACGTGACCAGTCAGCGAACTGGGGTCGGAAGGGTTAGTCCATCTCGCGCTCGACCTGAGACGAGAGCTTCTTAACGTCCCAAATAACGTTCTCGACTTCACCCGGCCAATCGTGTGAGCGACGCTTATTTTGAATGTCGGACTGCAGATTCGCTAACTTACCAATGATTGAGCCTAACGCACGACGAAGTTCAACTTTGTCCATATCGACCTCCAATTCTGCTCCTGAATCGCACAACCGGGGGTCGGTCGTCAATTTGCCGCCAGACGGCTGGTACCACCGTCCCCATTTAGTTCGGTTTTCACCGCAAATAGGAATTTCATCATGGCCATCATCACGATCGCCGATGCGAAGTCGCATCTCAATATCATGCACGACGACGACGATGTGCTCATCGAATCCAAGATTGCCGCGGCCCAAGCGCACCTCGAGCAACTTCTTGGCTACCCGATTGAGGATGAATTCGAGACCCTTCCGGAAGACCTGAAAGAGGCCGTGCGGCATCTCGTCGGTGCGTGGTTCGAGTCACGCGAAGCCACCACGGCCGGCATGTCCATCGTCGAGACACCGTTTTCCGTCTGGGCCGTCGTCAATGAGCGGCGGTCATACTCGTTTGAATAGGAGGCCAACCGATGAACATCACCATCAACAAGTTATGGACGGTCTTCAAGGCGGGCGAAAAGTCTGATGCGGTTGCGTTTTGCGATGCTTCAGTCGGAGATTTTCGGATTCGAGGTTGCTCGCTTCGGCGACGCCATGACAGCGGGTCGTACTATGCCGTCACGCCGGGCCGCGGTGGTGGTGGCTGTGTGATCTGGCTGACCGACGACAGTCCAATCAGAGAAGAACTTTGCATGGCTATGTTGCAACTCTATGAGGCAGTGCCGTGAGAGGCCGCAAGGTGGAAGTGAGGGCACTGGACGGGGCTTTGCGCAAGGTTCCGACCATCCCGAAGGACATGCCCGACCGCGCGGCCCGTGAATGGCGCAAGGTGCTCGGCGTGCTTGTCGCTCAATCCAAGATCGCCGACCACGAATTACCGCTCGTCGAAGCCTACTGCCGGGTCGTGTCCCACATCGTCGACTGCGAAACCGCCATCGCCGCGCACGGCCTGACGATGGTGTCGCCATCCGGCGAGACGAAGCGCCGGCCAGAAACCACCATGCTCAAGGAATTCCACTCCACGCTCGCTCGGCTTGCCGATGCGCTGGGGCTGGCGCCTGCGAGCCGAACCAAAAATAAGGGAGGCGCGCCAGGTGGAGATGACGACGACGCCTTGGGATCTATCTAGACATCTCGATTGGATATTCGACGACAGCAATATTCCGGATCCGCATGGCAGGGGCGAAGCCGCAGTCCGGTTCCTGAAGGCCCTCAAACACCCGAAATCGAACGCCGACGGCAACGCATTCCAGTTAGATCGCTGGCAGGAGCGCATCATTCGGCGCGTCTACGGCGACACAAAACCGGACGGCACACGTCGGATTAAGACAGTCTTCGCCCTAATCCCTAGAGGCAATCGCAAAACGACCTTGGGTGCGGCGCTCGAAATGCTGCATCTCGGGCCGGAACGCATTCCGCGCAGCCAGGTGGTTTCGGCGGCCGTCGATCGTGACCAGGCGCGCATCGCGCTGGAAGAAATGACCGGCATCATCAAGGCGCATCCGCGACTTGAAGAAGCATTCGGCATTCAGGATACAAAGAACCGGATCACTCACAGGAAGAGCGGTGCGTTCTATCGCGCGATGTCTGCGGACGCGGCCACCGCGCACGGCAGGACTCCCGTCTTCGCGCTCGTTGACGAATTGCATGCCTGGCGCAAGCGCGACCTGTGGGACGCGATCAAAACCGGCCTAGTGAAGACACCTGGCTCGCTTCTTGTCGTCACCACAACGGCAGGCATCGGCAGGGAAAACATCGCCTGGGATATGTATTCGTATGCCAAGCAGGTCGCGCTCGGCGCGATAGAGGACGAAGCCTTCCTGCCGATCCTATTCGAGGCCGATAAGGATGAAGATTGGAGGGACGAGGAAGTATGGCGACGGGTTAATCCTGGTTTGTCATGCGATCCGCCATACCCCGACATCGACGGCATGCGCCAAATGGTTCGCGAGGCCGAGCACCGGCCCGCCGACCGTGAGATGTTTCGCCAGTTGCACCTTAATGTCTGGCTAGACGGTGCCGCTAACCCGGAATGGGATCTCGGCATCTGGGACGAAAACGCCGACTCCTACGATCTTGAAGTCCTCCGGGGTCGCAAGGCATGGCTGGCCGTGGATTTATCCAAGCGAATCGACTTGGCAGCCGTGGCCACCGTGATCGCGCTCGACGACGACCGCTTCGTCCTTCACGTTCAGTCATTTTCACCGGAAGCGCAGTTGCGCAAACGAGCAGACGTCGATGGCGCGCCGTATGCTCTTTGGCGTGACGAGGGATACCTGACGGAATGTCCCGGCGACATCGTCGATCGCGGCATCATCGAAGATCACATCCGGGGGATGGCCGCGATGTTCGAATTGCAGGAGGTCAATTTTGACCCCTACATGGCCCGCGAAATCATGGAAAACCTCGAGGCGGATGGCATCCCGGTGGCTGTCTTTCCGCAGACTCTGGCCAACTATGCCAAGCCCGTCGACGACTTCGAGGATCTCATGATGAACCGACGGCTCTGCCATGGCGGCAACCCGCTGCTGCGGTGGGCGGTCGGCAACACGGTGATGATGCGCGACCAGTCAGACAACCGGCGGCCGGCAAAGCACCGAAGCGCAGACAGAATTGATCCCTGCGTCGCCAGCATAATGGCCACATCGAGAGCCGTCGTCGGCGCCTCGAACCGCTCAAGTTACGACGACGCACCGGACGATATGAGCCTGTACGTCCTCTAACCACCCCCATCACACCACCACATCCAATGTTAGCCCGGCCATCGCGCCGGGTTTTTCACGTTTACAGGAACCGCAATGCCGCAAACCGCAAATGAAATATGGGCTGATGGCTCGCCGTTTCACCCTAACCAGCCGGTCAAATCTCTTATTCGAGAGTGGGGAACCTGGTTAGAGGGACTGGCCGATGATGGGATGAAGCCGGCCGTCTATGACCCGCAAGGTATCGAAGAAGACGTCTTCGGCTGGCGCACTCTTGAGCCCGCGCGGGCTACTATTGAGCATAAAATCACTGCCTCATATGGAGGCATTATTTATGATGTGATCACAGTCAGAGGCGGCTTAAACGTTGTTACCAAGAAGCTTGGGATCGGAACGCCTGGGGCCGAAGGTGAAGTGACGCGGACCACGCCAAGGCAGGTATCCCATAGCCTCGGGTATCCCGTCGTCATCAACGCCGACCGTTTTTCTGCCCCCGATGGCAGCACCTACACATCCAGCCTCACCGCGGTCGGTCGCGGCCTGCAGATCGCCGACGGGATCGCCTATCGGGACTGGCAGGACGGTACCAGCGCCACGACGGCGTTCGTCTACATGCGCGACGGTTCCTATCGCGTTGCCACAAAGGCAGCGGATGACGTTAGCGGCAAGACTGCTCAGGATTGGGTGGACGAGGGCGCGCTGTGGTCAGTCTGCGCATGGTATTTCGCGGTGATCAATGGTGTTGCTCAGACTCTCGTTGATGACTCGGTGTCGTCTCGAACAATCGTGGGCCGAAAAGCCAACGGCGATTGGGTCATCATTCTTGTCGAAGGCGTAAGCGGCTCCTATGGCATCCACTATTCGCAAATCCCTGCGCTTTGCATCGCAGAAGGTTGCGACGTGGCCTACATCCTTGATGGTGGTGGCTCCTCCCAATGCTGGTGGGGCAATAGCTACGCGATGCCATCGAGCGATACCGGCGACCCGTTCGCGACCGTAGGCGACGGTGGGCGCAAAGTTGGTGGCTTCCTCTGCATCGATGTCCCCGCCGTCATGGAATACGATTCCGGCCGGATTGATTTGGGCTTGTCGTCTGGCCTCACGGCTGGCGCGGGCGGCGCGCCAGGCATTTGGGTGCGGCAGCACGGACCGAAGGTTTCCATTGGCCTCAATGCCGCCGCTAGCCCGGCGATCGGCACAGCGGTGGATGCTGTCCTGTCCACGGCGAACGTTCCTGAGCGTTTTTTCGGTGTGGGTGCGAACGCTATGCGCGGTCTCATCATGGCGCAGCAGTCAGCCGCTGGTGGCGCAGCTTGGGCGGCGCCCGTTCTTGTGTCGGGATCGGGGGCGCTCACGCTGCGAACCGGAAACGGCGGAATTCCTGCCCCGGCAACTATTGGAACGCTGACCGGCAACTGGTCATTTGATCATAGATGGGTCTAGCGGGTTCCGTAGGTGAGGCGGCCAGCGTTGTGGTCATCGGGCGCGCCGCAAACTACTAAAAAGCCGCCACCGGGTTAGGGCGGCGGCTTGGCAGCGCGCGGCTTGTGTGGGCGCCGGAGATGTCGCGCTGGCCCGATGGTAAACTGTTGGTTTTGGATTGACTCGAACATCCACATACGCGTTAGAAATGCGATTTCTGATCCAGTTGAATTACAAAGCCAAAATGGAACACGTCAGGGAGTCGCGCAGGCGCTTGCGGAAGACAGGGACAGGCAGCGCCGCGGCGTGTTCGGAAATATGCAACAGAGTTTTGCGAGTCAGAAAGGGTGAGGGGCCTGAAGGAAATGCGCGGATTCCGCCCTATCACTAAGACCGGCAGCAGGTCGGGACTGCGTGTAATTTTCACAACTTCGAACAAAATCACACACAATCACTTTCAATTCACGGAAATGGTACCCACATCATGAGTCAAGAGCTGCGACAAAATGAATTAACTTAAACTTCAACTCGGTGTTGACTATGTGGATAAACGGGGTAAAATTAAGCCTCCGCTTGAGGGTAGTTATTAAGTAGTAGACGGAACCGGAAATTTATGCAACAAAAAGGGCACCAAAGGAAAATTCCTTGGTGCCCTTTGTTTTGAAGGCTGTCGCGGATCTGGCTTACCGTGAAGTGCGCAAAACCCGGAACAGACGTCAGGTCGCACTGCGTATGTAACTCCGTAGGGCTTAACATTCAAGCCTCAAAGGACTTACTATGTCTACTCGAAAGACCCATGATGCGGGTCGCGACTCCGGCTCAGGCCGCTTCGTGACGCCTGAATATGCTGAAAAGCATCCGAAGACGACCACTATCGAACGCGTTCCCAATCCGGGTCGCGGCGATACTAAGGGCGAACCGCCTCGTAAGAAGTAATTCTTATCGCAGAAGAGAACGGCGTCCTTCGGGGCGCCGTTTTTATTTACCTCGGCTATAACGCCGTCAGATTATCAAAGAGCGCGCTTTTCCCAACTCCCGATATCTCGGTCGAGTTAGCCCAAATTTTCCACCTTGCAAACGGCATTGCTGCTTGAGGTACATCACTGTTTTGCAATGTCGACAAGTTGCATGTGAAGCCGCCATGAATTTGCTCGTCGGGGGCGGCATCGAAGTGTAAGATTGGATCCTCCCCATCCATGTAGAGAGATCCTGGGACATCCACAAATGCCCGATTTCTTGTGCGAGTCTCAGCCCCCACAAAGGGCTCAAACACCCATTGCGTTCCGTAAGATATGCACATGTGATTGACGCCGCGAAGCTCTATAACGAATGGGTGGTCCGAAATGCCGCTTTTGAGCACACCTAAAAGTAAAGTCTGCAAGTTCTTGCGTATAACGATCGCCAGAGCTGCCTCGCCCCTTATTGTAAGTTGAAGCAGTTCTCCTGGTTCAGCCGTTACCATTTCTTTAAAAATGAAATTTTTGAAGACTTCCATGCCTCTCCCCGATTTTCATCAGTGTTACATGACCATCAATAGTTGTCTATGGGGTGACTAAACAGCCCAACGCCAATAACCGCGAGGATGGGGCTTCTTAAGTATAACCAAATGTTTGACAATTTTGTAGATATAAACAATTGTCAAAAATGCGATCAATATTCAACTTTACAATATTGTAAGAAATTTAGACTGAATTTTAAAGCGTTTAATTGTTGACTCTTTTTTGGAATCGATCCACGTTGTTTGTAGAAACGGAGCGAGCGACATGAGTTATACGCAAAGACAATTACGAAACGCCAATCGCAGATTTGCTGACCTGGTGGCATTCTTGATGACCTGCAGCAACGAGAAATATGTCGCGGGCACGATGGTGATCGAAAGTCTGCCAATGAAGGTTAAGTCATATTCGATTTCGGATCTTGTTCGTGACATGGCCGCGGTCGAAAGCACTCCAGGACATTCAATCCGGATGGAGGTCGAGGCCGAATATCTGAGCAGGCGTCCGGCGCGGCGGGAGGTGGCGGCATGACCGCCGAAGTCAAAAGCCAAGACGACATTCTTAGCGCAGTATGCGATTTGCGCCATCAGGCCGAAATTCTCGCTACGGTTGTCGGCGCCTGCAAACGACAGTTGGATTACTTAAAAGACAAGAAGGCCATTTGCGGAGCGCTAATTGACCACACAGGCTTCGACCAAATCATTTTCCAGTCTGGTGAGGTCGCAGCCGGTTTGCGGCAGCTTGAAGCCGATGTGGATGCCATAAGCGCGGCGGGCTAAGAACTTTCGCCCATGTACCGGCGCGGGACTTCTAGCCCGTGAGCCGTAACGGATCATGCACGTTCGAATCGTGTCATGGGCTCCACCGACACCAAGCGGTCTCACCAGCCGCGCAGGCTGCGCTTACCACGCTTAAGGGCGCCCGAAAGGGGACGCAGCCGGGCCGTCTCGCCGAAAGCGGGGCGGCCGAATTGCGCGGCTGTGGAAAACTACTCGGTTTATTCACAGGCATGCTCGATGAAGTTGAAAATCCATACTTGTAAAATCTTGATAGAAGAAGTACGGAGAATCCGATAAAGCTAACCGTTTGAAAAAGTTCAATAAATGTTTGTATCGATTCTCAAATTTGCGGTATTCAACATTTAGTTGACTATTGCCATGCCCCGCAAATCAGCGTACGCAAGGGAAATATCCCTAATCGGGATAAAAAAGAGCCCCGCCGAAGCGGGGCCAAGTTACCAGCTACTTAAGCGAAGAACGCGATAAATCGCGGCCAACGCCGGCAATGGGATCGTACAAGTTCCCATTGCCCCAGTCGGAACCGTCGGTACTGTATGACAGAAACCGGACGGTATAGAGGACATGCTATGCGCATTGGCCTCTCCTTTCCTCGTGAGAGGACAAGAAGGGCTTGTCGCCCCATCGGCGACCACCGCCGAAGCTGAGGCCTCCCCTAGTTGGGCGGTCCGCTCCGAATCGGGCGTATGCGTTTTCACGTAGTCCAGTTGTGGTATTTACAGTCTCCGCTGATGCCACGCAAGAAATGCAAGCCGTTCCCGGTCTGTTTTCGCAAATAATTCAGAGTTTTCCCCAGTGTGGCACTGCTGGGCTTGGTTATGATAACCGGTTGTCTGAACTAGAAAAAATCGGGAAAATACAACAGAATCAATCAAAAATGGCGGACAGGGCGGGATTCGAACCCGCGGTACGCTCTCACGCACACACACTTTCCAGGCGTGCGCCTTAAACCACTCGGCCACCTGTCCGTTTTATCGATCCGCCGGTGGTTTGGCCGGGGGATTTGAAGCAAAGCTGCGGGCTTTCTTCGGGTTCACGGGGCAGCCAATGGCATCCCGTTCGGTGTCGCATGGTGCAAACCAGCAGACCGGCGCGATATATACCGATGAATTCCCGCGGATCAACTGAATTCTGACAGTTATTTGACTTCTTGTGAGAGCACCTTCGTGTGGTGCTCATTGCACTTGTGGTGTAGCGCGCCTATTTCTTGTCTTAACGAGAGCGCGCAGCGCTTCAAACAGTGGCCGCGCGACGCGGCGGAGTGACGAGGCGATGCGTTTCCTGCTGAGGGTGTTGAGTTTTCTCATGCTTGTGACCGGAGTGCTTGTTGCATCGGTGGATGCGATCCAGTCCGTCTCTGCATCCGAGGTTGTGCTGACACCACTGGGTGTGGCGCTGGCATCGACCGGGCAAGCTGCCCTGGAGGCCGTCCAGTCGTTGGAAAAATTGCAGGCCGATCCGACACCGTGGAACGTTGCCCTGCGCTGGCTGCTTGTCCAGCCGGCCTTCGCGGTCCTTCTGGCGGCTGCGCTCCTCCTATGGATGCTTGCTTACAGGCGTCCGGCGGCTGCGGGCCGGTTTGCGGCCTGATCGTCCGCAGGGCGGGCCGATTTTGGATTGGGCTAATTTTAGATTCGATGGTGCGGTCCTCATGACCGACCGGAATAACAATCACAGTGAAAAGGAGACAGCTATGTTCCTGATCGACATGTTCAACAAGAAGACGGCGATGCCGGATGCAGAGACCGCCCTGCCGGGGCGGGAGACCGAAATGCCGACATCGGCCACGCATTTCGTCAACGGCCGTGCCCTGAAAGCGCCTTATCCCGCGGGTTTCCAGCAGGTTGAATTCGGCATGGGATGTTTCTGGGGTGCAGAGCGCCTGCTATGGCAGATCCCCGGTGTTTATGTGACGGCGGTTGGCTACGCGGGTGGCTATACGAAGAATCCGACCTATCAGGAGACCACGACGGGGCTGACAGGCCATACGGAAGTGGTGCTGGTGGTCTATGATCCGGCCAAGGTTGCGTTTGCCGACATTCTCAAGGTTTTCTTCGAGGAGCATGATCCGACCCAGGGCATGCGCCAGGGCAATGATATCGGCACCACCTATCGGTCGGCGATCTACGTCTACGACGATGCGCAACTGGTCGAGGCGAGAGCGGCACGTGACCTGTTCCAGGCGGCTTTGAGCAAGGCGGGACATACCGGCAAGGTGACGACGGAAATCGGCATGGCTGGTCCATTCTATTTTGCCGAGGCCGAGCACCAGCAGTATCTGGCCAAGAATCCGCGCGGCTATTGCGGTCTCAAGGGCACCGGCGTCAGTTGCCCGATCGGCGTCTGACAGGGTCAAGTTTTGATCGAAAAGACCAAAAAACCGGCATTTTTGCCGGTTTTTTGTGCTGCCCATCTTTTTTTACCAATTGAAAAATTTCGGGTGAATTTTTGCGGAAGGCATGCAAGGATGCCGCCCAGCCAAGCCTCCCGTGCGGGAGTGGTGGTACCGCAGACACGCTCCCGAAAGAGGGGCTTGCGGGAGGACCCAACAAGATCAATAGCAACAACAGGGCTGCACAATGAAAAAAACCCTCCTCGGTCTCCTTGCCTTTTCGATGATGTCGGCCACGGCACTGGCTGCCGACATCAAGCCTGCGATCATCTACGATCTGGGCGGCAAGTTTGACAAATCCTTCAATGAGGCAGCCTTTAACGGCGCCGAGAAATTCAAGGCCGAAAGCGGCATCGAATATCGCGAATTCGAAATCGCCAACGATGCGCAGCGTGAGCAGGCCCTCCGCCGCTTTGCCGGCGACGGCAACAACCCGATTGTCATGGCCGGCTTCTCCTGGGCCGCGGCCCTTGAAAAGGTCGCTCCGGAATACAAGGACACCAAGTTTGCAATCATCGACATGGTCGTCGATCTGCCGAACGTGAAGTCCGTCGTGTTCAAGGAACAGGAAGGCTCCTACCTCGTCGGCCTGCTGGCTGGCATGGCGTCCAAGACCAAGACCGTCAGCTTCGTCGGCGGCATGGATATTCCGCTGATCCACAAGTTCTCCTGTGGTTATGTCGGCGGCGCAAAGGCAGCCGGCGCGGACGTCAAGGTTCTTGAGGCCTTCACCGGCACGACGCCTGACGCATGGAACGACCCGGTCAAGGGTGGCGAAATTGCCAAGTCGCAGATCGACCAGGGTTCGGATGTCGTCTATCACGCCGCAGGCGGAACCGGCGTCGGCGTTCTCCAGGCTGCGGCCGATGCCGGCAAGCTCGGGATCGGCGTCGATTCGAACCAGAACGGCATGCAGCCGGGCAAGGTTCTGACTTCGATGCTCAAGCGCGTCGATGTCGCCGTCTATGACGCGTTCAAGTCCGCCAAGGACGACACCTACACATTCGGCATTTCCAATCTCGGCCTCAAGGAAGACGGCGTCGGCTATGCGCTCGACGACAACAACAAGGCCCTGATCACACCGGAAATGGCGGCTGCCGTCGACAAGGCCAAGGCCGACATCATTGCCGGGACCGTAAAGGTCCACGACTACATGTCCGACGAAGCTTGCCCCTACTAAGACAATCGCCGATCGTGTCGGCTGATGAAGTCGCCGGTCTCTTCCCGAGGCCGGCGATTTTCGTTCGCGAGCTTCTCTGGCTAATGCCAAAGATCGTCAAGCGTACCGCCGGAAACGGGTTCAATAATGCGGCGGGCGGCTGTTTGCAGGCGCCTCGACGCTCTGTTCTTCGAGGGTGAGGAAACGCTCGGTCAGACGATCGAGCTTGGACCGGACCTGTTCGACCACCGTCCACTGCTCGGTCAACTGATCGGAAAGCTCCTCAATCGTCTTGGCCTGATGCGCAACCGTTTCCTCGAGCTTGGTCAGGCGCGCCTGTTCACTGGTCATGATGGTTTCCATGCGAGGCGCTCGGCCTTGGTATAAGCGCGACATCAACAGTGCGCGTGTTTAAAGAATGGCGAAAGTCGCCGCCAGTCTGCAATAGCACGAAGCCCAGCTATCGCCACCATCTCGATCCACCTGAAAGGTCGGGATCAGAACTTGTCGGACACCTGTATGCCGGCAGGTCCGAGAATGACGGCAATCAGCACCGGCAGGAAGAACAGGATCATTGGCACGGTGAGTTTCGGCGGCAGGGCGGCGGCCTTCTTCTCCGCTTCGTTCATGCGCTGGTCGCGGCTTTCCTGGGCGAGAACGCGAAGCGCCTGAGCGATTGGCGTACCGTAGCGGTCCGCCTGGATCAGCGCCTGCATCACGGCCTTGACCGAATCGAGCCCGGTCCGGGTGCCGAGATTTTCCAATGCGACGCGACGATCCGGCAGGAAGGAGAGCTCAGCCGTCGTCAGCACGAGTTCTTCGGCCAGTGCCGTGGATTGCACTGCGATTTCGTCGGCCACGCGCTTCATGGCGATTTCCATCGAGATGCCGGATTCAACGCAGATCAAAAGCAGGTCGAGTGCGTCGGGCCAGGCCCTTGTGATCGAGTGCTGGCGCTTAGAAACGGCGTTGGAAACGAAGATGTTCGGCGCGTAGAAGCCGAGATAAGCGCTCGTGATGGTCGCAAGGATCCGCATCGGCAGCGGCTTGTCGCCAAGGTAGCCGAGGCCGAAAATATAGAAGGCGCCGATGGCGAGAAAAACGAAGGGCAGGCAGAACCGGGCAAACAGGAAGGTGTTCAGGGCGTTCTGCGACCTATAGCCGGCCGATTTCAGGCGGTTGACCGTTTTTTCGTCCATCAGGGCGTGCTTCAGGTTGAGCCGGTCGACGATCTGGCGGACCGAGGTGTTGTTCTGTGCACGCAGCGAAGCCTTGCTGCTGATGGCCTCTGTATTCATCCGGGCCCGCTCGCGGGCGCGGATCATTTCACGCTCGGTGGCAACAGATTTCATCCGCTTGTCGAGATTGCCTTTTTCGAACAAGGGGGCCGCCAGCGTGTAGAAAGTGCCCAGAACGGCGATCGACACGAGAAACGCGAGGATCACGTTCGGATCGGTCAGGGTGCTGATAAGGCCTTCGCTCATGACGGAACCGCTTTCAAATGTCGAAGTTGATCATGTTGCGCATCACCCAGATGCCGATGCTCATCCAGACGCCGGACGCTGCCATGATCAGGTGGCCGCGGGGGTCGGTGAACAGGATCATCATGTATTCGGGTGAGGTGATATAGACGAGGAAGGCGACGATGAAGGGCAATGCGCCGATGATGCAGGCTGACGCCTTGGCCTCCATCGACAATGCCTGGACCTTCGATTTCATCTTGCGGCGTTCACGCAGCACCTTGGAAAGGTTGCCGATGGCTTCCGAAAGATTGCCGCCGGCCTGGGCCTGGATGGCGATGACGATGGCGAAGAAATTCACTTCCGGCAAAGGCACGACGTTGATCATGCGGGCACAGGCTTCGGGGATGTTGAGACCGAGTTGCTGGGCTTCGATCACGCGTTTGAACTCCGACTTGACGGGCTCCTGGCCGTCATTTGCGATCAGCCGGATTGCGTCGTTGAGCGGCAGGCCGGACTTGATCGAACGGACCATGACGTCGAGCGCATTGGGGAACTCCTCAAGGAATTTCTTGCAACGCCGCTTGACCAGGAAACTGATCAGCCAGCGGGGCAGGCCGGCGGTGACGACGATGAGAAGACCAACGGCGATCAGGGGATTTGCCGTACCGATGAAGACCAGAAAAGCAATGAAGAATCCCAGCACGAAACTGATCATGTAAAATTGCGAGACCGACATGGACAGGCCCGCCTGAACCAGCCGGACCTTCATGGCGGGGGTTTTCCGGGCCGTTTTTTCCTGCTGCTTCTTTTCGAGGTCCTTGAGCGAATCCTGAACCGACTTGCGCCGCTTCGACATCTCGTTCAAGCGGTCGCGGGATTGCTTCATCTTCACGCGGTCGGTCTCCGCAGACTTGACCTTGCGAACCCGGCTTTCGGCTTTCTTTTCGGTTTCGATGCGCGCGAACAGGATCCCATAGGCAAGCCCGGCCGTTGCGAGCGCGACGAGACCGACGATAGCCAGAATGGTGATGTCTATTCCGAACATGAGACGGCTCAGTCCTTTTCCATGGCGTCAAGAGTGGCGGCGAGCCGCTTGTCCTCGTTGAAGTAGCGGGCACGGTCCCAGAAATGCGGGCGGCCGATACCGGTCGACTTGTGCCGCCCGATGATCTTGCCGTTCGCATCTTCGCCGTCCATTTCGAAGCGCATCAAATCCTGCGTGATGATCACGTCGCCCTCCATCCCGATCACCTCGGTAATGTGGGTGATGCGGCGCGAGCCATCGCGCAGGCGCGCCGCCTGGATGATGACGTCGATCGATCCGGCGATGATTTCGCGCACGGTCTTGGCCGGCAGCGTAAAGCCACCCATGGCAATCATCGATTCCATGCGGCTCAGGCATTCGCGTGGCGTGTTGGCGTGGATCGTGCCCATCGAACCGTCGTGACCGGTGTTCATGGCCTGCAGAAGGTCGAAGACCTCCGGTCCGCGGACTTCGCCGACGATGATGCGTTCGGGCCGCATACGCAGGCAGTTCTTGATGAGATCGCGCATGGTGATCTCGCCTTCGCCCTCGATATTCGGCGGTCGGGTTTCGAGGCGCACCACATGCGGCTGCTGCAGCTGCAGTTCGGCCGTGTCTTCGCAGGTGATGACCCGTTCCTCGATGTCGATATAGCCGGTCAGGCAATTGAGCAGCGTGGTCTTGCCCGAGCCGGTACCGCCGGAAATGACGATGTTGCAGCGGACGCGGCCGATGATCTGCAGCAGCACGGCGCCTTCGGGCGTGATCGCGCCGAACTTGACCAGCTGGTCGAGCTTCAGCTTGTCCTTCTTGAACTTGCGGATGGTGAGCGCCGTGCCGTCGATGGCCAGCGGCGGTGCGATGACGTTGACGCGGGAGCCGTCGGGCAGACGGGCGTCGCAGATCGGGCTCGATTCGTCGACACGGCGACCCACCTGGGACACGATGCGCTGGCAGATCGATAGCAATTGCGCGTTGTCGCGGAAGCGCACCTCCGATTCGATCGTCTTGCCGGCAACTTCGATGAAGGTCTGGCCGGCGCCATTGACCATGATGTCGGCGATGTCGTCGCGGGCCAGCAGCGGTTCCAGGGGACCGTAGCCCAGAACGTCGTTGCAGATATCCTCGAGCAATTCTTCCTGCTCGGAAATCGACATCGCGAAATTCTTGATCGTGATGATGTCGTTGACGATGTCGCGGATTTCTTCGCGCGCGCTCTCTGTATCGAGCTTTGCCAGCTGCGACAGGTCGATCGTGTCGATCAGCGCCGAGAAGACCTGGCTTTTCGTGTCGTAATAGTCTTCGGTTCGCGCCGCCTTTTTGCGGGCGGGTGGTGGTGACGGCTGGGGCCTGGCCGGCGTTGCACTTGCCTCCCGGACCGGATCTGCCAGAACGGGCGCAGCTGCAGCCGGCCTGTCGATCACAGCGCTTGCAGCCGGCATGGCGATCGGCGCGGTCGGGGTAACCGTGCCGCTCTTGCCGAAGCCTTCGTTTCCGCGTTTCCCAAACATGCTTTCAATCCGGTTTTCTTGTCAGAGGCGTTTACTTGCGAGCGAGCATGCCGAGCATCTTGCCGAGCCCGCCCTTCTTCGCCTTCTTCGTCGTTGCCCGGCCTGTGACCAGATGGGCAAGTTGCGAGAAGGTTTCGGCGACGGGGGCTTTCTTGTCGATTTCCGCGATCATTCGGCCGCTATTGGCGGCATTGCCGAACAGCACCGCATCGAAGGGGATGATCGCAACCGGCGTGACTTCCAGCGAATCGCAGAAGTCGTTGGGCGCGATTTCGGGACGTTTCGGCATGCCGACCTGGTTGAGCACCAGATGCGGTGTCTTGTCGTTCGGACGGATCTTCTTCAAGGCGTCGAACAGGTTCTTGGCATTGCGCAGGTTGGCGAGATCAGGCACGGCGGTGATCACCACCTCGTCGACATCGGCCAGCACCGAGCGTGTCCAGTCGGACCACAGATGCGGAACGTCAAGAACCGTCACCGGTGCGTTGCGCTGCAGGATCTCGAGGATCGGCTGGAAGGCGCCGGCTTCAAAATCATAGGCGCGGTCGAGCATCGATGGTGCTGCCAGAAGCGAGAGATGCTCCGAGCACTTCGTCAGGAGACGGTCGAGGAAGACTTCGTCCAGACGTTCCGGCGCAAACACGGCCTCGGAAATGCCTTGCGGCGGATCCTGGTCGAAATTGATGTTGGCCGTTCCGTAGGGAAGGTCGAGATCGGCGAGAACCACTTCCGTCGAAAACAGATTGGAAATGCCCCAGGCGCAATTATGCGCCAGCGTCGAGGAGCCGCAGCCACCCTTGGCACCGATGAAGGCGATGTTGCGGCCGAGCGGCTCGGCTTCCGGATCGACGAAGATCGCGGCGATCGCGCCCATCACGTCGGGCATGCCGACCGGCGCGACGATATATTCCGAAATGCCGTTGCGGATGAGTTCGCGATAAAGCGGGATGTCGTTGTAGCGGCCGATCAGGATGACCTTGGTGCTGGGATCGCAGACCGAAGCCAGGGGAGCCAGTTCCGCCAAGAGGAGATGCGGTTCCGTCGCCGTTTCCAGGATGATCAGGTTCGGCGTCGAGACCGTCGAAAACATGTTCGCGGCCGCCGCGATGCTGCCGCTGTTGATCCGCAGGCTGACCTTAGCCATGCGCCGGTCCTGGCCGCAGCGCTCCATCACCCGCTGCATGCCCTCGGTTTCGCAGAAGGCATGAACCGAGATGCGCGGAAGCGGCCGGAGATGCTCGACCTCGGCAGGCCGCATGGCATCGAGCGACGCGTCGGTATCCCTGGTTCCGGTCTCGATTTTATAGTCGATCGTGCTCATGGGCTTATCCCTGGGGGGTAACGGTGCGTCGAAATCATTCGGTGTCGAGGTTGCGATAGTCCTTGATCACCTGTCCGCGACGGGCCGCATCGATCGGCGACATGTTGCGAGGAGCGATCAGGTCTGCCGGGTTGGCGATCTGTGCTGCAAGGTTCGATTGGCTGGCGCAGCCGAAATTCTCGTAGTTGCGGTTTTCCGAGGTGTTGGTGACCAGATCCGTCGGCCAGTTGCCGCAGGGCTGCGTCTTGGCCGTGATGGCGTTGTAGCTGAGCCGGATCGGCGCTGCATCGCCCTGCGCTCCTGCCTGGTAGCTGGTTTCGAACAGACGGGTCGCTGGAACGCCGGCGGCGACGAACAGACCGCGGATTTCGCGGCGTACGGCATGGGCCGCATGCGCGTTCGAGGACCCGCTCGGGAGCAGGATCTGGACGGCGCCCGAGGACGATCTGGCATAATCGGCCGCGAACCCCCGAACCACGTCGCGCATGCCCTGCGGCAGGCGGGTATCGCCGCTGGCGATCGGGATGTCGATCGTGTGCTCCGCCTCCGCGATAACGATCGGATGCCGGGTGCGGTAGTCGTCGGGCAGGGCGCCGGTCGACAGCCGATCCTGGTTGGCGCCACAGGCCGTCAGCGTCACAGCCGATACGGCAAGGGCCATGGCAAGCGCAAACTTGCGCGCGAGCCGCGTCGTGTCAGGACGGGAATGGGTCGGCATGTTGGCTTGCCTTTCGGATCTGCGGCTCTGGAAAATGTGTTCGTTCATGTCCGTGTCCCGCCTATTTATAGATGAAGCCGACATTGCCGTGATACTGCCCCGTCGGGGCGTCCCCCTCGCGGCGGCCGTAGATGCGGTTGACCTCGCCGAGGAAGTAGCTCGCAACATCGTTGGAGGCGTTGAAGTTGTCGTCCGGACGCGAAAGCGCACCGCGCGCCACGGGACGCACGAGATAAGGCGTGGCAATAATCACCAGTTCGGTTTCATTGCGGATAAAGTCCTTGGAGCGGAACAGCGTGCCGAAGATCGGGATTTTCGAAAGCCCAGGCAGGCCGGACATCGCCTGGCGGATATTATCCTGCACGAGGCCGGCGATGACGATCGAGCCGCCGGAGGGAAGCTCGACGCTGGTCGTCGCCTCGCGCTTGCGGATCGACATATAGGTCGATCCGGGAATGTTCTTATTGCCATTGCCGGTGACGACGGAACCTTCCCATGTGGGTTCGGAGACATTGGTCTCGATCTGCAGGCTGATGCGTCCGGGGCCGAGAACGACGGGCTTGAAATTCAGCTCGATACCGTATTCCACGGTCTCGATCTCGCGCGTGACTACCGGCGTACCGTCTTCGTCTTTTTCGATTTCCTGGGTGCTCGGAATTCTAAAATCGCCGCCGACGAAGAACTTCGCCTGTTCGCCGGAGATCGCCGTCAGGCTTGGCTCGGCGAGTGTGCGCATGACACCGGCCTGTTCCATCGCGTTGATGTAGCTGTCGATCGTGACGCTGCCGATCGAACCCCTGGCAAGCGCGGTGGCACCGAGGCCTATTGCGTTGCCGAGGTTGGTCGGATTGCGGAAACCGATCTGGCTGGCGCCAGACCCCTGCAATGAGCCGCTGAAGCCGAGCTGCTTGAGAACCTGGCGGCTGACTTCGGCAACCGTGACCTTCAGCGTGACCTGGTCCTCGCCGTCGATCTTCAGGAGGTTGACGATCTGCGAGACCTGGCGCCGTTCGGCGAAAATATCCGCGGTCGAGCCGGCACTGCCCTGCGCAGTGATGTTGCGGGTCGTCGCCTCGCCACCCTTCAGGAAAACCTCAGCAAGGCTGGCTGCCTGCGATGCGTCCTGGGGTGTGCGCACCGAGCCGGTCAGCACGATGTTGTCGGAGATGATTTCGACCTTGATGTCCGAATCGGGCAGGAAGCGGCGCAGATTGGCTTCGAGGCCGGAAATGTCACGTTCGATTTCCAGTTCGATACTGACGATTTCCTCGCCGTTCGGACCGAAGATGAAGATGTTTGTCTGGCCGACCGTCTTGCCGAACAGGTAGATGCGGCGCGACGTGCGGGTCACGGCATCGGCGAGTTCCGGATCGGCGACAAGAATGTCATGGGCGTCCGTCGGCAGGTCGATGACGACCGCCTTGTTCAGGCCGAGCTTGACGGTCTTCTTGACGCCGGCCCCGCTCTGGGTGATCCGCACGATCGATGAAGAGGCCGCCTCAGCCACGGAAATCGTGGCGAAGCCCGGTGCCATCTGCGCGGGCAAGCCTGCGAATGCGAGGCAGAATGACAATCCGCCAGCGACAGAAGCACGAAGTTTGTTTCCGATCCGGTTCACGTTCAGCTCCCGCTCATTCACTATTGCTGGGTTGCGTTCATCGAGGCACCGTCATTCTTGACGATCGAGCCCGATTTGATGACCTGAATGGTCGGTATGCCGTCGCCGCTGAGAAGATAGTCCGCGGCCATCGTGTCGGGTTCCTGCGCATCGGCAACGCTGCGCAGCGCCAGCGAAAGGCGCTCGGCCATCTGCTGCGCAACCGTGATCACCTTGGCCTGGTCCGGCGTCAGCTCCAGCGTCGCCGTGGTGCCGAGAACCGACTTGCCGCCCTCTTCCTTTTCCTCAATCTGCTGGTCGATCGCCAGAACGCGGACATTGCTGAGCACGGTCTCCGTCAGGAAGGCTTCCCCCTCGGACTTGCGGACCATGATCACGTCGACGCGGTCATTGGGCAGGATGAAGCCGCCGGCGCCGGTTGCCACCGTGATCTCGGTGGCGACGGCGCGCTTGCCGGCCGGCAGAAGCGACGACAGGATCTGGCTTGAGGCATCGGCGATTTTTTCCTGTCGAACAGGCTCGCCATTGAAGATGGGGAGGCGGACGACAACGCCGGCAAGATCGGTCACGGCGTTCGGACGAAGCTCCTCGGTAATCAGGCCATCGACCACGCCGTCCTTGGGCCATGCCATCCATCGGATCGAATCGGCGCTCAGCCTCGATCCGACCGGTAGGCTCTGGGAGGCAACCAGAACGTTGACGGACGGCGCCTGTTCGACGACCGGCTCCGACATCTGGATGACCTGGCGGCCGCTGGTCAGCTTCAGCGCCAGGAATCCGGCCAATCCTGCGGACACGACAGCCACTGCCAGAATGATAACGCGTACCGGTTTCATGATTCTTCCTGCGCCCCGAGATTCTTCTCGGCGCAGAATGATCAGGAATTGGTGTAATTATGGTTAACAACGGGCTTACGATCGTGGTTAACAAATGCCTTCCGCAAGCTTTCGCGAAAATACGCCTCGAAACGCGGCTCGATAGGGTCGTCTAAAGGGAGCGATCTTCTGGCGGGGACTCAGTAAGCCTGTGCCAGGGCCATCTGCATCAGGGGCGACGACGGATAGGCCAGAAAGCCGCCCAGGCCGATGGCGATGCCATAAGGTATCTTCTTTGCCGTGAAAAGCAGATGCGGTACCGGCAGGCCGGCTGCCAGAATGGCATTTTCCTGTTTGCGCATCATCAGGATGACGATGGCAAGCACGCCGCCAAGGGCTGACACGTAGACCAGGAACTCGAACAGGGAATTGTTGAAGCCGAACCAGACGGCGCTGGCGGTCAAAAGCTTGGCGTCACCGCCGCCCATGACATTCAGCGCAAAAAGCGCAAAACAGACGAGGAATACGGCCAGCCCGGCGCCCAGGTGAAGGCCGATCATGGTCAGGCTCAGGCCTGAAAGCGGCGCCACCAGAACGAAGGCACCCAGCAGGATGGCTGGGATCCTGTTGGGGATCGTCATCGTGAAAAGATCGGAAAACGCGGCGATGGCCAGGCACAGGGGCAGGATCACAAAGATAATCGCTTCTGTCATCGGGCTCTCCTGTTGCTCGTCCTCATCCTAGGGGCCTGCGCTTAAGAATCCCTGAAAGTCGGGTATCCATGCTTCTGGCGCAGCCACCAAAAAAGCCGCTCCTTGGAGGAAGCGGCTTTTCCTGGTCCGAAATCGGCTGGCGATCAGTTGGCAGCAGCCAACTTGGTCTTCAGTTCGGTGAAGGTCGTGTTCAGTTCCGTGCCGAGCGTCGTTGCGCCGGTGATCAGGGCAACGGAGATGAGGGCAGCGATCAGGCCGTATTCGATTGCAGTCGCGCCGGATTCGTCCTTGAGGAAACGAGCGAAAGTCTTGGTCATGTGAATTCTCCTACTTCGATTGTTGTTCAGCACTTCCGCCAACTGTTTCCGTTGATCGGATGAGCCAAACCTACACAGGGCTAATTTCAATCCGCTTAAGGAACCCGGTTACCAAGATGTTAATGGCGCACTCCCCATTCTGTGGTGAACGGATTGCTAATATTCCTTGCGCTGGCTGCACCGGTCGATCGCGGCAAAAACGCCTGTTCCCGCCTGTCCCATTCCGAGGCTTAACGCTTCATTCACCAAACCAGTGGATGCTGGGGGAATTCAGTGTCTTCGGGGAAAACGTCATGATTCCGCACACCACAGCCATCGGCATCCGTTTGCTGGCACTTGCCGTGGCAGGTCTGTCGCAGCTTGTTCCGGTTGCGGCCAGCGCGGCGGAGGAAATGATGCGTGTCTATATGGACCACGCCCGCGTGCTGAAACTCGACCGTCCCGTCAGCAAGGTCATCATCGGCAATTCTGCAGTCGCCGACGCAACAGTGGCGGATGCGCGGACGATCGTTCTGACCGGGCGCAGTTTCGGGACGACCAATCTGGTCATTCTCGATGTCGACGGCAATGCGATCGTCGATGAACGCGTGCTTGTTTCGATCGATGAGGGAAACACGGTGCGTGTGTACCGGCAAACCGACCGTTCCGTTCTGTCCTGCACGCCCAACTGTGAAGTCCACGCGAAGACAGCGGCCGCCACGGAGTGAGGACGGTCTGCCGATCCTTACCCATCGGTTACTCGTTCTTCTAAAATACCCGGTTTCCTTGCATACGAAATATCAACAGTCATTCCGTAGAGTGCCTCATCGTGTGATGACGGGTGGAATGACGAGATGAATGACAAGCGAAACGAAGAGAGACAAGCCGGTGGGCCGCCGCGCAATTCGACGCGTCGCTACAGGGGCCTGTTCAGCCGGTTCTTCACGGAAAAAAGCGGTTCGTCGGCGATCGAGTTCTCCCTTCTGGCCATTCCGTTCTTCGTCATCGTTTTTGCATCGCTCGAAACCTTTGCCGCATTTACCGGCGAGCAGCTCCTCGCAAATGCCACGGATACGATGGCCCGCAAGATCCGGACCGGTGAGATCACCTTTGGTCTAGGCCGGACGACCGACAAGTCCGAGGCCGAATTCCGCCAGCTGTTCTGCAACGAAATCTCGATCATGATGACCTGCAACGCCGACGAGGTGAATAAGGCGAACAAGCTCTTCATCGACGTGCGCAGCTTCGCGGACTTTTCCAAGATCCCGACATCCGTGCCGCGTAAAGGCAATGTTCCCGACGGCGATCTCGATACGGCAGGATTCAAATATGCGCCGGGCGGGCCGACAACGGTCAACATCGTTCGCGCCTATTACCGCTGGTCGGTGACGGCCGACCTGGTCCGACCCTACATCACCAACCTGCGTCCGGCGGGCAGCAGCATGCCGAACGATTACCTCATGGTCGCGACGGCCGCCTTCAAGAATGAAAACTTCTGAGTTTGCAAGGATCGAGACGATGATGACCGCCATGCGCCACAGGCTGAACAGAATCTCGGCTGCGTCGAAGATGTTCGGGACCTTTCTCCGTGACCGCAAGGGCACGGGCGCGGTCGAGTTTGCGATCATCGCGCCGCTTCTGATAATGACCTATATCGGTTCGTTCGAACTGTCCGTCGGGTTCAATGTCGCGCGTAAGGTTGCGCGCGCCTCCAGTACCGTGGCCGACATCGTCACGCAGCAGACGGAGGTCAGCAAGGCCTTCCTCGACAGCATGAAGGATGTCGCTGCCGGCGTCATGACGCCGTATGGCGTCAATTACTCGATGAAGATCACCGGTATCAAGGTGACGGCTGTCGGTGTCGGCCTCGTCATGTGGTCGCGAGACGAAAAGGGCAAGGTGCCCTATAACGTCGGTTCGATCATCGCGATCCCCGCGGAACTCTCGACGCTGAATTCTTTCGTGGTCCGGACCGAGCTGGCCCTGCCGCATGAGCTGTTGCTGTTCGCGCAGGGCATGAGCGGCCATTCTCTGCAGACCATCAATCTCTCGAAAACCTACTACTACCGCCAGCGTATCGGCGAGCAGATCACCTGCGTCGATTGCGGCGTCTGACCACGCGGCCGGCCATGGCATAGGCGGTTTGCAATGTGCAGGCCGCCGGGGTATTGATCGGCTCGATTCCGCGCCAGCCACAACACGGCCGATGAAGACACGGACATCGGCTTTCCGGGTGAACCATGGCACGTGCTTTCCTTTTCGTTCTCGATTCCTTCGGCGTTGGCGGCGCACCGGATGCGCTGGATTTTGGCGATGACGGTGCCGATACGCTGGGTCACATCGCCGAATTCTGCGCGGCCGGCGCTGCCGATCGCGCCGGCCTTCGGGAAGGCCCCTTGAGCCTTCCCAACATGACGGCGCTCGGCCTGCTACATGCGGCGCGCCTGGCTACGGGCCGCCTGCCGGCCGGAATGACGCTGCCGGAACGGGTGTTCGGGCTTTACGGCGCGGCCAGCGAGGTCTCGCGCGGCAAGGACACGCCATCGGGCCACTGGGAGATCGCCGGCACGCCGGTCATGTTCGACTGGGGTTACTTCCCATCCGCAGGCGATGCTTTTCCGCCTTCGCTGGTCGAAGCCATATGCCGCGAGGGCAACGTGCCCGGCATCCTTGGAAACTGCCACGCGTCGGGCACCGACATCATCGCGCGGCACGGCGAGGAGCACCTGTGGAGTGGCAAACCGATCTGCTATACCTCCTCGGATTCCGTCTTCCAGATCGCGGCCCACGAACATACGTTCGGTCTCGAGCGGCTGCTCGAATTCTGTCTGGTCGTGCGTCGGTTGCTCGATGACTACAATATCGGCCGGGTGATCGCGCGTCCGTTTGTCGGGCAGAGCCCGCAGACATTCGTTCGCACCGGCAACCGCCGCGACTATTCCGTGCTCCCGCCGGAGCCGACACTGCTCGATCGCCTGACCAAGGCAAACCGGACCGTGCATGCCATCGGCAAGATCGGTGATATCTTTGCGCATCAGGGGATCGGCAAGGTCATCAAGGCCAATGGCAACGAGGCGCTGTTTGACGCCAGCCTGGCCGTAATGGACGAGGCCGCGGACGGCGATCTGGTTTTCACCAATTTCGTCGATTTCGACATGCTCTACGGCCATCGCCGCGATGTCGCAGGCTATGCGGCAGCGCTCGAGGCCTTCGATCGGCGCCTGCCCGATCTCGATCGGAAGCTCAAACCGGGCGATATCGTCATCCTGACGGCGGATCACGGCTGCGATCCGACATGGCGCGGCACCGACCACACCCGCGAGCGCATTCCGGTCCTCGTCTTCGGACCCGACATCCGCACCCGCTCTATCGGCATCCTGCCGGGTTTCGCCGGCATCGGTGAAACCATCGCCAAACATCTTGGGCTGGAACCCGGCCTGCATGGGAGAAGTTTTCTGTGACGGCACATTTGAAGAAGGCTGAGTTGCACTGCCATATAGAAGGTGCAACGCCGCCCGCACTGGCGCTGGCACAGGCCCGGAAATACAGCCTCGACGTCAGCGAGATCATCCGCGACGGAGCCTATGTCTGGGCGGATTTCACCAGTTTCGTCAAATGCTACGATGCCGTCGCGTCCCTGTTCCGCACGCAAGAGGATTATGCGCTGCTCGCCGAAGCCTACCTCACCGAGCTTGCGGAAGCCGGCACGATCTACAGCGAGATCATTGTGTCTCCCGATCACGGCAATACGATCGGACTGGGTGCCGATGCCTATCTGCACGGCCTTGCCGCCGGTATCGAAGCCGCCAAGTCCAAGACCGGTATCGAAGGCCGCATGCTGATCACGATCATCCGCCACATGGGTGCTGAAGTCGCCGAGCGCACCGCGCTTTATGCGGCAAAACGCGAGCACCCGCTGGTCACGGGTTTCAACCTCGCCGGCGAGGAACGCATGCACCGCGTCGCCGATTTCACGCGTTCGTTCGACATTGCCCGCGATGCAGGACTTGGCCTCACCATCCATGCCGGCGAGTTGTCCGGCGCCTTCAGCGTGCGCGACGCGCTCGATCATGTCCGCCCATCCCGCATCAGCCACGGCGTCCGCGCCATCGAGGATGCCGATCTGGTCAGGCGCATCGCCGATGAAGGCGTCGTGCTCGAAACCTGCCCCGGCTCCAATATCTCGCTTCAGGTTTTTCCGGATTTTGCCTCGCATCCTCTCCGGGCACTGCGCGACGCCGGCTGCCGGGTGACGTTGAACTCCGACGACCCGCCGTTCTTCCACACCTCGCTCAAGCAGGAATACGAGATCGCATCGCAGGTCATGGGGTTTTCGGATGCCGAGATTGACAGCATGACCCGCACGGCAATCGAGGCTGCCTTCGTCGACGAGCCGACGCGGATACGCCTGCTCGCGGCGCTTTGACATCGGCCGGCTGGGGATGACGCGGCAAAGCAGCGTGCGCCCCTTGCAGCATCCGGCTTTTCCGTGAAAAAAGGATGTCACATCCCAATTCCGCAAGGAGGCTCTTGCCATGGACGGCGTCACAGTCATTAATCACCCGCTGGTTCAGCATAAGCTGACCATCATGCGCAAGAAGGAGACCTCTACGGCGGGTTTCCGCCGGCTGTTGCGCGAGATTTCGACGCTGCTGTGCTATGAGGTGACCCGCGATCTCGAACTGACGATGGAGACCATCGAAACGCCGATGCAGACGATCGAAGCGCCTGTGCTCGAAGGCAAGAAGCTGGTTTTCGCCTCCATCCTGCGCGCCGGCAACGGCCTGCTCGAAGGCATGCTCGAACTGGTGCCTTCGGCGCGCGTCTCCCATGTCGGCGTTTACCGCGATCACGAAACGCTGGAAGCTGTGGAATACTACTTCAAAGCGCCGGAAAGCCTGTCGGAACGCCTGGTGATCGTGGTCGATCCGATGCTCGCCACCGGCAACTCCTCGATTGCCGCAATCGACAAGCTGAAGGAGCGCGGCGCCATCAACCTGCGGTTCCTCTGCCTTCTGGCAGCGCCCGAAGGGATCCGCAATTTCCAGGCCATCCATCCCGATGTGCCGATCTTCACCGCTTCGATCGATAGCCATCTCAACGAGAACGGTTATATCGTGCCCGGTCTCGGGGATGCCGGTGACCGCATGTACGGCACCAAGTAGTTCCGGTTCCTTAACCAGTTTTGCGATTGTCGCTGAAGCCGCCGGGAAATCCGGCGGCTTTTTGCATCCTGTTAGACAGGTTCGTGCTTAGCTCTGGATCATCTTTCCGCCCTTTCGGGAGTGCTTTGCATGTTTGTCCGTCTGCTGACATTTGCCAGCTTCATTGCGGTTGCCGCGCTGACCCTGCCGGGTCTCGCGACGACCTATCTCGACCGACCGGCGAAAAGCGAGGCCGAGACCGCTGCAAGGACAGCGCCGGTCAGCACGGCAAAATACGCAAGTGGCAAGGGTGTCCGGCTTCCGGCCGACACCAAGGGGCATTTCTTCGGCACATTCTCGATCAACGGCCGCCGTGAAACCGGACTGGTCGATACCGGTGCCAGCATGATCGCCATCAACATGTCCGCCGCCCGCAGGCTCGGCATCGCCGTCAACAGCCTGAAGTTCAACGCCGCGGTCAGCACTGCAAACGGCGTCGTCAAGGGGGCTTATGTCGCGCTCGACAGGGTGGAAATCGGAACGATCGGCGTGCGGGATGTCGATGCGTTGGTGCTGCCGGATGCGGCCCTGTCCGGCACGCTGATCGGCATGAGCTTCATGAACAAGCTGTCATCCTATCGCGTCGAAGGTGGGGCGCTTCACCTGTTCAGGTGATCTTCGACAGGATTACCGGCCCTGTCGGCGGTTCATCGGCTTCGATCCGGTAAAGGTCGAGAAGGCGCATCCGCGCGGCCTCGGCCTGCTCCTGTGTCGCCGCATGCACGAACGCGATCGGTTCGCCCTTCGAAAGCCTGGTTGCCACTGGCCTGATCTGCGAAAAGCCGACACGATGGTCGATCGTCTCGTCCGGATGCGTGCGCCCACCGCCGAGCGCGATGACCGCCATGCCGATTTCACGCGTGTCGCCAAGGCTCAGAAATCCGTCATGCGGCACCTCGATCGGGATGATGACCGGCGCCCTGGCGAGGTAGGCCCGTGATCGCTCTGTGAAATCATGCGGCCCGCCGAGCAGGCTGATCATGCGCCCGAAATGCTCCATGGCGCTGCCGCTCGACAAAGCGCGGGCAGCGAGGTCCTGCCCTTCCGTCGGGCTGGAAGCAATGCCGGCAGTCATCAGCATTTCCACGGCAAAGGACAGAACGACCGCTTCAAGCCGGCTGCCGGCCTTCTCGCCGCGCAGGAAGGCAAGGCAATTCTCGATCTCGAGCGCATTGCCGGCGGCATCCGCGAGCGGCTCGTTCATGTCGGTAATCAGCGCTGTCGTGCGCACGCCGGCACCATTGGCAACATCGACCAGCGAGCGGGCAAGGCCCTCCGCCTCTTCGATACTCGCCATGAAGGCGCCGTTGCCGATCTTGACGTCGAGCACAAGCGATTGAAGTCCGGCCGCCAGCTTCTTCGACAGGATCGATGCGGTGATCAGCGCCTGCGAATCCACTGTCGCCGTCACGTCTCGGATGGCATAGAGGCGCCGGTCGGCCGGTGCGAGGTTTGCCGTCTGGCCGATGATGGCGCAACCGGCATCCCTGACCGTTTGGCGGAAAAGTGCAGCCGACGGCTTGATGTTGTAGCCGGGGATCGATTCCAGCTTGTCGAGCGTGCCGCCGGTATGACCGAGGCCACGTCCGGAAATCATCGGTACGGCGAGGCCGCAGGCCGCCGCGATCGGTGCCAGCATCAGCGAGACATTGTCGCCGACCCCGCCGGTCGAGTGTTTGTCGGCCACCGGCCGCCCGAGATCGCTCCAGTCGAGCACCTCGCCGCTGTCGCGCATGGCCAGCGTCAAGGCGACGGTCTCGTCGCGGTTCATGCCGGAAAACCAGACGGCCATGGCGAAGGCGGCAACCTGTCCCTCAGAGATGGAACCATCGGAGAGGCCGCCGATAAAGGCCGCGATCGCCGCATCGTCGAGCGTTTGCCCGTTTCGTTTGTGCCTGATGACTTCCTGCGGGATCATGATCAATATGCCGTCGCGCTTATGGCGGCCGATTCGCGACCGTCGATCACCGACAGGATGTCCTTGAGCAGGATCGAGGCGCCGAAACGGAAGGTCGAGGGCATCACCCAGGCCGAGCCCATGATGATGTCGGCAAGGTTGATGTAGAGGCGGGCGTCGGCGACAGTACGCACGCCGCCGGCCGGCTTGAAACCGACCTTGCGGCCGCTTTCGCGGATGCAGGTCAGCATGATGTCTGCGGCTTCCAGCGTCGCATTGATAAGGGCCTTGCCGGTTGAGGTCTTGAGGAAGTCGACGCCCTCGCTGATGGCGATATGCGATGCGCTGCGGATGAGGTCCCGGTCTTTCAATTCCCCGGTCTCCAGAATGGCCTTGAGCAGGATTGGAGATGGGCATTCCGCACGAACGGCGGCGATCATATGCCGGACGGCCGGCTCATCGCCGGCTATGAGCGCATGATAGGGAATGACAAGGTCGATTTCGTCGGCACCATCGATAATCGCAGTCCGCGTTTCCTTCGCCACAGCATCCACAGTGAGATCGCCCAGCGGAAAATTCACCACCGTTGCGACCCTGACCGGGCTTGCGGGTCCCAGAATGCTGCGCGCCTGACGAACGAAACGCGGCCATATGCAGATTGCCGCAGTGTGCCCGTGCGGCGTACGGGCATCGGCGCACAGGGTGTCGATATCGGACGGCGTGCAGGTTTCCGTCAGATCGGTGAGGTCCAGAAGGGTCAGCGCCAGCGAGGCAATCTGTCGGTTGGTGGCTTCGATCATGATCGCTTTTCCATCGATAGCGGCTGAGATTTCTCCCTCTGCTGCGGTCCGTTGCATGGCCAAAGGCCGCAGCCGCGGTCCATCACACGCCTCTGTTTAGCGGATTTCTATGCTTTACCCCAGCAACTCCGTTTCGAAGCTGTGCGGCAGGAGATCGGAAAGCGCGAGGGTTTTCTTCACACCGGTTTCGTCGCAGAGATAGATCCGTGTGCTGGCACCCGAAAACTCCGCGAGACGCTGGCGGCAACCGCCGCAGGGCGGGCAGAGGGCGAGTTTCTCCGCAATGACCGCGACTTCCATGATCTTGTACTGTCCGGCCATGACCATGTGGCTGATGGCCGTCGTTTCGGCGCACCAGCCCTCGGGAAAGGACAGGTTTTCGATATTGGCGCCCGTGTATATTTTTCCGTCCTCGGCGCGGATGGCCGCCCCGACTGGAAATTTGGAATAGGGCGCATGCGCTTTCGCCATGGCGTCGCGCGCCGCTTCGAAAAGATCGTTTTCCATGGTTCAGCGTTCCTTCACATAGGGTATGCCGCCAGCCTTGGGCGGAATGGCCTTGCCGATAAAGCCGGCAAGCAGGACGACCGTCAGAATATAGGGCAGGGCTTGCATCAGCTGGACGGGAACCTGGCCGATGAGCGGCAGGGGATTGCCCTGCAGCCGGATGGCGAAGGCATCGAGGAAGCCGAACAGCAGGCAGGCCAGCATGATGTTGAACGGCCGCCACTTGGCAAAGATCAGCGCGGCGAGTGCGATATAACCCTTGCCTGCGGTCATGCCCTTGACGAAGCCGGCGTTCATGGCCAGCGACAGATAGGCACCGGCAAATCCGCAGAGAATGCCGCAGCAGATGACGGCCTTGTAGCGCATCCAGATCACGGAAATCCCCGCGGTATCGACGGCGCCCGGGTTTTCGCCGACCGCCCGCAGACGCAGGCCGAACCGCGTGCGGTAGAGGATCCACCAGCTGATGGGCACCATGGCGAAGGCGACATAGGTCAGGAGAAAGTGGCCGGAAAGAAGGTTGGCATAAATCGGCCCCAGGACCGGTACGCCGCGCAATTCCTCCGCAAACGGAAAGGTAATGGTCTGGAAGCGTGCGTCGCCGGCCAGCGCCGGTGTGCGGCCGCCCTGCCGGAACCAGGCCTCGCCCAGGATGACCGTCGATCCCGCAACGACGAAGTTGATGGCCACGCCGGAAACGATCTGGCTGCCACGTTGAGTGATCGACGCATAGCCGTGAACGAGAGAGAGAAGGACGGAGATCAGAACCGCGGCCAGCAGTCCGGCCCCGACTGAGCCGGTCACGGCGGCAACGGCACCCGCCGCGAAGGCGGCGCCCAGCATCTTGCCTTCAAGGCCGATATCGAAGACGCCGGCCCGCTCGGTGAAGAGCCCTGCGAGTGCCGCAAAGATCAGCGGAACGGAGACACGGATCGTCGATTCCAGCAGCGCAATGAGAGTGTGGAAGAAATCCATGGCTCAGGCTCCCTTCTGTGCCGCAACGGGGAAACGTTGCCCGAAGCTCGCAAATCCGCGGCCGATCGCCGGCCGGAACATGTTTTCCAGCGCCCCTGCAAACAGGATGACGAGGCCCTGGATGATGACGATCATGTCGCGCGAGATCGCCGGCATTTCGAAGGCAATTTCAGCCCCGCCCTGGTAGAGCATGCCGAACAGGATCGCGGCCGGGATGATGCCCGCCGGGTGCGAGCGGCCCATCAGAGCAACGGCAATGCCGACGAAGCCGGCGCCCTGCACGAAATCGAGCTGCATGCGGAACTGCTCGCCCATGATCGGATTGAGCGCCATCATGCCGGCAAGCCCGCCGGAGATCATCATGACGACGATGGTGATGCGTGTCTCGCTGATGCCGGCATAGCGCGCTGCCGACGGACTGTGCCCCATGGTACGCATTTCGTAGCCGAGCTTGGTGCGCCAGATCAGCACCCAGACGCCAAAAGCGGCAAGCAGCGCCAGAAGAAAGGAGATGTTGAAGGGTGCGTTGCCGATGTCGAGGCCAAAAATCGATAGCAGCCAGTCGAGTTTCGGCAACTGCCCGCCTTCGGCGAAGGTCCGGGTCTGCGGTGCCATCGACCCCAGGGGCTTCAGCACGCGGGTCAAAAGATAGACCATCAGGCTGGAGGCGATGAAGTTGAACATGATCGTCGTGATGACGATATGGCTGCCGCGCCTGGCCTGCAGCCAGCCCGGCAGGAAAGCCCAGAGCGCGCCGAAGAAGATGGAGCCGAACATGGCGATCGGAAAGACGATGAACCACGGCATCGTCTTGTCGAGCCAGAGACAGGCAAGCGCCACGCCGATGCCGCCGATATAGGCCTGGCCTTCGCTGCCGATGTTGAAAAGCCCGGCATGGAAGGCGACCGCCACCGAAAGCCCGGTGAAGATGAAGGTCGTGGCGTAGTAGAGCGTGAAGCCGATATATTCGCCTCGCCCGAAGGCGCCGTTGATCATGTGGTAGGCGGCATTCAGCGGGTTTTCGCCCACCAGCAGAACGACGAGGCCGGCTACCATGAAGGCGACGACGAGATTGATCAGCGGAATCAGGCCATATTCGGCCCAACCCGGCAGTTTTGCGTAGGGATTGCTCATTCGGCGGCCTCCTTGCGACCTTCGACGCCGGCCATCAGCAGACCGAGCTCACCTTCGGTCGCATCCGGCGCGCGCTCACCGACGATACGCCCGGCGAACATCACGAGAATGCGGTCCGACAGGGCGCGGATTTCGTCGAGTTCGACCGAGACAAGCAGGACGGCCTTGCCCTGGTCGCGCATTTCGATGATGCGCTTGTGGATGAATTCGATGGCGCCGACATCGACGCCGCGGGTCGGCTGACCGATGATCAGCACGTCCGGCCCGCGTTCCATCTCGCGCGCCAGCACGATCTTCTGCTGGTTGCCGCCGGAGAAATTCGCGGTTCGCAGCCTGGGGTTCGGCGGCCGGATGTCGTATTTCTGGATCTTCTCCTCGGCATCGGCGCGGATCGCGTCGATGTTGAGGAAGACGCCGTTCAGATAACGCTTGTCATGGTGGTAGCCGAGGATCGAATTTTCGCTCTCCTCGAATTTTAGGACGAGGCCGACATGGTGGCGGTCTTCCGGAACATGGGCGAGACCTCGGTCGCGCAGGTCGCGCGGATCGGCGTTACCGGTCATGTCGATCGGGGTGCCATTGAGATCGACGCTGCCGGAAACGGCCTTGCGGATCCCGGAGATCGTCTCCAGCAGTTCCGACTGGCCATTGCCGGCCACGCCGGCAATACCGACGATTTCGCCGGCGCGGATGTCGAAGGAGACATTGTCCACCATCGTCACGCCGCGCCCGTCGCGGACCGTCAGGTTCTTGACCGAGAATTTCACGGCGCCCGGATTGGCCTCGCCCTTGTCGACGCGCAGAAGCACCCGGCGCCCGACCATCAGTTCGGCCAGTTCCTCGACCGAGGTCTCCGCCGTTGGCCGCGTCGCCACCATCTCTCCACGGCGCATGACGGAGACTTCGTCGGTGATCGCCATGATCTCGCGCAGCTTGTGGGTGATGAGAATGATCGTCTTTCCCTGATCCTTGAGCTGGCCGAGAATGCGAAACAGATGATCGGCTTCGGCCGGCGTCAGGACGCCGGTCGGTTCATCCAGGATCAGGATATCGGCCTTGCGGTAGAGCGCCTTCAGGATCTCGACGCGCTGCTGCAGGCCGACGGGCAGTTCCTCGATCAGCGCATCCGGATCGACCTCTAGCGCATATTCCTTTTCCAGCCGCTTCAGTTCCACCCGGGCCTTGGCAATGCTGGTGTTGAGGATCTGGCTGTCTTCGGCGCCGAGCATGACGTTTTCCAGCACAGTGAAGTTTTCCACCAGCATGAAATGCTGGTGGACCATGCCGATGCCGCTGGCGATCGCCGCGTTCGGATCCTTGATCGTCACGGTTTTGCCGTCGACGACGATCTCGCCCCTGTCTGCCTGGTAAAAGCCGTAGAGGATCGACATCAGGGTCGATTTGCCGGCACCGTTTTCGCCGATGATGCCGTGGATCGTTCCCTTGCGAACGGTCAGGTTGATATTCCTGTTGGCATGGACAAGGCCGAAACTCTTGTCGATTCCACGCAGTTCGATGGCGATATCGCTCATATTTGCCCTGTAACCCCTGTTGGGCCCAGTTCAGCAGCCGTTTTCACGGTACAGTCCAGGCATCCATTTTTTTACCAATTGGTATAACTTTAGCATCGAATTTCAGACGCGGAAGCCCAAAAATCGCAATTGCTCATACTCTTCCCGGATCATTGCGGAGAGTCCAGAACCTTTTATCCTGCGCCTAACGGAGGCAATATCTCGAACTTGGAACGCTGAGGGTTCGAAGCTGATGCGAACGGGCTTTCCTTGTTTCCGCAGGCTGGTTTAAATGGCGGTTCATGTGTTTGGGGAACATGCCATGCTGGAAGATGCGCTCCTGCGCCGGACAGAACTGCCAAGGCCTGATGTCACCGCCGAGGACGCTGCAGCGATCCTCGAAGGCTGGTATGGGCTAACCGGGCCGATCGTCGAGCTCGGCAGCCAGCAGGATCGCAACTATCGGGTGGATACGGATGCCGGTCGTTTCGTCCTGAAAATCTGTCGCGCCGATTATGCGACCGTCGAGCTCAAGGCACAGAATGCAGCCATGCGCCACATCGCCGGAAAGGCGGATGTGCCCCGCGTTCCCTGCATCATGCCGGGGCTGAGCGGCGAGGATATTCTGTTTCTCGATATCGGCAACGATAGCTACCAGATCCGCCTGCTGGACTACCTCGATGGCGAACCGCTGACGCGCAGCAAGTATCTGTCTGTCGAGACGGTTGCCGGTCTCGGGCGCATTGCCGGAAAGCTCGCGCTCGCACTTGCGGATTTCGAGCATCCGGGCCTTGCGCGGGAGCTGCAATGGGACCTGCGCCGTGCCGGCCCGGTTGGCCTGCATCTTTTGAAGTCGATGACCGACCGCCACCTGCAGCGACGGCTGGCGGAGGCTCTTGCCGGCTCCGTTCGGCGTATCCAGGTGCTGGCGCCCGAACTTCGCTTGCAGGCGATCCACCACGATGTGACGGACGACAATGTCGTTGCCCAGCCCGATGGCAACGGCCGCCTTATTCCCGACGGCGTCATCGATTTCGGCGACATCCTCAAGGGCTGGCTGGTCGCGGACCTTGCCGTCACCTGCGCCTCGCTGCTGCATCACGCCGATGGCGACCCCTTCTTCCTCCTGCCGGCAATTCAAGCATTTCACGAAATCCATCCGCTGAACGAGGCCGAACGGGCGGCTCTCTGGCCGCTGATCGTCGCGCGCGCCGCAATCCTCGTTGCCAGCAGCGAACAGCAGCTGGCGATTGATCCGGACAATGACTATGTGATCGGCAATATCGAGCACGAACGGGTCATCTTCGACGTGGCCGTTTCCGTACCCTTTGCCCTGATGGAGGAGGCGATCCGGCAGACCTTGGGCAAGGGCGTCGAGCCTGCGCCGCTTGTTTCTGGTCCGCTCCTCCCTGACATTGATCCGCAAAGCATCCAGATGGTCGATCTCGGAACGACGGGCGGAGCGTTCAAGGAAGGAAACTGGTCGATCCCGGACATCGAGCTTGCGCTGCTCGACGCTGCTGCCAAAGATGCCGGCGCGGCCTCGACGCGTTATGGCGAATACCGGCTGACCCGCACGCGGACGCTGTCGGCGCAGGCCCCGGAAAGCTTCGCACTCAACGTGACGCTCCGTCTTCCGGCGGGAACGACCGTCGCCGCACCTTTCGACGGGCAACTGGTGCGTAGTGGCGATACGTTCGTCCTGGTCGGCGTGGACCTATCGCTGCATCTTTCCGCGCTGGAACCGGAAACGGACACTTTCCCTGGAACATTCAGCGCCGGCGACCGACTTGGCCGGGTTGCGAACTCCGGCGACGCAGGGGGGCTGCTTACGGTTCAGCTCTGCCGGGTGCCGGGCCTTGTGCCGTCGACTTTTGCCCGTCCCGCGCATGCCGCCGTCTGGTCCGGAATCTGCCCGTCTCCCTCTGCAATGTTGGGCTTCGACTGCAATGCGCCGGCACCGAAGAGTGCCGATCTTCTTGCTCGCCGCGAAAGCCATTTCGCACGACCGCAGAAGAACTATTACGACAGTCCGCCGCAGATCGAGCGTGGCTGGAAAGAACATCTCTACGATGTCGAAGGTCGCGCCTATCTCGATATGCTCAACAACGTCACCATTCTCGGTCATGGCCATCCGCGCTTAAGCGCGGCGGTAGCGCGGCAATGGGCGCTGCTGAATACCAATTCGCGCTTTCATTATGCTTCGGTTGCCGAATTTTCCGAGCGGCTGGCGGGTCTGGCACCGCAAGGGCTGGACACGGTCTTCCTCGTCAACAGCGGCTCGGAGGCCAATGATCTGGCGCTTCGGCTCGCCTGGGCGGCAAGCGGTGCGAAAAACATGCTCTGCCTTTTGGAGGCCTATCACGGCTGGTCGGTGGCGAGCGACGCCGTCTCAACCTCGATCGCCGACAATCCGCAGGCGCTCACGACGCGGCCGCCCTGGGTTCATCCGGTCGTCTCGCCCAACACTTATCGCGGCGAATTTCGCGGCTCCGGCTCGACTAACGATTACGTGTCCGCCGTTCTGCCCACGCTGGGGAAGATCGATGCGACGGGCGAGGGGCTGGCCGGCTTCATCTGCGAATGCGTCTACGGCAATGCCGGCGGCATTCCGCTTCCGCCCGGTTATCTGCAGGCGGTCTATGCCAAGGTTCGCGAACGCGGCGGCCTCTGCATCGCCGACGAGGTGCAGGTCGGCTACGGCCGGCTCGGCCATTATTTCTGGGGCTTCGAGGAGCAGGGCGTGGTACCCGACATCATCACCGTCGCCAAGGGCATGGGCAACGGCCACCCGCTCGGCGCCGTCATCACCACCCGCGCGATTGCCGACGCGCTGGAAAAGGAAGGCTATTTCTTTTCGTCGGCCGGCGGCAGCCCGGTTTCCTCCGTCGTCGGCATGGCCGTGCTCGACGTGCTGCGTGACGAAGGATTGCAGGAAAACGCCCGGATTGTCGGCGATCATCTGAAGGCGCGGCTGGAGGCGCTCTGCCGGCGCTTTCCGCTCGCCGGTGCCGTGCATGGCATGGGTCTTTATCTCGGCCTCGAATTCGTCCGCGACCGTGTGACGCTTTCACCGGCAACGCAGGAGACTGCGGCGATCTGCAATCGCCTGCGCGAACTCGGCGTGATCATGCAGCCGACCGGCGATCATCTGAACGTCTTGAAGATCAAGCCGCCGCTCTGCCTTTCGATCGAAAGTGCCGATTTCTTTGCCGATATGCTGGCGCGCGTGCTGGAGGAGGGCTGGTAGCAGACGGCCGGCCAGATGTCCGGGCTTGCGCCGACCACTCGGCGGATGGTTAAGTCCCGGCTGTCGCTTCGCAAATCGAGAGTTCGCCATGCCCCGTCCCGCTGACCTGATCATCGTCAACGCCCGTGTACTGACGCTGGATGATGACAATCGACACGCCGACGCCATCGCCGTAGCCGGGGACAGGATCGTCGCCGTAGGTCCGCGCGACGAGATCGAAGCGCTGGCCGGCCCGCAGACGCAGGTGATCGATGCCGGCGGCGGCTCCGTTCTGCCCGGCTTCTCCGAAAATCACATGCACCTGTTTTCCGGTTCGGCCGAGCTCGATCATCTCCAGCTTGCCGGCGTCGCCGGAATGGATGCTTTGACGGCGGCGGTAAAAGCCTATGCGGAGGGGCGGGGCGACCAGACGGTGCTGTTTGGACAAGGCGCCGATTACACGATCCTCGGTGATACCGAACGGCTGACCCGTCATCACCTGGACGCCATCCTGCCCTACCAGCCTCTGGTGCTTTTCGCGCCGGATCACCATACGGCCTGGGCCAATACAAGGGCGCTTGAACTGGTGGATATGCTGCATGGTGCAGAGATGGGGCCGGGCAACGAAGTGGTGATGGGCGAGGACGGGCTTGCGACCGGCGAATTGCGGGAAATGGAGGCGTTCAGCCCGTTGCAGGCCGTTGGAGGCTTCGAGCGCTACCGGCTCGGCCTTGCAACAGGCGGTGAGCCCGATCCCTATCCGAATGCGGCGGAATGGGCGCAGGACATCGCCGTCATGCGGCGCGGGCTTGATTATTGCGCCCGCCACGGCATCACCACGATCCAGAACATGGACGGCAATCTTTACCAGCTGGAACTGCTGGAAGCGATCGAGAGGCAAGATGGTTGCCTGCCGTGCCGGGTGATGATCCCGTTTCATTTCAAGAATTTCATGGGCCTCGACATGCTGGAAAAGGCCTCCACCATGGCCGCACGCTTCAACAGCGACTGGCTCTCCTGCAGCGTCGTCAAGGTCTTCTACGACGGCGTGCTCGACAGCTGGACGGCGGTGATGGTCGAGCCCTATGCCGACCGGCCGGATTATTGCGGCGAGGGCCTGTTCACGCCGGAAACGTTTCGCGACGTTGCGATCGAGGCCGACCGACGCGGATTGCAGATCGCCGTGCACGCGATCGGTGACGGCGCAGTGCGGGCGGTGCTGGATGGCTATGAGGCCGCGCGCACCGCCAATGGCGTCCGCGACAGCCGGCACCGCATCGAGCATATCGAGGTCGTACATCCCGACGATATTTCGCGTTTTGCCGCGCTCGGCGTGATCGCATCGATGCAGCCGCCGCATCCGCCGGGCTGCATGGGCGTACCGCTGGAGCCGACGGTCTCGCGCATCGGACCGGATCGCTGGCCGGTGAGTTACGCCTGGCGGACATTGAAGGACGCCGGCGCGCGTGTCTGTTTCGCCTCCGACTGGCCCGTTTCGCCGATCGACCCGATCGCCGGCATCCAGACGGCGGTGATCCGCAAGCCCTGGGCCCCTGATCATCCCGATCAGAGCTTTTCGCTGACGGAGGCGCTTGCCGCCTACACGGTGGAAGGCGCCTATGCGGAGTTCCGCGAGGACCGCAAGGGCAGGATCAGGCCGGGCTATCTTGCCGACCTCGTCATCCTGAGCGCCGACATCGAGGCTGTTCCGATAGAGGCGCTGGATGCCGTTCGACCGGTCACGACGATCTGCGGCGGACACATAAGTTTTTCCTCCGAATAAATATTTTTGCCTGAAAAGCGTTAAGGGTTGTCAATGAAGGGGCGCTGTGGTCACCTAGCGCAAAGCCGAAAAGGCGGGAACAGCAGCTGAAATCAGGGTGAGTGTACCGCATATGGCGGATTTGAACGCTGTCGAGATACGCAACGTTTCCAAGATATTCGGGTTCGGCGAGTTTGCTTTCGCCGCCGTCAACGACACATCTGTCGCGATCAGGCAGAACGAGTTTTTCACGCTGCTCGGCCCCTCCGGCTGCGGCAAGACCACCCTGCTGCGGCTGATCGCCGGGTTCGAGTTTCCGACATCAGGCGAGATCCTGCTGAACGGCGAAAACATCGCCGCGATGCCGCCCTTCAAGCGCCCCGTGAACACGGTCTTCCAGAGTTATGCACTGTTTCCGCATATGACGGTCGCGGAAAATATCGGCTTCGGCCTCCAGATGCTCGGCCGCCCTAAAGCGGAAATCCAGGCACGAGTCGCCGAGATGCTGAAACTGGTGCGCATGGAAGAGCTGCGCGGCCGACGCACGAGCCAGATTTCCGGCGGCCAGCAGCAACGCGTGGCCCTTGCCCGGGCGCTCGCCCCGCAGCCGAAGGTTCTCCTGCTGGACGAGCCCCTGTCGGCGCTCGATTACAAGCTGCGCAAGGACATGCAGATCGAGCTGAAACGGCTGCAGGCCGAAACCGGCATCACCTTCATCTTCGTGACGCACGACCAGGAAGAGGCGCTGACCATGTCGGATCGGGTTGCGGTCATGTCTGCCGGCCGCATCCTGCAGGTGGGCAGCCCGCGCGAGATCTACGATGCGCCGACCGATCGTTTCGTCGCCGATTTCATCGGCGAGACCAATTTCCTGAAGGGCCGCGTGGTTTCAGCGGCAAATGGCGTCGCTGATGTCGATACCGGTGTCGCCGGCCGCATCGCCGCTGCGCTGCCTCAAGGGTTTGCACCGGATGGCGAGGTCACCGTGGTGCTTCGCCCGGAACATGCCATGCTTTGTGCGCCAGAGGCGGCGGGCGAATGCCAGATGACGGGAACGCTCGAAAACGTCGTCTATTTCGGCACCGATACCCATTATCACGTTCTGCTGTCCGATGGCGTGACGCCTTTTACGCTGCGCGAGCAGAACAAGCCCTTGCAGGCCGCACGGTTTGCGCAAGGCGACAAGGTCGGTATCTCGCTCGAAGCCAACGCCGCCCGCGTTCTGAGGAATTGACATGAGCGAGGCGGCAAAGGTCATCGAGGCAGAGGCCAGGCGGGACGTCCGCAATCGCTGGCTGCTCTCGATGCCCGCCCTGCTGATCATCCTGCTCGCCGCCGTCGGCCCACTGCTGATCGTCGTCGTCTATTCCTTCCTGACGCCCGGTCCCTATGGCGACGTCCAGTGGCAGCCGACACTCTCGGGCTGGATCAACGTCTTTCTGGAGCGCGATATCTTTGACGAAACGCTGTCGCTTGCCGATGCGCATATCTCGATTTTCGTCCGCTCCGTCTGGCTGTCGCTGGTGACGACCGTGCTGACGCTGTTGGTCGGTTTCCCGACGGCCTATTTCATCGCCACGCGGCCGGACAATTCGCGCGAATTGTGGTTGTTCCTGATCACCATTCCCTTCTGGACAAACCTTCTGATCCGGACCTTCGCGATCCTGCAGATCATCCGCAATGAAGGTCTGATCAACAACATCATGATCAAGCTCGGCCTGTTCGCGAGCCCCGTGCAGATGCTGTTCACCGACGGCGCCATCCTCACGGGCATGGTCTATGTCTATCTGCCGCTGATGGTCCTGCCGCTGTACGCCAGCATGGAAAAGCTCGATTTCCGGCTGCTCGAGGCGGGCTACGATCTATACGCGACACCCTTTCAGGTGCTGCGCCGGATCATCGTGCCGCTGGTCAAGCCCGGCATCATCGCAGGCTCCATTCTGGTGTTCATCCCGGCGCTCGGCGCCTATGTCACACCGAGCATCCTCGGTGGCGGCAAGAACCTGATGCTCGGCAATCTGATCGAACTGCAATTCGGCCAGGGGCGCAACTGGCCGCTTGGGGCAGCACTCTCGATCACGCTGATGCTGATCGTCATGGTGGCGCTGCTCTTCTATGTCCGCAATGCCAAGGGTTCGGGTGCAAAGCATGGCTAGGCAGTTCTCCGTCCGCCGCCAGACCGGTTTCACCGCGATCGCGATGATCTGCTTCTTTGCGCTTTACCTGCCGATCGGTGTCTTGGTGATCTATGCCTTCAATGCCGGTACGTCGCTCAGCGTCTGGGAAGGCTTTTCCCTGCGCTGGTTCGTCAAGGCTTTCGAAAACCAGCAGGTCATAGAGGCTTCGATCCGTTCGCTGCAGATCGCCGTTGTGGCGGCACTGGTGGCAACTGCTGCCGCGACCATGGCGGCACTCGCCACCACGCGCACGGAGCCCTATCGCGGCCTGACACTGAAATATGCCTTCATCAACCAGCCGCTGATGATCCCGGAGATAGTCACGGCGGTCGCCCTTTTGATCTTCTTCTCGCGCATCAAGGTCTGGACCGGCTATTCCGGCCTTGGCTATCTCATCGCCGCGCACACCGCGTTCTGCATTCCCTTCGCCTACCTGCCGATCCGTGCGCGCCTGGAAAACATGGACCTGACGCTGGAGCGTGCTGCGGCCGATCTCTACGCGACGCCCTGGAAAACCTTCCGCTATGTCACATTGCCGCTGCTCTGGCCGGGCATCCTGGCCGGGCTGATGCTCGCCTTCGTCATCTCGCTGGATGATGTGGTGATCACCGAATTCGTCAAATCGGCGGGCCAGGATACCTTGCCCACCTATATGCTCGGCCAGTTGCGCCGGGCGATTACACCGGAGATGAATGCGATTTCGACGCTGTTTCTGCTGCTGTCGATCTGCATCGTCACGGTCTTCTTCTTCGTCAACAAGAAACGCATCTGAGACCATAAAAGGGAACAACACCATGAAACGGATTACGACGACACTGGCTTTTGCGGCCGCACTGCTCGCTTCGACGGGTCTCGCCCATGCCGAGGGCGTGCTCAACATTTATAACTGGGGCAATTACACCAGCCCCGACATGATCAAGAAGTTCGAGGACCAGTACAAGGTCAAGGTGACGATCACCGACTATGATTCAAATGACACGGCGCTTGCCAAGGTCCGCCAGGGCGGCTCCGGTTTCGATATGGTCGTGCCCTCGCAGAACTATGTGCCGATCTGGATTTCGGAAGGCCTGCTGCTCGAAACCGATCCAGGCAAGATGGAGAACTTCAAGAACGTCGCCGAAGTCTGGAAGAATCCCGAATTCGATCCGGACCGCAAATACACGGTTCCGTGGGCGATGGGCATCGTTGGCACCGTCGTCAACACCGATGTCTACAAGGGCGATGTCAACACCTGGGGCATCATCTTCGATACGCCGGCGGAACTGAAGGGCAAGGTCAACGTCGTGCCGGAAATGACCGACGTCATCGATGCTGCCGTGCTGTACAACGGTGGTACGAAGTGCACGGGCGACCTGACGATTCTGAAAAAGGTCCGCGACACCCTGGTCAAGGCCAAGCCCGACTGGGTTGCGATGGAATACGGCACGATCGAGAAAATGGGGTCCGGCGACTTTGCTGCCTCCAGCGACTGGAACGGCTCTGCCTTCCGCCAGCGCCTTGCCAACCCGAAGATCAAGTTCGGCTATCCGAAGGAAGGTTTCGTCAACTGGAGCGACAATCTTGCCGTGCTGAAGGATGCGACGAATGTCGAAAATGCCAAGCTCTTCCAGAACTTCATGATGGATCCTGAAAACGCAGGCATGAATTCGGCCTTTCACCGCTACGCAAACGGGATCGCCGGCTCTGAAGCCTTCATGCCCGCAGACATGAAGGATGCGCCGGAAATCAAGATTCCGGCCGAATTCGCATCAAAGGGCGTGCCCTCGCAGACATGCCCGCCTGAAGTCCAGGAGCTTTACACCAAGATCTGGACCGAGTTGCAGAAGTAAGGCCCTTCTTGTCTTCACGCCCCGCGGTCACCGCGGGGCGTCTTCATTTGCCATGCTGTTTCCGGATAAATCCATGAAAACCGTCTTCTCTCCTCGCCATCTCGGTCATGCCGATCAGGTCGAGCTTGTCGCTGGCGCTATCGTGCCCGGTTTCGAAATGCCGTCGCGTGCCGAGTATGTCGTCGAGCGCGTCAAGGCTGTCGGCCTTGGCCCGGTGCTTTCCCCGGAAGAGCACGATCTTTCGACCGCCTATAAGGTGCATCGCAAGGACTATCTCGATTTCCTGCCGACCATCTGGAACCGCTGGACGGCGGAAGGGCGCACGGGAACGGCGCTGCCCTTCACTTGGCCAACACGCGGCCTGCGCGGCGATGTGCCCCCGGAATTCATCGACGGTCTGCTCGGCTATTATTCCTTCGACGCTGGCTGCGGTGTGGTCGAGGGCACTTGGGATGCGATTAAATCCTCCCATGACGTGGCGCTGACGGCGGCCGGTCTCGTCCATGCCGGCGAGCGCTCCACCTTTGCGCTCTGCCGCCCGCCCGGCCACCATGCCGGTGCCGGCTTCATGGGCGGCTATTGCTACATCAACAATGCTGCGGTCGCGGCGCAATGGTTCCTCGATAATGGCGCAAAGCGTGTTTCGATCCTTGATGTCGATTATCATCATGGCAACGGCACGCAGGAAATCTTCTATTCCCGCGCCGATGTCCAGGTCATCAACCTGCATGCCGATCCCATGCAGGAATATCCCTATTTTCTCGGCCATGCCGATGAGCGCGGCGCAGGCGTGGGCGAAGGCTACAATCTCAATTATCCGATGCGTTTCGGCACCAGCTGGGAAACATGGAGCGCTTCGCTCGACGACGCCTGCGACAAGCTTCTCGCCTATCAGCCGGATGTCGTCGTCGTCTCGCTTGGCGTCGATACGTTCGAGAAGGATCCGATCAGCAAGTTCAAGCTGAAGACGCAGGATTTTCCGAAGATCGGCGCACGCATCGCAAAACTCGACCTGCCCACGCTCTTCGTCATGGAGGGTGGGTATGCCGTGGCCGAAATCGGCGTCAATGCCGCGGGCGTTTTGACCGGCTTTGAAGGGCGCGGCTGATGTCTGTTGCGTCCTCATCCTTCACGCTCGGCGTCGTGCAGTTTGCGTGCACCGATGATCTTGGCAAAAACATCGCCACTGCCTCGCGGCTGGTAAGGCAGGCGGCGGGACAGGGCGCGAATATCGTGCTGGTGCAGGAATTGTTCGAGGGCCTGTATTTTTGCCAGGAACAGAACCCGGTGCATTTTGCCCGCGCCAAGCCTTTGGCCGATCATCCTGCTGTCGCCGCCATGCGCGATCTTGCGCGCGAACTCGGCATCGTTCTGCCGGTCTCCTTCTTCGAGAAGCGCAACCAGGCTTTCTACAACAGCCTTGCAATGATCGATGCCGACGGCGAAGTCACGGGTGTTTACCGCAAGTCCCATATTCCCGACGGCCCCGGCTACAGCGAAAAATTCTATTTCCGGCCCGGCGATACCGGTTTCAAGGTCTGGAAGACCCGTTTCGGCACGATCGGCGTTGGCATCTGTTGGGATCAGTGGTTTCCGGAAGCGGCCCGCGCGATGGCCTTAATGGGGGCGGAACTGCTACTCTACCCGACGGCGATCGGCTCGGAGCCCGGCCGCCCGGATTTCGATACGATGGAACACTGGCGCATGGTCATGCGCGGCCATGCCGCCGCAAACATGATGCCGGTTGCTGCCGCCAACCGGATCGGCGCGGAAACGGTCGGCGGCAAAACCCAAACCTATTACGGCTCGTCCTTCATTGCCGGGCCGGATGGTCAGCTTCTGGCCGACGCACCGCGCACGGGCGAGGCGGTCTTGCTTGCCACGTTCGATCGCCGCGATCTTGCCGACAATCGCGCCGCCTGGGGCATGTTTCGGGATCGTCGCCCGGAGCTTTACGGCGTGCTGACCACGGCCGATGGCGGAGAGTATTGAAATGACACAGGATATTTCCCGCAGTGATGTCAGGCTCGACAATTGGCGCACTGCGCCGTTTTCGCGCTGGGCCTTCCAGAATGTCAGCGAAATCGTGCCCTCCGCGGTCATCCGCAGCAACCGGCTGTTCGAGGAAGCGGTGCTTGATCTCGGCGCTCTGGCAGGCCTGCCGGTCGCTGGCCTCGACGGGTCGGACCAGCCGCTCGAGGCCTTCCTAGAAGCCAGCGATACCGATGGTTTTGTCGTCATGCGGCAGGGACGGCTCGTGGCCGAGTGGTATGCTGGCCATTGCGATCCGCTCTGCCCGCACATCATCTTTTCCGTCTCGAAATCGCTGACAGCACTGCTGGCCGGTATTCTGGTCGGGCAGGGCAGGCTTTCCCTGTCCGAGCCGATCGTCACCTACGTGCCGGAAACGCAAGGGTCCGCCTATGCGGATGCCACCGTGCAGCAGCTTCTCGACATGGAACTCAGCCTCGAATTCGAAGAAAACTACCTGGACCAGAACGGCGCCTTCAACCGATACCGCCGCGCCACTGGCTGGACGCCGGACAATCCCGCCGATCTGGCGCCGGACTTGAAGACATTCCTTTGTTCCATCCCGAAGGGCAATGGCGGACACGGACATCTGCACGCCTATCGCTCGCCCAATACCGATATGGCCGGCATCGTTCTCGAGCGTGCGTCGGGGGTGCGCCTGCCGACGCTCCTGAGCGGGCTTCTGTGGCAACCGCTCGGCGCCAGTTCCGACGCCATGATCACCGTCGATCGCTGCGGCACGTCGCGTGCTGCCGGCGGCATGTCGGTCACGGCGCGCGATCTGACCCGTGTCGGTGACGTCGTCCGGCGAAACGGCGGCGGTATCGTGCCGGCTGGCTTCGTTGCCGATCTGTGGACTGGCGGGAACCGGGATGTCTGGAAAAACGGAGATCAGGCGACTTTGTTTCCGGATGGCCGCTACCGCAATTACTGGTATGCCAGTGGTGCCGGCGAACTCGTGGCGATCGGCATCCATGGGCAATGGGTCTGGATCGATCCGGCCACAGAAACGGTCATCGTCAAGCTGTCCTCACAGCCATTGCCTGTCGATGCGCCGCTTGATCAGGCGATCGTGAGCATGCTGCGGCGGGTCTCCGCGAAGGCTTGAAGCCCGCTCAATTCGTGCCCTTGTCCTCGTCCTTGGCGAGCTTCTGCCAGGCGTTCTGCTGTGACAGGACCGAGCGCAGATATTTAACATTGGCAGCCGCCTGGTCGGGCGACAGTTCCTGCATGGCGATCTGTTCGGCTTCCTGGAAGCGACCCTGCAGGCCAACGGCAAGCGCCAGGTTCTGCCGCACGCTGCTGTCGGCCGTCGGCTGGTTGGTGGCCGAGCGCAGATAGGTTTCGGCGGTTTTCAGGTCCTTGGCGAGAAGATAGGACATGCCGAGGTTGGACAGGACGGACGGCTCGTTCGGCTGCATGTCGAGCGCCTCGCGATAGCGTTGGCGGGCTTCCGGTGCGCGACCAAGCTGGTCGAGGATCGCGCCTTCCGCCGATTTCAGCTTCCAGTCCGGCCTGTCGGGGGTCTGCGCGCGTCCGATGGTGGCAAGCGCCTGTTCCAGCTGTCCGGCGGCGGCCTGCGCCTTGCCGTAGGCCGCGAGAACTTCGCGGTCGGACGGGTGGACGATCGCCACCTGCTGCATGACGGCAAGCGCCTGGCCGTTGCGGCCGGTCATGCGCAGCATGTTGGCATAGTTCAGGCCGGCATTGCGGTCTTTCGGGTTTTTCTCATAGGCGTTGCCGATGCTGTCGGCGGCGCGGGACAGTTCCGAGGCGGTCATCGATTGCACGGGCTTGTCGAATTTCGGAATGGAGCCCGTGGTCAGCTCCTTTTTCTGCGTTGCACAGCCGGCGATCGACACCGCGACGAGCGCGACGGAGAGGCCCCACAGGATGCGGCGTGTGCACGAAGATGGAAGTGTCTGTCTGGTGGCCATGGCCAGCGCCCCTTGAAGCAATGGTTCATGCACCGGATACGATCCCAACGTTTCGGCGCAATCTTCACTCCAGCAATAATCTGTTAACCCTAACAGAGCGTTAATTGCGTGATTCTGCACGCTTGTTTCCAAGGACTTTCATGGCCCCCTATCAGTACATCGCCCGACCATCGCCGTTCAACACCGCCGGTGGCACGACCTTGCCAATCTTCGCAATCACGCCAGCCCATATCGATCTGCGGGCAATCGATCCGATTGCGCTGGACTGGGCCCGCAAGGCAGGTTTCAACGCAGAACCCGGCGCGGTGCTTTTGATCCCCTCGAAGGATGGTCAACTGGGCGGGGCTCTTCTCGGCCTCGGCTCCAATCCGTCGGAAGCCCCGTTCATCACAGGCAGGCTCGCCCGTACCCTGCCAAGCGGAACCTGGCATGTCGAGACGGCGCCGCTGACAGCCAATCGCCTGGCGCTCGGTTACGGTCTGGGTGCCTATCGCTTTGATCGCTACAAGCCGTCAAAGTCAGAAGCTCCAACGCTGATGATCCCCGCAGATGCCGATGCGGCGGACATCAAGCGCCAGCTTGCCGGCGTCTTTCTCGCCCGTGACCTGATCAACATGCCGACCAACGACATGGGGCCGAACGCGCTTGAAGCAGCTTTCCGGGCGCTGGGCGATCACTACAAGGCAAATGTTTCGGTCATTGCTGGCGATGACCTGCTCAAACAGAATTTCCCGCTGATCCATACGGTCGGCCGCGCCAGCGCGGAAGCACCGCGCCTGCTTGAAATGCGCTGGGGCAAGAAGGGACACCGGAAGGTGACCCTGGTCGGCAAGGGCGTCTGCTTCGACACAGGCGGGCTCGATATCAAGCCGGCAGCCTCGATGCTTCTGATGAAGAAGGACATGGGCGGCGCTGCCAATGTCATGGGCCTGGCGCTGATGATCATGGATGCCAAGCTGAAGATCGACCTGCGTGTGCTGGTGCCGGTGGTCGAGAATTCCATTTCCGCCAACGCCTTTAGGCCAGGGGATATCTATCGCAGCCGCAAGGGCCTGACGGTGCAGATCGATAACACGGATGCCGAAGGACGGCTAATCCTTGCCGATGCGCTCGCCTATGCGGATGAAGAGGAAGCTGATCTCATCGTCGACATGGCCACGCTCACCGGCGCGGCGCGCGTGGCGCTTGGACCGGATCTGCCGCCTTTTTTCACCGATGACGGCGATCTCGCCCATGAGCTGGCGGATTCAAGCCTGACGGTCGACGACCCGATGTGGCGCATGCCGCTCTACATGGGTTACGACAAGGACATTTCCACCCGGATCGCCGATCTGACAAACGCGCCTTCCGGCGGCATGGCAGGATCGATCACCGCCGCTTTGTTCCTCAAGCGCTTCGTCACGAAGGCGAAGAGTTGGGTGCATTTCGATATCTTCGGCTGGGCCCAGTCCGAACGCCCGCATTCCCCGGTCGGGGGTGAGGCGCAGGCGATCCGGGCGCTTTATCACATGCTTGCCAAGGGCAAGAAGTAGCAGCATCACAAATGCAGACGCCCGCCTCGTTTCAGCATCGCTGGGCCGAGGCGGGCGTTGTGCAATTCGTCTGCAGACTATTCGTTGATCAGCCGCTTCAAAAGCTCGATCTCATGGCAGAGCTTCGTATCGCCGGTGATGAGGTCCTCGATCTTGCGCACGGCGTGCAGCACGGTCGTGTGGTCCCGACCGCCGAAACGGCGGCCGATCTCCGGAAAGGAGCGCGGCGTCAGCGTCTTTGCCAGATACATGGCGATCTGGCGCGGCTTGACGATGACCCGCGTGCGACGGTTCGAGACAAGCTCCTGGCGCGAAACATTGTAGTGCTTGGCGACGACACGCTGGATGTCTTCGATGCGCACCCGGCGCGGTTCGCCCGCATTGACCAGGTGCCCCAGCAATTCGTCGACACGCTCGATGGACAGCTGCGGCTCGAACGAGCGGCGGAACAGCAGCTGGTTGAAGGCGCCTTCCAGCTCGCGGCCGCTGGCGGTGATGTTGCGTGCGACATGGCTGAGAATGTCGGCGGGTATATCGAGCGACGCATCGTCCAGACGCGCAGTTTCGAGGCGGCGCTTGAGAATCTCAAGGCGCATCTCGTAGTCCGGGCCGTCCATTTCGATGGCGACACCGCCCTGGAGGCGCGAGCGTACCCGCGGATCGAGCGATTCCAGCTCCCAGGGTGCGCGGTCTGCGGCAACGACGACCTGCTTGGCGCTGTCGAGCAGCATGTTGAGAAGATGACAGAACTCGTTCTGGATCGACTTCCCCTGCAGGAACTGCATATCGTCGATGACCAGAAGATCGATGTTGCGCAGCGTCTCCTTCAACGACAATGCGTCGTTGTCGCGGATCGCGGTGGCAAAACGCCACATGAAATATTCAGCCGTCAGGTAGACGACACGCGGTGCCCGCGCACTCTGGATTGCGGCATTGGCAACGGCCTGCAGCAGGTGCGTCTTGCCGAGACCAACGCTCGAATGAATAAACAGCGGATTGAAGCGGACAGCGCCGGCGCCGGCTTCCGCGATGGTCTTGGCGGCAGCCAGGGCCACCCGGTTGGACGAGCCCTCGACGAAGCTGTCGAAGGTGTAGCGTGCGTCGAGCGGCGAACCGAACAGCGGCCCGGCGACAGGGGCGGCCTTCTGGAAGCTGTTGATCGCGGCTGTCGCATGATGGGCAATGGGCTGCGCCGAGCTGCGACGCGACTGCGGTGCCGCTGCGCTATCGGAAATCATCGGCTGTGCGGCATCGTCCGTGGTGCCCGGGCGAGCACTGCGTGTGGCGGTGCGCACCAGGATTTCCACCTTCAGCACATCCGCATCCTCCTGCTGCACCAGGCTGGTGATCAGATCGAGGTAGCGATTGTTGATCCATGACTTGAGGAAGGTCGTGGGGACCGAAAGGCGGACGACGCTCTTGGAGACCGAATGCAGCTTGAGTCGGCCGAACCAGCTCGCGAAGACATCCGGGCCGACCTGTGCTTTCAGACGCGCGCTGACCCGCTCGAACAGTGCGTCCTGCCTCATCTCGATTTTTTCCCCCGCCGTTTCAGTCCGCTTGGTTGCGATCTGAAATGTAGTCTCCCCACCGCCGAATTCACTCGTCGCCTTCATCGTATTCACTAGCATTCCGCCGCCTTCCAAAGTCATTCCGGGATGCCGGCATCGCTGCCGCCATCATTCCTTTAATATCTGTCTTCCACGGCCTTTTTCCAAAGGGCATGCCGCAAAGGCCAGACGCTCGCCACACCGACAAAGGCTCCTCATAAACCTTCTTCGCCGTGTATCCGCACAGCTTGCACCCGCAAGCCCTTGAAGGCCGACGCTGATGCAATGTCCCCGCTATGCGCTTGCCGGTTCCCGTCATGATGCCAAGGCATCCGACAGACCCGTTTCTTTCCTTGCCGATCACCCGTCCCCTCGTGAAGAACGGCTGGTCAGGCATCAGGCGGGCACATATCCGGTGCACCCGCATTTTCCGAAAGCGCCGCCCTTTGCAGGAATGCGCATCAATCAAAGTCAACGGCGCGGCTTGCGTTCCTGTGCAACCGGAAGACGCAGTGCCGCAACCCGTGACGGATGATCCGCCCGGTTGAAACCTGTTTCCAATTGATGGAACGTCGTGGAACCACCCCGTACAAACGGCAAGTGAAAACGTACTGCCCCTGAAGGCTGCCCTTTTCATCTTTTTCGCAGGTCTTGCCCGCGCCCTCTGTGGAAATCATTTAGGCAGGATCGTGACACAAGATCAATCACGAATTTTATGGCTCCTGATGAGCCGGGCGTTGACTCGCAACGCCTGTCCTGCATGGACTTGGGGCGCCCGGATAAGAATCGCTTTTGAATCAAGGGCTTTGATTTTTGGCTGGAAGCTTAGCTGGCAAAAAGCAGGAAAAATAAAAAATCACTTGACTCGCATTGGCTCGATGCTGCCCTCGTCAAGAGTCCACAAAGAGCGAGCAACCTCCGGTAAATATTTGTTTTTATTGAATAAAATATGTCATGCCGCAGATATATAATTTAGCAATCCCTTTTGGCGCCTGATCTGAGCCAAGCCTGAATCCAAAAAGCCCGGTCTTGCGACCGGGCTGTCTGTAACTCGAATTTTATGAGCCGGATTAAGCCGACAGTGCCTTCACGCGGCTGGCAAGGCGGGACACCTTGCGCGATGCCGTATTGGCATGCACGACGCCCTTGGTGGCTGCGCGCATCAGCTCCGGCTGGGCTGCCTTCAGGGCTGCCTGGGCCAGTGCCTGGTCGCCGGAAGCGATGGCTTCTTCGACCTTGCGGATGAAGCCGCGAACGCGCGAACGGCGGGACTTGTTGACTTCCGTGCGGCGTGCGATCTTGCGGGTCGCTTTTTTCGCCGAAGTTGTATTGGCCATTTGGTGTCTCTCTTCGAAATCTGACAAAAACTCTCTACCGCCGTGCCGGGTCACTGCGACCTGTCGTCCAAGCAAGTAGGGAGCAATATCGGAAAACCTTGGAGCGGCTTTCCAAACTGTGGGCGGCATATAGCTGGAAACATCCCTTGCGTCAACGCGCTATTTTCTAAAACCGGCACGCAGCACAGGCATCATTTCTGGCATTGTGGGCAATAGAAGGTCGAGCGGCCGGCCTGGACGATCCGCGTGACCGTTCCGGCGCAGTCCGTCGTCCGGCAAGGCTGGCCTTCCCGGTCGTAGACAGAGAACGAGTGCTGGAAATAGCCCAGCGTGCCGTCGGTCTGGATATGGTCGCGCAGCGACGATCCGCCGGCGGCGATCGCATCGAAAATGACCGCGCGAATAGCTTCCATCAGCAAGACCAGCGCCTTCTTCGGCCGTCCGCGGACATCCACCAGGGCGCCTGCCGGCTTCAACGGCGAGAGGCCGGAGCGCCACAGGGCTTCGCAGACATAGATGTTGCCGAGCCCTGCAATGTTGCGCTGGTCGAGCAGGGCGGCCTTGAGGGGCTGCGCCTTGCCGGCAAAGCGGGCGGCCAGAACCTGTGCGTCCAGAACATTGCCGGTCGGTTCCTCTCCCATGCCCCGGAAGAAGGCATGCTCGGCGATCGTATCGCGTCGGGCAAGGTCCATGAAGCCGAACCGCCGGGGATCATTGTAGATGACCCGCATTGGTCCCGTCTCTCCTTCCAGATGAAAGATCACATGGTCGTGTTTCTCGTCCTTGCCGCGCGGATGATGAAACGCGCCCGGTGTCTGTTCCGCCGCGCCGGCCGCGATGCGAAACGAGCCGGACATGCCCAGATGCGCGATGATCACATCGCCCCCCTCCAGATCGACCAGCAGATATTTCGCCCGCCGCGAGAGCGACAGGATGCGTCGGCCGGAAACGAGGCTTTCGAAGTCGGCCGGGAACGGGAAGCGCAGATCCGGACGCCTGAGTTCTGCCCGTACGAGAAGCGCGCCCTCCATCGTCGGCGACAGACCGCGTTTCACCGTTTCCACTTCAGGCAGTTCGGGCATGTTGTCTCCTTGGTGGCCGGGCGATGCCGCCCTGCGGCCGATTGGGCAATTCCATTCGCGGTCCGTCTATCCTATAGGAAAGCCGAAGGCCGCAGCCTGTCGCATCTGTTGCGGGGATGAGGCCGTTGCAGAGATAGCGTGGCCAAGACGAATTCGCTATGGTTCGCGCCACAGTGATGAATACGGAGATGTCCTGATGACAGGTGAGCGTATATCGACCGACGGCGGCATGGAGACCTCCTATGGTTTCCGTCAGGTCGGGCAGGGCGAAAAGCAGGCGCTGGTCAACGACGTCTTCCACAAGGTCGCCAAGCGCTACGACATCATGAACGATGTCATGTCGATGGGGCTGCATCGCGCCTGGAAGGATGCGATGATCGCCGCGCTCAACCCGCAGAAGAGCGCCGCCTACCGGACGCTCGACGTCGCCGGCGGCACCGGCGATATTGCATTCCGCATCATCGAAGCGTCGGATCGCAAGGCGCATTCGACCGTTCTCGACATCAATGGGTCCATGCTGGCGGTCGGCGCCGAGCGCGCCGAGAAAAAGGGGTTGTCGGAGAACCTTACGTTTGTCGAGGCCAATGCCGAGGACCTGCCGTTTGAAGCCAATTCCTTCGATGCCTATACGATTGCCTTCGGCATCCGCAACGTGCCGCGCATCGATGTCGCCCTGACGGAAGCCTATCGCGTCCTGAAGCGCGGTGGTCGGTTGCTGGTGCTGGAGTTTTCCGAGGTCGATATGCCTTTGCTCGACAAGGTCTATGAGGCCTGGTCTTTCAATGCCATTCCGCAGTTCGGCAAGATGATCACCGGCGATGCCGAACCCTACCAGTATCTGGTGGAATCGATCCGCAAGTTCCCTAACCAGCGCGATTTTGCAGCGATGATTTCGACGGCCGGTTTCTCGCGGGTGACCTATACCAGCTACACCGGCGGCATTGCCGCGCTTCATTCCGGCTGGAAGATCTGACGCATGACGCTTGTCTCGATGAATGGTTTCTCCCGGCGCGCCGCCTGCGTCCAGGCCCCCGGGGGCCAGCGCGCATGACCACCATCGGCGCCTATGCCCGCCTGGTGCGGATCGGTTGGGTCCTGGTGCGCGAGGGTGTCGTTTCCGCCCTGCCGTCGGAAAACCTGCCGCCGCTCGCCCGTGCAGCCCAGACGATGGCCGGGCTCTTCGCCCGCAGTCGCGCCGGAGACCGCAGCGACAGGCTGGCCCGCGCCATCGAGCGCCTCGGTCCATCCTATGTCAAGATAGGCCAGTTCCTGGCCACGCGGCCCGATGTCGTCGGCGCTGATTTTGCCGCCGACCTCGCCTTCCTTCAGGATCGGATGGCGACATTTCCGTCGGAAGCCGCCCGCGCCACGATCGAGGGTGCGCTCGGCCGCCCCGTCGCCGATCTGTTTGCCCGCTTCGATGAGCCGATCGCTGCGGCTTCCATTGCCCAGGTTCATCCGGGCATCGTGCTGCGCAACGGCGTCGAGGAAAAGGTGGCGGTCAAGGTCATCCGCCCCGGCGTGCGCCAGCGCTTCGCCCATGATCTGGAAGCCATGTATCTGGTTTCGCACTTGCAGGAACGCTTCCTGCCACATACGCGACGCCTGCGGCCGGTCGAGGTGACGAAGACGCTGGAGCAGACCACCAAGATCGAAATGGATCTGCGGCTGGAAGCGGCGGCGCTTTCGGAGCTTGGTGAAAATACCAGGGACGATCCCGGCTTCCGGGTGCCGACCGTCGACTGGGAACGCACAGGACGCGATGTCGTCACCATGGAATGGATCGACGGCACCAAGATGTCGGATGTGGCGGGCCTTCGTGCCGCCGGCCATGATCTCGATGCGCTTGCCGATACGCTGATCCAGTCGTTCCTGCGTCATACGCTGCGCGACGGCTTCTTCCATGCCGACATGCACCAGGGCAATCTCTTCGTCGATCCGCAGGGCATGATCGTCGCCGTCGACATGGGCATTGTCGGACGGTTGGGGAAGAAGGAGCGGCGGTTCCTCGCCGAAATCCTCTACGGCTTCATCACCCGCGACTACAAGCGCGTCGCCGACGTACATTTCGAGGCGGGCTATGTGCCGGGCCATCACGACGCCGCAAGCTTTGCCCAGGCGATCCGCGCCATCGGCGAGCCGATCCACGGCCAGCCGGCCGAGACCATATCCATGGCCAAGCTGCTGACCCTTCTATTCGAGGTAACGCAACTGTTCGAAATGGAAACGCGACCCGAGCTTGTCATGCTGCAGAAGACGATGGTCGTCGTCGAGGGCGTGTCGCGCACGCTCAATCCGCGTTTCAACATGTGGAAAGCGTCCGAGCCTGTGGTCGGCGCCTGGATCCGTGACAATCTCGGCCCGAAACGCATCGTGACGGACCTTCGCGATGGCCTTCATGCCGCTCTCCGCCTGGCAGAAGCGGTGCCCGAAATTGCTGCCAAGACCGAGCAGCTTTCCCGCGAAGTCACGGCCATGGCCGAACATGGCCTGCGCTTTGACGCCGCCACGTCGGACGCCATCGGTCGCTCCGAAGCGCGCCACAGCCGGTCCGGACGGGCCGCGCTCTGGGTCATCGCCGCAACGTTGATCTATATCGCCTGGAAGATTTTCTGAAAGTATCTTCCGGCTTTCTATTTTCATGTTACGTTTGGAACTGCGGTAAAGGGGAACCTATGGGAATGTCTCTTCAGGATGAGGCAGTCTCATCTGGTTGTTTTAAAAGGAGAGACCCATGCGTAAACTGATTATTGCTTCGGTTGTCGCCGTTGGCGCAGCGATTTCGTTCGCGGCACCGTCGAACGCTGGCAGCCTGACACTGAGCTTCGGCGGCTACAGTGGTGGAGACGTGCAGTACGTCGATCACTACTATGGACACAAGAAGAAATACTACAAGAAGCATTATTACAAGAAAGACTACTACAAGCCGCACTGCGTCTTCAAGAAGATCAAGAAGTACGATTCTTACGGCAACCTTTATTACAAGACCATCAAGGTCTGCAAGTAAGGCTGTGCGACCGTTCTGCCGTTTTTCAACCCGGCTGGCTCCGCCCGCCGGGTTTTCCATTTCCGGCGCGGAAACATAAAAACAAAAGATTACAAAGATTTCATCCCGGTGAACTTCAATAAGGCACAGTTGCGAACTACTTGAAGGGAACAATCCGGGCATGCGCCTGTGACTGCCTCAGTTCGAGTGGAAAGTGCCCATGGCCGACGCCTCCCGCAAGATAACCACGGAACCGCCTGCGCCTGCTATGGCCATACCTTTCGCCGCACCAGCGCAGCCGAAGCGTCGTCGTCGCTCGCGCCGCTGGGTGCTCGTGTCGCTGATGCTCGTGCTTGTCGCCGGTGGCTGGTATGGCTGGAAAAACTGGTATGCGGACGCGCCGGCAGAGGCGGTCGTAACCGAGGCGGTCGAGCGGGGCGATCTTGAAAACAGCGTCACGGCCGCCGGCCTTCTGAGCCCGATCAAGGATGTCGACGTCGGGGCGCAGGTATCGGGCCAGTTGAAGAGCGTCAAGGTCGAGATCGGCGACGTGGTCAGTGAAGGCGACCTGATCGCTGAGATCGATAGCGCCTCGATAGAAACCCAGATCGAGATCAACGAGGCGGAACTCGCCAACCTCAAGGCGCAGATGATCGACAAGTCTGCGCAGGTCGTCCTCCGTCAGGCCAATCTCACCCGCCAACGGGCACTGGTGGCCGGCAACAGCGCAGCCCAGTCGGCGCTCGACGAGGCCGTGGCGGCGCTTGCGACGGCGCAGGCCTCGGTCGAATCCCTCGAGGCGCAGATCCGCAAGCAGGAAGCGCAGTTGAAGGATAGCCGTATCAGCCTCGGTTACACCAAGATCTACGCGCCGATGAGCGGCACGATCGTCAACATTGCGGCCAAGGAAGGCCAGACGCTGAATGCAAACCAGTCGGCGCCGACGATCGTGACGATGGCCGACCTGTCGACAATGACGGTCGAGGCGGAGGTTTCCGAGGCTGATGTCGGCAGGCTGCGTGTCGGCATGGAAGCCTATTTCACGCTGCTCGGACAACCCGGCAAGCGCTATACCGGCACGCTGCGACAGATTCAGCCGACCCCGCAGACGGAGAACAATGTCGTTCTGTATTATGCGCTGTTTGATGTCCCCAATCCCGAGGGCACGCTGATGATGAACATGACAGCGCAGGTCTTTTTCGTGCAGGACGCTGCGCGCGATGTGCTGACGGTGCCGGTCGCCGCCCTGGGCAAGGATGATGGAAAGGACAGCGCGGAAGTTACCGTGGTCGCGGCCAGTGGCGGGCGTGAGACGCGCACGGTCGTAACCGGCATCCGCAACCGGGTTCGCGTCGAGGTGAAGTCCGGCCTCTCTGAGGGGGACGCGGTGGTTGTCGGCAGCGGCTCGTCCACCACCGCGTCATCCCGCACCCGATCCAGCAATCGGCGCGGCATGCAGCCGCCGATGTTCTGAGCGCGCCCGCATGGCCCCGCTGATCTCCCTGAAAGACCTGCGCAAGACCTTCGTCAACGGCGACGTGGCGGTTGAAGTGCTGCGCGGCGTCTCGCTCGACATAGAGCCCGGCGAATTTGTCGCCATCGTCGGTGCGTCCGGTTCCGGAAAATCGACGCTGATGAATATTCTCGGCTGCCTCGATCGCCCGACAGGCGGGCAATATCGGCTTGAAGGCGAGGACGTCTCGGAATTGGACGCCGACCAGCTCGCCGAACGCCGCCGCCAGATGTTCGGCTTTGTCTTCCAGAGCTACAATCTGGTTTCGACCGCGACCGCCCGTGAAAATGTCGAAATCCCGGCCGTTTACGCAGGGGTTCCGGCACGCGAAAGACGGGAGCGTGCCGAAAGCCTGTTGCGGGCGCTCAATCTCGGCGAACGGCTGGATCACCTGCCGAACCAGCTTTCGGGCGGCCAGCAGCAGCGCGTCTCGATCGCGCGCGCGCTGATGAACGGCGGGCAGATCATCCTGGCCGACGAGCCGACCGGTGCGCTCGACACGCAGAGCGGCAAGGATGTGATGGCGACGCTGCGGCAGATGAACGATGACGGCCATACCGTGATCATCATCACCCACGCGCCGGAACTTGCCGAAAGCGCCGACCGCATCATCGAGATCAGCGACGGCTTGATCACCGCCGACCGCCTGCCACGCAAGCGCAGCCGCATCGGGCGCGCGGTACCCCCGGCCTTTGTCCGACCGGCGAGCAAGGCGGCGATGGTTGCCGATGTTTCAGAGGCCGTGCGCATGTCGTTCCGGGCTTTGCGCGCCAACCTGTTCCGCACGATCCTGACACTTCTCGGTATCGTTATCGGGGTCTCCTCGGTCGTCGCGATGCTGGCGATCGGCACCGGAGCACAGGATTCCGTGCTCAGTCGCATCGCAGCCATGGGCTCGGACCTTCTGGTGGTGCGCCCCAACATGGCCAACTTCCGTGGCGGCGAGGGCGGCAGCATCGTGTCGTTGATCCCGTCCGACGCTGATGCAATTCTCGAATTGCCGAATATCAGCTTCGCTGTTCCGGAAATGCAGAGCACTCTGACCGTGCGTGCCGGAAACCGCGATTACCAGACCTCTGTCAACGGCACCGTGCCGCAATTTCCCGCCGCAAAAACCTGGGATGTCGCCAGCGGCGAATTTCTGAGCCCGGCTGACATGGACAGTTATGCGAGCGTCGCCGTCCTCGGCAAGACCGTTGCCAAGACCCTGTTTCCTGATGGTGGCGATCCGCTCGGTCAGTATATCCTGATCAAGAACATCCCTTTCCAGGTCATCGGTATCATGGCCGAAAAGGGTGCGACCGCCGGCGGCAACGACCAGGACGATACGGTGCTGGTCCCGCTTTCGACGGGCAACCTGCGGCTTTTCGGCGCCCGCAATGTGCGGTCCATCACGGTTCAGGTGAAGGATGACAGCGCCATCAACGTCACCCAGGATCAGATCCAGGCTTTGCTCGACAGCCGCCACAAACGGCAGGATACACAGATCACCAATTTGGCGGCCATCCGTGAAACCTTCACGGAGACGTCCAATATCCTGAAGGTCTTCCTGGGATCGATCGCGGCGATCTCGCTGCTCGTCGGCGGCATCGGCGTCATGAACATCATGCTGGTCTCGGTCACCGAGCGCACCCGCGAGATCGGAATCCGCATGGCGACCGGCGCGCGGTCGCGCGATATCCTCACCCAGTTCATCGTTGAGGCGTTGGTCGTCTCCGCACTCGGCGGCCTCATCGGCGTTGCGCTCGGGCTTGGCATCGGCGCCGTCGCCCAGGCCTTCTCGGTGCCGGTCAGTTTTGCCCCCGGCCCCGTCATCCTTGCTTTTGCCAGCGCCTTCCTTACCGGCCTCGTCTTCGGCTACCTGCCGGCCTACAACGCTTCGCGCCTGCAGCCGGCTGTCGCGCTCGCCTCGACGTAAAGCGTCTACATCGCGTGAAGGGCGGTTGCGCCACCCAATTGCGAGGCCAGCATCCACAGCGCCATCGCCACCATCATCACGTTCTCCGTCAGCGACACGAAACCGAGGGGCACGTTGCTGTCTCCACCGACGCAGGCACATTTCAGCTCCCGCCTGTCGATGTAGACGGCCTTGAACACGGAGACTGCACCGATCGTGCCGATGAACAGCGCAACCGGGATGGAAATCCAGTTCAGCGCGCCCGCGATCATCAGGATAGCCGCTCCGCCCTCGGCAAACGGGTAGATATATCCGTAGCGGACCCAGCGTTTGGCCAGCAGATCGTAGTTGAGAAACATCGTTGAGAAACTCTCGATGTTCTGCAGTTTCAGGATGGCAAGCACGGCCATGCTGAAGGCGATGAACCATTCGGCGGCCCGAAGCGTGAAGGCATTGCCGAAGGTCGCATAACTGACGGCCAGCGCCATCAGCGCTGTCATGGCAAAGACGGCAAGCACGGGGCGGTAGGTGACGGCCTTCGGATCGCGCACGGTCTTGCCGAGATGCCGGCGCAGATCGTCGTAGCCACCGATGCGCTCACCGTTGATGAAGGTCTGCGGTGTTGTCTTGACGCCGTGCTCCGCCTTGAAGGCATCCGTCTGCGCGCGCGTCGTCAGCCAGCGGTCATCGACAGTGTAGCCTTCGCGCTGCAAAAGGTCCCTGGCTTTCAGGCCATAGGGGCAGGTGTGTTTTTCCATCACCATCCGGTAGAGGGTGGCTTTTCTGGATGTGGTATCGAGCATGCCGCAGTCTTTCATGTCGCTTGGTTTCAGTCTTTAAACGCAGTATACCCTCCGTACCATGGTACGGAGTCAAGCAATGAAAGAGACGACGATAGCAGGGCTTGCCCGTTCGGGTGGCGTCGGCGTGGAAACGATCCGCTACTATCAGCGACGTGGACTGCTCGGCACGCCGGCGCGCAGCGGTGGGGTCGGCCTTGGCGGCGGCATCCGGCGGTATGGGGAAGAGGATGCCCGCCGTCTACATTTCATCCGCTCGGCCCAGACGGCAGGGTTCAGCCTCGAGCAGATCGGTGAATTGATCGAACTCGATGCCGGCGAGGACCGTGTGCGCGCCCGGGCACTGGCGGGCGAGCGCATCGCGGCGCTGGATGCAAAGATCGCGGAACTGGAGGCCGTCCGCAAATCGCTGCGACGACTGGCGCAGGACTGTGCATCGACGTCGAGCGGCCCCTGCCCGATCCTGGCTGCCTTCGATCACGATTGACAGAGGATGTCTGTCATTGCGTTGATTTGACGTCTGTTGTCTTCAGTACCATTGAAACGAGCAACAAGAGGAGAGTGGCATGCCCGACGCAGAGTCTGATGCAGAGCAGTTCATGACGAAGGCGATCGCGCTTGCCCGTGAAAATGTGCTGGGCGGTGGGCGGCCGTTCGGGGCGGTGCTGGTCATGGATGGCGCAATCATATCGACGGGTGTCAACCAGGTCATGGCCACGAAAGATCCGACGGCCCATGCCGAGCTGGTGGCTGTGCGGGCCGCTGCAACAAAGCTGGGGCGCGCGACACTGACCGGCGCCACGGTCTATGCAAGCGGTCATCCCTGTCCCATGTGTCTTGCTGCCATGCGTCTCGCCGGAGTAACGACCATTGCCTATGCCTATTCCAACGAAGACGGCGCACCGCATGGCCTGACAAGTGCTGCGCTCTATGCAGACCTGCGCAAGCCCTTCGCCGAGCAGGACATGCAATTCGTCTATCAGCCTGTCCGTCCGGAAGGCGAGGACATCTATGAGATCTGGTCGGCGCGTCAGCGCGGGTAACAACCGCCTTCAGGCTCGGGCGAGGATCCGTATAGCTATCGCGTTTATGCTAGCTGGCCCTCAACACGGACCCGAAGCCCTCTACCCTATAACCTGCCCAATGTACTTGGAGCGGGCGTGCCAAGGCCGACACCTGAGACGTCACGTTTGATGCGCCGGCCTTAGTGTTGTGTTACGCTTACGCCTTCAGAGCCGCCGCATAGTCATTGGCATAGGTCTTCAGCGATCGCGGGACTTTCCCGGTCAGGGTTTCGACGTCATTCGTCACCGAACCAGTCCAACCTTGGCGCACTGGAAAGAAGATTGACGCGATGAAGGCCGCATAATCCGCCGGCACACCGTTGGTTGTGAGCAGATTGATGAAGTTTTCATCCGATATTGCGGTGTAGTGGACCGGCTTGCCGATCGTCTCCGACAGGATCGCTGCCGCATCCGCATAGGTTAGCGCTTCGGGTCCGTTCAGGTTGAACGCCTTATTGTCAAATCGATCCGAGGTGAGTGCGGCAACTGCACTTGCCGCGATGTCACGGGCATCGATGAAGCTCGAGCGACCGTCGCCAGCTGGCAAGGCAATCTGGCCTTGGCCGATGCCGGGCTTCCAGAATGTATGAAAATTGTCGGAGAACCAGTTCGGACGCAGAATGACAAAGGGTGCCCCTGATTTCTCAAGCGCGATCTCGACCTGGCGGTAAGGAATGCTGTCATCCGCATCGACGCCGATGACGCTCTGGAAGACGACCTTGACCTTGCGCTCAGCAGCCACTTTGACGATGGGAAGAAGAAGATCCAGCACGTTCATATATCCGGCCGGCATGAGAACATAGGTGCGATCGACACCGTCGAAGGCAGCGGTAACCGTTTCAGGTTTCGCAAAGTCGAATACGACGCCCGGCGCGTCTTCGACGGCCTTTCCGGCGCGCGAAGCTGCCTTGACCTGTTCGCCCTTTTCGAGAAGCTGACGGACAAGATGGCGCCCGACGGTGCCTGTGGCACCAAGAATGAGAATCTTGGATGACATTTCGATCTCCCTGGAATGTTTGAGTGCAGCAGCGCGGCTGCGGTATTTTTGGAGCGCCCCAGCCTTTGTTCAATGATCAGCCCTCAAGAAGGCTGATCAGCTTGCGACAGGGAACATGCTCCCTGCCCGCTATCAGTGGGCCGCGGTGTAAAGCTCGGGAAGTCCCTCAGCCTGCAGCGCAGCTTTGACGGACGGGCGAGCCTCGATACGGGCCTGGAAGGCAGCGAGCGCGGGAAGGGCGTCGAGGGTGATGCCGAAATTGCCCGACCAACGCGTGACCGCAAAGAGATATGTGTCCGCGACCGTGAACTTGTCTCCAAGGAGATAGTCGCCGCCCTGGGCAAGCAGGCTGTTCAGATAGGTCTGTTTCGCGATGACCGGCCGCTGCGCATCCGTCTTGTCGGCGTCTGCTGCGAGATAGAACAGTGGCGTCCAGGACTTATGATATTCGGAGGCAAGGTAATTGAGGATTTCCTGAAGGCGCGCGCGCTGCAGGGTGCCGTTTGCCGGAACGAGAGACGGAGCGTAGTGATCGCCAAGATATTGCAGGACGGCAGCGCCTTCAGTCAAAAATTCGCCTTCGGAAATCTGCAGCGCCGGTACAGTCCCCTTCGGATTGATGACGCGATAATCGTCGCCATTTTCCGTCTGATGCTTCCAGAGATCGACCTTCATGCGTTCGTGGACGACGCCTGCCTCGCGAAGAATTATATGGGTGGCCAGTGAGCAAGAGCCGGGGGAGTAATAGAGTTTCATGAGTTTCGGGTCTTTCCGTTTGGATGTTGATGACCCGACAAATACTCTTGGCGTTACCTTTGTATAGATGGTAACTTTAGGTTAGTCGATTATCCGATTTCCACTTGGTAACCGCGTTACAAGATGGAAACCGAAGTCTCAAGGAGTACCCAAGTGGCCCTGAAGCTGCGTAAGAGCAAAGTTCTTAAGCCCATCCCTGAGTGCGCTGTCGGCGCGTGCATGTGGTTGCTGGGCGGTGTTTGGACGCCGAATCTGATTTGGGGACTGAGCGCGGGGCCGCGCAGGTTTGGTGAGCTTCGCGCCGACATTCCCGGCATTTCTGCCAAGGTCCTGTCCGGTCGACTGAAAGACCTGGAGGACAAGGGCGTGATCATTCGGACCATACTGGCCACGTCACCGCCGTCCGCCGAATACAGCCTGTCCCGCCTTGGCGAGCAGCTTCTCCCGGCGATTAACGAAATTGCCCGCATCGGCCACAACCTCAAGCTTGAGTTGGGCGGCCTCAGAAAGACGGCAGTCACCCGGTTGGCAGCGCAGGAGCCATCAACGGAGCGGGTGTAAAGTGTTGTGGCAACGGCTGGTCTTTTGCCGGTAGATTTCCAGTCGCGCTGAACTGACCAGTAGATGCCCTGAACCGGCTGCCCCCACGTCAGCAGGCTCAGCGAGTAGGCAATCGAAAAGCCGGTTTGGAATTCTTACGCCTGAAACGGAATCGAACTGCTACCGCCTCATTCCATAAACTGAGTGGCTTCAGTCGAGCCTGCAAACCTGTTTCAGTTTCGGAACTCACCTTTGAATGTGGAGATGTCGTCGGTGCTGTTTGGAGGTCGCAGCTATTTCGCGATCGACGTGGACAGCAGCAACGCCGGTATGGCCGGGTCGTCCGCATCGGTGACGAGCAGGAGATCCAGTCTGTCGCCGTTCCCTCGAGCACTGATGCCCTCCACTTTGAATGGCCGGTCAAATTGCTGCAGGGATAACAAATTTCCATCGTTGCTGACGATCCCGAGTGCAGCGCCGATACAGGGCCCATCGCGATAGGCGTCTTCGGTATCTTCCGCTACGGCGCAAAACACCATGTCACCGTTAGGCAGGGCCGCTGCGTCGGTGAAGCAGAAGGGAACGCCTTCGATCGAACCAAGTTTGATCCGATTGATGGCGGACGGCGCGATGGAATCGGCGTACCCGTTATGCAAAGCATTGAGGACTTGCGAAAAGGAGTAGCGGATTATCGCGTTGTCGGCGTACCGCTTGTTGCCGCGCTGGAACAAGCGCAACTCGTCGCCAACCACAACCGCGCCCTCAATGTTGAGTTCCTCGAACGCGTCGTGAAGCGGACCGAGAATGGGGGCCATATCCAGTTCATGAGGCAGACTGCAGACCGCGCCCCTCCGGTCGAAGCTGAGCAGGGCGCCGCGTCCACGGTTTGGCCTTGATCCCGATCCTAAAGCCAGAAGGCCGCCATGCGGAAAATTCTCGAAGGCTGGAACAAGGGTGAGTGCTTCGAGGTCTGGCTTCTGCCGCTTTCGCTCCCGTTTGATGTCGGGCAACACACCCTCAAACAGGCGAATGAGACGGCCCGGTTCAGGCGCGGTTGTGGAAAACACGCCGAGATGAAGCTCGTCGTCAGCAACGACGTAAACCGTTGAGCCGACGCATACGAGGCCGCTCGCAGCGCTAATGTGCGAAGGCTGTTCTCTTGCGGCATCCCCAGAAATGTTGAGCTCGCGTATTTTGGTAACAGTGATCATCTTTCTGTCTTATCAGTCCGAATTAAGCAGGCCGAGCGCTTCTCTGCATTTGTGCAATACCTTGAGCATAACTTTCTGAGCTTTCAGGGAACCTTGTCGCGACCCGGGCGTTTTATTCGCTGTTTTCGGAATTCCTTGACCCTGCCCGACACCGGCAGATGCCGATGGCCAGAAAGATTTCATGCAAGACCAGTCCCGACGTGCGACCTTGAAGGTGCGCACATCCATGGCCCATGAAGCACTCGACAAGATGATCGGTCCCTTCGATTCGGCGGTATCCTACTGTCGGTATCTTCAGGGCATGGCCGTGTTCCGCTCGATTGTCGAGGAAGAACTGGCACTGGCGGAATGGCCGGCTGCGTTTTCCTCATGGCAAGACGAGCGACTGGCCCACCTGATCGCGCAGGATCTTGCGGATATCGATGTTTCGGCTCCGCTTCAGCCGGCCTTCACCTCGCTGTCTTCCCGATTGCCCGCTGGGGATCTGCTCGGCATTCTGTATGTTCTGGAGGGATCTGCGCTTGGCGCACGGCTGCTTTACAAACGCGCGCAGGCGCTGGGATACAGCGAGAGCTTCGGCGCCCGACATCTTGCCGTTCAATGCCGGCAGAACGGCCGTTGGGGCGCCTATCTGAAGCTCCTCGAAGAAGCCGATGGCATCGATATGGACGATGTGGTGAGAGCGTCGACGCAAACCTTCAGGATTGCCGAGACGGCATTTGAAAGAGCCTTGCATGAACAAGCCCGAACAGGTTGACCTGAGCAATTGCGATCGCGAGCCGATCCATATTCCCGGCAGCATTCAACCGCACGGCTGCCTTCTGGTCTGCGACTCCAGGGCCGGGCGCGTGCTTCGTCATTCCGCCAATGCTTTCGACCAGTTGGGCCTGTCCGGCGAAATCAACGGCGTGCCGCTGGAGGCGTTGATCGGCGCCGAGGCTGCCCATACCCTGCGCAACGCGTTGGCCGCGAATGGCGAAGGGCTCCGTCCGGCGCTTCTCCCAGGGCTTCGCCTCGAGCATGGCGTCTTCGACGTGTCGGTCCACCTTTTCCGGTCGGTCGCGATTATCGAATTCGAGCGGGCCACCGGCGAGCAGCCGCTGCAACTTGCCCGCGCGCTGATGCAGCGCATCCGCGACATCACGGATATCGACCGCCTGATGGCCATTTCCGCGCGGCTGTTGCGCGGCACTCTCGAATATGACCGGGTAATGATCTACCGTTTCGAACACGACGGATCCGGAAAGGTGATTGCCGAGGCCAAGCGTAGCGACCTGGAAAGTTTCCTCGGACAGTATTTCCCGGCCACCGATATCCCCCAGCAGGCCCGTGCGCTCTATCTCAAGAACACCATCCGCATCATCGGCGACGCTTCCGGAGACAGGGTGCCGATCGTGCCGGCGCTCGACGCATCGGGCGAGCCCATGGACCTGTCGCTGGCGCATTTGCGTTCCGTCTCGCCGATCCACTGCGAATATCTGCGCAATATGGGTGTCGGCGCGTCCATGTCGGTTTCCATCATTCTTGATGGAAAACTATGGGGCCTGATTGCTTGCCACCATTATTCGCCCAAGACACTGCCGATGACGCAAAGGGTTGCGGCAGAGATGTTCGGCGATTTCTTCTCGCTTCACCTTTATGCGTTGAACCAGCGCCGTACGCTCGAAACCGCGGGCCGTGCCCGCGCATCGCTCGACCGCTTCCTGCGGCTGGCAGCGCATCACGACAATATCGGCCTGCTGTTGCAGGAGCATCTCCCCGATTTCATCACGCTGATGCCCTGTGATGGCATCGGCTTGTGGATGAACGGCACCTGGCATGCCTTCGGCTCGGTTCCGCCCGTCTCCGCTATCCCGGCCCTTGCCTCTCTCGTATCCTCCGTCGCCGAGGGGCGTGTCTGGGCAAGCCATGCCTTGCCGGAGCGCCTGCCGGAAGCGCAAACCTACTGCGCGCAGGTGGCGGGTGTCTTAGCCGTACCGCTGACGCAGATGCCGCGCGACTATCTGTTCTTCTTTCGCAAGGAACTCGTCCAGACGCTGAACTGGGCCGGCAATCCCGACAAATCCTATGAGACGGGACCGCTCGGCGATCGCCTGACGCCGCGCAAGAGCTTTGCGATCTGGAAGGAAACAGTCCGGATGCAGGCACAGCCCTGGACCGATGCCGATCGGGAGACCGCGGATGTGACGCGCGTCGCCCTGGTCGAGATCGGCCTGCGCCACAGCGAAATCATGGCCGAGGAACGCAGTCGCGCCGATGTCCGCCAGCGCATGCTCAACGAGGAACTCAATCACCGGGTCAAGAATATCCTGGCGCTGATCAAGTCCCTCGTCGGGCAGCCCCTGCAGGAAGGCAAGAGCCTTGCCGATTATGTGGTTTCGCTCAAAGGTCGTATCCAGGCCGTCTCCTTCGCCCATGATCAGGTCGTGCGTGGCAGCGGCGGCGGCATGCTTGCCGACCTGCTTGAAGCCGAACTGACGCCCTACAGCCATGCTTCGATCGAACTCTCTGGCCCGGCAGTGCTTCTGAATGCCCGTGCCTTTTCGGTGATGGCACTCGTCCTGCACGAGCTTTCCACCAATGCGGCCAAATACTGGGCCTTGTCGCGGTCAAGCGGACGGCTTTCCGTGTCCTGGCAGATGACAGGCAAAGGCGATTGCGAAGTCGTCTGGCAGGAGGCGGGTGGCCCTGTGGTCGCGATACCCTCGCAGACCGGCTTCGGCAGCGCCCTCATCAGCCGCAGCCTGCCGTATGACCTGAACGGCACCAGCGAGGTCAACTACGACCCGGCCGGTTTCTCCGCACGTTTCGTTCTCCCGGCAAAACATGTCTCTCTTTCGCCTGTGCAGCCCGAAATGGCCGTGCCCATTCCAGGTATCATTGGAACGAGGGAGAGGAAGGTGCCTGGCGATATCAAGGTTCTGCTCGTCGAGGACCAGTTGCTGATCGCCATGGATGTGGAAAGCATGCTGGCCGACAGCGGCATTGACGATATCGTCATTGCGTCCTCCTCTGCCGACGCGCTCAACAGGCTGTCGAGCCGAATCCCGGATGTCGCAGTCCTCGACGTCAATCTCGGCGTTGGGACGTCGCTGCCGGTCGCCATCGAACTGTCGCGCCTGAACGTGCCGTTTCTTTTTGCCACCGGTTACGGTGACAGTTCGATGATCTCGGTCGATTTTGCAGGGGTGCCCGTCATCAGGAAGCCGTATGAGAGCACGACCCTTGTTACCGCGATTCTGCAATTGCTGGAGGCCTGCGGTCACGAGGACGACCCACCCGCCTTGGTATAAGCCGCAGGACGGTCGATTGCATCGGGCAGGGCGGTCGCGTAGGGTCGGCGCCGGACACAGGCGGGATTGGCATCGCCGGCACTGGACATTGCCGGCACTGGGCATCGACATGACACTGGCTGACAAGCGTATTCTTCTGATCATTTCCGGCGGTATTGCCGCCTATAAAAGCCTGGATCTCATCCGCCGCCTGCGTGAACGCGGCGCTTATGTCAGGCCCGTCATGACATCAGGCGCGCAGGCCTTCGTCACGCCGCTTGCCGTCGGCGCACTCGCCGCCGACCGTGTCTTCACCGATCTTTTCTCCCGTGAGGACGAGCAGGATGTTGGCCACATCCGGCTCGCACGGGGCTGCGACCTCGTCGTTGTTGCCCCGGCAACCGCCGACCTGATGGCGAAGATGGCAAATGGCCTGGCCGATGATCTTGCCTCGACCATTCTGCTTGCAACCGATCGCCCCGTGCTGGTGGCGCCGGCCATGAACCCGAAAATGTGGTCCCATCCGGCCACGCGGCGCAACCATGCGACGCTGGCCGGCGACGGCATCCGGTTCATCGGTCCAGCCTCCGGGGAAATGGCGGAAACCGGTGAGAAGGGCGAAGGCCGCATGGCAGAACCGCTGGAGATCGTTGCTGCGATCACGGCTCTGCTGGATGACGGGCCAAAGCCGCTTGCCGGCCGGAAGGCCATCGTGACGTCCGGTCCGACGCATGAACCGATCGACCCTGTGCGCTTCATTGCAAACCGCTCCTCGGGCAAGCAGGGCCATGCCATCGCGGCGGCACTTGCGAAACTCGGTGCGGATGTGACGCTGGTTTCCGGCCCTGTCAACATCGCCGATCCGGTGGGCTTGCGCGTCGTCCATGTCGAACGGGCGCAGGAAATGCTGGAGGCCGTCCTGAAGGCGATGCCCGTGGATATCGCCGTCATGGTGGCCGCCGTCGCCGACTGGCGGGTGGCCGATGCTGCCGGAAACAAGATCAAGAAACAGCCCGGCGAAGCGCCGCCACCGCTGGTGCTGACGGAAAACCCCGATATCCTCAAGACGGTCGGCCATCATGAGCAGCGTCCGGCGCTGGTGGTCGGCTTTGCGGCGGAAACCCAGGATATACTGGAAAACGGCCGTGCGAAGCTTCAGCGCAAGGGGGCTGATTACATCGTCGCGAACGACGTCTCCAGCGAAACCGGTATCATGGGCGGCGATCGGAATACCGTGAAGGTCATCGGTAAATCCGGGGTCGAGGATTGGCCGGAGGCCAGCAAGCAGGATGTCGCCACGCAACTGGCGGCGCTGATTGCCTCACATTTTGCCTGATCGGCCCCACTCGCCTGAGCGCGCCCATTTTTCTGAGAGTGGCCCTTTTTCTGGGCGCCATTGTGCAGCCTGGGCCACCTTTGGCGCTTGTCCCTGCGTGCCGAACAGGCGAACATCGACGCCGTTCTCGCCGATGATTACGGCCGTGCCGTCGGGAATCTCCACCCAGGCATTGTCATCATCGTTCAGCGGTTCGGACACCAGGCAATAACCGCCGCTTGGGCCCATCGGCGCTGCGTAGAGTGTCGGTGCCTTCCAGTCCGAGGCGTAGCGCACAGCATAGAGGTCTTGCCCGTCGGAAAAGGCCGCCGTGAAGCGGACGAGAACCTTGCGCTCGAGATGTTCGGCCAACCGCTCGACGAAGGCCAGCGTTTCGGCGATCGCACCGAGCGGATCACGCTCCAGGCCGAATTGCAGCGCCAGCAGAAACAGCAGTTCACTGTCGGTCGATCCTGTGCGGGCAGCGTAGAGGTCGTTGTCGAGCATGCTTTCCATCGGTCGGCGCAGATGATCGAAATCGCCGACCTGGCCATTGTGCATGAACGACCAGCGCCCGTGCACGAAGGGATGGCAATTGTCGCGCCGGGTGCCGCCGCCGGTCGCGGCCCGCACATGGGCAAGGAACAGCGGCGAGCGGATCTGCCGGGCAATGCTCTTCAGGTTGCAGTCCGACCAGGCCGGCAGGATGTCGCGGTAGCGGCCGGGTTCCGGATGGTCGCCATACCAGGCGATGCCGAAGCCGTCGCCATTGGTCGCGGTCTTGGCGCGGGTGGCGCAGTGCGATTGCTCAATCAGCGAATGGGCCGGCGACGACACCAGGTCTTCCAGATAAAGCGGTTCTCCGCGATAGGCTGCCCAGCGGCACATGGCAATCTCACTCCAGCGGCGCAGTCGCCGCGTTGATCATTGACTGTTAACCATAACATCCGCTGATCTTTCAACGGAAAAGGGTAAAAATGCGTTAACGATCCGCATCATTGCGATATGTTTGCGTGATCGTCATAACCTTTTCCGCCCTGCATTGCTGTTCCCGCGGGCACGACGCGACACATGTTTGTCAATATCGAATAAGTATTCCATATTGACAAACATTGAACTTTTCATTTCATTCGGCGCGAAAGCGGTCCGTCAGGGGCCATCGGGAGGAATGACGAATGAGCGGCAAGAAGAGGATCGGCGTCGGGCTGATCGGCACCGGTTTCATGGGCAAGGCGCACGCCCTGGGTTTCAGTGTCGCGGCGCGGGTTTTCGATCTTCCGTTCGAACTCGACATGGTTGCCGTGGCGGATGTGTCGATCGAGGGCGCGGAAAATGCCCGCCGCCAGCTTGGTTTCCGCAAGGCGACCACCGACTGGCGCACGCTTCTGACGGATCCCGATATCGATATCATCGACATCACCACACCCAATCTGCTGCACAAGGAAATGGCGCTCGCAGCCATCGCCCATGGCAAGCATGTCTACTGCGAAAAGCCGTTGGCACCGACCGTTGCGGAATGCGCAGAAATGGTGGCTGCTGCGGAAAAGGCCGGGGTCGTCACCCAGGTCGGTTTCAACTATCTCAAGAACCCGATGATCTTTCTTGCCAAGGACCTCATCGAAAGCGGCGAGATCGGCGAGATCCGCTCCGTCCGCGGCATTCATGCCGAAGATTTCATGATGGATGCGACCGCGCCCTGGGGATGGCGCCTGGACCCGAAAAGCGGCGGCGGTGCCCTTGCCGACATCGGCAGCCATATCATCGCGTCGCTGCGCCATCTGGTCGGGCCGATCACGTCGGTTCTCGCCGAAACGGTCATCCAGGTGCCTGAGCGTCCGGTGACGCGGGGCTCGAGCGAGATGCGCGCCGTCGAGGTGGATGACATCACCCGCGCCTTCGTGCGCTTCGAAGGCGGCGCCACAGGCAGCTTCGAGGCCAACTGGAGCGCCACCGGCCGCAAGATGCAGCATGATTTCGAGATCTACGGGTCGAAGGGCAGCATCGTCTTCACGCAGGAGCGCATGAACGAGATCAAAGTCTGGTTCGCAGGCGATGACATCCGCACACGCGGCTATCGCACCATCTGGGCCGGCCCGGAGCATCCGCCCTATGGCGCATTCTGCGTCGCCCCCGGCCACCAGATCGGTTTCAACGACCTCAAGGCGATTGAGGCGCATGAATTCCTGCAGGCCATCGCCAGCAACGGACGGCCATCGACGGATTTCCGTGAGGGGTACGAGGTGCAAAAGGTCATCTCCGCGACCTATCAGTCCGCGAAAACCAACACGTGGGTGGCAATCGGCTGATCGCCACTGTGGAAGGTGGCCCTGAATTCAGAAAAATAGAACGAACGTTCTATCCGTCGTTTTATAAATCGATTAGAACGAGGTATCGACAAGGCGATCGCCGATGGAGAAACTTCGATCTATGGCCACTGTAGAGCCCACAACCGACGTCCCGCAGGATTTCGACGCCCTCAAGGCGGCGATCCTGGAGCGCAAGACGCTGCTGCCAAAGCGCCTGCGACAGGTGGCCGCCTATGCGCTCGACAACCCCGACGAGATCGCCTTCGGCACGGCTGCCAGTATCGCGACGTCGGCGGACGTGCAGCCCTCGACCCTGGTGCGCTTTGCCCAGCATTTCGGTTTCGAGGGTTTCTCCAGCCTGCAGTTGATCTTTCGCGCCCGCCTGCGCGAGCGCACGCCGGGTTATGAAGACCGCTTGCGATCGCTTGGCGATAACGGGCACAGCAAGCTGGAAAGCGGCTCGATCTTCAACGGCTTCGTCGCGGCCGCGCATCGGTCGCTCGACAACATAGCCACATCCGTCGACCCGGATGCCTTCGAGCGCGCCGTCAATATTCTTGCCGGTGCCGAGACGATCTACCTGATCGCCAAGCGCCGTTCCTATCCGATTTCGAGCTATATGGCCTATGCCTTCGGCAAGCTGAAGGTTCGCCACCAGTTGGTTGGCACATCCGCAGGCATCGATGACGACATGCTGGCCATGGCTGGCAAGAACGATGCCGCTTTTGCAGTGAGCTTCTCGCCCTACGCGTCGGAAAGCGCCAATCAGGCGCGGTTGCTCGCCAGCCGCAAGATACCGGTCATATCGCTGACCGATTCGGCATTTTCTCCACTGGCCGAGTCGTCGAAAGTGTGGTTCGAATTGGTCGAGGCCGATCATGCGGGCTTTCGTTCGCTCTCCGCAAGCATGGCCTTTGCCATGGCCTTGACGGTCGCAATCGCGGAGAGGCGCCGGCGGCTCGGGGAGGCGGGTTAATTCCATTTGGAATGAAAATTCCATATTGACTAGATGTCAGAATTTATGTTTCATATGTTCATCGCCAAAAACAAAAGAAAATGACGGGGCATCCCAAAACCCGCCGGGAGGAAATTTTGAGCCAGACGACGACAGCAGATAAGCCGCTGGATCTCATCACGATCGGCCGTGCCTCGGTGGATCTTTACGGCCAGCAGATCGGCACGCGCCTTGAGGATGTTGCCAGTTTCGCCAAGTCCGTCGGCGGTTGCCCGACCAATATTTCCGTCGGCACTGCCCGGCTTGGCCTGAAATCCGCGCTTCTTACGCGTGTCGGCAAGGAGCAGATGGGCCGCTTCATCCGCGAGCAATTGCAGCGCGAAGGCGTCGAAACGAAAGGCATCGTCACCGATCCGGAACGGCTGACGGCGCTCGCCATCCTCTCGGTCGAGAGCGACCATTCCTTTCCGCTGCTGTTCTACCGAGACAACTGCGCCGACAGCGCCCTTTGCGAAGACGACGTGTCGGAGGATTTCATCCGCTCGGCGCGCGCCATCCTTGTCACCGGCACGCATTTTGCCAAGCCGCACACCGATGCAGCGCAGCGCAAGGCGATCCGCATCGCCAAGGCGAGCGGCGCCAAGGTGGTGTTCGATATCGATTATCGCCCGAACCTCTGGGGCCTGGCCGGTCACGATGCCGGCGACAATCGCTACATCGCGTCCGACAAGGTGTCCGCGCATCTGCGGACGGTTTTGGCGGATTGCGATCTGATTGTCGGCACGGAAGAGGAAGTGCTGATCGCTTCCGGCGACAGCGATCTTCTGGCGGCGTTGAAGACCATTCGCGCCAATTCGACGGCAACCATCGTGCTGAAGCGCGGTCCCATGGGCTGCATCGTCTATGACGGCCCGATCTCGGACGATCTCGAAGACGGCATCGTCGGCAAGGGGTTTCCGATCGAGGTCTACAACGTGCTGGGTGCCGGCGACGCCTTCATGTCCGGCTTTTTGCGCGGCTGGCTGAAGGGCGAGCCGCACGCGACATCGGCCACCTGGGCCAATGCCTGCGGCGCCTTTGCCGTCTCGCGCCTCCTCTGCGCGCCGGAAATCCCGACCTGGACCGAACTGCAGTTCTTCCTCGCCAATGGCAGCAAGGAGCGGGCGCTGCGCAAGGACGAGGCGATCAACCATATCCATTGGGCGACCACGCGCCGCCGCGACATTCCGCAACTGATGGCGCTGGCCATTGATCATCGCAGCCAGCTGGAAGATCTGGCCGACGGCGATGCCGAGCTTCTGGCCCGCATCCCGGCCTTCAAGGTGCTCGCCGTCAAGGCAGCCGAGCGCATCGCCGATGGTCGCCCCGGCTTCGGCATGCTGATCGACGACAAGTATGGCCGCGACGCGCTGTTTGCCGTCAACAAGAATTTCTGGATCGGCAAGCCGATCGAACTTCCGGGCTCGCGTCCGCTTCAGTTCGAATTCAGCCAGGATCTCGGCTCGCGGCTGATCGACTGGCCGGTCGATCACTGCATCAAGGTTCTGAGCTTCTATCACCCGGACGATCCGGCAGAGCTCAAGGCAACGCAGATCGCCAAGCTGCGGTCCGCTTTCGAGGCGGCCCGCAAGGTTGGGCGCGAAATCCTGATCGAGATCATCGCCGGCAAACACGGCACGCTCGACGATCAGACCATTCCGCGCGCGCTCAATGAAATGTACGATGCCGGCCTCAAGCCCGACTGGTGGAAGCTCGAACCGCAGGCCAGCGTCGGTGCCTGGGCCGCGATCGATACCGTGATCGAGACCCGCGATCCGCTCTGCCGCGGTGTTGTGCTTCTGGGGCTGGAAGCGCCGTATGAAGCGCTGAAGGAAGGTTTCACCGCTGCCCGCACCTCGCGCACCGTCAGGGGTTTTGCTGTCGGTCGCACGATTTTTGCGGATGCGGCCAAGGCCTGGCTGGGCGGCAGCATGAGCGACGAGCAGGCGGTTGCCGACATGGCCGGAAAGTTCGGCGCGCTTGTCGAACTCTGGCTGCAACTGGGTGAAGCGAAAGCCGCCTGAAGCGACGCGTTGCTGCCTCAAATAGATCAGATAAAACGAGGCGAAGTCCTCGACCCGAGGAGGAAACAATGACCGCAAAAATAGTTCGCCTGACCATGGCGCAGGCTTTGGCGCGATACCTGACGCAACAGATGACCGTGATCGACGGCGAAAAATTGCCGATCTTCGGGGGCGTCTTTGCGATCTTCGGCCATGGCAATGTCGCCGGCATCGGCGAGGCGCTGCACGGCATCAAGGACACGTTGCCGACCTACCGCGCCCAGAACGAGCAGGGCATGGCCAATGCGGCAATAGCCTTTGCCAAGGCCAGTTTCCGCCAGCGCTTCATGGCCTGCACGACCTCGATCGGTCCCGGCGCACTGAATATGGTGACGTCTGCGGCACTCGCCCACGTCAACCGCCTGCCAGTCCTGTTACTGCCCGGTGACGTCTTCGCCAATCGCCGCCCGGACCCGGTTCTGCAGCAGATCGAGGATTTCGGCGATGGCGCGATGACCGCCAATGATTGCTTCCGTCCGGTCTCCCGCTATTTCGACCGCATCACCCGTCCCGAGCAGATCATCCCGGCACTGCGTCGCGCCATGCAGGTGCTGACGGATCCGGCCGATTGCGGCCCGGTGACACTCTCGCTCTGCCAGGACGTGCAGGCGGAAGCCTACGACTATCCCGAAAGCTTCTTTGACGAAAAGGTCTGGACGACCCGCCGGCCGCAGCCGGATGCGGACGAACTGTCCGCCGCGATCGCAGCGCTGAAGGCCGCGAAAAAGCCGGTGATCATCGCCGGTGGCGGCGTGCTCTATTCGCAGGCGAGCCAAGCGTTGGCGGCTTTCGCGGAGAAGCATGGCGTGCCGGTCGTCGAAACCCAGTCCGGCAAGTCGGCTTTGCCGCATGCCCATCCGCTCAACATGGGCTCGGTCGGTGTCACCGGCACCTCGGCGTCCAATCTGGTTGCCGGCCAGGCCGATGTCGTTCTGGCCATCGGCACACGCCTCCAGGATTTCACCACGGGTTCATGGTCGCTGTTTCGCAACGAGAACCTGAAGATCGTCGGTCTCAACGTCCAGCCTTTCGATGCCGCCAAGCACGAGAGCCTGTCGCTCGTCGCCGATGCCCGCGCCGGGCTGGAAGCGCTGAGCGCCGGGCTCGGCAGTTACAAGGTGGATGCCGGCTGGGGCAAGATCGCGACCGATGGCAAGGCTGAATGGCTGACGGCTGCGGAGCGCGCCTTGGCAACGACCAATGCGGCTTTCCCGTCGGATGCGCAGGTCATAGGCGCCGTGCAGCGGGCGCGGCCGAACAACACGACGCTGGTCTGCGCCGCTGGCGGCCTGCCGGGCGAATTGCACAAGCTGTGGCAGCCGGATGCGCCCGGCAGCTATCATATGGAATACGGCTTCTCGACCATGGGCTACGAGGTCGCCGGCGGTCTCGGCGTCAAACTCGCCAAGCCCGACAGCGACGTCATCGTCATGGTCGGCGACGGCAGCTACATGATGCTGAATTCCGAGCTGGTCTCCTCGATCATGCTTGGCGCGAAGATCACCATCGTCCTGCTCGACAATGCCGGCTACGGCTGCATCAACCGGCTGCAGATGGCGACCGGCGGGGCGAACTTCAACAATCTGCTGGCCGACACGCACCATGTCGTGCTGCCGCAGATCGATTTTGCCGCGCATGCCGCCGCCATGGGGGCGGTGTCCCGCAAGGTCTCATCGATCAGCGAACTGGAAACAGCACTCACCGAAATGGCCGGCGAAACCCGCACGACGGTCGTCGTCATTGATACCGATCCGTTGATCACCACGGACGAGGGTGGCAACTGGTGGGATGTCGCGGTCCCGGAAGTCTCCGTCCGGCCTTCGGTCAACGAAGCCCGCAAGGGCTATGAAAAGGCGCTCACGTCCCAGCGTATCGGTTAATTACACACTCCGTCATCCCCAGGGCTTGACCCGAGGATCTAACCGCGAGGCACCGCCGCGGAGGATCTTCCGGTCAAGACCGGGGATGACGGGAATACTGGATTATAGGGAAGGCCGATCGCCTTCCTCCAAGGAGAACTTCCGATGAAAGCCAAACTCGGCATGTCGCCCATCGCCTGGTGGAACGACGACCTTCCTGAACTCAGCGATGACGTCTCGCTTGAAGAGTGCCTGCGCCAGTCGCGCGGCGCAGGCTTCACCGGCATGGAGCAGGGTCGGCGTTTCCCGAACAATCCGAGCGAAATGCTGCCGATCCTGCGCGCAGCCGACGTGACGCTGTGCGGCGGCTGGTTCTCCGGCACGCTGGTCAACGAGGAGCTTGCGGTCAACAAGGACCGGATCGTACCGATGATCGATCTGTTCAAGGCCGTCAATGCGCCCTGCATCGTCTATGGCGAAGTCGGCCGTTCCATCCAGGGCGACCGCTCCAAGCCGCTTGCCACAAAGCCACGGCTGGCCGATGACGAGATGAAGGCCTATGCCCGCCGCGTCACCGAATTCGGCGAATGGTGCGCCGATCAGGGCATGCCGCTGTCCTACCATCATCACATGGCAGCCGTCGTGGAAACCGAGGCGGAACTCGACGCCTTCATGAAAAATTCAGGGGAAGGCATTCCGCTGCTTTTGGATGCCGGCCATCTGGCTTTCGCCGGCGGCGACGTACTGCGCGCCATCGACAACCACCATGCTCGCATCAACCATGTGCATGTGAAGGATATCCGCCAGTCGGTCGTCGATGGTCTGGATCGCAGCAAGCAATCTTTCCTTGATGCAGTGGCACTTGGGGCATTCACCGTCCCCGGCGACGGCTCGCTCGATTTCGGCGCCATCGTCCAGCGTTTTGCCGGTTACGGTTATGAAGGCTGGTTCGTGGTCGAGGCCGAGCAGGACCCGCGCAAGTCACCGCCCTCGAGGATGGCGGAAATCGGTTATGCCGAACTCATGCGCGTCATGACCGCCGCGGGCTATACGGTCGAGACGGAAGGCTTTCCGAAAAGGTGATATCCGTTGGGGTGTGGTTTTACCCCTCACCAAGCGCGTCCATGAACTCGACCTTGTCTCGTTCGGACTTGCTATCCTCTCCCACAAGGGGAGAGGTAGGGTGCCACGATCTCCGTCCTTTCCATTTGGCAAGGGCGTGCCGCGAGTTAACCTCTCCCCTTGCGGGAGAGGTTAGTAAGCCCGCGTGAGACGCAGTCGAACGCTGGGCGCACTTGGTGAGGGGTAATACCTCTCGAACGAAATGGAGACCACCATGCCGAACCTGCTCGTAAAACCCAAGGGAGACCAAGGCCGCGTTACCCATGTCACGCCGGAAAACGCCGGCTGGATCTATGTCGGCTTCGATCTGCACAGGATAAAGGCCGGCGAGACGATCAGCGCGCCGCACACTGACCGTGAAACCTGCCTCGTCTGGGTCAGCGGCAAGAGCGAGACCAGTGTTGACGGTCACGATTTTGGTGTTGTCGGCGAGCGCATGAGCCCGTTCGAAGGGGCACCACATGCGCTTTACGTCGCGCCCGGCGCGACATGGCAGGTAAAGGCCGTCACCGATCTCGAACTCGCCGTCTGCTCCGCGCCGGGCGGCGGCGATTTCAAGACCAAGCTCATTCCCGCAGGCACCCATCCGCAGATGACTCGCGGCAAGAACACCAACACGCGCTACGTCACCAATATCATGCCGGAGGACGACAATGCGGCGCATTCGCTGCTGGTGGTCGAAGTCATCACGCCCGGCGGCCATACCTCGTCCTATCCGCCGCACAAGCACGACGAGGATAACCTGCCGGCCGAAAGTTTCCTCGAGGAAACCTATTATCATCGCTTGAACCCGAGCCAGGGTTTCGCGATGCAGCGCGTCTATACCGACGATCGCTCGCTGGACGAGACGATGGCCGTCGAGGATGGCGACGTGACGCTGGTGCCGAAGGGCTATCATCCGGTCGCCGCCATCCATGGCTATGACCTCTATTATCTCAACGTCATGGCGGGGCCGTCACGCGTCTGGAAATTCAACAACGCCAAGGAACACGCCTGGCTGTTCACCGGCGTCTGATGCGCTAAACTCCTCTTCAAAGAGGAGAGAGCATGCAGATCGACGGACAATGCCATTGCGGCGCCGTAGCTTATGAAGCGGTGATCGATTCCGACGATGTCGGGATCTGCCATTGCACCGCTTGCCAGCACCTGACCGGCAGTGCCTACCGTGTCACGACCTTTGCCCGACGCGAGGATTTCCGCATCACCGCCGGTGCGCCGAAGACCTATGTCAAGACCGGTGCCAACGGCCGAATCCGCTACCAGATGTTCTGCGGCGAATGCGGCTCGCCGCTCTACACGACCGGCACGGACGAGGACGCCGAGGAGATTGGCATTCGCTGGGGCAATATCCGCCAACGCAAGGCGCTCACGCCGAAAAGCCAGATCTGGTGTTCTTCCGCGGCGAACTGGTTTGGCGAGCGCGACGCGCTCCCGGGGCGGGAGCGGGGCTGACGCAATCGAACCAGTTCGAGATCACGCAAATGAGGAGCCACAAGAAAAACGCAGCCGACAGGGGCCGGCGATTGATCGCTGTTTGATCTCCGCGGGGAATCCCCCTATTCGGAGAGACGTCGTACCGTCATCCCCTGACGATTGCCCCTATCGAAGGAGTTCTCCTCTTGTCCCCTGCTTCCGCGCCGGTTTTCGGCAAGCCATATTCCGCTTTCCTGTTCGATATGGATGGCACGCTGCTGAGCTCCATCGAGGCGGCCGAACGGGTTTGGGGAAGCTGGGCGGAAAGCCATGGCCTCGATGTTGCGACCTTTCTGCCGACCATGCACGGCAAGCGCGGCGTGGATACGATCCGCCAGCTGGGCCTACCGGGGGTCGATCCCGAAACGGAAGCGGCAATCATCACGCAGCGCGAAATGGACGACGTCGAGGGTGTACGGCCGTTGCCCGGTGCCATCGAATTCCTGAAAAGCCTGCCGCCGGAGCGCTGGGCAATCGTCACATCGTCGCCCCGTGAACTCGCCAAGGTCCGCATCGCCGCCGCCGGACTGCCGGAGCCCAGGTTCATCGTCATCGCCGAGGACGTCTCTCGCGGCAAGCCGAGCCCGGAATGCTATTTGCTTGGTGCCAAGCGTGTCGGCGTCGACGCCAGGAATTGCCTGGTGTTCGAGGATGTTGCAGCCGGCGTGATTGCTGGAGAATCTGCGGGTGCGGACGTCATGGTCATCACCGCGACACACACGCATCCCTTCGAAACCAGCCACCAGACCATTCCCGGCTATATTGGCATCGAGGTCTCTGTTGACGAGAACGGCGATCTCATCCTGACGGACCGCCGTTAAGGACAAGACGGCGGTACGCCCGGCGCAGCATATTTACCTGGCTTGTGACAGCGAGCGGTCGAGTTCGCTGACGAGCGCCAGAATGATGTCATTGGCTGGCGTCGGAACGCCGGCCATGTTGCCGAGCAGGCTGACGGCCCGGGTCAAGGGGATCACCTCCAGGCGGCGACCCTGCTCGACATCCTGCAGCATCGATGTCCGCGCCGTGCCGAGCGCGCGGCTGTGATCGAGGCGTTCGTCGATTGTCAGGCTGATCCGGCAGCCGAGAGCCTCGGCCACATCCCGCACTTCGGTCATCACCTGCCGCGTCAGCTCGAGAAGGCCCGCGTCGGCCAGCATGGCTGAAACCGTCGTGCGGGTGAGCGCACTGATGGGGTTGAAGGCGGCGTTGCCCTGCAGCTTCAGCCAGATTTCGTCGCGGATGCGATCGGTCGGCTTGACTGTCCAACCGCTTGCCTGCAGCAGGGATGCAATCTCCCAGAGATCGTCGGACATCACGCCGGACGGTTCTCCGATATGCAGCAGGCCATATCCGCTCAGCCTGACATGGCCGGGCTCGCTCATCTGCGCACCCTGATAGATGACGCCGCCGATCACGCGTTCGGGGCCGATCCTATTCCAGATCAGGCCGCCCGGATCGAGCGCATCGAGACGCCGCCCTTCGAGCCCGCTTGTCGTATCGCCATGGAAGTACCACCAGGGGATACCGTTCTGGATCATCACGACCCGCCCGTTCGGTTTCAACAGGCCGGCAATGTCGTCGATGGCCGCCGTGAGTTGATGTCCCTTCAGCGTCACGATCACCAGATCCTGCTTGCCAAGGTCGGCAGCCTTGTCCGTGGCATTGACCCGGGCCACCAGCAGTTCCGTGCTGCCTGCGGCCCAGACATGGATTCCGTTTTCCCGGATTGCCTGCAGATGCGCACCGCGCGCCACGACGGAGAGTGTTGCCTTGGCAAGTTCGGGCGCCGTTGCCAGCCGCGCCGCAAGGGCCCCGCCGATCGCGCCGGCGCCGAAGATGCAGATTGCTTTCCCGTCCGGTATGGCGGGGTCCTGTAGTTGCGGGGCCATCGGCAACTCCTCCAGTATCCGGTCACGCCGCCTTGGCGACGTGATACTCCTTGATCGCGACCATCTTGATGGCCGGATAACGCTCGGCCTCATAGCGCAGCGAGAATGCGTCCTGTGCCAGGAAGACCGGATCGCCGTCGAGATCACGGGCGATATCGCCGCGCTTGACGGTGATGAATTTGTCGAGGTCCGCAGGCTGGTCGGCAGAGATCCAGCGGCAGACCGAGAAGCGCGCCATGTCGAAGGACACCGGCAGGCCATATTCCCCCTGCAGGCGCTCCTTCAGCACGTCGAGTTGCAGGGCGCCGACGACGCCGACGATCGCCGGCGAACCGTCCTCGGGCGAAAACAGCTGCACGACGCCTTCCTCGGCCATCTGCTGCAGGGCTTCCTTGAGCTTTTTCGCCTTCATGGCATCTTCCAGCCGCACGCGGCGCAGGATTTCCGGCGAGAAGTTCGGAACGCCCTGGAACACCAGGTGTTCGCCTTCCGTCAGCGTGTCACCGATGCGCAACGTGCCGTGGTTGGGAATTCCGACCACGTCGCCGGCATAGGCCGTGTCGGCCAATTGTCGCTGCGAGGCGAAGAAGAACTGCGGCGCGGTGAGGCCGAGCTGCTTGCCGGTTCGCGCCAGTCGTGCCTTCATGCCGCGCTCCAGCTTGCCCGAGCAGATGCGGGCAAAAGCGATGCGGTCGCGGTGGTTGGGGTCCATGTTGGCCTGGATCTTGAAGACGAAGGCCGTCATCTTGTCGTCCGTTGCATGAACCGTACGGGTATCGGCCACCTGGTCGCGGGGCGGCGGCGCGAAATCGCCGAGCGCATCGATCAGATCGCGCACGCCATAATTGCGCAGCGCCGAGCCGAAGAAGACCGGCGTCATATGACCTTCGAGAAACGCCTTGCGATCGAATGGCCGGCACGCCTCGATGGCCAGTTCGGTTTCATCGATGAAGGCGGTGCGTTCGTTTTCCGGCAGCCGGTCGGCGACGGCCCGCGGACCATCGACCTTCAGCGCTTCGACCTGCGTATCGTTTCCGCGCACCGAATTCTCAGCGAGATAGTAGGAGCCGCAGAATGTCTTCGACCGTCCGATCGGCCAGGTGATCGGCGCGCAGTCCAGCGCCAGCTTCTCCTCGACCTCGTCGAGGATCTCGAAGGGATCGCGGCTTTCGCGGTCCATCTTGTTGATGAAGGTAATGATCGGGATGTCGCGCATGCGGCAGACTTCGAACAGTTTCAGCGTCCGCGGCTCGATGCCCTTGGCGGCATCAATGACCATGACCGCGGCATCAACGGCCGTCAGCGTGCGATAGGTGTCGTCCGCGAAGTCCTCATGGCCGGGCGTATCGAGAATGTTGAAGACATTGCCGCCATACTCGAAAGTCATGACCGAGGTCACGACAGAGATGCCGCGCTCGCGCTCGATCTTCATCCAGTCGGACCGTGTCTGGATGCGGTCCTTCTTGGCCTTGACCTCGCCGGCAAGCTGGATGGCACCACCGAACAGCAGCAGCTTTTCGGTCAGCGTCGTCTTGCCGGCATCCGGGTGCGCGATAATAGCAAAGGTGCGGCGGCGGGAAACCGCCTCGGCGAGACTTTCGGCCATATGTCAAAATTCCTGTGAGTTGCGGGCTGTCTAGCGATTTTGGCCCGACTTTGCAATTGACCCACGGTTCCCATGCGCAAAGTAATGCCGGATATGACCCTTCACGCACAGACCCGTCCGACCTTGAGCCTCGTCCGCCTGCCGCATGGCGCGGATATCGAACTGCCATCCTATGAAACCGTGGGTGCCGCCGGCATGGACCTGCGCGCCGCCGTGGCGCAAGGCGAGGCGATGGTGCTTTCGCCGGGAAAGCGCGCGCTCGTGCCGACCGGCTTCATCTTCGAGATACCGGCAGGATACGAGGCGCAGATCCGCCCGCGTTCCGGTCTCGCTTTCAAGCACGGCATTACCTGCCTCAACACACCTGGTACGATCGACAGCGATTATCGCGGCGAGGTCAAGGTCCTGCTCGTCAATCTCGGCGAGGACGATTTCATCATTGAGCGCGGCATGCGCATCGCCCAGATGGTCGTGGCGCCGGTGACGCAGGTGACGCTGACCGAGGCAAGCCTTGCCGGAACGACAGTGCGCGGTAGCGGCGGCTTCGGTTCCACCGGCGTTTGATCAGGAAAGCGGCGGCAGCCGGCGCTTGACCGGCGAGGATTTGACGATCGAGGTGTTCGTCTGGGCCCGTTCGGCAATCTTGTCGAGGATCGTATCCAGTTCGCCCATGGAGTGCACATAGATCCGTGCGATGAAGCAGTCGTCACCTGTGACCTTGTCGCATTCTACGATTTCCGGCGTTTCCTGAATGATCTTCTCGACGATATGCAACTGCCCTGGCATCGGGCGGACGCGGACGATCGCCTGCAGCAGGTAGCCGAGTGCGGCCGGATGAACGCTGATCGTATAGCGGTCGATCACGCCCCGCTCTTCCAGCTTGCGAAGCCGATCGGCGGCACTTGGCGACGATAGGCCGACGGCCGCTGCGATCTCCTTCAGCGACAGGCGGGCATTGTCTGCCAGCAGATCGAGAATGCGTCCGTCAATGGAATCCAGCATGCTTATCTCCGAAGGTGATCGCCAACTGATCGCCTTGAATTATAATGGATATGGAGAGAATTGCCTACCTAAATTCATGGATCGGCGTGTGCATGCTCAATATCCTTGACCTCTCGATACAAGGAGCAAGGCGATGGACAGGGATATTCGCAAGGGCACGGTGGAGATGAGCGCGGCGATGCTCATTTCCGGAACGATCGGCTGGTTCGTGATCATGTCCGGCCAGCCAGTTGCAAGCGTCGTCTTCTGGCGGTGCTTCTTCGGTGCACTCAGCCTGCTTGTCGTCTGTGGTGCGCTCGGCTTCCTGCGTCCCGGAATTCTGACCTGGCGCATCTTTGCCATCGCGGTGTTCGGCGGCATCGCCATCGTTGCGAACTGGCTGCTGCTGTTTGCCTCCTATGGTCATGCCTCGATCTCGATCGCAACCACGGTCTATAACACCCAGCCCTTCATGCTTCTCGGTCTTGGCGCCCTGTTCCTCGGCGAGAAGATCACGCGGGTGAAGCTGTTCTGGCTGCTGCTTGCCTTTGCCGGCATGCTGGCCATCGTTCAGGGCAAGGGCGGGGGGGCGATACCGGGCGCAAGCTACGGTATCGGCATTCTGCTCGCACTCGGCGCGGCGTTCTTCTATGCATTGGCAGCGCTCGCTGCCAAGTGGCTGAAGGGTACGCCGCCGCATCTGATCGCCCTGATACAGGTCGCAACTGGCGTGCTGATGATGGCGCCTTTCGTTGATCTGTCGGCACGCCCGCAATCGGCAGGACCCTGGGCAATGCTGATTGCCATGGGCGTCTTGCATACCGGGCTGATGTATGTGCTGCTCTACGGCGCCATCCAGAAGCTGCCGACGCATCTGACCGGAGCCCTGTCCTTCATCTATCCGATCGCTGCCATTCTCGTTGATCGCCTGGCCTTCGGCCATGTGCTGCAGCCGCTGCAGATGGCCGGCGCGGTCGTCATCCTGCTTGCCGCGGCCGGCATGAACCTCGGCTGGTCGCCTGCGAACTTCAGGAAGTTGTTACCGGCAGGGATGATTTAGCGACGCGCCGATTAAGGCCATCAACTTGAAATGAACGGAGGAGAGTATGATCACCTGCAGCCTTCGATACACGATCGATCCCTACAAGCTTGCCGACTTTGAAGCCTATGCGAAGCTCTGGATTCCCCTGGTCAACCGGCTGGGCGGGACGCATCACGGCTATTTCCTGCCGCATGAAGGCGCCAACGATATTGCGCTGGCGCTCTTCAGCTTCCCGAGCCTCGCCGCCTATGAACACTATCGCCTCCGCATGGCCGAGGACGCCGAGTGCAAGGCTGCGTTTGCGCTGGCGGAGGAAACCCGTTGCATTCTCAGCTACAAGCGCAGCTTCATGCGGCCTGTCTTCGAATGAACAGGCCGCCGGGTCCTTGGAATTAGAACGTGACTTCCAGGGCCGGACGCAGGGCGATCGCATGCGCGCCGGCGTCGAAGCCGTCAAGCACGGCGTTGTGATGGGCGATGATCTGCTCGAAGGTCAGTGCGCCCATGTCGGCCGTCGTGTGGCCATCGGAGAGGAGCGTGACGTCATAACCGAGCGTGACGGCGCGGCGCGCGGTGGTGTCGATGCAGAACTGCGTCATGCAGCCGCCTATGACCAGATGGTTGATGGAGCGCTGCCGCAGCTGTCCGTCGAGATCGGTGCCGAAGAACGAATCGCAGCTCTTCTTGTGGATCACCACCTCGCCTGAAACTGGGGCGATTTCGTGCCGCAGCCCCCAGCCCATGCTGCTGCGCGCCAGCGGATCGCCGGGACCGCCGTCATGCTGGATGAGAAAAACAGGGGTATGGGCGGTGCGCGCCCGTGCCTGGACGACCTGCAGCCGGCCGATCATCTGGTTGAGTGCGGCATCGATTGCCGGTTGCCGTTCCGGCGTGCCGAGCCCTGCAACGATGGCGTTCTGGACGTCGATGATCAGTAGGGCTGTGGTCATGGTCTTCTCCTTTGTATTCGCAGAGCTTTTACCCGATTTCGCGACGCGCAAAAGCGCTTTTTTTGATCTGCGGCCTATATCGGAAAGATTGAAGAATCCGTAATTCGGGACTATGGCTGCACGATCGACCGGAGGAGACATCGATGAGCATTCCCGTACTGCTTGCCTATTGCGCCGCGCTTTTCATTGCGGCCGCCATTCCAGGGCCAGGCATGACCGCGATTGTGGCACGGGCGTTGGGATCCGGTTTCCGCGAGACCTTTTTCATGGGGCTCGGTCTTATCCTGGGTGACGTGATCTATCTGACCGCAGTCATTCTCGGTCTTGCCTTCCTGGCGCAGACCTTCACCGCCGCCTTTTACGTCATCAAGATCGCCGGTGCACTCTATCTGGTCTACATCGCGTGGAAGCTCTGGAGCGCAGGCATCCTGGCGCAGGACATCAGGGCGAAGGCCTCGGGCAATATGGCAATGTCTTTCCTGTCCGGCCTGCTCGTGACGCTTGGAAATCCGAAAACCATGCTCTTCTACGTGGCGCTCGTGCCGACGCTGATCGACCTGCACGGCATCGGTCTTGCTGATTATGGCATTCTGGTGCTTGCGACGTTTCTTGTGCTGCTGGCGGTTCTGGTTCCCTATATTCTCCTGGCGAGCCGGGCACGCCTGCTTCTCAAGCAGCCGCGCGCCCTGAAAGCCCTGAACCGCGTCGCGGCGAGCATCCTCGGTGCAACAGCCGCCTATATCGCCACCCGCGCCGCCTGAAATATTCGTTCTGCAAGCATCGGTTCCGCAACAGTTTTTTCTCTCTCCCGGGATGGCTGCGGGATTGATGCTCTGGCAAGGGCGGGGCTTTGACCCTATTGTCCTGTCCAAGAATGGGAAAAGGGAGAAAACCATGTCCGAACCACGCAAGCCCGGCCGCGGCCGCGTCTATGCCTCGATCACCGAGACCATTGGCGACACGCCGATCGTGCGCCTTGACAAGCTTGCCAAGGAAAATGGCGTCAAGGCCCACCTGCTCGCCAAGCTCGAATTCTTCAACCCGATCGCCTCCGTCAAGGATCGCATCGGCGTTGCCATGATCGAAAGCCTCGAGGCACAGGGCAAGATCACGCCCGGCAAGACGACGCTCATCGAGCCGACGTCGGGCAATACCGGCATCGCGCTTGCCTTCGCCGCTGCCGCCAAGGGGTACAGGCTGATCCTCACCATGCCCGAGACCATGTCGATCGAGCGCCGCAAGATGCTGGCGCTGCTTGGTGCCGAGCTGGTGCTGACGGAAGGACCGAAGGGCATGAAGGGCGCCATCGCCAAGGCCGAGGAACTGGCGGCAGCGACCCCGGATGCGATCATCCCGCAGCAGTTCGAAAACCCGGCCAACCCGGAAATCCACCGCAAGACGACGGCCGAGGAAATCTGGAACGACACCGACGGCGGGATCGACATCCTCGTCTCGGGCATCGGTACCGGCGGCACGATCACCGGCGTCGGCCAGGTCCTCAAGGCCAAAAACCCTGCGATCCAGGTCATCGCCGTCGAGCCGGAAGAATCGCCGGTCCTGTCCGGCGGCGCGCCGGGCCCCCACAAGATCCAGGGCATCGGCGCCGGTTTCGCGCCCGCCATCCTCGACACCAAAATCTATGACGAGGTGGTGACTGTGAACAGCGCGACCGCTATCGAAACGGCCCGCCATGTGGCGCGTCTCGAAGGCGTGCCGGTCGGCATCTCGTCGGGTGCGGCGCTTGCTGCGGCGATCAAGGTCGGCCAACGCCCGGAAAACGAGGGCAAGACGATCGTTGTGATCATTCCGTCTTTTGCCGAACGTTATACCTCGACGCTGCTGTTTGAAGGGCTTGGCGGCTGAAACAGCAGCAGCGGTAACGCTCGATTTTCTGCAAGGGGCGCCGCGGCGCCCCTTCTCCATTCAAGCCGCCGCCGTCAGCCGGGCGCCAGCAACCCGGTACGAGATCGCTTCTGCCAGATGGATACGGCCGACGGTCAATGTTTCGTCCAGATCTGCAAGCGTGCGGGCAACTTTCAGGACCCGGTGATAGCCCCGCGCTGAAAACTTCAGCTTCTCCGCTGCATCGCGCAGCAATTGTAGTCCGCCCGCGTCCGGTTCCGCCATGGTCTCGATCATCGCCGTCGTACACCGCGCATTTGATGAAATGCCCGGTGTTCCGAACGCGATGAAGCGATCCTGCTGGATTTCGCGGGCACGTGCCACCCGCCGCGCCACCACGGCGCTTGTCTCTGCCTGCATTGGCCGGATCAGGTCTGCAGCCGTGACGGCCGGTACGTCGATGCGAATGTCGATCCGGTCCATCAGCGGTCCGGAGATGCGGCCCTGATAATCCGAAACACAACGCGGACCGCGCGCGCAGGTATGGCCAGGTTCGCCGGCCATGCCGCAGCGGCAAGGGTTCATGGCCGCAATCAGCTGGATCGCGGCCGGATAGGTGACGCGGTGGTTCGCCCGCGCGATGATGCACTCGGCGGTTTCCAGCGGTTGGCGCAGGGCATCGAGCACCTGTGGCGTGAATTCGGGGAACTCGTCGAGGAACAGCACGCCGTGATGGGCAAGCGAGGCTTCGCCGGGCTTGGCCCGCAATCCGCCACCGATCATCGCCGCCATGGTGGCGGAATGATGTGGCGTGCGAAACGGCCGCCGGTCAGAGAGCTTGCCGCCGGCAAGCTGGCCGGCGATCGAATGGATCATCGAGACTTCGAGGAGTTCGGACGGCCGGAGCGGCGGCAGGATCGAGGGCAGGCGCGCGGCCAGCATCGACTTGCCCGATCCCGGCGGCCCGACCATCAGAAGATTGTGATTGCCGGCCGCCGCGACCTCAAGGGCGCGTTTCGCACTTTCCTGCCCCTTGATATCGGCCAGGTCCGGCATGTTGGCGGCGTTGGAGCGGATGGCCGGCTCGGGGCGTGACAGGACCTGGGTGCCGCGGAAATGATTGGACAGCGCAATCAGGCTGCGCGGCGCCAGGATGTCGATGCCGCTCCCCGCCCAGGCGGCTTCGGCACCGCTGTCGGCGGGGCAGATCAATCCCTTACCGAGCGCATTGGCGCCTATCGCGGCCGGCAGTGCGCCGGCAACGGCTGCGATGGTGCCATCCAGGTTCAGTTCTCCGATGACGACATAGCCAGCCAGCGCATCTGCGGGAATGGCACCGAGCGCTGCCATCAGGCCCAGTGCGATGGGAAGGTCGAAATGCGATCCTTCCTTGGGCAAATCGGCCGGTGCCAGATTGACGGTCACCTTCTTGGCGGGAAGCGATAGCCCGGAGGCGTGCAGGGCGGCCTGGACCCGCTCCCGGCTTTCCGCCACCGCCTTGTCCGGCAAACCGACGATCTGCATGCCGACTTTGCCGGGTGCAACCATGACCTGAACGTCGACCGGAACGCCCTCTATGCCCTGAAATGCAACCGTGCTGACACGCGCGACCATGATTGCCCCTGTTCCCCGCCGGCCTGTTCATCCCGCCAGCTGCAACCTTTTTGGGTTGTATGGCGAAATCTTGCACGATTAACGGAATAAAACAAGAACAATTATCGAACAGAATCGATGATAATGAATCGCTAAAGTTGCATAAGGTTGTATTTTGCGAACAGAGGTGAACAACCGTGAACACGCATCAGGCGAAATCGTCTCAGCCGCGTTTCTTCTCGATGGCGTCCCAGAGCAGGGCTGCAATATCAGCGCCGCCGAATTTCTTCACCTCGCGAATGCCCGTGGGGGAGGTGACGTTGATCTCGGTCATCACGTCGCCGATGACGTCGATGCCGACCAGCAGGAAGCCGCGTTCTCGAAGGGCAGGGCCGATGCGGGCGCAGATTTCCTTTTCGCGCGTCGTCAGTTCGGTCGGCATCGGCGTGCCGCCGGCGTGCATGTTGGAGCGGGCGTCGTGTTCGGCCGGCACGCGGTTGATCGCGCCGACGGGCTCGCCGTCAACGAGGATGATGCGCTTGTCGCCCTTGCGCACGGCCGGCAGGTATTCCTGGGCGATGAAGGGTTCTCGGAACATCTGGCCGAACATTTCGAGCAGGGACGACATGTTGCGGTCGTCGCGGGTCGAATGGAAAACGCCGGCACCGCCATTGCCATAGAGCGGCTTCAGGATGATGTCGCCCATTTCGGCGCGGAAGCGGGCGATCTCGGCCGGATCGCGGGTGATCAGCGTCTTCGGCATCAGGTCGGGAAATTCGGTGACGAAAATCTTTTCCGGCGAATTGCGCACCCAGGCCGGATCATTGACAACAAGCGTCTTCGGGTGGATGCGCTCCAGAAGATGCGTCGAGGTGATGTAGGACATGTCGAAGGGCGGATCCTGGCGCAAAAGCACCACGTCCATCGTCGAAAGGTCGATGCGCTCGGCCTCGCCCAGCGTGTAATGATCGCCCTTGACGTCGCGCAGGGTCATCGGCTCGACAGCGGCGATGATCTTGCCGTCGCGCATGCTCAGCCGGTCGGGCGTATAGTGAAACAGCTTGTAGCCGCGCGCCTGTGCCTCGAGACTCATGGCAAAGGTGCTGTCACCGGCAATGTTGATGCTGGAGACGTGGTCCATCTGAACCGCGACATTGGAGATCTTCGCCATGTTTCATTCCCTGTTGAAAAGCCCCGCCACATGTAAATGGCGCGCCGCGCTTAAACAAGATGGGCGGCCCCATGCGAATGGCCCGATCAGGCAGATCGCCCGCCCTGGCCAGGCTTGGGGCGGCCGATACTCAAGAACCGAACCTCAAAAAGCATCCGGAAGATGAACGGGCCAGCGCCAGGGCATGACGGAAACGATGTCGTAGCGGATGGAGAGACGTGCGGCATCCGGTTGCCGGGAAAGCCAGAGGTCGCTCGCTGCCCGAATGCGCTGCTGGGCAAAATTGGAGACGGCAAAGACGGACTGGTCGAGCGAGCGGCGGGCCTTGACCTCGACGCAGGCGACGAGATCACCCCTGCGGGCGATGATGTCGATCTCGCCAAGCTTGGTGCGATAACGAAAGGCGACGATCCGGTAGCCTTTGAGGAGCAGAGCGGCGGCCGCCCGGTATTCGGCCAGAGACCCGCGCCGCTGCGCCTTCAGCCGTTCTGCACGGGGCGGACTACGCGTCATCGCGTCCCTTCAGCTCCAGGAGCCGATCGTAAAGGTCCCTGCGGTTCAGGCCCGTCTGTTTCGCGGCCTCGGTTGCGGCCTTGCCGGAGGGCATGTCCTTGACGAGCCTGACCAGGATCGCATCGACATCGACCTGTTCGGGGGCTGCCGGCGCGTCCGGTGGCGCAATCACCAGAACGATTTCGCCCTTCACCGTCGCGCCCTCGTCGTAGAAGGCCTTCAATTCCCCCAGCGTGCCGCGGCGAAACTCCTCGAAGGTCTTGGTCAGTTCCCGGCAGACCGAGGCACGGCGGTCCGTGCCGAGTTCATCGGCCGCGGCCGTGATCGTCGCTGCAATCCTGTGCGGCGATTCAAAGAAAATCAGCGTTGCCGGCACCAGCGACAATTCGCGCAGACGGTCGCGCCGCGCCTTGTCCTTGGAGGGCAGGAAGCCGGCAAAGAGGAAGGCATCGTTCGACAGGCCGGATCCGACCAGCGCTGCAAGCGGCGCGGAGGCGCCGGGGATCGGCACGACGCGGTGGCCGGCTTCGATGGCGATCTGGCCGAGCCTATAGCCGGGGTCCGAGACCAGCGGCGTGCCGGCATCGGAGACCAGCGCCACCGACTTGCCGGCATCGAGCGCGGCGAGCAGTTTTGGCCCGGCCTCGTTGGCATTGTGTTCGTGATAGGCATAGGGCCGGTTGACGATGCCGTAGCGGTCGAGCAGCACGCGGGTGACGCGCGTATCCTCGCAGGCCAGAACATCGGCTCCCGCCAGCGTTTCCAGAGCCCGCAGCGTGATATCGGAGAGATTGCCGATCGGGGTCGCGACCAGATAGAGCGCCGGCTCCAAGGGCCGCGCGGGAATGGCGACATTGTGCAGGCGGTACGCCCGCTGCCGCTCGCCCGTCTGTGTTTCGCCCGATGCCTGCTTTTCCACTGTGTTTTCTTTCTGTGCACTTTGGCTGCCTTTATGGGGGAGCCGCACAGTGGGGACAAGAGCCGAGGTGGTGGATATGAGGCAAGCCGTATGGTCCCGTCATCTTTTCCGGGGCAGGGGTTCACAGCCGCAAGAAGCCACTATTGCCCATTTGCAGTTGTTCGCCCGTTGGCGGGTTGCCCAGACAAGCTTCTTGTTTTCGCCTGCCGGCGATTCAAGTCATGGAGTGAGTCTCACTCAAAAGCAGGCGAGCCATGGCATCAGTTATTGTGTGCTCGTCATAGGGTTTCGAAAAGAATCTGCTTCCCGAAGGTAGGGAGCTCTCCTCAAGAATTGCAGCGCCGGATGCAACTATCAGCTTCACTGGTGGCCAGCGGTCACGGATATAGTGGGATAGTTTGATACCATCCATGGTGCCCGGCATCTGCACATCGGTGAAAACCAGGTCGACGTCATTTCGCAACTCAAGAATACGTATTGCCTCGTCCGCATCCCTCGCCTCCAGAGCTTCGTAGCCCGCTGTAAGCACCAGATCGACGGCACCCATTCGAATGAGAGCACTGTCTTCGACAATCAAGACGACCGGCCTGCCGTTATTCATGGTTTCCACGTCATCATGAGAAAGCCTTAAGGCTGCGATTGCAAGGTGGGCTTGGAACAATTTGGTTCCTACGCGGCATTAGAATAGCTGGTTTGTGACCCTGCGCTTTCCTGATGGCTGATTTTAACGATGGTCCCTGGGGCCGCATCGCTCAAGCTTATTTCGCCTCCCAGATTCTTGACAAGCGCCTCCACGATGCCGGTGCCCAGTCCAGCTTTGGGGGCATCACTGCCTGCAGGCATGCCGATTCCATCGTCGGTTATCGACAAGGTCCAATCCTTGCCGGACGATTGATAGTCGAGCAGGATGGTACCACTTCGCTCATCGGGAAAAGCGTGTTTCAAGGCATTGATTACAAGCTCGGTCACGATGAGCCCCAAGCTAACGGAAACATCCGCTTCCACCGCGCTGTTGTCGGCCGTGACCTGTATCGACAACCGCTCAGGGTCGGCAATCATTGAGGCACCAAGACTTTGGCAAAGCTGTTTGAAATAGGTGCGCAGCTCAACGCTGCCGCCGGGGGATGTAGAGAGCTGTCGCTGCAGGGCTGCAATTGACATCACCCGGTGATGGGCGTTGTGGAGATGTCCCCGCGCTTCCTCAGACTGAACCCGACGTGCACTCTGCATAAGCACGCTTGCAATGATCTGGAGACTATTGGCCACTCTGTGCTGAACTTCCTGCAGCAGGATGGCTTTATCACGGATGAGATCATCTTTTAGTCGCGCTTCTGCGCGCGCATCGGTCACGTCCGTCACTGCCAGAAGAAGGCGAATATGATTGACGTCACCGTCATTAAGCGTTTGCGCGTTGACGACCAACTGTCGTGTTTTCTGGTCAAGCCGCTTGAGCTCTAGTTCGTAAGCTTGGATGTTCGCACTCCCCGAAGCGGTTGCCAAGAGAAGTGACTCAAGTTTCGGCATCGCCCATTCCCCGTCTCCAAGTTCACTGAGCCGTCTGCCAGGGACTGACGATGGGTCTATCTCGAAGGCCCGGCAGAACGATGCGCTCGCAGCAATGATCTTCAAGTCTTCCGACAGGAAGAGCAGAGGTTCGTGGGATGAAACCACAACGGCAAGCGTACTTGCTGCCTCGAAATGCATGGTGGGGGATATTGGCATGAAATTGGCCTCACGGGCCGGAGACTCGCGAAGCGCGTCATTGCTCGGCAGTACTGCCGAAGCCACAGACGGAAAGCTCGATAAGCGCAGTCTAGCATGTCCGATGCGGAACCGTGCCATCTTAAATTCCCGATGTGCTTAGGATCGCGTCACGATCTGGTACCAAACACTTCTCCACCTCGGGTACACACCAAGCGACAGATGACCGCAATTGTGCAATGTGGACAGTTTGGTCTGCGATACGATTTCCTGATGGTCCCGGGAGCTGCGGAAGGAAAGGGACTTGCGGCATCTTCGGCGATAGCCCCGAATAGTAGGGAGCGCGAAGGGATATGGGGAAGACCGGCCGATCCCACTCACAATAGTCTTCCGCATCCAGCGATAGGCCTTGCTATTTCCGGCCTCTTTCTGCCATTTTGCGCGTCCACATCTCTGAGCCCCAAGGCCAGTCCGGGGCAGTCTAAAAAGTAAAAGCCGGGAGATCATCCTTCCGGCGATGGTTGAAAGCGGTAGCATCCCATGCGCATTACGATCGAGCGGTCCAATCTCCTGAAGTCGCTGAACCACGTGCATCGCGTGGTCGAGCGCCGCAACACCATCCCGATCCTCTCGAACGTGCTTTTGCGCTCGGATGGCGCAAGCCTCGAGATGAAGGCGACCGACCTCGATCTCGAAATCACCGAAGCGACGCCGGCGCAGGTCGAGACGCCGGGTGCGACGACCGTGCCGGCCCATCTTCTTTATGACATCGTGCGCAAGTTATCCGATGGCTCGGAAGTGGCGCTGGCCACCAATGCCGAGGGCACGGCGATGACGGTGCAGTCCGGCCGCTCGAAATTCTCGCTGCAGTGCCTGCCGCAATCGGATTTCCCTGACCTGACGGCCGGGGCCTTCAGCCATACGTTCCGGATCAAGGCGACGGACCTCAAGATGCTGATCGATCGCACCCAGTTTGCGATCTCGACGGAAGAGACCCGCTATTACCTGAACGGCATCTATATCCACACGATCGAAAGCAAGGGGCAGTTGAAGCTGCGCGCCGTGGCGACCGATGGTCATCGTCTGGCCCGTGCCGATATAGAGGCGCCGTCGGGGTCCGAAGGCATGCCGGGCATCATCATTCCGCGCAAGACCGTCAGCGAGTTGCAGAAGCTGGTCGACAATCCGGATATGATCGTCACCGTCGAGGTGTCCGATGCCAAGATCCGCCTGACGATCGGCTCGATCATCATGACGTCGAAACTGATCGACGGCACCTTCCCGGATTACCAGCGCGTCATCCCGGCCAACAACGACAAGGAACTGAAGATCGACTGCCAGTCGTTTGCGCAGGCGGTCGATCGCGTCTCGACGATCTCTTCGGAGCGCGGCCGCGCCGTCAAGCTGGCGCTCGGCGATGGCCAGCTGACGCTCACAGTCAACAATCCGGATTCCGGCAGCGCCACGGAAGAGCTGGCGGTGGGCTATGACAGCGATCCGCTGGAAATCGGCTTCAACGCCAAATACCTTCTCGATATCACTGCGCAGCTTTCCGGCACGGATGCCGTTTTCATGCTGGCCGACGCCGGTTCGCCGACGCTGGTCCGCGACATGGCCGGCGACGATGCGCTCTATGTTCTGATGCCGATGCGCGTCTAGTCGCACTTCTTGTGCCGGAGACACGTTTCCGCCGCATTCAGACTTGTTTTTGCCGCAGACGAAGGCAAGATAGGACCAACAGGGATATCGCCTTCACCCGGTGTTCCTGCCCTTTTTGCGTGTAGGGTTGCGGCATGAGCCGTGCAAAACCTGCAACTTGGCCTTTATGGTGCATGGGAATGTCGGGGATACGCATGAATTTTCGCTTGAAGGAACGTTTCGGTAAGAAGTTCGACGAGGAAATCCGTTTCTTCAAGGGCTGGAAAAGCAACATGCGCACCGTCGGCTCGATCGTGCCGACCTCCGGCGTCACCGCGCGGCGGATGGCGAGCGTCGCCGATCCGAGTTCCGAATTGCCGGTGCTGGAGCTTGGACCGGGTACGGGCGTGATCACCAAGGCGATCCTCGAACGGGGCATCAAGCCGGAGCAACTGGTTTCGATCGAATTCTCTACCGATTTCTTCAATCATCTCGTCACACGCTTTCCGGGCGTCGATTTCATCAATGGCGATGCCTTCGACCTCGACAAAACGCTGGGCAGCCGCAAGGACCAGGCATTCGATTGCGTGATCTCCGGTATCCCGCTTTTGAACTTCCCGATGTACAAGCGCGTCGCGCTGATCGAGGATCTTCTGTCCCGCATGGCGCCGGGTCGGCCTGTCATGCAGATTTCCTACGGACCGCTGTCACCGGTCATCGCCATGCCGGATCGCTACCAGATCTCGCATTTTGACTTCGTCGTTCGCAATATTCCGCCGGCACAGCTCTGGGTCTATTACAAGCCGCATTGATTGGCAGGGCCGTGTACGCGATCTATCTGACGCATCCGCAAATCCGGATGGAGCCGGAAAAACCGGTTCCGAAATGGAGCCTGTCGGCGCTGGGGCGTTCCCGCGCCGCGCAGGCGGCGGCGTTGCCATGGGCGTCCACCCTGCGCCGGCTCGTGTCGAGCGACGAAACCAAAGCCCTGGAAACGGCGGAAATCCTCGCCGGCGCTTCCGGCGTATCCGTCGAGATACTCAAGAGTTCCGGCGAGAACGACCGGTCGGCGACCGGCTTTCTGCTGCCGGAGGAGTTCGAAGCGGCGGCGCACCGGTTTTTCGCCGATCCGGACCAGAGCTTCAGGGGATGGGAGCGAGCGGTCGATGCGCAGGCGCGGATCGTCGCCGCCGTTGCCGGCGTGCTTGAAACGCACGATCCCGCGCTGCCGATCGCCTTCATCGGTCATGGCGGTGTCGGCACGCTGTTGAAGTGCCACCTCACGGGACGGGCCATTTCGCGGACGCAGGATCAGCCGGCAGGGGGCGGCAATCTCTTCGCTTTCGGTCTTGCGGATTGCGCCCTTGCATGCGACTGGACGCCGATGGAGCTCTGGCAAGGATGGCAGCAATGACTTTGATCGCGCGCGACCGGCTGATCGTCGGCCTGGATATTCCGACGATCTCGCAAGCCGAGACGATCGTCAAGACACTGGGCGATGACGTGCTGTTCTACAAGATCGGCTACCAGCTGGTCTTCGCCGGCGGCCTGGAATTCGCCCGCGATCTTGCCCGCGACGGCAAGAAGGTCTTCCTCGACATGAAACTGCTCGACATCGACAACACGGTCGCCAAGGGCGTCGAGAATATCGTCAGGATGGGCATGTCGATGCTGACGCTGCACGCCTATCCCAAGGCGATGCGTGCCGCTGTCGAAGCAGCCCGGGGATCGGATCTCTGCCTGCTCGGCGTCACCGTACTCACCTCGATGGACGAGCAGGACGTGATCGATGCAGGCTACGAATACGACCCGCACACGCTAGTGCTGCGCCGTGCCGAACAGGCGCGCTTAGCCGGCATGGGTGGTATCGTCTGCTCGGCCGAGGAGGCGTCTGCCGTGCGCAAGATCATCGGCCCGGACATGGCGGTCGTCACACCCGGCATCCGTCCCGCAGGCAGCGACAAGGGCGACCAGAAGCGCGTGATGACGCCGGCTGATGCGCTGCGGGCCGGGTCGAGCCATCTCGTCGTTGCGCGCCCGATCGTCCAGGCGGCCGACCCGCTGGCAGCGACCCGATCGATCCTTTCCGAGATGAGCGGCGCACTTTCGACCTGACGGCCTGACGGCCTGCGAATACGATCACGATCCGTTGCCTTCGATCCTGTTGGTTTCGTCAGAATTGCGGATGAGCGAGACATCGCCACCCTCAAGCCGGTTGTCGGTGACGGTGTTATACTCAGCGAAATCGAGCGGGCTGAGGCTGCTTCCGAACGGATAGGCCGGATCACTGAAGCAATGCCACGCCCAGCCATTGCGCGAATTCAGCCAGACGGCCGGCTTGGCATTGCCGGAATCCTGATAGAGGAAACGATTGCCGGAAATCGTGTTCTCCTGCGGCGTCTGATGGCGGATCGTGCCGCCTTCGCCGCAATTGCGATACAGAAAAATTCCGCCATTGACCGGATTTTCAAAGATGTTGCCGGTAATCACATTGCGCGCCGATCCATCAATGGCAATCTGCTCGCGGGACCGCGTTGTCCCGGCGAATGTGTTTCCGGAAATCGTGTTTCCGGCGGACTCGGCATCGAGATAGATCGTCGTACCGTCGCTGCCGCCGGTGAAGGTCGATCCGCTCAGCGTCAGCCCGGTCGTGCCGGGTCCAAGGTAAAGCGGGATGCGGCCGTCGGCGACAAACGTCAGGTCGGCAAGCACCACTCCGGACGGCGCGGCCGCCTGTGCACGGGCCGTGTGTCCCTCGCTCAGGGAGGATTGCCTGACGGCTTTTGCCTGTCCGTTGGCGCCGAGACCCTGAAGGCGGATCGCGCCCTTGATCACGCAATTGCGGATCGTCACGTCGCCGGGCACGCTCCAGCCGCCCGCCTTGTCCGATATCGAGCGGATCAAAACGCTCGGCTTTCCGAAATTCACCGTGCCGCGGGAGCCGTCGAGCGTTCCGCCGTTGCAGTCGAGGGTGATATCTGAAGCCTTCTCGCCGGAGACGAAAATCCGTTTCGTGATGACGTCGTCCGGTTCCAGCGTCAGATCGCAGCGCAGTTCGATGCTGGCGTCCTGTTTTGTCGCCGGCTGGCGAAGAGCCGAGACTATCCTGGCGCTGCAGGCTTTCGCATCGGCGGTTCCGGGATAGGCAAGAAGAGGGATGATCGCGATAGAAAGGAAGGCCATCAGCAAGACCAGCCTTGATTGATGTTTTTCGCGCACGCTGTCTCCTTCAACCTGATGCGGACCGCCGGCATTGATGAAGCCGGGCGGATCATTGTTGTCTTGACCGATCTTCAGAATCGCCGGATGACACATCCAGCACATAACAGGACAAAGGAAGAGCGTCATGGCGAAAGGCTACTGGATTGCGCGGGTCGATATTCGCGATGCCGAGCGCTACAAGGACTATGTGACGGCGGCAAAGCCGGCTTTCGAGAAATACGGCGCGCAGTTTCTCGCCCGTGGCGGTGAATTCCAGCGGTTGGAAGGCCAGGTCCGGTCCCGCAACGTGGTCATCGAGTTTCCGTCGCTGAAGGCCGCCGTCGATTGCTACAATTCGCCGGAATATCAGATTGCAGCTGCCATCCGCCAGGAAGTGGCGGACGCGGAAATGGTTGTCGTCGAAGGGGTCTAACGCCGCGATTGCCCTGCGGCGGAAAGCGGCGGGGACGCCGTGGCAATGGGCCTTCACCTTGTCCGTCGATTGCGTTATGTACCATGCAAAGCCTTGCAGAGATCAGGAGTCCGCATCCCATGACCTTGTCCAATCTTCCCCCGCTCGTCACTGTTTTCGGCGGGTCCGGATTTGTCGGCCGTCATGTCGTGCGGGCGCTTGCCAAGCGCGGCTACCGGATCCGCGTCGCTGTCCGTCGTCCGGATCTCGCGGGCTTCTTGCAGCCGCTCGGCAATGTCGGGCAGATTTCCTTCGTGCAGGCCAATCTGCGTTATCGCAAATCCGTCGATAGCGCGGTTCAGGGCGCGGACCACGTGATCAACTGCGTCGGCATCCTGTTTGAATCCGGCCGCAACACGTTTGATTCCGTCCAGGAATTCGGCGCTCGCGCCGTGGCCGAAGCCGCCCGCGCCGTCGGTGCGGGAATGACCCATGTCTCGGCGATCGGCGCCGATGCAAATTCCGAATCGGTCTATGCCCGCACCAAGGGCCGCGCCGAAAAGGCCGTTCGCGACACGGTGCCGAATGCCGTGATCCTTCGTCCCTCGATCGTTTTCGGGCCGGAAGACGGTTTTTTCAACAAGTTTGCCGAAATGGCGCGGTTCTCGCCGTTCCTGCCGCTGGTTGGCGGCGGGAACACGAAATTCCAGCCGGTCTATGTCACGGATCTCGCCAACGCGGTGGTCCAGTCCGTTGATGGAAAACTCGACGCCGGCAAGATCTACGAGATTGGTGGCCCGGAAGTTCTGACGTTCCGCAACTGTCTCGAGATAATGCTGAAGACCATAGACCGAAAGCGGACCCTTCTGCCCCTGCCGTTCGGCGTGGCGTCCATGATCGGCTCCATCGCATCCCTGGTTCCGTTCATCACGCCGCCGCTGACGTCGGATCAAGTCATCCTACTGAAGAGCGATAATGTCGTGTCCGATGCGGCAATCACCGAAGGTCGCACGTTGCAGGGCATGGGCATCGCGCCGACGATGGTCGAGGCCGTACTGCCGTCCTATCTCGTCCGCTACCGGCCGCAGGGTCAGTACACGCGCTCCGGCAAGGCTGCCTGAGCAAACCCTCGGTTGATCTGAAGCGCCGCCGGAAAGCCTCCGGCGGCTTTGTTTTGGCCGCCTCAAAACAAAGCGTTGCACTTCTGCCTCACTTGAAAACGGGTTCTATCTTTACCGTCGATTCAACATGTCCGGTTATTGATAAGCACCGAACCACCGAATACACAGCAGCCGTGCCGCGTCCTTGATTCACAGGCTGACAGGCAAAGTTTTTTTCGAAGAGGCAGAGTTCTATGGGCAAATCGATCGCAATGTTTTTTGCGTGTGCGGCACTGGTTGTGATCGCGGGTTCGTTCATTGCGCCGAAGACGGTTGCAGGCGGACGCAACGGCTGCGCGCCGGCCTATGGCGTCGATCCGTGCACCACGGCGTCGATCCCGACCGCCGGCAACTAAAGGAACGGCAACCCCTTCGCGGGGTTGGATCAAGTTTATGGCGGGGGCCAGGGACCGCATGCACTTCGAAAGAGGTGCATGCGGTTTTATTTTGCCTATTAGCTATCAGCTATCAGCCGACCAGCCAGAGGCCGATAAGGCCGGCGGTACCAACCAGTATGCGCCAGATCGCGAAGGGTGCGAACCCGCGGTTGGAGACGAAATTCAGCAGCGACCGGACGACAAGGAGCGCGGAGACGAAGGCGGCAATGAAGCCGATTGCGATCACCGTCACGTCGTCGAAACTCAGCGCATCGCGGTTCTTGTAGAGATCGAGCGTGAAGGCGCCGAGCATGGTCGGCATGGCGAGGAAGAACGAGAATTCCGCCGCGGAGCGCTTGTCGGTGCCCATCAGAAGCGCGCCGGCGATCGTGGCCCCGGAGCGCGACGTTCCCGGAATCATGGCTAGGCACTGGAACAGGCCGATCTTGAAGGCGAGGGAGGGCGGATAGTCCATGACGTCCTTGTATTTCGGCTGGAGCGGCATCCGGTCGATGGCGTAGAGGATGACGCCGCCGACGATCAGCACGATGCAGATGAGCGCCGGCGTTTCGAACAGGACAGCCTTGATGAAATCATGGGCGATGGCGCCGATGATCGCTGCGGGCAGGAAGGCGACGAGCACCGCAAGCACAAAACCGCGCGCCTTGGGGCTGGCCGGTAGCGCAAGGATGATCGACAGCAGGCGCTGAAAATAGACCAGCAGGATGGCCAGGATCGCGCCGAGCTGGATGAGAACGGCAAAGGTATTGCCTGGCGACTTGAAGCCGAGGAAATGTCCTGCGAGCAGGACATGGGCGGTCGAAGAGACCGGAATGAATTCGGTTAGGCCTTCTATAAGCCCTAGAATAAGTGCACTGATGATCGATTGATCGGCCATGAATTAAATATCCCTGAAGCTTTGGGGGTTAGCGTGAGGACCTTCGGGAAGGGTATAAGAGCTGATTCGCTTGTGTTTACGGCACCAAATTCCTATAGCTTTCCGGGATGAGCCGTGGCCAGACCAATCCACCGCGACAGCCCGTTTCCTTCAAAATATCAAATAGTCAAAGCCAGCATCAATGCCGACACTCTATCATCATCCCATGTCTACCGCGTCCCGGTTTATCCGGCTGATCCTGTCAGAATACGGTTATCAGACGGAATTGACCGAAGAGCAGCCGTGGGAAAAGCGGCGTGATTTTCTGGCGCTCAACCCGGCAGGAACGCTGCCCGTCTATGTCGACGACAGCATGCGGGCACTCTGCGGCGCGACTGTGATCTCCGAATATCTCGACGAGACCAGCGGCATCATGAAGCGGGACCGCCGACTTCTGGCCGAGGATCCGTTCCAGCGCGCCGAGATCCGGCGGCTTGCGGAATGGTTCCTGCAGAAGATGGAGGCAGACGTGACCCGGCCGCTGGTCCGCGAACGGATCTTCAAGCTGCAGATGACGCCCGACCAGGGCGGCGGCGCGCCGGATTCCAAGGCGCTGCGCACCTCGCGCGCCAATATCCGCCAGCACATGAAGTATCTCTCCTGGCTTGCCGGTTCGCGCACCTATCTCGCAGGCGACAGATTGTCCTATGCCGATCTGGCGGCAGCAGCAGCCATTTCCGTGCTCGATTACCTGGGCGAGATCGACTGGCAGGAAGCGCCCGCGGCCAAGGACTGGTATCAGCGCCTGAAGTCGCGCCCGTCCTTCCGCCCGCTGCTTGCCGAGCGCGTGCGTGGCGTCACCCCGGTCTCCCACTACGCCGACCTGGATTTTTAGAGCATGATGGCGAAAAGCGTTCCGCGGTTTTCGGCCAACTTCATGCTCCAGCTTTAGGAGGGCGTCGTGTCTGGCGATGCACCCTCGACGGCCAGCCGGGAGAAGCGCCGCAGGACGCTGACGCAGTTCCTGAAGGCCGAGGCTGCGGACAAGGGGTTCGACATCTGCCGGGTGACGCTGCCGGGCTCGATACCGCAAGCACCGGCGCGCCTCGCCGATTTTCTGGATCACGACTATCACGGCACGATGGACTGGCTGGCCGAGACGGCGGCGCGGCGCGGCGATCCGCACGTTCTCTGGGCCGAGGTCCGCTCCGTCGTGCTGTTCGGCATGAATTATGCGCCTGCGGACGATCCGCGCGGCATTCTGCAAAAGGTCGATTGCGGCGCGATCTCGGTCTACGCGCAGAACCGCGACTATCACGATGTGATCAAGGGCAAGCTGAAAGAGGTGGCGACGCGTTTTGCTGCGCGCGCGGGCGAGGACGTGAAAGTGTTCGTCGATACGGCGCCGGTGATGGAAAAGCCGCTGGCCGAGCAGGCAGGGCTTGGCTGGCAGGGAAAACACACCAATCTCGTCAGCCGAACCTTCGGCTCCTGGCTGTTGCTCGGCAGCCTTTTCACCACGGCCGATCTTGCCGTTGATGATGCGGAGACCGATCATTGCGGCTCGTGCCGCGCCTGTCTCGATGCCTGTCCGACGGATGCCTTTCCCGCACCCTACAAGATCGATGCGCGACGCTGCATTTCCTATCTCACCATAGAGCACAAGGGGCGGATCGCCGCCGATCTGCGGCCGCTGATCGGCAACCGGATCTATGGCTGCGACGATTGTCTCGCCGCCTGTCCGTGGAACAAATTTGCCCAAGAGGCGTCGGAAATGAAGCTGAGGGCTCGCGACGATCTCAAGGCACCGTCGCTGCTTTCTTTGCTGTTGCTCGACGATGCCGGTTTTCGGGCGTTGTTTTCGGGTTCTCCGGTCAAGCGCATCGGCCGCGATCGCTTCGTGCGCAACGTATTGATCGCCGCCGGCAACTCGGGCGACCCGTCGCTTATTTCGCCCTGCGTCGGACTTTGCGGCGATCCTTCGCCTGTTGTGCGCGGCATGGCCGTCTGGGCCCTGTCGCGCCTGATGCCGGCTGGCGCTTTCGCCGCGTTTGCGGCAAGACGGCAGGACGAGACCGATGGCGACGTGCGCGCCGAATGGGATAGGGCAGGAGCCTTCGGATGAATTTACTGGTTTTGGGTGCAGGCTATTCCGGGAAGGCAATCGCCCTGCAATTCCTCTCGGAAGCGGAGACCGTCACCGGCACGACCCGCTCTGCCGAAAAGGCGGAAGTGTTGCGCCAGCGCGGGCTGAATGCTGAACTCTTCGACGGCGATATCATTTCGCCGGCGCTTGCCGCCGTCATGGCGCGGACCACGCATCTGGTCCAGTCGATCGCACCCGGTCGCGACGGCGATCCGCTGATGCGGCCGAATTCAAGACCCGTGGCTGCATTGATGCCAAACCTGCAATGGGTGGCCTATCTGTCGACCGTCGGGGTCTACGGCGATCATGGCGGGGCGTGGGTTGATGAAGATACCCCTTGCAAGCCGGTCTCCGCCCGCTCGGTGGAGCGGGTCGAGGCAGAGCAGGCGTGGCTTGCTTTCGGCCGCGACAACAGCCTGCCGGTTTCGATCCTGCGGCTTTCCGGCATCTATGGGCCGGGCCGCAACGGCTTGTGCAATCTGGCGGACGGAACGGCGCGGCGGCTGGTGAAGCCGAACCAGGTGTTCAACCGCATTCGCGTCGAGGATATCGCCTCAGCAACGGCATTTCTTTCCGATCGCAGTCTCGGTGGCATCTTCAACATCACCGATCATGAGCCGGCGCCGCCGCAGGATGTGGTCGCGGAAGCGGCACGGCTCATGGGCGTCGCCCCGCCGCCGGAAACTGCTTTCGAAACGGCAGAGCTTTCGCCGATGGCACGGTCGTTCTACGGGGAAAACAAGCGGGTCTCGAACCGGAAAATCCGCGACCTCGGTTTTACATTCGGCTTTCCGGACTATCGTATTTCGCTAGCCCAATTGTGGCAGCAGGGAATCTGGAGAGGCTGAGATCAGCAAAGGATTGTTGCAGGATAGAATAGGAACAAATCCTGTTGGTCCGCGTTAGTATTTCGAACAGAAATGGCGTTTTTGAATCGTATGAACCGCTGGAATTTTCAGTCGATCGATATTTACTTTGTGAATTGAATACAACCTATGCGATATTTTGATAAATTCTAGCCTCCATATTAGGCCGTAATTGGCAAAATTCAAAAATTGAATCAAATTAGTATCATGGGCGTGGAGCTGGGATATCCGGGCGCCCCAATTTTTGGATTGACGGTTGAATCCAAACGACATTCCCGGAATTAAAATCAACATTTCAAAAAATGGTAATTTTAAATTTTAGGTCTTTCTCAACAAGTCCTAATGAGGCGTTAAAGGTTGAAGCACTTTTTCGCCATTTTTGACCCGGAAAGGCAGCGCTCCGCAAGGGCGCGCTAAATTTCCACTACAGGGGTCAACTGTTTGACGAACGTAACATCGACAGCTGCTATCGCAGCAATTCTGGCATTCGGGGCAATTCTGACATCGACGACCGACGGTCATGCGGCCGGTAATGGTTGCGGTGGTGCGTCCTGGTATGCCCTGTCGTCGCGCACGGCATCCGGCGAACGCATGAATGCGTCCTACCTGACGGCCGCCCACCGCAATCTCAAGTTTGGCACCAAGGTCCAGGTAACCAACAAGCGCAATGGCAAGAGTGTCGTCGTGCGCATCAACGATCGCGGCCCCTTCATCCGCGGTAGGGTTATCGATCTCTCCAAGGCGGCGGCCTCCCATATCGGCATGATCCGCTCGGGAACCGCCAGCGTCTGCTACCGCGTCGTCAGCTGATCTCTCGTTGTACGGCCTGCGGCGTCGCATCAGGATTGCAATGAATGGGCCCTGCCGGCTTGCTCTTGACGGCCATGACCGTTACCACGACGGGAAATGGAGTTGATGCAAGATGCGTTTGGGTGGCAGGCTCGCTGGAGCCATAGAGGTTCTGGCTGATATAGAGACGCGCAAGCGTCCGGTCGCGGATGCCCTCAAGGATTGGGGACTGGCGCATCGCTTTGCTGGATCGGGTGATCGCGCCGCGATCGGTAACATCGTCTACGACGCGCTGCGCATGAAACTCTCGCATGCCTGGCTGATGGACAGCGACAGCGCGACTGCGCTGGGACATGCCGTCATATTCCGCCAATGGGGCGTGACGCCGGAAGCGCTGGCTGCGGAACTGGATGGCGACAAGTTTGCGCCGGAGCCCCTTGCCGATACCATGGTCGCCGCCTTCGCAAGCCGCAAGCTCGACGATGCACCGCTCTATGTGCAGGGTGATATTCCCGAGTGGCTGGAGGCCTCCTTCGAGCGCAGTTTTGGTGCGGACTGGCTTGCGGAAGCGCAGGCGCTTGCCGGGCGCCCGGCGCTCGATCTGCGCGCCAACACGCTGAAATCCACACGCGAGAAAGTGCTGAAGGCTTTGGAGCGTAGCGGTGTCGAGCCGACAGTCCTTGCCCGGCAGGGTATTCGTGTGCCGGCCGGCGAGGGGCCTTCGCGCCTGCCGAACGTGACGGCCGAGCTTTCCTTCCAGAAAGGCTGGTTCGAAGTCCAGGACGAAGGCTCGCAGATCGTTGCCGATCTCGTGCTGCCGAAGGACGGCGAGCAGATCCTTGATTATTGTGCGGGCGGCGGCGGCAAGACGCTGGCCATATCGGCTGCCATGCACAACAAGGGGCAGGTGCATGCCTATGACACCGATCGCAAGCGGCTGGCGCCGATCATCGAGCGGCTGAAGCGGGCAGGGACCCGCAATGTCCAGGTTCATGACAACAAAGCGGCGCTGGAGGTGCTGGCCGGTCGGTTCGACCGGGTGCTGGTCGACGCGCCCTGCACGGGCACAGGCACCTGGCGTCGTCGCCCGGATACCAAATGGCGGCTTAACCAGAAGAACATCGAGGAACGCCAGTCGCAACAGCAGGAAGCGCTGTCCGAGGCGTCGCGCTATGTGCGACCAGGCGGGAGGATCGTCTACGTCACCTGTTCGGTTCTGCCGGAGGAAAACGAGACGCAGGTCCGCGCCTTCTGTGCGGCCAACCCCGCGTTTTCGGTCGTTTCAGCGCTTCCATCCTGGGAGACGCTGTTCGGCGCGAGCGGCAGGAGGCCGCGTTCTTCCGACGGCCAGACACTGACGCTGACACCGGCATCGACGGATACGGACGGCTTCTTTTTTTGTCAGATGGAACGCACGAGCTGATTGGCTGCGGGCGCCGTGGCTGATCAGTCGATGCGTAGCGGATATTGCTGGCGCGGCGGGATGAGGTGGTGCAGCACCGCGATTGCCACCAGCAGCACGCTGCCCAGCACTGCGACCTCGAAAAGGACCGGCGCATCGAAATGCGAGGCAACCGCGACGATCGGAACAGCGCCGGCCGGCGGGTGCGTGATCCTGAGAAACAGCATCAGTCCGATGGAAAGGCCGACGCCGACCGCGCCGGCGAGCCAGAGACCCGGAAAGAAATGGGCGGCGATGCTGCCGAGCAGGGCTGCCAGCAGGCAGCCGCCGACGACGTTTGCCGGCTGCGACAGCGGGCTTTTCGGCTGGCCGAACAGCAGGACGGCACTGGCCCCGAACGGCGCAATCAAAAGCGGCAAGCCGGTATAGACGGCCAGCAGGCCGACAGCGATCATTGCAGTGACCGCGCCGATTCCGGACTTCAAATGGTGGTGGAATTCACCCTGCGGCTCATGTCGCCGGATGTAGTGCTTGAGATGGTGCCGCATGCAAAACTCACGCTGTGATGATTTTTACGTCATACAGTCTAAAATTTGATCAGTAAATGCCTTATAAATAGGCTAAATTGAGTGATTGCTTTGCGCTGTCTGCCTTGCATGGCAAGGCTGCGGGTCTCCGGCGGAACATCATTCCAAATATTGAAAGCGTTCTAAACTATACTCTTTGACACCAGTTTGGTTTTGGTTCATGAAAATCAGGCTCTATGGAACCTCCGGTTCTGCAGGTCGCGCGCGGTGCGTTGCGCAGGGTCCTTTTGATGGATCGGGGCGGCGGGGAACCGAAACCATTCGGTCGGAAATTATTCAGGAGAGGTCATGAAAACATCGTTCATTCGCAGCGCCATGCTGGCGCTGGTTACCGCAACATCGACCCTGGCCCTACAGCCGGCGATGGCTGCCACTGATGCCGGCGCTGTCGTCAAGCATTATGCGGCCGTCGGTCTGGCGAAATACCAGGATGCGCTCGTCACTGCCCAGGCCCTCGAAAAGGCCGTCGATGCACTGATTGCGACGCCGAGCGAAGCGACGCTGAAGACGGCCCGCGAGGCATGGCTCGCAGCCCGCAATCCCTATCAGGAAACCGAAGTCTACCGTTTCGGAAACCCGATCGTCGATGAATGGGAAGGCAAGGTCAATGCCTGGCCGCTCGACGAAGGCCTGATCGACTACGTCGATCCCAGCTACGGCGCGGAAAGCGACGAGAATGCCCTGTTCACTGCCAATGTCATCGCCAACAAGACCATCAAGATCGATGGCAAGGATGTCGATGCGACCAGCATAACCCCGGAATTCCTGTCGGGAACCCTGCAGGAAGCCGGCGGTATCGAGGCCAACGTCGCCACGGGTTATCATGCCATCGAATTCCTGCTCTGGGGCCAGGACCTGAACGGCAACGGCCCGGGCGCCGGCAATCGTCAGTTCACGGATTTCGACACAGCAACCTGCACCAACGGCAATTGTGATCGTCGTGCCGCCTACCTGAAATCAGCCACGACGCTGCTCGTCTCGGACCTGACGGATATGGTCGCCAACTGGACGGCAGACGGTGCTGCAACCAAGAACATCGAAGCCGATCCGAAGGCTGGCCTCGTGGCCATTCTGACCGGCATGGGCTCGCTGTCCTATGGCGAACTGGCTGGCGAGCGCATGAAGCTCGGCCTCCTGCTGCATGATCCGGAAGAAGAGCATGACTGCTTTTCGGACAACACCTACAACTCGCATCTTCATGATGCGATCGGCATCCAGGCTGCCTATACCGGCGACTACACCAAGGTCGATGGCACCAAGCTGACTGGCCCTTCACTGTCTGAACTCGTTGCCGCCAAGGATCCGGCGCTCGACAAGGAAATGAAGGAAAAGCTGGCAACGACCGTGGCTGCGATGGAAGCGATGGCCAAGCGCGGCGAGACGGTCGAAAAATACGACCAGATGATTGCTGAAGGCAATGCTGAAGGCAATGCCGTCGTGCAGGCCGCCATCGACGGGCTGATCGCCCAGGCAAAAACCGTCGAGCGCGTCATTGCGTCGCTGGATCTCGGCACGATCGAGCTTGAAGGTTCCGACAGCCTTGATAATCCTACCGCTGTCTTCCAATAAGAAAGCAAAGGCGGGCCGCCGCGCGACGCTGCGGCCCGGTTCTTCCGAATGAAACCACGCGCCGTCCCGCGCCGGATATTGCCGCTTGCAGCAGCACTGTGTCTGGCTGCGGGCGGCGTTTTGGTTTTCGCAGCCGCGAGTGCCGGCGAGCGAAGCGATCTTTCCGAAAAGGATCGTCGCCGTGTCGAGGCCGTCACGCGTCCGACCACGGATTTCAGCAAGGCCGAAAAATTCGAGGCGATGTCCGGCGGTGCCGGTACGTCGATCGCCTCCGTCAATGCCGACAGTTTCTCGCAGTTCTCCAGCAATATTAGCTTTGCCGAGGAAGAGACCTTCAAGCTCGGCAATGCGCTGTTCCGCAAGCTCTGGGTGTCGTCTCCCTCCTCGACGCAGGCCTCGGACGGTCTCGGCCCGCTCTACAATGCGCGGGCGTGCCAGACCTGCCATCTCAAGGATGGGCGCGGCCATCCGCCGGAAGGCGCGTCGGATACGACGTCGATGTTCCTGCGCCTCGCGCGCGCGCCGCAGACGGACGCCGAACGCCAGGCATTGGCGGCGCACGCGGTTCTGAATTTTCCCGATCCGGTCTATGGCACGCAGCTGCAGGACAGTGCCGTGCCGGGATTGCCGGCCGAAGGCCATATGCGGATCGAGTATACCGAAGAAGCGGCGGTTCTGACCGGAGGCGAGACCGTTTCGTTGCGCCGGCCGCGTTATTCGGTGGTCGACCTCGGCTATGGTCCGCTCGATGCGTCAACGACGCTTTCGCCGCGCGTGACGCAGGCCATGTCCGGCCTCGGCCTGATCGAAGCCATCCATCCGGACGATATTCTGGCTCACGCCGATCCGGAAGATGCCGATGGCGATGGGGTCAGCGGAAAAGCAGCCCGGGTGCGCGACCCGAAGACCGGCGCGCTGGCTCTGGGCCGGTTCGGCTGGAAGGCGCAGAGCGCCAGCGTGCGCCAGCAGAGTGCCGAGGCTTTCGCCGGCGATATCGGCATCTCCACGCCTGACGTTGGTCGCAGCCACGGTGACTGTACTGCAGCGCAGCCCGCCTGCCTTTCCCTGCCGGACGGCGTGCAGGCCCGTCTCGGCGACAGCGAGGCGCCTGCGCCGGTGCTTGACCTTGTAACCTTCTATTCCGAAAACTTGGCGGTGCCCGCCCGGCGCAAGGCAAGCTTTTCCGAAACGCTGGCTGGCAAGAAGCTGTTCTATGAAACGGGCTGCATCAGCTGCCACACGCCGAAATTCGTTACCCGTCGCGATGCTGCCAACAAGGCGCACGCATTTCAGCTGATCTGGCCCTATTCAGACTTTCTCCTGCACGACATGGGCGAGGGGCTGGCCGACGGACAGCAAGTCGGCGAGGCGTCGGGACGCGAGTGGCGCACGCCACCGCTTTGGGGTATCGGATTGACGAAGACGGTCAGCGGCCACACATTCTTCCTGCATGACGGCCGCGCCCGCAATCTGACGGAAGCTATTCTCTGGCATGGCGGCGAGGCGGAAAAGGCCCGCGCCGGTTTTGCCATCCTGTCGAAGGACGACAGGCAAGCCCTCATCACATTCCTGGAGTCCCTTTGATGCGCAGTGTTGTCGTCCCGCTTCTCAGCCTTGCCATTGCCCTTGGCGCCTGCCCCGCCCTTGCTCAGGAGGGTGCCGCTCTCTCGCCGCGCGTTCTCAACGAGCAGGCTCTTCCAGCCGTTATGGAAAAAGCCGTCGATGATTTCATCCGGCCGGGCTACGGCCACCTGGTCGAGGCGACGCGGTCGCTGTCTGAAACCGTGCATCTGCTGTGCGAAAAGCCGTCAGAGGCAGCGTTTGGCGATGTTCAACTCGCTTTCGATAGCGTCGTGCATCAATGGTCGACCATCGAGATCGTCCGTGTCGGGCCGGTGATCAAGGGCAACAGGTTCGAGCGCTTCCTGTTCTATCCCGACCGCAAGAGCACCGGTCTGAAGCAGGTCCAGGCTATTCTCGTGAAGGAAGACGAGACCGCCACCTCGGCTGGTACGATCAGAGGCAAGAGCGTCGCGGTGCAGGGGCTGGGTGCGTTGGAATATGTTCTTTATGGGACGGGTGCGGAAACACTGTCCGGCCAGAAGAACGCATTTCGCTGCCGCTACGGCGCGGCGATTGCCGACAATCTTCTCGAGGTCGCCTCCGAACTCAGCGCAGAGTGGGAAAAGCCCGACGGCATCCAGGCGGCGTGGAAAAACCCGGGGCCGGGCAATCCGGTGTTTCGCGACAGCAAGGAAGCGGCAACGGCGCTGCTCGGCATTCTCGTGCATGGCGTCGAAACGGTGAAAGACCAGCGGCTGCGGCCGTTCTACGCCGGAACAGTCGCGGGCAAAGTCGATCCCGGTCACCCTAAACTCGCTATCTACTGGCGATCGGGCAACACCATGCCCTCCATTGCCGCCGATTTTCAGGCGATGCAAACCCTGTTTTCCGTTTCCGGAATGCAGGCCCTTCTGCCCGAAGACAGCCGGTCTGTCGCCGGATCGATCAATTTCGTCTTCAGCTCGGTCATCAGCGCCAGCAAGGCGGTCGATCTGCCGATCGCAGAGGCGCTGGCGGACGACGCGCAGCGCGGCAAGCTCGATTTCATCGCGCTGAACACGCAGGATCTCCTTGATCGCCTCGACAGGGATTTCGGCGGCGCGATCGGCCTTGGCGCCGGCTTCTCCTTTTCCGATGGCGATTGAGAGATCGTCATGACGCGCACGCAAAGCAGATCGCGCAAGCCCCTGATGGTCGATCGTCGCACCTTTCTGAAGATGGCGGGTGCCGGCTGGGCAGCGACACTTGCGCCGCGGGCTGCCTTTGCACTGTCACGGGCAGATGCCGTCTATGCGTCGGCCTTTATGGCGCGGGACGGCTCCTATGGCATCGCCACGCTCGACGATCGCGGCGGCATCATCGAGCGGCTGCCGCTGCCTGCCCGCGCCCATGGAATGACCTATTCGCCGGTGACAAACCGCGCCGTTGCCTTTGCCCGACGCCCCGGAACCTATGCGATGATTTTTGCGCCCGATCGCAGCGTCGAGCCGATCGTGATCACGTCGGTCGAAGGCCGTCATTTCTACGGGCATGGCTGTTTTTCCGCCGATGGTCGCCTGCTTTATGCGACGGAGAACGATTTTGCCGGAAATCGCGGCATGGTCGGGGTTTATGATGGAACCGACCGGTTTTCGAGGATCGGTGAATTTCCTTCCTATGGCATCGGTCCGCACGACATGACGCTGTCCGGCGATAGCCGGATGTTGGTGATCGCCAATGGCGGCATCGAGACCAATCCGGATTTCGGTCGCACCAAGCTCAACCTCGATCACATGGAGCCCTCGTTGGTGCTGGTCGATACCGCGACCGGCGGACTGATCGAGCGGCATGGTATGCCGGAAAACCTCCGCCAGTTGTCCACCCGGCATGTGGATATCGATGCGGACGGCAAGATCTGGTTCGCCTGCCAATATGAAGGGCCGCGCGACGCCCTGCCGCCCCTGGCCGGCTCGTTTTCAAAAGGAGAGGATGTGCGCTTCCTGTCTCTTCCGGAGGAGGCAACGCTGGCGCTCGCCAATTATGTCGGCGCCATCGCCGTCAACCGGCAGGACGGTTTGATAGGCCTGACATCGCCGAAAGGGGGAGCCTGCGTGACTGTGGATGCCCGTACCGGCAAGGTCGTCAACACCGAAAACCTTGCCGACGCAGCCGGTATCGCCGCTGCAAGGCATGGTTTCGTCACCTCGTCCTATGGCGGGCTCCTCGGAGAAACAGAAAGTGCCGTTGCCTGGGACCAGCATATCGTGCGCCTGGGTTGACAGGCTCTGGAAAACCGCAAGCGTTGCTCTAAATAATACCACCATGAACCGTACAGTCGTCCATATCATCTTCGTCGTCGCCGTGCTCGGCTCCGGTCTCCTGATCGGTATCAACAATATTCCCGGCGAATGGTATCAGTCGCTGGTAAAGCCGTCCTTCAATCCACCCAACTGGATTTTCGCGCCGGTCTGGTCGATCCTCTACGTGATGATCGGCATTGCCGGCGCCCGCACCTTTCTGGACCATCGACAGACCCCGGCATGGTGGTTCTGGATCGGGCAGATGATCCTCAATTTCCTCTGGTCGCCACTGTTCTTCGGCATGCAGCAGGTCGGCATGGCGCTGATCGTGATCCTGGCCCTTCTGGTCGCCGTCATCGGTTTCATCGTGGTAAGCCGTCGGCAGGACCATCTCTCCAGCGTGCTGTTTGTGCCCTATGCAGCCTGGGTTGGCTTTGCCACCTTGCTCAACGCGTCGATTTTCCTCATGAATTGAGCTTGTTCGCTGTCCGCGAGCATGCCAATCTTGCTGCCTGATCCGCACCGTCGCGCGGGATTTCAAGAGGCAATCGTCGAGACAGATGGAAGACTGGCATCCCGCGGATTTCCGCGACCGCATCGCTAGGAGTTTCGCGCGGCAGGCAGCCATGCGCACGATCGGCGCCGAACTGACGCGCGTTGAGCAGGGAACTGTCGAGATCGAGCTTCCCTTCGACGAGAAGCTCACCCAGCAGCACGGTTTCCTGCATGCCGGCATCATATCGGCAGCGCTGGATGCTGCTGGCACCTATGCCGCCTATTCGGTGATCGACCCGGATGCCTCGATTTTGACCATAGAGTTCAAGGTCAATCTCATGTCGCCCGGTCGCGGCGAACGCTTCCTGTTTCGTGGCGAGGTGACGAAGCCCGGCACGACGATCATCGTCTCCGACGGGCGCGGCTATGCCCTTTCGTCAGACGGACCGGCCAAGCTGATCGCCTCGATGACCGGAACGATGATGGTGATCCGCGGACGCGAGGGCATTGAAGGATGATCTACGAACTGAAGGACGTCGCGGGCCGCAAGCTGCTCTACGTCATGGCTGTTGATGCGGAATATGGCGTGCACCTGCGCGCGCGGATCTCGCCTGTCATGACCGGTGTCGGTCCGGTCGAGGCGGCGGTGACGCTGACGCGGACGCTTGCTGAACTGCACGCGCGCGACAGCCTGCCGGATCTCGTGGTCTCGCTCGGCTCGGCCGGATCCGCCAAACTCGAACAGACGGAAGTCTATCAGGCACTATCCGTCGCCTATCGAGACATGGATGCCTCGCCGCTCGGTTTCGAGAAGGGGGCTACACCGTTCCTCGATCTTCCTGTTGTCGTCGATCTGCCGCTGCGCATTCCCGGCGTTAAGACGGCCAGCCTGTCAACGGGCGCCAACATCGTGTCCGGCGCGACCTATGACACCATCTCCGCGGACCTCGTCGAGATGGAAACCTTCGCGCTGCTGCGCGCCTGCCAGTCCTTCGGCGTCCCCCTGATCGGCCTGCGCGGCATTTCGGACGGCAAGGCGGAACTGAAACATGTGGGCGACTGGACGGAATATCTGCATGTTATCGACGAGAAGTTAGCGGATGTGATTGACGCGCTGGAAGCGGCTGTGGAAACGGGTCATATCCGGCTTTGAGCGGCAATAATTGTCCGGGTGCAATTGAATCGTTGCTCTTGGCAACTGCTTTCATTAAAGGCTCGCCATGATCCCCCGATTTATGATCCCAGCCAGCGGAAGCGTTTCATGACCGAGACAGTCCATCCCGATACCGTTCTCATCATCGATTTCGGCAGCCAGGTCACGCAGCTGATCGCAAGACGCGTCCGCGAAACCGGCATTTACTGCGAAATCGTGCCCTTCCAGTCTTCGGAGGAGGGCTTCCATCGCCTGAAGCCAAAGGCGATCATCCTGTCCGGCAGCCCGGCCTCGACGCTCGACATCGGCTCGCCCCGCGCGCCGCAGATCGTTTTCGACAGTGGTCTGCCTATCCTCGGCATATGCTATGGCCAGCAGACGATCTGCGAACAGCTGGGCGGCAAGGTTGAAGCCGGCCATCACCGCGAATTTGGCCGCGCCTTCATCGAGATCGACAAGGAATGCGCGCTCTATGAAGGCGTCTGGCCCGTCGGCTCGCGCCATCAGGTCTGGATGAGCCATGGCGACCGCGTCACCGCGATCCCGGACGGTTTCGAGGTCGTCGCGACGTCTGCCAATGCACCGTTCGCCTGCATCGCCAACGAGGCGAAGAAATATTACGCCGTCCAGTTCCATCCGGAAGTCGTGCACACACCTGATGGCGCCAAGCTGCTGGCCAATTTCGTGCAGAAGATCGCCGGGCTGAAAGGCGATTGGACCATGGCCGCCTATCGCGAGCACGCGGTTGCCGCCATTCGAAAACAGGTTGGCGACAAGCGCGTTATCTGCGGCCTGTCCGGAGGGGTCGATTCCTCGGTCGCCGCGCTTCTTATCCATGAGGCGATCGGCGACCAGTTGACCTGCATCCTCGTCGACCATGGCCTGATGCGCAAGAACGAGGCGGCCGATGTCGTCAAGATGTTCAATGAGCATTACGACATTAAGCTGGTGCATGTCGACGCGTCCGACATGTTCATCGACGCGCTCGAAGGCGAGAGCGATCCGGAAACCAAGCGCAAGACCATCGGTCGCCTGTTTATCGACGTCTTCGAGGCGGAGGCCAAGAAGATCGGCGGCGCAGACTTCCTGGCCCAGGGCACGCTCTATCCCGATGTCATCGAAAGTGTCTCCTTCACTGGCGGTCCATCGGTCACGATCAAATCGCACCACAATGTCGGCGGCCTTCCGGCGCGTATGAACATGCAATTGGTCGAACCGCTGCGCGAATTGTTCAAGGATGAGGTTCGCGTGCTCGGCCAGGAGCTCGGCCTGCCCGACAGCTTCATCGGTCGCCATCCCTTCCCGGGTCCGGGCCTTGCCATCCGCTGCCCGGGCGGTATCACCCGCGAAAAGCTCGAAATCCTGCGCGAGGCCGATGCCGTCTATCTCGACGAAATCCGCAAGGCCGGCCTTTACGATGCCATCTGGCAGGCGTTTGCCGTGCTGCTACCGGTTCAGACTGTCGGCGTCATGGGTGATGGCCGGACCTATGAATTCGTCTGCGCGCTGCGGGCCGTCACGTCGGTCGATGGCATGACCGCCGATTTCTATCACTACGACATGGAATTCCTCGGCCGCGCCGCCACCCGCATCATCAACGAAGTCCGCGGCATCAACCGCGTTGTCTACGACGTAACCAGCAAGCCGCCGGGCACGATCGAGTGGGAGTGAGGGTGCTTCGGGGCGACAACGGATCGGGAGGTCAGAAACGGCCGGGTCTTGCCGCTTTGCCTCAACTGTCGAAAAAAACGCGTTAGGATGTCGGTTTCCGAAAGCTCTGTTCGTCGTTCCAATGTCGGACCGATGTAGCCGGCTCAACCAGGGAGACAGACGATGCGTGTGATGGTGTTCGTGAAGGCGACCGAAGACAGCGAGAAGGGTTTTTTCCCGACGCCGTGGACGAACGAGATGATGGCGGCGATGGGCCGATTCAATGATGATCTGCGAAAGGCTGGTATCCTTGTCATGGCGGAAGGTTTGAAACCCTCTTCGCATGGCAAGCGTGTTGCATTCGATGGTCCTGGCCGCACGGTCATCGACGGCCCATTCGCGCAAGCCCGCGAGCTTGTCGCAGGCTTCTGGTTTTGGGACGTCAAGGACATGGACGAGGCCGTCGCTTGGGTAAAGCGCTGCCCCAACCCGATGCCGGGACCAAGCGAGATCGAAATCCGGCCAGTTTACGAGATGTCAGATTTGGAGTGAGGCGCGGGTCTCTAAAAATGAAATGCTGGTGCCCGATCGTCGTAGACGCGCATCGGCACCACCGCAGAGCCGGCGTTTCCGGGCAAACCTCAAAATCCGAGCGATTGCTGCGTTGGTTCCGCTGGCGCTAAGCGCACCCCCTCCAATTCCAGCATATGCACCTTGGCGGTTGCTCCGCCTGGTGCGGAAAAGCCGCCGACCTTGCCGCCGGCGGCGAGAACGCGGTGACAGGGGATGATCAGGGGAATGGGGTTCTTCGCCATGGCCTGCCCGACATCACGGGCCGCTTCCGGGCCGGCGCCGACGGCCTTTGCCAGCATGCCATAGGTGGTCGTCTCGCCCCAGCCGACGCGGCGCAGGGCGGCATAAATGTGCTGGAAAAATTCATCCTGGTCCGCAAGATCGAGCGTCAACGCTGAAAAATCGATTGTTTCACCGCGGAAGTAACGCTGCACGGCATCGATGATGTCGTCGATCAGCGCTGTCGGCGGCGTGGATTTTGCTTCGGGAACACGGCGCAGGAGGTTGCGCTCCGTTGTTTCCGCGCTACGCGCCGGCAACTGGAAGCGGCAGATGCCGACATCGTTCCAGGCGATGGCGCAGTAGCCATGGGCCGTTTCAAAGACGTGGTAACGATGGGTCGTCGTCGGGGCCATGGATCCTGATCCTTTCCCTGGCGATCGGGTGTTCCTCGTCGCCGACCCGCTTCAGCGCGCCCGTCGCGGCCGGATTTCCCTGCAACCGCCAAGAGCCTTATCCTCGCGCGAAACGGCCGTCGATGCCACCCGATTCCTGCCTTTTCCACCGAAGTCGTCCAGTTTCCATCCTCTCGCAGTACCGTTATTTCTGGGAATAAATTCACATTGTTCCCTTTTTGTTCTTGATCCAAAATCCGACTCGGCTATACTGGCGCCATCCAGAAAGAGATGAGGTCTGCCATGCTTGGAAAAGCCGGGAATGAGGTCGTGCGTGCACATCAGCAGTCGTTTGCCTTTGGCGATGCTGCGGGATTGCGGTCGAAAAAGTTTGACGAAACCGTCAGGAGCAACCTGTTCCTCGCCGTCGTGCCCGAGCGGGATACGGCGCTTCAGGCGGTGGAAATCGGCCGGCATGCGGCAGCCGAATACGGTCTCTCGCGTCCTCTGCGCCCGCATCAGCTGATGCACGTGTCGCTGAATGCGGTCGGCGCCTATACCCATCTGCCTGACGATGTGGTGTTTACGGTGAGCGAGGCGATGTCGGCCGTGCGGGCCATGCCGTTCGAGGTGAGCTTCGACAGGATCATGAGCTTTGCCACGGGCTATTCGCGACCGCTGGTCCTGACAAGTGCTGTTCGCAGCGAGGAAATGATGGACCTGCATGTGCAGCTGGCCAAGGAAATGTGGAGCGCCGGCCTGATCTTTTCCTACAATCCGCGCTTCAAGCCGCATATGACGCTTCTCTACGACGAAGCGGTGGTTGCGGAGCGCGAACTGGCCGAGCCGGTACGCTGGACCGTCCGCGAGTTCGTGCTGATTCACAGCCTCGTCGGGCGCGGCGAATATGAATATCTCGGGCGATGGCCACTGCTGGGGTAACGCGATCGGGAATGGTGGGTCGTGGTGAAAATCTTGCATCCTCTTCAGCGAACCCGCATAAGCGCCGGACCCAACGCAGGCGAGAAACATAGGCGGATCCCATGGACATCTCCGAAATCATCCTTCCTGGCGATACGCCCGGCATCGAATGGCGGCTGCCGGTCATCCGCTTCCAGGGCAGCGATCCGAAGGCGCCGAAGGTCTATCTGCAGGCGGCGCTGCATGCCGGTGAACTGCCGGGCACCGCCCTGCTGCATTTTCTCTGCGAGCGCCTGCGCAAGGCCGACGCCGATGGGGCGATCCGTGGCGATATCACCATCGTGCCGCATGCCAATCCGATCGGTGCCGCGCAATCACATTTCGGCGACATGCAGGGCCGCTTCGATCTCGGCTCGCGCACCAATTTCAACCGGGATTTCCCGCTGATTTCGGTGCGCGACCGCGACACGCTGTTGGACGATCTCGGGCATTATCCGGCGGTCGAGCAATTGAAGCGGCAGCTGCTGCACATGGCGCTGGGTGCCGATCTGGTGCTCGACCTGCATTGCGACGACGAATCCCTGCAATATGCCTATATCGACGATGCCTTCTGGCCCGAAGCTGCGGATCTGGCCGCGGCGCTCGACATGGCCGCCGTCTTCCTGTCCGATGGGCAAAGCTCCGCCTTCGAGGAGGCTGTCGGTCACGCGTGGAAACATGCGGTCGAGGGCGAGCGCAAAACGCATCTGCCGAGTCATCTGGCGGTGACGCTGGAATTGCGCGGAACGCGCGACGTCTATCCGGAGATGGCCACAGCCGATGCCGACGGCCTTTGGAATTTCCTTATCAGTCGCGGCATCGTATCGGGCGATGCAAGGGAGGTCGGCGATTTTAAAGGTGACGCGCTGCCGCTCGACAATATCGAGATGATCCGGGCGCCGCAGTCCGGCGCCGTGCTGTTCCATAAGACCCTGGGTGACCGGGTGCTGGAGGGTGATCTCCTGGCGACGATCCTCACCCATCCCGGCATGGAGAATGGGGCGATCGAGGTCCGGGCGCCGCAGGCCGGGCTGATCGTCACGCGGGTGTCGACGCGGTTTGCCCGTCGCCGCGCCGATCTGATGAAGATCCTCTGCAGCGAAAAGACCAGGGCGAACCGCAAGCCGGGGACGCTGGAGGATTGATCAGGTATCCGCTGCTTTTCAAGGCAGCGTGCCGGCCTCGAACTTCGGGCTATCCAGCAGGATCGTCGAGCGCAGCGTCTTGATCTCGGCGATCCTGTCGAACTCGACCCAGAGCAACCGCTTGTAATCACTGACATCGCGCACGGCGATCTTCAGCAGGAAATCGAAGTCGCCGGCCACCGTGTGGCACTCGACCACTTCCGGCATGCGGTTGACCTGATCGATGAACCGCTGGGCAACCTTGGTCACCGTGCGCTCCAGCGTCACCTCGAGAAAAGCCTGGAAACCGAGCCCGGCCGCCTTCGGGTCGACGATGACGGTCTGGCGGATGATGCCGCTTGCATAAAGCCTTGCCAGCCGTCGCGACAGGGGCGCCGGCGACAGTCCGACCTTTTCGGCAAGCTCGTTGTTGCTGCGTGACGCGTCCTCGATCAGAAGGCGAATGATCCGCCGGTCGATCGCGTCCAGCACCATGTCTTTCTCCACGTCCACCGGCTTTCCCTCGTTATGCAATTCAAGCGCAAATATATGCACATCTTCGCAAAAATGAGCAATAATGCGAAAGCAAGACATCGCCATTGCGCAAATAATGCAGCGATTTTGCGCGGCTGGTCATTTATAAACTGCTGCGAGGCGCTGTTGGGGAATGGCGTCTGCTCACCGCCAGCGACTGCCTTCTTTTCAGCCATCAGACCACCAGGAACCTTTCCATGTTCGACATGCTTGTCCGCCAGCCCGACGATCCTTTGCTTGCCCTGATCGGATTGTTCCGAAAGGACGAGCGGCCGGGCAAGATCGACCTCGGTGTCGGCGTCTATCGCGACGAAACAGGTGCAACGCCGATCTTCCGCGCGGTCAAGGCGGCCGAAAAAGCGCTGCTGGAGACGCAGCAGACCAAATCCTACATCGGGCCGGAAGGCGACGCTGTTTATCTCGACCTGCTCTGGTCGCTGACCGGGGGCAGGGTGGCAGGCCGTGCGGTGGCCGGCGTGCAGACACCCGGCGGTTCCGGCGCCTTGCGGCTGGCGGCCGATCTTTTGCAGGGCATGGGCGTCAAGCGCATCCTGCTCGGCCTGCCAAGCTGGCCCAACCATGCCAGCATCTTCAAGGCCGCCGGGCTTGAGATCGTCTCCTATCCGTTCTTCGACGTGCCATCGCAGACAGTCCTGTTCGAGCAGATGGTCGAGGCACTGGACGGCGCAAATGCCGGCGACGCCGTTCTGCTGCATGCCAGCTGCCACAATCCGACGGGCGGCGTGCTGACGTCGCAGCAGTGGCAGGAGATCGCCGCGATCATCGAACGGCGCGGGTTGCTGCCGCTGGTCGATCTCGCCTATCAGGGCTTCGGGCGTGGGCTGGAGGAGGATGTCACCGGTTTACGGTCCCTGCTGGCGGCCGTGCCGGAGGCGCTGGTTGCCATCTCGTCCTCCAAGTCCTTCGGGCTCTACCGCGAGCGGACCGGTGCGATCTTTGCGGTTGCCGCGACGCAGGCGCTGGCCGATACCGCGCGCTCCAATCTCGCCGCCCTTGCCCGCATCAGCTATTCCATGCCGCCGGATCATGGCGCCGCTGTCGTGCGCGGCGTTCTTGAAAGCGATGCTCTCAAGGCCGACTGGATGCAGGAACTCGACGGCATGCGCGCCAGCATCCAGACGCTCCGCCGGGCGCTCGCCGCAGGCCTGAAAGGCCGCTGGCCGTCCTTGGCCGCAATGGCTGATCAGGAGGGCATGTTCTCGCTGCTGCCGCTCAGCGAGGAAGAGGTGCTGCGCCTGCGTGCGGACCACGGCATCTACATGCCGACCTCGGGTCGCATCAACATTGCCGGCCTGAAGACCAGCGACGTTGATGCCGTCGTCTCGAAATTCATCGCGCTGTGAGGCCCGCCATGCAGGATCAGATCGTTGCGACCAGCCCTGCTGCTGCGTCGATGAATACAGCCGCTGAAACACCAACGGAAACCGTCGAACGTCACCGCCTTTACGAGGACGTGCTGGCCATTCTGCTCGGCACGTTGTTCGTATCGTTCGGCATGGTCATCTACACCAAGGCCGTGCTTCTCGCCGGCAGCACGGCAGGGCTGGCGCTTCTGTTGCAATACATCACCGGCACGCAGTTCTGGATCATCTTCTCGCTGGTCAACCTGCCGTTCTACGTGCTGGCGGTAAAGCGGCTGGGCTGGCTTTTTGCGCTGCGCACCTTTGCCGCCGTCAGCCTTGTTTCGCTGTTCTCGCGGCTGATGACCAGTTGGGCCAGTTTCGCCACGCTCGATCCGGTGTTCGCGGCCGTGATGGGCGGCTGCCTGGCGGGCTGCGGACTGCTCGTTCTCTTCCGTCATCGCACCGGGCTCGGGGGCATCAATATCCTGGCGATTTACCTGCAGGAGAAATGCGGCATCAGGGCGGGTTATTTCCAGCTGGCCGTCGATCTCTCCATCCTGTTCGCCGCCTTCTTCGTTGTCTCGCCCCAGAACCTCGTTCTCTCGGTGTTGAGCGCCGTCATCGTCAACATGATCCTGGCGATCAATCACCGGCCGGGCCGCTATGCCGGGCTGACCTGAGATTTACTAGAAGCTGCCCTCTTTTCTGGAATGCCCAGCGGCGTTATGGATGCCCGACATATCTCGACGGGCGGCAGACGAGGGCATCCATGGGCGTGACGATCTACGGCATCAAGAACTGCGACACGATGAAAAAGGCGCGCGTCTGGCTGGAGAGCCATGGCGTCGCCTATGATTTCCATGACTACAAGGCATCCGGCGTCGCGCGCGAGGCTCTGGAACGCTGGGTTGCGGAACTGGGCTGGGAAACGGTGCTGAACCGGTCTGGCACGACATTTCGGGCCCTGCCGGATGAGGCCAAAGCCGATCTCGATGCCGGCAAGGCGATCGAACTCATGCTGGCGCAGCCTTCGATGATCAAGCGTCCGGTGCTTGATGCGGATGGCCGGCTGATTGCCGGTTTCAAGCCTGACATCTATCAGTCCCTGTTTCCAGGCTGAGACGGCCATGTCGAAGACCACGCGCGCAACGCAGTTTCTCGCCAAGGCCGGCGCCGCCTTCACGGTCCATGGCTATGAATACGACCCCTCTGCTGACCGGATCGGCATGGCGGCGGCGGAGGCGCTGGGTGAAGACCCCGCGCGGGTGCTGAAGACGCTGATGGCCGAGGTGGACGGCAAGCCGGTCTGCGTCGTCGTCCCGTCCGACCATGAGGTGAGCATGAAGAAGCTTGCGGTGGCCTTCGGCGGAAAATCGGCCAGCATGATGAAGCCGGCCGATGCGGAGCGGCTGACCGGCTACCATGTCGGCGGCATCAGCCCGTTCGGCCAGAAGAAGCAGGTGCCGATCGCCATCGAAGCGTCGGCCATGGCGCAGGACAAGGTCTATATCAACGGCGGCCAGCGTGGGCTGCAGGTTCAGCTTTCGCCTGATGATGCGCTGAAGGCGCTGAATGCGGTTGCAGCCCCGCTGATCGCGTGACCCGCTAATCCCACTGCGCTGCCCAGTCGCGCAGGGCGAGCCGCGCGGGCTTCGGCCATTCCCCGACCGCCGGCCGGACGATGATTTTCCCACCTTCCTGTTTCCAGGCGAGATAAACCGCCTGCTCGGTGGCGTCTGCCGCAATCAGCGCCCCGGCTTCGAGGCAGATGAATTTCGGGCAGGCGGAGCCGATGAAATAGCCGTTCTCGAACGTGCCGCTGCCGATCCCGACGATGAGTTCGGCAAAGGTCTGGCGGTCCCGGCCGAGCAGGTCATCGATCTGCGGAGAGAGATCGCCGAAGCCCATCAGCTCGCTTGGATGCGATGCGGATTCGACCTCGGCCCAGCCTTTCGATGGTTCGGCGACAAAGGCCTCATTGGCGATCTGGCGTAGCCCTGTCTTCGGCCTCCACTCCCAGCGCTCGCTCTCACGATCCGGCAGCGGATCGGTGGCGAAAAGGACGCGATCTTTTTCGATGGTTACGTTCATGAAAGCGCAGCTGTCGATGGGGCCTTCGAATTTGGCCTCGGCATCCGCCTGTGCCGATATGACAAAGGGCGATCCTTCGCAGGCATTGCCGCCGGCGGAACTGGTGCCGACCACGAAATCGACCCCATCGATCGATCCGCGATGCTGGATGATGATGATCGCGTCCTCGTGCACCTTGCGACCGTCGATACTCAGGATCCGCTCAGAGAATGGCCCGCTGACAACCAGCCTGTGACCGGCAAGATCCTCCACATCTTCAGGGCCGTCTTCTGCCGAGGCAAAGCCGGGCATGATCAGTAGGGCCAGGATAACGAACAGGCGAGTGATGGCGGTCAACGACAACTCCTTGACGTGAAGGGGCGAATTCGGGTCGATCAGCCCAATTCGCCTCACATTCGGGGGAGGGTCAATCTTCTTTTTTGGTCTGAACCGCCTTAGGTCTACAGCAGACGCTTTCACATGATCAGGATTACAATGACACATCCCTTCGACACATCAGCCGTCATCGACCCCGTCAAGCTCGAAAAACTCGCTGAGGTCGCCATCAAGGTCGGCCTGCAGCTTAAGCGCGGGCAGGATCTGGTGATCACCGCGCCGATCGCCGCCTTGCCGCTGGTTCGGCTGGTCACCAAACACGCCTATATCGCCGGCGCCGGGCTGGTCTCTACCTTCTATTCCGACGAGGAAACCACGCTGGCGCGCTACCAGCATGCACCGGACGAGAGTTTCGACCGGGCGAGCGACTGGCTCTATGAGGGCATGGCCAAGGCCTATGGCAACAACACCGCGCGGCTGGCCATATCAGGCGACAACCCGATGATGCTGGCAAGCCAAGATCCGGCCAAGGTGGCGCGCGCCAACAAGGCGATGTCGATCGCCTACAAGCCGGCGCTGGAGAAGATCTCGAATTTCGACACCAACTGGAACATCGTCTCCTATCCGAACCCGGCCTGGGCAAAGCAGATGTTTCCGGATGACGCGGAGGCCGTTGCCGTCGAAAAGCTCGCCAATGCGATCTTCGCCGCCTCGCGCGTCGATGTTGCCGATCCGATCGTAGCCTGGGCCGAGCACAATGCCAATCTGGCCGAGCGCTCCGGCTGGCTGAACGGCGAGCGCTTTTCGGCGCTGCACTTTACCGGCCCCGGCACGGACCTGACGGTAGGGCTTGCCGACGGCCATGAATGGCATGGCGGTGCTTCCACAGCGAAGAACGGCATCACCTGCAATCCCAACATCCCGACGGAGGAAGTCTTCACCACGCCGCATGCCCTGCGCGTCGAAGGCCATGTCTCCAGCACCAAGCCCTTGTCGCATCAGGGCACGCTGATCGATGATATCCAGGTCCGCTTCGAGGGTGGCCGGATTGTCGAGGCCAAGGCGTCGAAGGGCGAGGCGGTGCTGAACAAGGTGCTGGATACGGACGAGGGCGCACGGCGCCTCGGCGAAGTGGCGCTCGTGCCGCATTCCTCGCCGATCTCGGCCAGCGGCATCCTGTTCTACAACACGCTGTTCGATGAAAATGCCTCCTGCCATATCGCGCTTGGACAATGCTATTCGAAATGCTTCCTCGATGGCGCCTCGCTCAGCCAGGACCAGATCAAGGCGCAGGGCGGCAATTCCAGCCTGATCCACATCGACTGGATGATTGGCTCCGACAAGGTCGATATCGATGGCTTGCGCGCTGACGGTTCGACGGTGCCGGTGATGCGCAAGGGCGAGTGGGCGTGACCACGCTCGGCGTCATCGGCGGGACGGGCTGGCTGGCCGGGGCGCTGCTTCGTCCGGCCCTCACAAGCGGGTTCATCAGCCCTCCAAGCCTTATCCTCTCGTCGCGCAGTGGCCGAGCCGATGGGTTCGAGGCTTGGCCGGACATCCGGTTCACAACGGACAATGCAGCGCTCGCTGCGATGTCGGATATCATCATCCTATCCGTGCGCCCAGAAGACCTCGGCGCGCTTGATCTCGACCTTTCGGGAAAGCTCGTGATCTCGGTGATGGCGTGGGTGAAGGCTCAGGCGCTGATGGATCGGTTCAGCACCGGGCGGATCATCCGGGCCATGCCCAATGCGAGTGCGGAGCATGGGCTGTCGTTTACGCCCTGGTTCGCGACATCAGAGGTTACAGCCAAGGATGAGGCTTTCGCAGATGGGTTCTTTGCCTGTTCAGGCAAGACGACCAGGCTCACGGCAGAAAACGAGATCGATTATTTCACCGCGCTCACAGGGTCCGGCCCGGCCTTCATCGCAGCCTTTGCCGATGTGATGATCCGCGATGCCGTGGCCAACGGGGTTGCGCCGACAGTGGCTGATGCCGCCGTGCGCCAGCTGTTTCTCGGCGCCGCCACATGGATGGCGCAGGCATCGGAAAGCCCGGCTGAAACAGTCAAGGTCTTCACGGAATATGGCGGAACGACGGCCGCCGGCCTCACAGCAATGAAGGCCGCGGACATCGAGACGCCGATCCGCAAGGGGCTTGCCGCAGCGACCCAGAAAGCCGCGCAGGGCTGACGGCTTCAGATGTCGAGATCGACCCAGAGCGCCGCATGATCTGAGGCGGCATCGTGCGGATGCTGCAGTTCGGCATAGGCCTCCCATTTTTTCGGCCTGACGCCCGGCCACATGCCCCTGCGGAAGACGCCGCCGGACTGCACGGCGGCATAGAGCTTGGGCGACAGAAAGAGATAATCGATCTTGTTGGACGCCGTGCAGGAGCCATAGGTGCCGGGATGCCCGCCCTTGTCGAAGGCGGGGTGATCGAAGGCATCCTTCAGGTCGCTGTCGGCAAGCGGCTTGAGAGGATCGCTGCCGGGCGTATCGTTGAGGTCGCCGACCAGCGCGATATAATCCACGCCTTCGGACACCAGCCGCTTGTAGATCTCCACGGTCCGCTCCGCCTGCGCCTTGCGCCGTGCATTGGATTGCGCCGCCCCGCCATAGCCCTTGCTCTTGAAGTGATTGACCATGACGACGAGGGTCGCGCCCTTTGCGGTTGTGATCTCGAATTCCGGGCAGTCGCGCGAGAAGACAGGCGAATTATTGGGGAGCCTGTCATCGACATGGCTGCGCATCCGCCCGATGGGAAAGTCCTTGCCCGTCATTATGCCGACATCGATGCCGCGCTCGTCATTGCCGTCGATCAGCATGACGTGGTGAAACGGCGCACCGCCGATGGCGGGCACGATTTCGGTATTGAAAGCGGCCAGCACCGGGCGGCTTTCGGCCTCGACGATCCCAAGAACGTCGGCCTCCAGATCCTTCATCACCCGCGCCGTGTTGCGCATCGAGTGCTCGTTGATCGGCGCATCGCGCAGTTCGAGCGACCCGACCCAGTCGGCACGGCCATTGGCGGTGAGCTCCACCCCGCCGGTTTTCGGACGCTTGAGCAGGCCGCCACGATTGCGGCGAAGCAGAACGTAAGGCCCTGTGTCGCTCTTTTCCATGCCGAGCTTGACGATAAGGCCCGTCATCTCCGCCTTGTCGTCTTCGCTGTAGACGATCTGACCGAGAAGCGCGTTCAGCCGCGCAAAGTCTTCGAGTATCGGCTTTCCCTCGCTCCAGGTGTCGAGGTTCATGGCCTTGGCGCGATCGAAGAGGTTTTCGACATTGTACACTGCAAGACGCATCGTATGCTCCCCCAGTTGATGAACCGGAAGATTAGCTGAAGATTATTGCAACTTCAAGACGAGTGGCGCTGGTCGCTGCTCAACAGGCGAGATCGGCGACGACAGCATCGAGGATCAGCATGCCTGATGGCGTGCAGCGCAGACGCGAATTGCCGATCCGCTCGATGAAGCCGTGTTCGATCAGGAATTGCTCGCGGTCCGGGTCCGGCTCGCGGCCGGACAGGCTCTGCCAGCGGACGAGATCGATGCCTTCCTTGAGCCGTAGCCCCATCAGGAGCAACTCGTCAGCCTGTTCGTCATAGCCGAGCACTTCCTGGTCGATCATGCCGTGGCCATGGGTTTCGACCAGTTGTAGCCACTCCTCCGGCTTTCGCTCGGTGGCGGTGGCGATCTTGTCGCGGCCCATGGTCAGGCGGCCATGGGCGCCCGGGCCGATGCCGGCATAGTCGCCATAGCGCCAGTAGGTGAGGTTGTGCCGGCTCTCGGCCCCGGGAACCGCATGGTTGGAAACCTCGTAGGCCGGCATACCGAAACCTTCGGTAATCTCCTGCGTCGCCTCGTAGAGCACGGCGGACTGCTCTCCGTCAGGCACGATCAGCTTGCCGGCCTTGTGCAGGCCATAAAACGGCGTGCCTTCCTCGATCGTCAGCTGGTAGAGCGACAGGTGATCGACGGCGTAGGACACGGCCTGGTTCAACTCGCGCTCCCATTCCTCGACTGTCTGGTTGGGACGGGCGTAGATCAGGTCGAACGACATGCGCGGAAAGATGTCGCGTGCCAGCCCGATCGCCTTCAGCGCATCCTCGACATTGTGCAGGCGCCCGAGGAATTTCAGGTCGCGGTCGTTCAATGCCTGAACGCCCAGCGAGACGCGGTTGACGCCTGCCGCGCGATAGCCGCGAAACCGCGTCGCCTCGACGCTGGAGGGATTGGCTTCCATGGTGATCTCGATGCCATCAGGCATATGCCAGAATTTGGCGATCCCGTTCAGCACCGCCTCGACGGTTGCCGGATCCATCAGCGACGGCGTGCCGCCGCCCATGAACACGCTGGTCACCGTACGCGGCCCGGACAGGCGACGTGCCTCCGCCATTTCGGTCAGGAACGCGGAGACGAAACGCGGCTGGTCGACCGGCTGATGCCGAACATGGCTGTTGAAGTCGCAATAGGGACATTTCGCAGCACAGAAGGGCCAATGCACATAGACCCCGAAGCCGGGGTCCGTGTTGTCGCCGATGGAGGAGAAGGTGGCCATTATTGTTTCTGGTCTTTCAGGCGCCGAGGCAGGTTTCGGCAAAAAGCTTGAACGCCCGCGCGCGGTGGGACAGCGCCTGCGGATCGCCCGGCTTCCAGCCGTGTTTTTGCTCGGCGCTCATCTCGCCGAAGGTGGTGTCATAGGCGAGCGGCTGGAATACCGGGTCGTAGCCGAAGCCCTGTGTTCCGCGCGGCGGCCAGACGACATGGCCCTCGACTTCACCACGGAACAGCTCGACATGGCCATCCGGCCAGGCAAGGCAAAGGACGGAGACGAAGCGTCCGGTGCGGCGATCGAATGCCGTGGCGCCGGCATCCTGGATGGCGGTTTCGACCTTTTGCATCGCCATGGCGAAATCGCGCGTGCCGTCGGCAGTTTCCGCCCAGTTGGCCGTATAAACGCCGGGATCGCCATTCAGCGCATCGACCACCAGGCCGGAATCATCAGACAAGGCGGGAAGGCCGGATGCACGGGCCGAAGCCAGCGCCTTGATCGTGGCGTTTTCCTCGAACGTCGTGCCGGTTTCATCCGGCTCGATGAAGTTCAGGTCGGCTGCCGACTTCGCCGCAAAACCCAGCGGGCCGATCAGGTCGCGGATTTCGCGGATCTTGCCGGCATTGTGGCTGGCAACGATCAGGGTCTTGTCTTCGAGCTTGCGCATGTCGCGTGCTTCCCGTCCTTGGGGTTCCGTCTGTCAGTCGATGTTCCAGAGGCCGGGCTCTGCGCATTCCAGGCTGTTGCCGGCCGGATCGCGGAAATAGAAGGACCGCGCGCCCGTTGGCCAGCGTATATCTGATTCGATCGCAATGCCGGCGGCCGTCAGTCGTGTAATCCAGGCATCGAGATCCTCCGCGGCGACGCGAAAGCAGACATGCCCGCTGCCGGTCGTTCCATGCGGCGGTACCTGCAGCCCGTCCTCCGGCGGCGGCTTTATCGTCTCCGCTGGATTGAAGATCAGGAGCACGCCAGCGCCGCAGCGAAAGAAGACATGACGGTTGCCGGCGCGGGTGATCTTTTCAAGTCCGAGAATGGAGCCGTAGAACGCCTCCATCTGGTCGAGATCATCCGCATAGAGCGCCGTTTCCAGTATGCCTTCGAGTGCAGGCACCATCTCGGTTCTTCCTTACCCTGCAGCAACCACCTGCTTCTGCATGGCCACCAGTTCGGAAATGCCATTCTTGGCGAGGCCGAGAAGCGTGCCGAACTCTTCCTCGGAGAACGGCTTGCCTTCGGCCGTGCCCTGGATCTCGACGATGCCGCCAGAGCCGGTCATGACGAAGTTGGCGTCGGTTTCGGCCGCCGAGTCTTCCAGATAGTCGAGATCGATGACCGGCTGGTTTGCGAAGATACCGCAGGAGATCGCGGCGATGTTGTCCTTCAGGACCTTCTCGACCTTGATCATGTTGCGGCTTTCCATCCACTTCAGGCAGTCATGCAGGGCGATCCATGCACCGGTGATCGAAGCCGTGCGCGTGCCGCCATCCGCCTGGATAACGTCGCAGTCGATCGAGATCTGGCGTTCGCCCAGTGCCTGCAAATCGACGACGGCGCGCAGCGAGCGCCCGATCAGACGCTGGATTTCCTGGGTGCGGCCGCTCTGCTTGCCGGATGCCGCCTCACGCTTCATGCGCTCGCCTGTGGCGCGCGGCAGCATGCCGTATTCAGCCGTCACCCAGCCCTTGCCGCTGTTGCGCAGCCATGGCGGCGTCTTTTCTTCAAGGCTCGCCGTGACCAGCACATGCGTGTCGCCGAACTTCACGAGACAGGAGCCCTCGGCGTGTTTTGAGAAATTGCGCTCGAAGGAAACCTTGCGCATCTGGTCAGTTTTTCGTCCCGAAGGCCGCATGATGAACTCCTGTGATGTTTGTCAGCCTTCTAGCCTATGTTGCCGCCAAGGGAAATCATTTCGCCAAAACTTCGAATGAGGGCTTATAACAACGAATTGACCAGCTTTTACTGGCATTTCCGTTTTGCTATCCGGGTAAAGATCACTATATTTCTGTTGATATCAACGACATGGATGGGCACGTTCTGATGGTGCTGGACAAATCTGCAATGCGGGAAAGGCTTTCGGCGCTCGACGAGCGCTCAGGCGAAATCTTCCGTCGCATCGTGGAAAGCTATCTCGAAAGCGGTGAACCGCTCGGCTCGCGCAGTCTTTCGCGCATCCTGCCCATGTCGCTGTCGCCAGCCTCCGTCCGCAATGTCATGAGCGACCTCGAAGAACTCGGACTCATCTATTCGCCGCATATCAGCGCCGGACGCCTGCCGACGCAGATTGGGCTGCGCTTCTTCGTCGATGCCTTCATGCAGGTGGGCGATCTTTCGGCCGAGGACCGAGCCTCGATCGATCGGCAGGTGCGCCGATCCGAGCGCGGCGAACCGGTGGAAGCGCTGCTTAATGAGGCAAGCCAGATGCTCTCGGGCATGTCGCGCGGGGCGGGCCTGGTGATTACGGCCAAGAACGATCCGGTGCTGAAGCATGTCGAGTTCGTGCGGCTGGCGCCGACCAAGGCGCTTGCCGTGCTGGTTGGCGAACATGATCAGGTGGAAAACCGGATCATCGAGCTTCCAGCCGGTGTGACAAGTTCGCAACTGACGGAGGCCGCCAATTTCCTCAATGCGCATCTGGCCGGGCAGACCCTGATCGAGGTGCGCGGCCAGCTTCAGAAGGTCAAGGAAACCGTTCGCCGCGAACTCGATACGCTCAGTCAGGATCTTGTCGAGCGCGGTCTCGCCATCTGGTCGGGTAGCGAGACGGACGACAAGCCGACACAGCTGATCGTGCGTGGACGCGCCAACCTGCTCGAAGGTCTCGCCGGCGCCGAGGATGTCGATCGGCTGCGCATGCTGTTCGATGATCTCGAAAAGAAGGACAGCCTGATCGAGATCCTCAACCTGGCCGAAAGCGGGCCGGGTGTGCGGATCTTCATCGGCTCGGAAAACAAGCTGTTCTCGCTCTCCGGCTCCTCGCTCATCGTCGCGCCCTACAAGGATGGCGACGATAAGATCGTCGGTGCCGTCGGTGTCATCGGCCCGACGCGGCTCAACTATTCCCGCATCGTGCCCATGGTCGACTACACAGCCCAACTAATGTCGCGGCTATCAAGATAGCGCGCGGGAACGCCCGGCTTTCCGCGGTGTTTCCGTTTGTCCCCTTGATTTTTGGGCTGCAAACCTCGATATCGGGACCAAATCCAAAACGTGTAAATTTCCGGAGACCGTCATGACCGACGAAACGAACAAATATGCAGCCGAGGCAAATGCCGCCGAAGAGGCCGACACGTTTGCCGCTGCCGCCGATCAGGCCGAGCCGATCGCTCCCGAGCCCGATCCGCTGGAGGTTGCCAAGGCCGAAACCGCCGATATGCGCGACCGCTACCTGCGGCTTGCCGCCGACATGGACAACCTGCGCCGCCGCACCGAGCGCGAAGTCAAGGACGCCAAGTCCTATTCCGTTGCCGGTTTTGCCCGCGACATGCTGGCCGTCTCCGACAACCTGCGCCGTGCCCTCGAAGCCATCCCGGCGGAAGCGCGTGAAGCTGGGGATGCGGGCTTCAATGCGCTGATTGAGGGCGTCGAGATGACCGAGCGGGCCATGCTCTCGGCATTGGAACGTCATGGCGTCAAGAAGCTGGAGCCGGTCGGCCAGAAGTTCGATCCGAATTTCCACCAGGCCATGTTCGAAATCCCGAATGCCGAAGTCGCCAACAACACCGTCGTGCAGGTCGTCCAGGCCGGCTACACGATCGGCGAGCGGGTTCTGCGCCCGGCCATGGTCGGCGTCGCCAAGGGCGGCCCGAAGGCTGTTGCAGCGGAAGAGACGCCGGCGGCTTGATTGTTTACCCTCCCCTTGAGGGGGAGGGTCGGCACGTTAGTGCCGGGGTGGGGTGAGCTTTGTGCGTCCCTGACCGTCACCCCCACCCGCGCGTTCCGCGCGACCTCCCCCCTCAAGGGGGAGGTGGATATCACCCAAATAACTGCTTCAGATGATCGTTCAAGAATCGCCCTTCCGGGTCCAGCTTTGCCCGAAGCGCCTTGAAGTCCCCGGCACGCGGATACAGCGTATCCACATCTTCCGCCCCCATGAAATGCAGCTTGCCCCAATGCGGGCGTGAGCCGAACTGGCGCAGGATGTCGTCCACGTCTTTCAGGTAGTTCCAGTAGTCCGTGCCGGGCTGGCCCGAGACGGAGAGCGTGATCGAATCCTGCTCGAAGAACGGGCTGATCCAGCCGCCATCGCCGGCGGTGAAGCGGTATTCGATCGGGTAGATGCAGGTCGGGTGCTTTTCCAGCATCAGCTTGCGCACTTCCATGCAGGCCTGCTTGCCGTATTGGATCGGAACGGCATATTCCAGCTCGTGGAAATTCGGCACATATTCGATCGGGTAGATTTCCGAGGAATAGGCGATCTTTTCGAAGCCGCTTTCCATCGGGGCCGCATCGGTGAAGTCGATCGTCTTCATCTCGCAGACGTCCGACAGGCTTGTCGTCGTGGACACCGAGGATGTATCCGGCAGGCAGTAGCAATGCCGGCTTTCCGGCACAGGGCACCAGAAGAAGCCGAAATGCCGGTGGCTGGCAGCCAAATCGTCGTGTTGCTCCATGCACTCGTCGAAGGTGCAGCGCCAGAGCTTTTCATGCAGATTGTAGCTGTCCATCACCTGCAGCGTGATTTCGGAGATGACGCCGAGCATGCCAATCGAGACGCGCGCCGCGTTCAGCATGTCGGGCTGCCTGTCGTCGATTGCCAGCATGCTGCCGTCCGGCTGGACAAGCCGCATGCCGACGATCTGCGAGGCCATGTTCCCGAGCGCAATACCGGTGCCATGCGTTCCGGTGGTCAGCGCGCCGGCCAGCGCCTGGCTGTCGATGTCGCCCTGATTGATCATCGACAGGCCGTTTGCCTTGAGCGCCTTGCCAAGCGTGTTGATCGTCGTGCCGGCGTGAACCGAGACGCGCTTGCGCGCCGTGTCGATATTCGTGATGCCCTGCAGGCCGGACAGCGTCAGGTGCAGCCCGCTGGTCAGCGCCACCGGCGTGAAGGAATGGCCGGAACCCGCGCAGCGCACATTCAGCCCGCTCATTGTCGCCTCCCGCACCATCTGCGCCAGTGCGGCCTCGCTATCGGGCGCCCCCCTGTGCCTGACGATGCAGGATTGATTGCCCACCCAGTTGCGCCAGTGTCCGCCTGCTTCGATCATGTTCCCGCTTCCCTATAAAAATCTGCCAGATTGTTGGAAATCCTGGATTTTCTCCACCAGCCACACCGCAATTCTCTCGACGGGCCCCGTGTAGTCGGTGTCAAGAATGCACTTCTTCGGGTTGTTCGGATTGACAAGCAGAGAAATGGCATTCCCCCGAAAATATGTCATCTCATCGTTGGAGCCCGTATTGAGCTTGCGGACATGGAATTCGCCGTTCAATTGAAATCGCACGGTAATAACGATCGTCGTTTCGCTTGTAGGTGGTGGGATATCGCGATCAATGATCGAAGTCTCGATCGAGATCCACTTGCCTCGTAAATACAACTGTCGTGCCCTGCAACTGATGTAGGCTCCAAAAATCAAGGCAAGCAGCGCGAAAAAAATGACAAGGGCATTTCCCAACGGAGTTCCAACCACTGCGCTTCCTTTTTCACATCGCCGTAAAACAATTATCCACGAACAGATGCGTGCCGTTGACGAAGCTCGACTCGTCGCTGGCGAGGAACAGCGCGGCCCGCAACATCTCGGCCAGCGCCGCCTCGCTATCAGGCGCACCTCTGTGCCGCGATGCAGGATTGATTGCCGACCCAGTTGCGCCAGTTTCCGCCGGATTCGATCATGACTTTCTCGCTTGGTTACGAGTTACGGTTGGGTGCAGCTAACTTGCTTTCCAGCCATTTTGCAATTCTTGTCTTCTGGAAGCCAAAGTTCCGGTCTCTATTGAAAAAGTCAGGCCTGTCGGGATCAACAAGGACCGCCATGGTGCCTCCTGCAGGGTAGTCAACCGGATCGAGCGAACGGACGGTGGTCGTGCCACGGTACAGCATGTCATCGAAAACATAGGTCAGATCGACAAGGAGAAAGCGATCCTTTGCTGTTCTCACGAAATGCGTGCCTTCAATCGTCGCGTCGATGGGGATCCAGTTTTTCTTGACGAAAATCCATCTGACGCTTGCAAATAAGGGAATTGCGATAGCTAGGAAAATGACCGTAGCAAAAGCGATGTAAGGAAGCATATCGGCCCTTCATTCCAGTTGCAGTTCACATCGCCGTAAAACAATTATCCACGAACAGATGCGTGCCGTTGACGAAGCTCGATTCGTCGCTGGCGAGGAAGAGTGCAGCCTGCGCCACCTCCATCGGGTCGCACATGCGCCCCTGTTGGGCGGCGATGGCCGCATCGGAGACGTCTACCCCGTATTTGGCAAGGCCCACCAGTTCGCGCTTGCCGTGGTCGGTGGCGATGAAGCCGGGGCAGACGGCGTTGGAGCGGATGTTGCGGTCGCGGAATTCCACGGCAATGGCGCGGGCGAACATGTGGCAGGCGCCCTTGGTCGTGTCGTAGAGCACTTCCATCGGCGTGGCTGCAACGGCCGAGATCGACGACGTCGAGACGATGCTGCCGCCGCCGGCGGCGAGCATGCCGGGCAGCACGGCCTTGGTCATCAGGAACATCGAGCGCACATTGACCGCCATCAGCCGGTCCCATTCGTCCTCCTCTGTTTCGAGAAAGGGGCCGACGGCCAGGATGCCGGCATGGTTAAAGAGCACGGTGATCGGTCCGAAAGCGTCCTCGACGGCCTTGACGGCCGATTTCACCTCCGCGGAAACCGAGACATCCGCCGCTGCGAACATTGCTTGCCCGCCTTCGGCGCGGATGGCCGCGGCAACCGCCTCGCCCTTCGAGCGCGGCAGATCGACAATGCCGACTTTTGCGCCTTCGCGGGCAAATAGTTGCGAAGCGGCAAGGCCGCACCCGCCGGCGCCACCGCTGATCAATGCGGTCTTTCCAGCCAGACGTCCTGCCATGTCCGTTCCCCCTTCATGTTCCCCGGGCGGGAGTATTGTCGAGCCACGGCGCCGTGTCGATATCTCTTGAAGGCCAGGCGGCTAAATTTTGAATGCTGCATCGAAGCCCTGGGTGAAAACGCAAAAAAACGCGACCCTTCGGCCGCGTCTTCAGGTATTCATTTCGCGTTTGAATCAGGCGGCGTTGGACGCCTGGTCCTCGCTGAGGAAGGCATAGATCGCCGAGGCGGAGTTGGAGCCGCGCAGCTTGGCGACCATGTCCTGATCACGCAGCACGCGGGCAATGCGCGACAGCGCCTTCAGATGATCGGCGCCGGCGCCTTCGGGGGCCAGCAGCAGGAACACGAGATCGACCGGCTGGTCGTCCAGCGCCTCGAAGTCCACCGGGGATTCCAGCCGCGCGAAGATGCCGATGATGGTGGAGAGGCTGGCGAGCTTGCCGTGCGGGATGGCGATGCCATTGCCGACGCCGGTCGAGCCGAGCCGTTCGCGCTGCAGGATCACGTCGAATATTTCACGCTCGGAAAGACCGGTGATCTTGGATGCCTTGGATGCCAGCTCCTGAAGCAGTTGCTTCTTGGAATTGGCTTTCATAGCCGGAATTATTGCATTTTGCTGCAGCAAGCCTGCCAATGCCATTCTTTTGTCCTCGTTGCCCGGTTAACACGGCACATCTTGTAAGAGATGCACAAAGCTTGCCAACCGATCTGTTCCGCACGTCCTCTTTACCAAAGGCTATCGCCCGCGGCCTGCGTGCTGGCAATTTCGCCCCGAACACCCGGAGGGTCTTCGCGGTTCCATCACCTTCTTGTCTCGTTTCAAACAGACCCGCCCGCCGTACCGGAGTGCCTGTGCTCGTCAGTTGGCGGGGTGCCGTTTTTCGGGCGCCCCGCCAACTGTTCAGTTCTTCACGTTTCAGTTCTTTACGTTGGCTGTGTCGATCCAGCCGATATTGCCGTCATTGCGTCTGTAGACGATGTTCAGTTCTTCCTTGCCGGTGCGGAAGATCAGAACCGGTTCGTCCGTCATGTCCAGCGCCATCACAGCGCTTGCGACCGACATGGTCTTCAGTTGTTTCGTGCTTTCCGCGACAATCGTCGGTGCATAATCTTCAGGCACCTCGTCATGCTCGTCATCAGGCACGGAGTCCATCACTGTGTAGGCCACCTCGGAAAAGCCAGCATGGCCGTTGCCGATGTGATGATCCTTGAGCTTGCGCTTGTAGCGGCGCAGGCGCTTCTCGATGCGGATCGATGCCGCGTCAAATGCAGCCTGCGGTTCCGTCGCCTCGCCATTCGCATGCAGGGCAGCGCCCGTATCGAGATGAATCTTGCAGTCGGCGCTGAAGCGCGACCCAGATTTTTCCACAGTGATCTGGCTTGAATATCCTCCGTCGAAATATTTGGTAACGGCCTGTTCTATCTGCTCTTCGATACGCAGACGGAAGGCTTCACCAATTTCCATATGTTTTCCGGATACACGCACACTCATGGAGTTTCCTCTCTTTTTCATGATTTGCACGTGCAGTTTATGCCAACAGGACCCGTCATCCAAGCACTTCACGCACGCAAACGAATTTTGCGCCTGAACAACCTGAAACTGCGGGGATATGCTTTAAAGGCGGGTCCAATGTCCTTTGCCCATTGCGGCGGGCTGATACCCCGGGTCGTCGCAAAAGTCAATTCCAGTGTTCAGAAATCGGCAGGACATGCCGCAAGCCTGCTCCGCGCAACGGTAACGGCAGCGGTCAAGGGGTGGTGTTCAAGCCGATATTTTTGCAATTGCGCGCTTTTCGCGCCGGCGCTGGACCGAAGAGGGAATGTTCATGGCCTCGCGGTATTTGGCGACGGTGCGCCGCGCAATATCGACGCCACCCTTTTTCAGGCTGTCGACGATATCGTCATCGGACAAAACGGCGTCCGGGCTTTCCAGCACGATCATGTTGCGGATCCGGTGCCGGACCGATTCCGCCGAATGGCCGTCGCCACCTTCGGCAGAACCGATTGACACGGTGAAGAAGTATTTCAGCTCGAACAGGCCGCGCGGGGTCAGCATGTATTTGTTGGAGGTGACGCGGCTGACCGTGGATTCGTGCATCTTGATCGCGTCGGCGATGGTTTTCAGGTTGAGCGGCCGAAGGTGATCGACGCCGTTCATCAGGAAACCGTCCTGCTGCCGGACGATTTCCGTCGCCACCTTCATGATCGTCTTGGCGCGCTGGTCGAGACTGCGGGTCAGCCAGTTGGCGTTCTGCAGGCACTCCGTCAGAAACGTGTGGTCGCTGCCGGTTTTTGGCGTGTGGCGCGATACGGTCGCATAATAGGCCTGGTTGACCAGAACGCGGGGCAGGGTTTCCGGGTTGAGTTCCACCAGCCAGGTGCCGTCGGGCGCCGCACGCACGACGATATCCGGCACGATCGCCTCCGAGGGACTCGATTCGAAGCCGGTGCCGGGTTTCGGATCGAGCTTGCGGATCTCCGCCAGCATGTCGATCAGGTCTTCTTCATCGACGCCGCAGATCTTCTTCAGGCTGGCGAAATCGCGGCGGGCGAGAAGTTCCAGATTGTTGACGAGTGCTTCCATCGCCGGATCCAGCCGGTCGCGAACACGCAGCTGGATGGCAAGGCATTCGCTGAGAGAGCGAGCAAAAACGCCTGGCGGGTCAAGCTGTTGCAACTGGTGGAGCACCCGAACGACGTCCGGATGTTTGATGCCGAGACGGGTGGCGATCTCCTCGAGATCAGCGTGCACATAGCCGGCTTCATCAAGCTGGTCGATGAGGTGCTGTGCAATCAGCCTGTCCGGTGCGCCATGGATGGTGAATGGCACCTGCTCGTTGAGAAAGTCGCGCAGTGTCGGGCGGCTTGCGATGAAATCATCGAGATTGTAGCCCTCGCTGCTTTCGCTGTCGCCGCCGCCGGGCATGGATTTCCACTGGCTGAGCAACTCAGGCGCATCGGCACGTTGCGGCACGGTGTCGTCGGGAAAGACATTTTCGAAATTGGAATCCAGCTGTTCGCTGAGCTGCTCGCCGGAAAACGCCGTCGCGCTGTCATAGACATCGCCCAGCGGGTCAAGCGCCGGAAAATCGATGACCTCGCGCTCGTTGCGGTCGTCCTGGCTCCCATGGGCCTCGTCACGCCCAGCGTGATCCAAGCCCTGGGGCGCGTCATCATTTGCGGCAAATTCGAGCAGCGGGTTTTTTTCAACCTCCTGCTCGATGAAATGGTTCAGTTCAAAATGCGTCATCTGAAGCAGCTGGATCGACTGCATCAGCTGGGGTGTCATCACCAGTGACTGGCTTTGACGCAGGAAGAGACTGGCTGACAATGCCATGTTTACGCTGAACTCCCCTCAATTCCCGAAAATGAGCGCCGTTTTGATGCGGCATCCAGCTCAAATTTCCAAGTGGCCCAAAAATTGCTTATTAATGGGGTTTGGTCAAGTCTTGCCGATGAATAAGATGAATTTTGATGCGGATGGGGAATTTAGCGGCATTTCTGGCTGGAAACTGCCAAAGATAGAGACTTTTTACCGGATTGGCCTTGATCGCCATTCCGGTTTCGACGCTAAAATCAGGGTGTCAATGAAGCCTGATGCACTGCAGCATAAAGTCTGGCCCGAAAATTGCGTAAAACGGCGACCGGGTCAAGAGGCCTGTTCCAGATGCGGCAAAATATTGTCTGCCGGCGGTGCTGTCGTCAAAGGCTGAAATTGTCGCCGAGATAGAGCCTGCGCACATCCGGATTGGTGACGATGTCGTTGGCGCGGCCGTGCGTCAGCACTTCACCTGCGTGAATGATGTAGGCACGATCGATCAGGCCCAGCGTCTCGCGCACATTGTGGTCGGTGATCAGCACGCCAATGCCGCGCGAGGTCAGGTGCCGGACGAGCGCCTGGATATCGGCCACCGAGATCGGATCGACGCCGGCAAAGGGTTCGTCGAGCAGCATGAAGGTCGGGTCGGTCGCAAGCGCGCGGGCGATTTCGAGGCGTCGGCGCTCGCCGCCCGAGAGCGCCACGGCCGGCGACTTGCGCAGGTGCGAGATCGAGAATTCGCCGAGCAGATCGTTGAGCTTGCTTTCGCGGCGCTCCCTGTTGCGGTCATGGACCTCGAGCACGGCACGAATATTGTCCTCGACCGTCAGTCCGCGAAAGATCGAGGCTTCCTGCGGCAGATAGCCGACGCCGAGGCGCGCACGCCGATACATCGGCATCGAGGTGACATCATTGCCGTTGATTTCGATCGTGCCTTCATCGACCGGAACGAGCCCGGTGATCATGTAGAAACAGGTGGTCTTGCCGGCGCCGTTCGGCCCAAGCAGGCCGACGGCCTCGCCACGACGCACCACAAGCGAGACGCCATTGACCACGCGGCGTCCGCGGTAGCTTTTCGTTAGGCCGCGCGCGATCAACGTGCCTTCATAGCGCGCCTTGTCAGCGACGCGGGCAGGGGCTGCCGCATCAGGCTTGCCGCCCTGTTTGCGTTTGGAAAAAAAGGGGATGTTCACGTCCAAACTACATCAATTCTGTTGGGATTTCGGGTCGAGCTGGATCTTGACCCGTCCGCCACACGCCTGCAGTTGCGCTTCGCCAGTGTTCATCTGGACGTTCAACTGACAGCCGGTAAAGACGTTCTTGCCTTCCGACAGAACGACTTCCTTGCCCTTGAGCACGAGCGTCTGCTGCGTCATGTTGAACGAGCCGCTGTCGGCCGTCGCCTGCTGGGTGCCGGACTGCAGGAACACCTTGTTGTTCACCTCGATCCGGTCGATGTCGGCATTGCCGCCCTGGATCGATCCGCCGCCCTTCTTGTAGTAGACCACCATGCTGCCGGCCTGCAGCGTCGTCGTGCCCTGCACGACCTTCACATTGCCGGTGAACATGGCCAGGCTTTCGGCATCCTTGATTTCCAGCTTGTCGCTTTCGATCTGGATCGGCTGGTCGTTGGAAAGCTCCAACCCCTTCATCTGGCTCGATGTCGACTGCGCAAAGGCAGGAGCGGCGAGCGTAGCGGCAAGAACGGCGGAAACGGCAATTTTTTTGGCAAGCAACAAAGTGGACGTTGAATTGGCTGACATGGGATGCACCGGGTTCTAGTTCTGGTTTTTTCGGATGGAACTGGGTTCGACATTGACCCGGACCATGCCCTCAAAAGTCACAATCCTTCCCTTATCTGTCATTCTCAGTCGCTGTGCAACAATGGAACCGCCGTTCATGCTGATTGCGATCGGCTGTTTCGATTCCATTTCGCCGGCATTGATGTCGAGATAGGCCGACCGGAAGTCCGCATTGACGCCATTGTTCATGGTGATGGTGAACGGCTCGTCCATATCAAGCGTGTTGCCGCCGCGATCGTAAACGCCGCTGGCCGCATCGACTGTCGCGACCAGCGTGTCGTTGACCGGCATTTCCGCGTGGATTTTTTTCAGTGTGATGATGTCCGGATTGGCGATGTCCTGCAGGGCGCGCTCGGCCTTCATGGAATAGCTGATGCCCTGCTTGTTGCGGCCGGAAATCGCCGGATTCTGCATGACGATCTTGCCGTTCTCGATGGTTGCATTTTCGATCTGGAGTTCATCCGGAAGATAGGCGCGGATAACGGACACGACGACAAAAATGGCCGCGATGACAAAAGCGACCAGCGGCAGCACGATCTTCATCCGCTTCACGCGCCGGGAATGCCGCGTCGCCTGATCATAGGCATCCGCGGGGCCGAGCCCGGAATGCGGGAACGCTCCGGGATAATGCGCTTCATTGAGCATGAAAAGACCTGTCATTCGAACGATACGACAATCCGCAGGCGCAGCCATCTTCTAGTCGGCCTGCTTCCATACGGGCGTGTCTGTAAATGCGAATATGGAGATTTTTTTGAGGCCAGACAATGGATGCGGAAAAATCTTTGAAAACGGCTTACAAGCGAAGCCCTGTCCGGATATTGATTCCGGCCTGTTGCGCCCATTCGCGCCAGCTGGATGATGACGTTTCTGTCCAGCGCGGCCAAAGCATAGAGGTCACCCATGGATCAACTCGCAATCGCCGACCGGCGGCAGCTTCGACGCAAGCTGAGCTTCTGGCGCCTGGCCGCCATCGGCCTGATCGCTCTGGTCGGGCTCGGCGCGTTCCTGTTTTCGAGTTCCGGCAGCACCGGTGCGATCGCCCGGGCACACATTGCCCGCGTCACCATCTCGGGCATCATCCAGGATGATCGCGAGCTTCTGACGCGGCTCGACGAAATTGCCAGGAACGATGCGGTCAAGGGATTGATCGTGACGATCTCCTCGCCGGGCGGTACGACCTATGGCGGCGAAGTGATCTACAAGGCGCTGCGCAAGGTCTCGTTGAAGAAGCCGGTGGTTTCCGATGTCCGCACGCTTGCCGCATCGGCAGGCTATATGATCGCCTTGGCCGGTGATCAGATCGTCGCCGGTGAAACCTCGATTACCGGTTCGATCGGCGTCATCTTCCAGTATCCCCAGGTCAAGGACCTGATGGACAAGGTGGGCGTGTCGCTGGAAGAAATCAAATCCGCGCCGCTCAAGGCAGAGCCTTCGCCATTTCATCCGGCAAGCGACGATGCCAAGGCCGTCATCCAGGCGATGATCGATGACAGCTACAGCTGGTTCGTTGACATCGTTGCCGAGCGGCGCAAGCTGCCGCGACTCGAGGCCCTGCGACTGGCGGATGGCCGGATCTTTACCGGCCGTCAGGCGCTGCGCGACAAGCTCGTCGATCAGTTGGGCGGTGATGATGAAATCCGCACATTCTTCGCGGCGCGCAAGGTCTCGAAGGATCTGCCGGTCCTGGAATGGGAGGCGCCCCAGTCGTCGCTGCCTTTCGGTCTCGGTTCGATGGCGGCGAATTGGGCCAAATCCTTGGGATATGAGGTTTTTCCGATCTTTGGCAGTCTCGAAAAATGGGGCCGGGACAAGTTGTTTCTTGACGGTCTTGTTTCCGTTTGGCAGGTTGGCAGCGATTGAGTAGGGCAAGGGGCCGACGCGAGCCGTCTTTCGGATGGGACGCGTCGCCGGGGAATTGCCCAAGCGGTGGCGTATCGACGCTGTCGAGCGTAAAGCACGAACAATAAACAAGAATGACGAGGGGGCGGCAGTGATCAAGTCAGAATTGGTGCAGATCGTTGCGGCTCGCAACCCGCATCTTTACCACCGCGATGTGGAAAATATCGTCAATGCGGTTCTCGACGAAATCACCGACGCACTTGCGGCTGGAAACAGGGTGGAACTCCGCGGCTTCGGCGCGTTCTCGGTCAAGAACCGGCCGTCGCGCTCGGGCCGCAACCCACGCACCGGCGACAGTGTTTTTGTCGAGGAAAAATGGGTTCCTTTCTTCAAGACAGGAAAGGAGTTGCGTGAGCGGCTCAACCCCGGTGCCGACGATGAAGACGACGAATGAGGTGTCTGACCGGTCCGGCCGTCTTTGGCGGACTGGGCGCCAAGGCATGACGGAGACGGACTGATGATGAAGAAGCTCTTGAATATCGTGGTGCTCATTCCCGTGGGCATCATCTTGATCGTACTTTCTGTCGCGAACCGGCAGACGGTGACGCTGGCGCTCAATCCGTTCAATCCGGCAGACAGCGTTCTCTCCGCATCGGCGCCGTTTTTTGTCTTCCTGTTTCTTGCTGTGATCTTCGGTCTCGTGGTCGGCTCGTTGGCCACCTGGTTCGGCCAGGGAAAATACCGCAAGCGTGCGCGCAACGAAGCGACCGAAGCGGTGAAATGGCATGCGGAAGCGGAAAAACACCGCACCCGCGCCGAAACGATCGCATCCCAGACATTATTGCCGGCCGCCTCCCGTTAGTCGGCCGGTCGTCGGTCGCCGGGCAGGCAGATCAGCTTACGCCTGTCGCGCGGGCGCTGACGGCTGCGTTGAAGTCCGCAAAGAATTGCTGGGCGAGCTTCTTCGAGGTGGAATCGACGAGCCTTGATCCGAGTTGTGCGAGTTTTCCGCCGATCTCGGCCTTCGCCTCGTAGCGCAAAAGTGTCTCCGATCCGTCCGCAATGAGCGTGACATCGGCACCGCCCTTGGCGAAGCCCGCTATGCCGCCCTTGCCTTCTCCTGAAATCGTATAGCTCTCCGGCGCATTGATGTTGGAAAGCAACACGTCGCCCGCGAAGGAGGCGGAAACCGGGCCAATCCTGATCTTGACCGTCGCCGAAAGTTCGCTCGGCGATTTCATGTCCAGGGACTGGCAGCCCGGGATGCACTGCTTGAGGATTTCCGGATCGTTGAGCGCCGCCCACACCATCTCGCGCGGGGCCGCGATCCGTTCCTCGCCACTCATATCCATGTGTTCATCTCCTCCTGTTCCTCCACCTTGATCTATCGCAGATCGGAAACAGCTTTGCCAAGAGAAAGAGCGGTGCTATTTGCAGGCTTGAGTGACGGCATCCAGGATGAAGCCCGTGAAAGACAAAGATCGACGGCCGAAGGGCAAGAATACGCCGCCCGCGGCATCGCGCAACGGGCAGGGGCGACCCGCATCCGTGGCCAAGGTCAGGCCTTCGGCACCGCAGCCGCCCAAGCTGAGCAGTTCGCGGCCCATGCCTGCGGCGCGCGCCGACAAGGCCGAGGCCTGGCCTGCTGCCTCCGTCGAAGCCGCAGCGCCGGCCGCTTCTGTGCGTATCCGCACCGGTGAAAAGCCGGCAGAGCGTATTCCCGTTATTCTGGAAACCACCGGCGCACGCGACTATCACCTGATCGACAGTGGCGACGGCCTGAAGCTCGAACAATACGGCGCCTACAGCATCGTCCGGCCGGAAGCGCAGGCGCTCTGGCCAAAGGCGCTGCCCGCGCATGTCTGGGACAATGCCGACGCGGTCTTTACCGGCGATACCGATGAGGACGGCATGGGCCGCTGGCGGTTCCCGCGCAACGTGCTCGGCGAGACATGGCCGATGCAGATCCTTGACGCCGACTTCTTCGGCCGCTTCACGGCCTTCCGCCATGTCGGCGTGTTTCCCGAACAACTGGCGCACTGGAGCTGGATGAAGGAACGGATCGAAGCCGCCGGCCGGCCGCTCAGGGTCCTGAACCTGTTCGGCTACACCGGCGTTGCTTCGTTGATCGCTGCCCGTGCGGGCGCCGAGGTGACGCATGTCGATGCGTCGAAAAAGGCCATCGGCTGGGCGCGCGAAAACCAGGCGCTCGGCCGTGGCGAAAAGCTGCCGATCCGCTGGATCTGCGAGGATGCGATGAAATTCATTCAGCGCGAGGAGCGGCGCGGCAGCCGCTACGACATCATCCTCACCGATCCGCCGAAATTCGGGCGCGGTCCGAACGGCGAGGTCTGGCACCTGTTCGAACATCTGGCGCTGATGCTCGACATCTGCCGGGAAATCCTCTCGGAGGATGCGCGCGGCCTGGTGCTGACGGCCTATTCGATCCGGGCGAGTTTCTATTCCATCCATGAGCTGATGCGCGAGACCATGCGCGGCCGCGGCGGCGCGGTGGAATCCGGCGAACTCATCCTGCGCGAAGGCGGGCTCTCCGGCAAGCAACCGGCCCGCGCACTTTCAACATCCCTTTTCAGCCGATGGGTGCCCAAATGAACCATGACAACCGCGATCACGGCCCCCGCCGCGTCGGCCAGGTCAAGGAGGTCACAAGCCTCACCAATCCGATCATCAAGGACATCAAGGCGCTCTCGCAGAAGAAGGAGCGCGACGAAACCCGTTCCTTTCTCGCAGAGGGCCTGAAGCTCGTCATCGACGCGCTCGAGCTTGGCTGGACCATCAAGACGCTCGTCTACGCCAAGGCCGCGAAGGGTAAGCCGCAGGTTGAACAGGTCGCCTTGAAAACCGTCGCCACGGGCGGGCTGGTGCTCGAAGTCAGCGAGAAGGTGCTGTCAGCCATCACCCGCCGCGACAATCCGCAGATGGTCGTCGGCGTCTTCGAGCAGCGCTACACCAGCCTTCGTGATGTCACGCCCGCGCTCGGCGAAACCTATGTGGCGCTCGACCGCGTCCGGGATCCCGGCAATCTCGGCACGATCATCCGCACGGCCGACGCCGTCGGCGCTTCCGGAGTGATCCTGATCGGCGAAACGACCGATCCGTTTTCGCTGGAAACAGTACGCGCCACCATGGGCTCGGTCTTCGCCATGTCGGTCATGCGGGCCAGCGTCGCGGAATTCATCAAATGGCAGAAGGCAACCGGCGTGCAGGTCGTGGCCACACATCTCGCCGGTGCCGTCGACTATCGCACCATCGACTACCGCAAAAAGCCGGTGGTCGTTCTCATGGGCAACGAACAGGCCGGCCTGCCGGACGAACTGGCGAAGGAGGCGACCGCTCTTGCGCGCATTCCGCAGCAGGGACGCGCCGATTCGCTCAATCTGGCCATTGCCACCGGCATCATGCTGTTCGAGGCGCGCCGGCACCTTTTGACGCTGGATGGCAAGGCATGATGCAGCGATCAGCACTTTTCTCCCGCCCGCTGCCCATCGCGGTCTTCATCATCATTGCCGTCCTGCTTGATCAGGCGATCAAGGTCGCCGTCGAGACCTGGCTGCCCTATGGCGAGGATGTGGCCTTGCTGCCCTTTCTGGCGCTGCACAGGATCTACAATTACGGCGTCGCCTTTTCTCTGTTCTCGGGTGTCGAGCGCTGGACTATCATCGGTCTGCGGGTGATCGTCGTGGCCTTCGTGCTCTATCTCTGGCGCAAGACGCCGGCGGACCGGTCCTTCGCCCATCTCGGTTATGCCATGATCATCTCAGGCGCCATCGGCAATCTGGTCGACGGCGTGCTGTTCGGTTACGTCATCGACTATGTGCTCTTTCATCTGCCTGTCTGGAACTGGTCCTTTGCAGTCTTCAACCTTGCGGACAGTTTCATCACGCTGGGAGCTGTGTCGATTATCCTGGACGAGCTTCTGCTGATGAAAAAGCGCGATCGCTAAAATTTTACGGACCGCTTGAAAACATTCGGAACGCTTGCCGTGGTAAGCCTTCCGGTATGAGCGAATTGTCAAAATTGCAGCAACGGATCAACGCTGAATTCAACGCCCGCGCGCCGGTCAGAACCCTGGGGCGCAGTGCCGGGACCGATGCGGATTTTGAGGAAGATCTGCATTCGCTGGAACCCGATGACGACATCGAGGTTCGCGAGGAGCGATACCCGGCACTGCGGCCGGCTCTGGCCGGTGCGGGCCTGCTCTGCTCGGCGGCCGTCTTCGGGACCGGCATGGATGCCGGCCTTTATTTCCTGTCCGGGTGCCTCGCCATCGGCGGCGTCACGGGCGCTGCCCTTTTGCTGCGCGACTGGCACCGCGCTTCGTCCCGCAAGCCGAAAACTGTGCGTCAGGCCGTTGTGGAGAAGGTCGTCGACCGGCAATGGGAGCGCAACGAAACGTCGCAACTGCTTTCGACGATCCATGACGCGCTTGGCGACATCGCCATCGTGCGCGAACCGGACGGCAAGATCGTGCAGGCCAATGCCGTTTTCCGGCAGTTGACGGGTTGCGTGAAGCCGGAAAGCATGACCTGCGAGGCGATCGGCCTGAATTTCGAGCCCGAACAAGCACCGCGACACTTCCGCGTCCGAATCCCGACAGCCGAAGGCCTGCGGATCTTCGACTGGCACGATGTCATCGCCCGCGAGCCGGCAAGCGGCCGGTTCATGCTGCACAGCATCGCCCGCGATATCACCGAGGAAAGCCGGGTTGCCCGCGAAAGCGAGGAAGCGCGCCGCCGCGCGGAGAGTGCCAGCCTCGCCAAGTCGCGCCTTCTTGCGACCGTCAGTCACGAAATCCGCACGCCCCTGTCCGGCATTCTCGGTATGAGCCATCTGATCAGCCAGACACGGCTGACCGGCGAGCAGAAGAATTACCTTGCTGGCATGCGGCAGTCCGGTCATGCGCTTGTCCAGCTCGTCGACGATCTCCTGGATTTTTCCTCGATCGAAGCGGGACGCTTCCAGTTGCGCCCGTCCAAGGAGCCGCTGCGCGAATTGATTGAAAGCGTCGTCGAGATGCTCTCGCATCGCGCCCATGAAAAGGGCATCGAGATCGGTGCCACCGTTTCGGCCGACGTTCCCGGTCTTCTGGATTTCGATCCGGCGCGGTTGCGACAGGTGCTGTTCAATGTCATCGGCAATGCCGTCAAGTTCACCCATACCGGCGGTGTGTTGGTCGATGCCGGCATCCAGGGCGATAATGTCGTCATCCGCATCGACGATACCGGCCCCGGCATGACCATTGAAGAACAGGTCCGCGTCTTCGACGAATTCGAACAGGCCGGCGGTGCACAGCAGCGTTCAGCGGGCACCGGGCTCGGTCTCGCCATATCGCGGCGCATCATGGAAGCTTTCGGCGGCAAACTCAGCCTGTCGAGCAAACCCGGCGAAGGCAGCCGGTTCGAGATCAGCTTTCCGGCGGTGGGCGGCGACCTCAGCGCCGCGCCGCGTGTCCGGCGTGGCATTCTGGCGGAATCGCGGGTTCTCGTCATGGCCCCGTCCGGTCCGGCATCGCAGGCGCTGGAAGCGACGATCACGACGCTAGGCGGGCTTTGCTGCTGCGTCACCAGCGTCGAGGAAGCGCAGGCCTTTGCGGTCCGTGCGATCAGCGGCGTGGCCCCACTCACTGACATCATTGTCGATCACCGGCATGCTGCCCATTTCCAAAGATTGCTGTCCGCTCTGCCGCAGCTTGAGGAAATGCAGCTGCGCAAGACCTATCTCGTCAATCCGGAGGAGAGAAACGGCCGTCCCATCAATCAGATGGATGGCTACGATGCCTGGCTGATCCGGCCGCTCCGCGAAAAGTCACTGGTCGAGGTCCTGAAAGGCCGGATGCGGGGAATGGAAGTGCGCGACGCAATCAATGACAACCGGCCGATGCTGCGCGACGTTCCCGCCCATCCGGAGGCGTCGGCCGCAAGTGGCGTACTTCTGGCAGAAGACGACCCGATCAATGCCTTCCTCGTTCGCTCCGTGCTGGAAAAAGCCGGACACAGTGTCCGCGTCGTCGGTGATTTCGGTGCGCTTGGAACTGCTCTCTACGATGCGCCGGTCGCCAACCTCGTCAAGCCGGAACTGATTGTCACCGATCTCAACATGCCGGGCGGCGATGCTTTTACCATGATCCGCCGCATCCGCGATCACGAGCGCAAATCGGGCGGGAAGCCGGTGCCGATCATCGTGGTCACATCCGATACCCGGCCCGATATCCGTCGCCAGCTTCTCGATATCGGAGCCGATTCGGTGCTGCCGAAACCGGCCGATCCGAAGACGCTGACAGCGGTGGTCGAGCAACTTCTCGACCGCTGACGACGCCCCCATCTTCTGTAGACGATGTCCCGGCGGTGCCCTTTCCCTGCCTGTCAGATGTCACTATCCTGTCGCAGAAACATGATTTATGCCGCAGCAGGATCAGCGGGTCGGGGTGATGGCGATGACGGTCGAAGTTCTGGATAGGGCAAACATTGCTGACGTGCAGCATCCCCGCATCCGCAAGATTGCTGCACCCGCTTCCGATGTGCTTGGCCGGATCGGCAATCTCGAAACCCGCCTGGCGCGCAGCAATTCCGAGATCGATGCGGCACAGGCCGTGCGCTACAAGGTTTTCGTCGAGGAGATGAAGGCGCAGATTCCGCAGGACGCCGATCGCCGCAAGCGCGACGCCGACGCCTGGGACCTGGTCTGCGACCACCTTCTGGTGCTCGATATGGCGATCGATGGCGACCCGGAAGACCAGATCGTCGGTACCTATCGCCTGCTGCGCCAGGATGTGGCTGTGAACACCGGCGGTTTTTATTCCGCATCCGAATTCATGGTCGACAGCCTGATCAAACGCCATCCCGCCAAGACTTTCATGGAACTGGGCCGGTCCTGCGTGCTTCCCGAGTATCGTACCAAGCGCACGGTCGAACTGCTCTGGCAGGGAAACTGGGCCTACGCACTGAAATACGGCGTCGATGCCATGTTCGGCTGTGGGTCCTTCCCGGGCACCGTGCCGGAGGAGCATGCGCTTGCCTTGTCCTTCCTGCATCACAATGCGCTGGTCAGCGAAGACTGGGCTGTTTCAGCCCGTCCGGAACTGTTCCGCACGATGGACCTGATGCCGTCGGAAGCGATCAACATGCGCAAGGCCCTTGCCGCCCTGCCGCCGCTGATCAAGGGCTACATGCGCCTTGGCGCCATGGTCGGCAATGGCGCTGTCGTCGATCATGCCTTCCGCACGACGGATGTGCTGATCGTCCTGCCGATCACCAGTATATCCGGTCGCTACCTGAATTATTACGGTGCGGATGCCGGACGGTTTGCGGCGCAGGTTTCCTGAACCGGTTTACGATGTCTTCCGTATGCTGTTCTGCAGGGAACAGTATGGTTTAAGGATTTGGTTAAGTTAACCGCGTTTTAAAGCGAATATTGACGGTCTTGTTCTGGTGCTGTTTCATAGTTTAAAGACAATGATTGAGTTTTATAACGAAACTATATTGAACAATAAAAGGCGCGAGGTTGGAAGTTCCGAACGGTGCCCGTAACGCTGAACGGTTTGTTACCCGCTCCATGATGTAAGAAATACTGCAGATCGCCCGCACCCCTTCCAGGGAGGCGGGCTTTTTTATGGATCGATACTATGCGCCGGCATTATGGGCTGCGATGGCCGCCATGTTGACGATGTCGGAATCCTTGGCCGTCATGGAAACGATCTGCACGGACTTGTCGAGACCAACGAGCAAAGGTCCTATGATCGTCGCACCGCCCAGTTCCTGCAGCATCTTGGTCGAGATCGACGCCGAATGGAACGCCGGCATGACCAGCACGTTGGCAGGCCCCGACAGGCGGCAGAACGGATACTGTTCCATGACCCGGCTGTTGAGCGCGACGTCTGCCGCCATCTCGCCGTCATATTCGAAGTCGACCCGGCGTTTGTCGAGGATGTTGACGGCTTCGCGCACCCGCTCGGAGCGTTCGCCCGAGGGATTGCCGAAGGTGGAGTAGGCCAGCATCGCGACGCGCGGCACATAGCCGAGCCGCTTGGCGAGGCCTGCCGCTTCCTCGGCGATGTCCGCCAGTTCCTCCGACGAGGGCATGTCGTGCACGGCTGTATCGGCGACCAGCACGGTGCGGCCGCGGCAGAGCGCCAGCGACACGCCGATGACGCGGTGGCCCGGTTTCGGATCGATGCAGCGGCGCACGTCTTCCAGCGCCGTCGAATAGTTGCGCGTCAGGCCGGTGACCATGCCGTCGGCATCGCCAAGTGCAACCATCGAGGCGGCAAAATGGTTGCGGTCATTGTTGATCAGCCGCTGCGCATCGCGGAACAGGTAGCCGTTGCGTTGCAGGCGGGCATAGAGATAGTCGGTGTAGGCACCGATCCGCTTGGAGATGCGGGCATTGACGATCTGGATGCCGGGCCTGTCGAGATCGATTCCCTCCTGCTCCGCCGTATCGCGCATGCGGTCCTCGCGGCCCAGCAGCATGGCGGTTCCCAGCCCCTGATTGGCATAGGCGATCGCCGAGCGCATCATCAGCACTTCCTCGCCTTCGGCAAAAACGATGCGCTTGGGCTGGCGGCGCACCCGTTCGTAGATGCGCTGAAGGGTGGAGGCGATCGGGTCGCGGCGGGCGGAAAGTTGGCGGCCATAGGCGGCGAGATCGGGGATCGGCTTGCGCGCCACCCCGGTTTCCATCGCGGCCTTGGCAACCGCCATCGGGATAGCCGAGATCAAACGCGGATCAAACGGCACGGGGATAATGTATTCCGCCCCGAAGCGCGGCCGGTTGCCCTGATAGGCGGCGGCCACATCGTCCGGAACATCCTCTTTGGCAAGGCTGGCAAGGGCTTCCGCTGCTGCGATCTTCATCGCGTCGTTGATTGTCGAGGCCCGCACGTCGAGTGCGCCGCGGAAGATATACGGAAAGCCCAGAACATTGTTGACCTGGTTGGGATAGTCCGAGCGTCCGGTGGCCATGATCGCGTCGTCACGGATGCGGGCGACTTCCTCCGGCGTGATTTCGGGGTCGGGATTGGCCATGGCGAAGATGATCGGCCGGTCGGCCATCGAGCGGATCATGCCTTCCGACAATGCGCCTTTCTGGGAAAGACCGAGAACGACGTCGGCGCCGTCCATGGCTTCCTCCAGCGTGCGCTTGTCCGTCTTGGCTGCATGGGCAGATTTCCACTGGTTCATGCCGTCGGTACGGCCCTGGTAGATGACGCCCTTGGTGTCGCAGAGGATGACGTTCTCAGGGGCAAAGCCCATCGACTTGATCAGTTCGATGCAGGCGATGGCGGCAGCACCCGCGCCGTTGCAGACGAGCTTCGTCGTCTTGAAGTCGCGACCGGTCAGCGTCAGCGCATTGATGAGGCCGGCGGCGGCAATGATCGCCGTGCCGTGCTGGTCGTCGTGGAAGACCGGGATGTCCATGATCTCGCGCAACCGCTGCTCGATGATGAAGCATTCGGGCGCCTTGATGTCCTCAAGATTGATCCCGCCGAACGAGGGGCCGAGGAAGCGGACGCAATTGATGAATTCGTCGACATTTTCGGTATCGACTTCAAGGTCGATCGCATCGACATCGGCAAAGCGCTTGAACAGAACGGCCTTGCCTTCCATCACCGGCTTGGAGGCGAGCGCGCCGAGATTGCCGAGGCCGAGAATGGCGGTGCCGTTGGAAATCACGGCGACCATGTTGCCGCGTGTCGTGTAATCATAGGCGAGCGCCGGGTTTTCGGCGATCGCCTTGACGGGAACGGCGACGCCGGGCGAATAGGCAAGCGACAGGTCGCGCTGCGTGGCCATCGGCTTGGTCGGCGAAATTTCCAGCTTGCCCGGTCTGCCCTGCGCGTGAAAATCCAGCGCTTCCTGATCCGTAACGCTTTTGCGCGTGCCTTTGTCCTTGCCCGTCTCCGACATGTTGTCTCCTCAACCTCCTGTGGGCCACGGCTTTTGCGTGCCTCTTTGTTGTTGTCTTCTATAAACGCCCATGAATAGTGTGGCATCACTTTTTTAGGAAAACCATGACATTCGTGACTGAGCCCGCCGCCCGAAACAACGAGGTCCTGTCCGCCGCGCAATTGGCGACGGCGGAAAGCCGGGCCACGGCCACGCCGATGATGGAACAGTTCATCGAGATCAAGGCGAATAATCCCGATTCTCTGTTGTTCTATCGCATGGGCGATTTCTACGAGCTGTTCTTCCAGGATGCCGTTGACGCATCGCGCGCGCTCGGCATCACGCTGACGCGGCGCGGACAGCATCTGGGGCAGGACATCCCGATGTGCGGCGTGCCCGTGCATGCCGCCGACGACTATCTGCAGAAGCTGATCGGTCTGGGTTTCCGCGTCGCCGTCTGCGAGCAGATCGAGGATCCGGCGGAGGCGAAAAAGCGCGGCGGCAAGTCCGTCGTCAAGCGTGATGTCGTCCGGCTCGTGACGCCCGGCACGATCACCGAGGACAAGCTGCTCTCGCCGTTCGAATCCAATTATCTGATGGCGCTTTCGCGCATCCGGGGCGGCGGCGAGCCGGCCCTTGCCCTGGCGTGGATCGACATTTCCACCGGCGTCTTCCGGCTGGCCGAGACTGCGGAAAGCCGGCTCCTGGCAGACATCCTGCGCATCGAGCCGCGCGAGTTGATCCTTGCCGATACGCTGTTTCACGATCCGGAGATGCGTCCGGTGCTCGACGTGCTCGGACGCGTTGCCGTGCCGCAGCCAGCGGTGCTGTTCGATAGCGCCACGGCCGAAAACCGCATTACCCGCTATTACGGTGTCAAGACGCTCGACGGTTTCGGCAGCTTTTCGCGGGCCGAAATGGCGGCGGCGTCGGCGGCAATCTCCTATGTCGAGAAGACGCAATTTGCCGAGCGTCCGCCGCTTGGCATTCCCGAACGGGAAAGCGCCGCGTCGACCCTGTTCATCGATCCGGCGACGCGCGGCAATCTCGAACTGGTCAAGACCCTGTCGGGAGACCGCAACGGCACGCTCCTGAAGGCACTCGACCGGACGGTGACGGGCGGCGGTGCCCGGCTTCTGGCCGAACGGCTGATGTCGCCGCTGACGGAGCCGGAGCGGATCGGTGCGCGACTTGATTCCATCGCTACGCTTGCCGACCAGCCATCCTTCTGCTCGGACCTGCGCGATGTCCTGAAGCGCGTCCCCGATATGCCGCGCGCCCTGTCGCGACTGGCGCTCGGACGCGGCGGACCGCGCGATCTCGGCAGCATACTTGCGGGCTTGCAGACAGCAGGGCAGGTAGCGCACCTTCTGGAGCGCGGGACATTGTCCGACGAGCTTTCACAGACATTTGCGGCGATCCGTGCCCTTCCGCAAGGCCTTGCCGACAGCCTCGGCTCGATGCTGTCCGATGAGCTGCCGCTTCTAAAGCGAGACGGCGGCTTCCTGCGAGAAGGCGCCGATGCGGACCTTGACGAGATGCGGGCGCTGCGCGACCAGTCGCGCCGGGTGATCGCCGCACTGCAACTGCAATATGCCGAAGAGACAGGCGTCAAAGCGCTGAAGATCAAGTACAACAACGTGCTCGGTTATTTCATCGAGGTCACCGCCCTCAACGCGTCGGCGCTGACGGATGGTGACGAGGCCAAGGCGCGTTTCATCCACCGCCAGACCATGGCCGGCGCCATGCGCTTCACGACCACCGTGCTCTCCGAACTTGAAACAAAGATCGCCAATGCGGCCGACCGGGCACTGGCGATCGAGCTTCGCGCCTTCGATGCGCTGACCGCAGAGGTTGTCGCGCAGGCGGAAGCAATCAAGGCCGCTGCGGTCGCGCTGTCCGTGATCGACGTCTCCGCCGGCCTGGCAACCCTTGCCGAAGAGCAGGCCTATTGCCGTCCCGTGGTCGATCAGTCGATGATGTTTTCCATCGACGGCGGTCGCCATCCGGTGGTCGAGCAGGCACTGCGGCGGCAGGCGGGAACAGCGTTCGTTGCCAATACCTGCGATCTCTCCCCCCATGACGGCGAGGGCAACGGTGCGATCTGGCTTCTGACCGGTCCCAACATGGGTGGTAAATCGACCTTCCTGCGCCAGAACGCGCTGATTGCCATCATGGCGCAGATGGGGTCCTTCGTTCCGGCCACGTCCGCCCATATCGGTATCGTCGATCGGCTGTTTTCACGCGTCGGCGCCTCCGACGATCTGGCGCGCGGGCGCTCGACCTTCATGGTCGAAATGGTTGAGACGGCGGCAATCCTCAACCAGGCGACCGACCGCTCGCTGGTGATTCTCGACGAAATCGGCCGTGGTACTGCCACCTTCGACGGTCTGTCGATCGCCTGGGCGGCGGTTGAGCATCTGCACGAAGCCAATCGTTGCCGCGGGCTGTTTGCCACCCATTTCCATGAATTGACCGTGCTGTCGGAAAAGCTCGGGCGCCTGTCCAATGCGACGATGCGGGTCAAGGAATGGGACGGCGACGTCATCTTCCTGCACGAGGTCGGCCCAGGGGCCGCCGACCGATCCTACGGTATCCAGGTGGCGCGACTGGCCGGCTTGCCGGCATCCGTCGTCGCCCGGGCCAAAGACGTGCTGGCAAAACTCGAGGATGCCGACCGCAAGAACCCGGCAAGCCAGCTGATCGATGATCTTCCCCTGTTTCAGGTTGCGATTCGCCGCGAAGAGATCGCCAAGGCCGGTCCGTCGAAGGTCGAGGAAGCCTTAAAAAGCCTCAATCCCGATGATATGACCCCACGCGAGGCGATGGACGCGCTTTATGCGCTGAAGAAACAACTTGGCAAGGCTTGAACGCTAGTTTGCCTTTTGTCGATCGGACAAAAAGGTCTATAGCGCATGAAAACACAGCGGCTCGCGGTTGAGACCGGACAGGACAGCGGTCGGCATTTGATGGCCAAGCAAGATACGGCATTTCCCGAAATTCTCGATGTCGCGGCGTTGAAGGCCCGGTGCGATTTCATCGCTTCGGCGCATGCGGAATCGCGCGACCCGATGCGGCAGGCCTTGCTGTCAGCCTTCCGCGCCGCCAATCTTGAAGGGCGCGAAAGGGCGCGCAAACTGCTTCTGGAGGATGGCAGCGGGCTGAAATGCGCCGAGCGCATATCCTGGCTCCAGGACCAGCTGATCACCATCCTTCATGCCTTCGTGCTAAACGAGATCTTCGACGCGGCCCATGCGCCGGACCAGACGCGCATTGCCGTCGCTGCCGTCGGCGGTTATGGCCGCGGCACACTGGCGCCTGGTTCCGATATCGATCTTCTCTTTCTGCTCCCGCTCAAGAAGGCCGTCTGGGCCGAGCCGGCGATCGAGTTCATGCTCTATATCCTGTGGGATCTCGGCTTCAAGGTCGGGCATGCGACCCGCACCATCGACGAGTGCATCCGCCTGTCGCGCAGCGACATGACGATCCGTACCGCCATTCTCGAAACCCGGTTCATTTGCGGTTCGCGCCCGCTCTGCGACGAACTGGCCGCGCGGTTTGATGAGGAAATCGTCAAGAACACCGGTCCAGATTTCATCGCGGCCAAACTCGCCGAGCGCGACGAGCGGCACCGCAAGGCCGGCGACACGCGCTATCTGGTCGAACCGAACGTCAAGGAAGGCAAGGGGGGCTTGCGCGACCTGCATACCCTGTTCTGGATCGCCAAATATTTCTATCGGGTGAAGGACAGCGCCGATCTCATCAAGCTCGGCGTGCTCTCGCGCCAGGAATATACGCTCTTCCAGAAATCCGACGATTTTCTCTGGGCCGTGCGCTGCCACATGCACTTCCTGACCGGCAAGTCGGAAGAGCGGCTGTCATTCGACATCCAGCGCGAGATCGCCGAATGCCTCGGCTATCATGATCATCCGGGTCTCTCGGCGGTCGAGCGTTTCATGAAGCACTACTTCCTCGTCGCCAAGAATGTCGGCGACCTGACGCGGATTTTCTGCGCGGCCCTGGAGGACCAGCAGGCCAAGCAATTGCCGGGCCTGACCGCTGTTTTCAATCGCTTCACCAACCGCACGCGCAAGATCGCCGGCTCGCTGGAATTCGTCGATGACGGCGGGCGGATCGCGCTTTCGAGCCCGGATGTGTTCAAGCGCGACCCTGTCAACCTGATCCGCATTTTCCACGTCGCCGACATCAACAAGCTGGAATTCCACCCGGCGGCGCTGAAGCTGGTCACCCGCTCGCTCAGCCTGATCACGCCGGCATTGCGGGACAATGAGGAAGCCAACCGGCTGTTCATCGCGATCCTGACGTCGCGTCGCAACCCGGAACTGATCCTGCGGCGGATGAACGAGGCCGGCGTGCTCGGACGATTCATTCCCGAGTTCGGCAAGATCGTCTCGCTGATGCAGTTCAACATGTATCACCACTATACGGTGGATGAGCATCTGCTCCGCGCCGTCGATGTGCTGTCGCGGGTCGATCAGGGCAAGGACGAGGATGTGCATCCGCTCGCCGTCAAGCTGATGCCGGGCATCGAGGACCGCACCGCCTTGTTCGTTGCCGTCCTCCTGCACGATGTCGCCAAGGGACGGCCGGAGGATCACTCCACCGCAGGCGCCAAGGTTGCCCGCAGGCTCGGGCCGCGCTTCGGGCTGACGCCGAAGCAGACCGAAACAGTTGCCTGGCTGATCGAGGAGCACCTGACCATGTCGATGGTCGCGCAGACGCGCGATCTCAACGACCGCAAGACGATCGTCGATTTCGCCGAACGGGTGCAGTCGCTCGACCGTCTGAAGATGCTGATGATCCTGACGGTCTGCGATATCCGTGCCGTGGGACCCGGTGTCTGGAACGGCTGGAAGGGCCAGTTGCTGCGGACGCTCTATTATGAAACCGAACTGATGATTTCCGGCGGCTTCTCAGAGGTGCCGCGCAAGGAGCGGGCGAAACACGCCGGCGATGTTCTTTTCAACGCGCTCTCCGACTGGAGCCAGAAGGACCGCAAGACCTATACCAAGCTGCATTACCAGCCTTATCTCCTGTCTGTGCCGCTCGAGGACCAGCTGCGCCATGCGCATTTTATCCGCGAGGCGGACAAGGCCGGCCGCGCGCTGGCAACGATGGTGCGCACCCACCAGTTCCACGCGATCACCGAAATCACCGTTCTCTCGCCGGACCATCCGCGCCTTTTGGCGGTCATCGCCGGCGCCTGTGCCGCGGCAGGCGCCAACATTGTCGATGCGCAGATCTTCACGACCTCCGATGGCCGCGCGCTCGATACGATCCTGATCACGCGGGAATTCCCGGTCGATGAGGACGAGAAGCGACGGGCGGCAAACATCGGCAAGATGATCGAGGATGTGCTCTCCGGCGCCAAGCGTCTTCCCGAAGTCATCGCCAGCCGCTCGAAGAGCCGCAAGCGCAACAAGGCCTTCACGGTCACGCCGGCGGTCACGATCAGCAACACGCTGTCCAACAAATTCACTGTCATCGAAGTCGAGTGCCTCGACCGCACCGGCCTGCTTTCGGAAATGACGGCGGTCCTCTCCGACCTGTCGCTCGATATTGCGTCGGCGCACATCACCACCTTCGGCGAAAAGGTCATCGACACCTTTTATGTGACCGATCTCGTCGGTCAGAAGGTGACCAGCGAAAGCCGGCAGAGCAATGTCGCGGCGCGGCTGAAGGCTGTCATGGCCGATGAAGCCGACGAGGTGCGCGACCGCATGCCGTCGGGCATGATCGCGCCGCCGCAGGCGCCGCGCACGCTTGCCACTGCCAGAAAAGCCAAGGCTGAATCATGAGTCTCGTCCGGAAGTTCGCAACCGTCGGCGGAGCAACGCTCGGCAGCCGGTTCCTCGGGTTCGCCCGTGAAACGATGATGGCTGCGGCGCTCGGGACCGGTCCGATGGCCGATGCCTTCTATGCCGCCTTCCGCTTTCCGAACCTGTTTCGACGGCTGTTTGCCGAAGGCGCATTTAACGCTGCCTTCGTGCCGCTGTTTGCCAAGGAGATCGAGGCCAACGGCGTCGAAGGTGCCAAGCGCTTCTCCGAAGAGGTCCTCGGGGTCCTTTTTTCGGTGCTGCTGTTGATCACCATTGCCATGGAACTGGCGATGCCCTGGATCGTCGCCTGGGTGATCGCACCGGGTTTCGTCGATGACACGGCAAAGTTCGACATCACGGTCAAGCTGTCGATCGTCATGTTTCCCTATCTGATGTGCATGTCGCTGACTGCCATGCTGTCGGGCATGCTGAATTCGCTGCAGCATTATTTCGCCGCCGCCGTTGCGCCGATCTTCCTGAATGTCGCGCTGATCGGCGCACTCGGCTATGGTCTTTGGACTGGCGCCGATCCCCTGGCGACGGCGTGGTACCTATCCTGGGGCGTGCTGGTTGCCGGTCTCCTGCAGATGGCGGTTCTCTATATTGGTGTGCGCGCCGCCGGCATGAGTTTTTCGCTCAAGCGCCCGCGCATGACGCCCAACGTCAAGCGCCTGCTCTGGCTCGCATTCCCCGCGGCCGTCACCGGCGGCATCACGCAGATCAACCAGCTCATCGGCCAGATGATTGCGTCTACCAAGGACGGCGCCATCTCGGTGCTGCAATATGCCGACCGGGTCTACCAGTTGCCGCTTGGTGTGGTCGGGATCGCCGTTGGCGTCGTGCTCTTACCGGAACTTTCGCGGGCGCTGCGCGGAGGTCATGTCACGGAAGCGGCGAACCTGCAGAACCGCTCGCTCGAATTCGTGCTGTTCCTGACGCTGCCGGCTGCCGGTGCGCTCTGGGTCATATCAGACGAAATCGTCCGGGTGCTTTACGAGCGCGGCGCCTTCTCGGTCGACACGACATCGACCGTCGCCGCGACGCTCGCGATCTACGGTCTCGGACTTCCCGCCTTCGTGATGATCAAGGCGCTCAATCCCGGCTTCTTCGCGCGCGAGGACACGCGCACGCCGATGAAGATCACCGGCATCTCCGTCGTGGTCAATTGCGCGCTCGCCGTGTCGCTGTTTCCGCTGTTTGCCGAGCGCGGCATCGCGACCGCGGAAGCCGTCTCCGGCTGGGTGACAACGATCCTCCTGTTTGTCACGCTTGTCCGGCGCGGACATTGGAATTGGGAAAACGCCCTGTTCAGCCGCGTGCTCCGGCTGATCGCAGCGACGGTCGTCATGGCGGTCGCGCTGAATTATGCGTCGCTCTACCTCGCAAGCTGGCTCGCGCCGGAATCGTCGATCTTCGTGCAGCTCGCAGCGCTGATGATGCTGATCGGCCTTTCGATGGTCGTCTACTTTGCCGTTGCCTTCCTGATCGGCGGCGCCGACCTCTCCATGATCCGCCGCAACATGAAGCGCAAGGCCGGCGCCCCGGAACCCTCTCCTCCTGCCGATCCCTGAAATACCAGGTGGCACCTGCCGATGCGCTGTCCGGCTAGCCGGGCGCGTCCCGTTTTTCCTTGATCGGCGGGCAAGGCCGTTGCATAAGCGCCGCCAACATCAACAGAGACCAGTTCGGTACACCCGGCCCTCCACAAGCCAGATCGAGGACATCATGTCAGACTTCCAGCCGCTCGTTTTCTCCGGCGTCCAGCCCACGGGCAATCTGCATCTCGGCAATTATCTCGGCGCAATCCGCAAGTTCGTGGCGCTGCAGGAAAACAATGACTGCATCTATTGCGTCGTTGATCTGCATGCGATCACCGCGCAGCTGGTGCATGACGACATGCCCGGCCAGATCCGCGCTATTGCCGCTGCCTTCATCGCTTCCGGCATCGATCCGGAAAAACATATCGTCTTCAACCAGTCGGCCGTGCCGCAGCATGCCGAGCTTGCCTGGATCTTCAATTGCGTGGCGCGCATCGGCTGGATGAACCGCATGACGCAATTCAAGGACAAGGCCGGCAAGGACCGGGAGAATGCCTCGCTTGGCCTCTTCGCCTATCCGAGCCTGATGGCCGCCGACATCCTCGTCTATCGCGCGACCCACGTGCCCGTGGGCGACGACCAGAAGCAGCACCTCGAGCTTGCCCGCGATATCGCCCAGAAGTTCAACAATGATTTCATGGAGCACATCCGCCGCACCGATTACGGCGTCGATACCATGGTCGGCGAAGAGCACGTGCATGCCTATTTCCCGACGGTCGAACCGCTGATCGACGGTCCTGCACCGCGTGTCATGTCGCTGCGCGACGGCACCAAGAAAATGTCGAAGTCCGACGCCTCAGACCTGTCGCGCATCAACCTGATGGATGACGCCGAGATGATCGCAAAGAAGATCCGCAAGGCAAAGACCGACCCGGATGCGCTTCCGAGCGAAGTCGAGGGGCTGAAGGGTCGCCCGGAGGCCGACAATCTCGTGGGCATCTATGCGGCCCTGGCCGACAAGACCAAGGAACAGGTGCTGTCGGAGTTTGGCGGCCAGCAGTTTTCGGTGTTCAAGCCGGCGCTGATCGATCTCTCCGTCGCGGTTCTTGCGCCGATCACCGGCGAGATGCGCCGCCTGATGGACGACACCAGCCATATCGATTCCATCCTGCGCAACGGTGGCGAACGGGCCCGCGTCAGGGCGGAAAAGACCATGAAGCAGGTGCGCGAGATCATCGGCTTTCTGCAGTAGTCGGGATGAAAAAGACCTCTTGCAGCCATTCGGAACGGGTGTAAAAGTTCCGCCATGGTTTCAAGACGACTCTCAAGACTGGAAGGTCACCGCCGCAAGTTCATGGCGGTGATCGATGATACGCCCGAATGTGGCCGCGCCGTTCACTATGCCGGCCTGCGCGCCAAGAATTCCAACGGCGGACTGGTCCTGCTCTACGTGATTGCCGACGGTGATTTCCAGCAATGGCTGGGCGTCGAAGGCATCATGCGCGCCGAAGCGCGCGAGGAAGCGGAGGCCGTGCTTGCAAAAATCGCGCAGACGGTGCGCGAGACGATCGGCATCGAGCCTGAAATGGTCATCCGCGAAGGCAGTGCCGCCGAGCAGATTCATGCGCTGATCGAGGAGGACCGGGACATCGCCATTCTGGTGCTTGCATCCGGATCTGCCAAGGATGGACCGGGCCCGCTCGTCTCGTCCATCGCCGGCAAGGCCGCCGCCTTCCCGATCCCGGTGACGGTCATTCCCGACCTGTTGAGCAATGAGGAAATCGACGCGCTGAGCTGAGGCCATCCTGCGTCGTTCCGGAAGCGAAAGCATTGTGGCCGGGTCTTGAAGGCGCGGCGCGATCAGCTTATATTCTTTTGAATTATTCTAAACAGGCCGGTCGCGCGACGATGACGGCCGACGCGGAGATCAACATGTTCATCCAGACCGAAGCCACGCCAAACCCGGCCACGCTGAAATTCCTGCCGGGCAAGGTCGTCATGGAAAACGGTACCGCCGAGTTCCTGAACGAGGAAGAAGCCGCGACCGGTTCGCCGCTCGCGGCCCGCATCTTTGCCATTCCCGGCGTCACCGGCGTGTTCTTCGGTTATGATTTTGTCACCGTGACCAAGGAAGCGCAGGAGTGGCAGCACCTGAAGCCGGCCATTCTCGGTTCGATCATGGAGCACTTCATGTCCGGCCAACCGATCATGGCCGTTGCCGGCGCCAGCGACGATGCCGACGATGTCGAGGGCGAGTTCTTCGCTGAAGGTGACGAAAGCATCGTCGCGACCATCAAGGAACTGCTGGAAACCCGCGTGCGTCCTGCCGTGGCTCAGGACGGTGGCGACATCACCTTCAAAGGCTTTCGTGATGGCACGGTGTTCCTCAACATGAAGGGTGCGTGCTCCGGCTGCCCGTCTTCGACCGCCACGCTGAAACACGGCGTCCAGAACCTGCTGCACCATTTCATCCCGGAAGTTCAGGCTGTCGAAGCGGTCTGAACGCATGACCGACGGAATGCCGATGCCGCTTGAGATCTTGTCACCGCGATGATCGTGCTTGCGCTCGATACGGCCGGAACCGGCTGTTTTGCCGCCGTCTATGACGGCGGTCGCGATGTCGTGCTGGCGCAGGCCGGCGCGGATATCGGCCGCGGCCATGCCGAACAACTGATGGGCTTTATCGATGCGGCACTGGTCGATAGCGGCAAGACACTCGCCGATATCGATCGAATTGCCGTGACCATCGGCCCCGGCTCGTTCACCGGCATCCGCGTCGGGGTTGCCGCTGCGCGCGGCTTTGCCCTGGCGCTTTCCATTCCGGCCGTCGGTGTCTCGACCCTCGCCGTCTTGGCGCAGGTGGCGCGGCTGACATATCCCGGCAAGGGCGTGTTCGCGGTCATGGATGCCAAGCGCGACGAAATCTACGGGCAGATGTTCGATGCGTCCGGTGCCGCATGCGCCGAACCAGAAGCCTACAAGATCGAAGAGGCCCGCAGTCTCGCAGCCGGCTTCGACGGTGTCGTCTTCGGATCGGCGCGGGACCTCCTGCTTGGCGGCGATGTCGGTGCCGATACCCCGCGTTACATGGCGGACATCGGTATCGTTGCCCGTCTTGGCGCCGTCGCCGATCCAGCGCTCGGCAAGCCAGCGCCGCTATATCTGAGAGGCCCGGATGCAAAGCCGCAACTCGGTTTTGCCGTGGCACGAGCGTGAGATGGCACTGACGGACTATTTTACTCGCAAGCCGGAATTTGACATGTTCGCCATGAAGACGGCGGACCTGCCCATGGCGGCTGCTATCCACAAGGCGCGCTTCATGCCCTCGTGGAGCGATGGCGAACTGCATGCGCTGCTTGTCCAGAACACGGTCTTCGGCGTTGTCGCGCGGCAGAGCAATTCTGGCAGCCGGCCGGTGACCGCCGGTTTCGTGCTGGCGCGGGTGGCCGCCGGCGAGGCGGAAATCCTCACCATCGGTGTCGATAGCCGCTATGCGCGCGCCGGTCTCGGCTGGCGGCTGATGCAGGCCGCGGTGCGCGAGGCGCGCGCCCGCAGCGCCGAGACCATGTTCCTCGAGGTTGATGAAACCAATGGGGCCGCACTTGGACTTTACCGCAAGCTCGGTTTCCTGAAGGTCGGCGAGCGGCGCGCCTATTACCAGAATGCCGATGGCGCCCGCACTGCAGCCCTGGTCATGAGGCTTGATCTTGGCTGATATGCCCGCCTCTGCTGGAAAGTTCTGCTTTTCAGGACGTCTTCCCGACGGCTGCCGGAAGGTGATCCCGTGATCAACTGGTTGCGCGTCCTGCTGGCGATGTTTCTCTTGTCGATTGCGACGCTGGTCATGGCGCCGCTGCAGGTCGTTCTTCTATGGCGGGAGCACCCGGCCCGCCGCACGCTGCCGCGCTATTGGCATCGGCTGGCCTGCAGGCTGATCGGCATCCGGATACGGGTCCACGGCACGCCCGACCGACAAAGGCCGCTGCTTCTCGTTTCCAACCACGCGACCTGGAAAGACATTCTGGTGCTGGGCTCCATCGCAGACGTGGTTTTCGTCGCCAAGTCGGACGTCAAGAAGTGGCCGGTTTTCGGCCTTCTCGCCCGGCTGCAGGCGACCATCTTCATCGATCGCGATCACAAGCGCACAACGGGCGCGCAGGTCAACGAGATCGGCCAGCGCCTGGCAGCCGGCGAGATTGTCGTGCTCTTTCCCGAAGGCACGACCTCGGATGGCAACCGGCTGCTCGAGGTCAAGACCTCGCTGTTCGGCGCCGCGGCGTCCGCCGTTCCGCATTCGCCGACAGGTGCGGTGCATGTCCAGCCGGTGGCGATCGCCTATACCGGCATTCATGGCATGCCGATGGGGCGCTATCATCGCCCGGTGGCCGCCTGGCCCGGCGATATCGGTCTGGCGCCACATCTGATCGGCGTGTTGCGGGAAGGGGCGATGGAGGTGGACGTGACCTTCGGCGAGCAGGTCACCTATACGGCCACGAGCAATCGCAAGCAGGTCAGTCGCGAGATTGAGGCACGGATCCGCGCGATGCTGGGCTCCAGGCTGCGCGGCCGCTGACGCCTCGCGAGGAAGGGGCTTCAATTTTGACCCTCTTTGCTCTATGGAACCGGCCATGACACAGGAAATTGCCATTTTGTCCGAAAAGCCGGAAGCGGCTGCGGAAATCCCGCCGATCCGCAAGGTTTTCGTGAAGACCTACGGCTGTCAGATGAACGTCTACGATTCCGACCGGATGACCGACGCGCTGGCAAAGGATGGCTACGTATCGACCGACGTGATGGAAGATGCGGATCTTGTCCTCCTCAACACCTGTCATATCCGCGAGAAGGCCGCCGAGAAGGTCTATTCGGCGCTCGGGCGGCTGCGCGACCTGAAGAAGCAGAAGGCAGGCGAAGGCCGCCAGATGATGATCGGCGTTGCCGGTTGCGTGGCGCAGGCCGAGGGTGACGAAATCCTGCGCCGGGCGCCCGCCGTCGACCTGGTCATCGGCCCGCAGACCTATCACCGGCTTCCGCAGGCCTTGAAGCGCGTTGAACGCGGCGAGCGTGTTCTCGAAACCGACTATGCGATCGAGGACAAGTTCGAGCATCTGCCGGCGCCGGACAAGGCAAAGACGAAGGCGCGGGGCGTCACGGCATTCCTCACCGTGCAGGAAGGCTGCGACAAGTTCTGTACCTTCTGCGTCGTGCCCTATACGCGCGGTTCCGAGGTGTCGCGTCCCGTCGCGCAGATCCTTGCAGAGGCACAGAAGCTGGTTGAAGCCGGCGTTCGCGAAATCACCCTGCTCGGTCAGAACGTCAACGCCTGGCATGGTCTTGGTAGTGATGGTGCCGAATGGGGGCTCGGTGAGCTTCTGCATCGTCTTGCCGGGATCGATGGCCTTGCCCGGCTGCGCTACACCACCAGCCATCCGCGCGATATGGACGAGACGCTGATAGCGGCGCACCGCGACCTGCCGCAACTCATGCCCTACCTGCATCTGCCGATCCAGTCGGGCTCCGACCGTATTCTGAAAGCGATGAACCGGCGCCACACGACGGCTGAGTACATCGCGCTTGTCGAGCGCATCAAGGCGGTCCGTCCGGATATCGCCATGTCGGGCGATTTCATCGTCGGCTTTCCCGGCGAGACCGATGAGGACTTCGAGGCGACGATACGGCTGGTCGAAACCATCGGTTATGCACAGGCATTTTCGTTCAAATATTCAACCCGTCCCGGAACGCCTGGCGCTGATCTCGGCGATCAGGTTCCGGAAGACGTGAAGGCCAAGCGACTGGAAAGATTGCAGGAACTTCTGCTTTCGCAGCAGCGCGCCTTTGCAGAAACGTGCATCGGACGCGACATCGACCTGCTTCTGGAGAAGCCCGGCCGCATGCCGGGGCAGTTGATCGGACGCTCGCCTTGGCTGCAATCTGTGAATGTTGATGCAAAAGCATCGCAAATCGGTGACATTATCAAGGTACGAATCACCGGTGCTGGCCCCAATAGCCTTTTCGCCGAGGCGATCAGCTAGGGGCCCGTTCACTCAAAGGAGCCTGACCGCTTGAACGGACACGAATTGGTTTCATCCTCGCCGCGCCAGTCAAAGACATCTGCGACAGACGCCAATCACTTCGTGCTGACATTCGAGAATAACCGGTATGCCAGCGAACTGTTCGGCCAGTTCGATCAGAACCTGAAGCTGATCGAAGAGCGGTTGCACGTTGATGCCCGCCCGCGCGGCAATTCCGTTTCGATTTCTGGCGATATTCCTGCCACCAATCAGGCCCGCCGGGCGCTCGATTATCTCTATGGCCGCATCCAGAATGGCGGATCGGTCGAGACGTCGGATGTCGAAGGGGCGATCCGGATGGCGCTGGCCGCTGACGACCAGCTTCAGTTGCCGACCATGGAGCGCAAGGCCAAGCTGAACCTCGCGCAAATCTCTACCCGCAAGAAGACGATCGCGGCGCGCACGCCGACGCAGGACGTCTACATGCGGGCGCTGGAGCGCTCGGAGCTTGTCTTCGGCGTCGGCCCGGCCGGCACAGGCAAGACCTATCTCGCCGTGGCCCATGCGGCCCAGCTTCTTGAGCGCGGCGCGGTCGATCGCATCGTGCTGTCACGTCCCGCCGTCGAGGCCGGCGAACGGCTGGGCTTCCTGCCCGGGGACATGAAGGACAAGGTCGATCCCTATCTGCGACCGCTCTATGACGCGCTCTATGACATGATGCCCGGCGACAAGGTCGAGCGTGCGATCACCGCAGGCGTCATCGAAATCGCCCCGCTCGCCTTCATGCGCGGCCGGACGCTCGGAAACGCCGTCGTCATCCTCGACGAAGCGCAGAACACGACCTCCATGCAGATGAAGATGTTCCTGACCCGTCTCGGCGAAAACGGCCGCATGATCGTCACCGGCGATCCGAGCCAGGTCGATCTGCCGCGCGGCGTCAAGTCCGGCCTCGTCGAGGCTCTGCAGATCCTAAAGGGCGTCGAGGGCGTCTCGGTGACGCGGTTCAAGGACGTCGACGTGGTTCGCCATCCGATGGTTGCCCGCATCGTGCGCGCCTATGAAGCGCAGACGGCCGTTCACGACGAAAGCGAGCAGAGCGACCGCTGAGGCGGTCGTCGATACCCATGACGACCCTGGATATTCAGATCAGTGTGGAGGAAGGCGGCTGGCCGTCCGAAGAACAGCTTGACGCTTTCTGCCAGCGCGTTCTGGGGGAGAGTGCCGCCTTCCTCGAACGTGTGGAAAAACAGCCTTTCCCGAAGACGCCGACCGAAGTGTCGCTGGTCTTCACCGACGATGCGTCGATCCGCGCCATCAATGCGGAGTGGCGCAGCCAGGACAAGCCCACCAACGTGCTTTCCTTTCCTGCCTACCCGATCACGCCCGGCAAGCGTCCGGGGCCGATGCTCGGCGACATCATCCTTGCCCATGAGACGTTGACGCGCGAGGCTGACGAACTGGGAAAGCCGTTCGATGAGCACCTTTCCCATCTTCTCGTCCATGGATTTCTGCATCTTTTCGGGTATGATCACATCGAAACAGATGATGCCGAAAGAATGGAGAGCCTTGAGACTCGCATTTTGGCGAGCCTTGGTCTATCTGATCCCTACGGGGAAACCGACCCGGTATGACAGTTTGGAACGATGAGCGATTTTAGAGCGCAGCCCGTAGCGGCTGATACAGACGGGGCGGAAGCCTCGGAAGGCGAAGCAGGCAGTAGTAGCGCTGCCCAGAAGCCCGAGGCCGCAAGCCGGTCAAATTCCTCCTTCTGGTCGCGTGCTGCCCGGATATGGCGCAGCCCGAACGGATCCAGCCTGCGGGACGACCTGACCGACGCGCTGATGACGGATGCCGGCAGCGATGCCGCTTTTTCGCCCGCCGAACGCGCCATGCTCAATAACATCCTGCGCTTTCGCGAGGTGCGCGTCGAAGACGTCATGGTTCCGCGTGCCGACATCGAGGCCGTGGATCTCGATATCACCATCGGCGAACTGATGATCATCTTCGAGGAATCCGGCCGCTCGCGCATGCCGGTCTACAGCGACAGCCTCGACGATCCCCGCGGCATGGTGCACATCCGCGATCTCCTGTCCTATGTCGCAAAGCAGGCGCGCAACAAGCGCCGCAGCGGCACGAAGGCTTCATCCGCGCCTGTTGCAGCAACGGGTGAGAAAGCCGAGAAGCCGGCCTCGCGCCAGCCGAAGGCGGGCTTCGATCTTGCGCGCGTCGATCTTTCCAAGACCGTGGAAGAGGCAGGGATCATACGGCAGGTGCTATTCGTGCCGCCATCTATGCACGCCTCCGATCTCATGCAGCGCATGCAGGCCGCCCGGATCCAGATGGCCCTGGTCATCGACGAATATGGCGGAACCGATGGCCTGGCTTCGCTGGAGGACATCGTCGAGATGGTCGTTGGCGATATCGAGGACGAGCACGACGATGAAGAGGTGATGTTCGCCAAGACTTCGGATGACGTTTTTGTCGCGGATGCGCGCGTCGAACTCGAAGAGATCGCCGCGGCGATCGGGTCGGATTTCGACGTGCGCGATTTGATCGACGATGTCGATACGCTGGGCGGTCTCGTCTTTGCATCGCTTGGCCGGATTCCTGCCCGTGGTGAAGTCGTTCAGGCTTTGCCGGGGTTCGAATTCCAGGTTCTCGATGCCGATCCGCGTCGGGTCAAGCGCGTCCGGATCGTCCGCAAGCGGCCGCCGGCACGCCGTCGGGTGCCTGCCAAGGGCGAAGAGGTTGCGCCGGGGCAGGGCAAGGGCGCCAATAATGCAGTTCCGGAAGAAATCACCTCGGACCAATAGCCTGCGCCTTTTGCCGGGCACGACAAGCACCGCACGACAAGCACCTGCTTTTTTGGAAGACTGCGACACGATTGATTCGGTCGATCGTTGTTGCGCCTTTTGATCCTGACCGCCATTCCGGCGGGAGGACCTGCGCAAAACTGGGGGAACTGCATGGAACGGCTTGCTGGCAGCATCATGCTGTTGTCGGGATGGAGACGCGCACTGGTTGCAATTTTGGCCGGTACCTTCGCTGTCCTCGCTTTGCCTCCCCTGGGCATCTTTGCTGCGCCGTTTGTGTCCTTCACGATCCTCGTCTGGTTGCTCGACGGCGCTTCCGGCGATCCGGATGCCGGCATTATCAGGCGCTCCTTTCCCGCCTTCGCCATCGGCTGGTGGTTCGGGTTCGGGTATTTCCTCGGCGGAATCTGGTGGCTCGGAAATGCGCTGCTGGTCGAGGCCGATGAATTCGCCTGGGCTCTGCCGCTGGCGGTGATCGGCCTCCCGGCCGTGCTTGCCGTCTATTACGGACTGGCGACGGCTGCTGCACGGTTGATCTGGTCGGACGGTATGGGGCGCATCGCCGCGCTCGCTGTGGCGTTCGGCCTTGCCGAATGGCTCCGTGGGTTCCTGCTCACCGGGTTTCCCTGGAATGCGATCGGTTATGCGGTGATGCCGATACCGTTGATGATGCAATCCGCCAGCATTCTCGGATTGTCGGCAATCAACCTGCTTGCCGTCTTCGTCTTTGCCGCACCGGCACTCCTCGCGACGCGCAGGGGCATGCTGCCGGGCCTCGGCCTCGCATTCCTGCTGATCTGCGCGCATCTCGGATATGGCGCATGGCGGCTTGCCCAACCGGCGTCGCAGCCATCGGATCCACAGGCCGTGGTTCGCCTCGTTCAACCCGTCATCGACCAGGCAAAGAAGATCGATGATACTGAAAGAACAGCGATTTTCGAAGAGCATCTGGCCCTTGCCGCAGCCGCCCCCGAGGCTGGCGGGCAGCGCCCGGACATTATCGTCTGGCCGGAAACCTCCGTTCCCTTTATTCTCACGGAAAATCCGGATGCCCTTTTGCGCATCGCGGACGTGCTGCAGGATGGGCAGATTCTGATCGCAGGTGCCGTGCGCGCCGAAAATGCCGGAGCCGGCCTGCCACCGCGTTACTACAACTCGATCTACGTGATCGATGATCGCGGCCAGATCGTTGGCGCCACCGACAAGGTGCATCTGGTCCCGTTTGGAGAGTATCTTCCTTTCGAGACCATGCTGTCCTCCCTGGGCCTGAATGCGATTGCCGCAGCAATGCCGGGCGGGTTCTCGTCCGCGGTGACGCGCTCGCTGCTGACCTTGCCGGGCGGACGGGCCCTTTATCCGCTGATCTGCTACGAGGCGATCTTCCCCGACGAAATCGATGATCGTGCGCTTTCCGCCACCGCCCTGCTCAACGTCACCAACGATGCCTGGTTCGGAAACACGCCGGGGCCATACCAGCATTTTCATCAGGCGCAGCTGCGCGCCGTAGAAAACGGGGTTCCGCTGATTCGCGCCGCAAACAGCGGAATTTCGGCTGTCGTGGATGCCCGTGGCGAAGTGGTATCCGGGTTGGCCTATAACGAAAAAGGATTTGTGGACACAATTTTGCCGGGAAAATCGACTGTTCTGATCTCACCCTCGGAACGGTACAGGATTTTCTGGCTGCTCGCGTTTCTGAGTCTGTTGGTTGCGCTGGTTTCCCGCAGTGGTTTTGTTTTTAGGGATAATTGACCAAAAACCCCTAAAATTGCATAGTGGTGTCAGCCATCGATCTTCACCAGAGTTAGGGGCCGTTTCATTCGACTGCACAACGTGGCGTGTAGTGTGCTCATGCAAACGTCCGAGGTTCATGGAGCAACAGAAACATTGCGTGTTAGGACAACGTCATGATCGAAAATAAAAAGAAGCCGAACCCGATCGACATTCATGTCGGCAGCCGGATTCGTCTTCGCCGCACCATGCTTGGCATGAGTCAGGAAAAGCTTGGTGAAAGCCTCGGCATCACCTTCCAGCAGATCCAGAAATACGAGAAGGGTACCAACCGCGTCGGCGCAAGCCGTCTCCAGAACATTTCCAGCATCCTGAATGTTCCGGTCTCCTTCTTCTTCGAAGATGCCCCCGGCGATAACACCTCCGGTGCCAGCGGAATGGCGGAAGCCTCGAGCTCGAATTACGTGGTGGACTTCCTGTCTTCATCCGAGGGCCTGCAACTCAACCGCGCGTTTGTGAAGATTGCCGATCCCAAGGTTCGTCGCAAGCTGGTCGATCTCGTCAAGGCGCTCGCTGCCGAAGCCGAAGCGGAATAAGGCTGGCGCAAGCCAGAATTGAAAAAAAGCGGCTCGATAGCCGCTTTTTTTATGTCCGGGAGGCGCTGTCTGTGGAACCGCTATCTTCGACATCAAGCTGATATAAAGATATATTTATGTCCTTGTGTGCTTGTTTTTTGGCGCCAGACTCACTAACACGGTCAAAGCTTTTTTCATTGAGGGGACTTCCCGCATGCGCGCCAACTACCTGTTTACGAGTGAATCCGTGGCAGAAGGCCATCCGGACAAAGTGTGTGACCGGATTTCCGACGAAATCGTCGATCTTGTGTACCGTGAAGCTGCCAAGACGGGTGTCGATCCCTGGGGTGTGCGTATTGCCTGCGAAACGCTGGCAACCACAAACCGCGTCGTGATCGCCGGCGAGGTCCGCGTTCCGGATACGCTGTTGAAGAAGGACAAGGACGGCAAGGTCGTCAAGGATGCCGCCGGACACCCGGTCATCAATCCATCGAAATTCAAGTCCGCCGCCCGCAAGGCGATCCGCGACATCGGCTACGAACAGGCAGGCTTCCACTGGAAGACCGCCAAGATCGACGTTCTCCTGCATCCGCAGTCGGCCGATATCGCCCAGGGCGTGGATAACGCTGCCGACAAGCAGGGCGACGAAGGTGCCGGCGACCAGGGCATCATGTTCGGTTACGCCTGCAAGGAAACCGCTGAGCTCATGCCGGCGCCGATCTATTATTCGCACCGCATCCTTGATCTGCTGGCAACCGCCCGCAAGAAGGGTATCGGCGAAGCCGGTCGCCTTGGTCCTGACGCCAAGAGCCAGGTCACCGTTCGCTATGTCGATGGCAAGCCGTTCGAAGTGACCTCGATCGTTCTGTCGACCCAGCATCTGGACGAGAGCTGGGATTCAGCCAAGGTTCGCAGCGTCGTCGAGCCCTATATCCGCGATGCCCTGTCCGACATCGCGATCGCAGATGATTGCAACTGGTACATCAACCCGACCGGCAAGTTCGTCATTGGTGGCCCGGATGGCGATGCTGGCCTGACCGGCCGCAAGATCATCGTCGATACCTACGGCGGCGCAGCCCCGCATGGCGGCGGTGCCTTCTCCGGGAAGGACACGACCAAGGTTGACCGTTCGGCCGCCTATGCCGCGCGTTATCTCGCCAAGAACGTCGTGGCAGCCGGCCTTGCCGATCGTTGCACGATCCAGATCGCCTATGCGATCGGCGTCGCGCAGCCGCTGTCGATCTATGTCGATCTGCATGAAACCGGCAAGGTCACGGAAGATCAGGTCGAAGATGCGATCCGCAAGACGATGGATCTTTCGCCATCCGGCATTCGCCGCCATCTTGACCTGAACAAGCCGATTTACGCCAAGACCTCGGCATACGGCCATTTCGGCCGCAAGGCCGGTCGCGACGGTTCCTTCTCCTGGGAGAAGCTTGACCTGGTCAAGCCTCTCAAGGACGCGATCAAGGCCTGAAACAGTGCCGCGGCGCTGTAGACGCGCCGGGCCATGAAATTGTAAAGCGGATGTTTCCGGACGGAAATGTCCGCTTTTGCACGTGAAAGACCAAGAGATGACCGAATCGCACCGCACCCGCGCCACCGAGGCCTTTTTCGGACGCCGCAAGGGCAAGCCGTTGCGCACGCAGCAGGCGGCGCATCTGGAAACGCTGTTGCCTGCTTTCCGGCTCGATCTGGCATCTCCGGCGCCATCCGATATTGGCACGCTGTTTACCCATGATGTCGAACGCCTGCGTATGGAAATCGGCTTTGGCGGCGGCGAGCACCTGATCTACCGGGCCGTGGAAAACCCGGCGACCGGCTTCATCGGCATCGAACCCTTCGTCAATTCCATGGCAAAACTTGTCGGCCAGATCGAGGCACGCGGCGCTGAAAACATTCGCCTGCACGATGACGACGCCACGCAGGTCCTGGACTGGCTGCCCGATGCGTGCCTCGACCAGATCGACCTGCTCTATCCGGATCCCTGGCCGAAGCGCAAGCACTGGAAGCGCCGCTTCGTTTCACCGGTCAATCTCGACCGGTTTGCGCGTGTTCTGAAGCCGGGGGGATTGTTCTGCTTCGCCTCCGACATAGACACCTATGTCAACTGGACGCTGCTGCATTGCCGCGACCACGCGGCTTTTGAATGGACGGCGGAAAATGCGGCCGATTGGCTGACGCCCTATGCCGGCTGGCCAAGCACCCGCTACGAAGCAAAGGCGCGGCGCGAAGGCCGGAAGTCCGCTTATCTGACGTTCCGCCGGGTGTGAGCCCGGCGCGTTAAATCAGTGCAGGCTGACGGTGCGCAGGTCGTCTTCAGCGGCCTTGAAGAAGGTGCTGGAGCGGTTGTCGGTCAACAGGATCGGCGTGCCGTCCGCGCCGAACAGAGCCCAGAGATCAAGACCTGGATCCATGTCGGGTGCTTCCGGAAAGCAGCGGGAGACCTCATCGGACCGCATCTTGCGAATGTAGCCGACCTCACCGGCACCAAGATGTGCAAGGTCGTTCTTCGTGAGTTCTGCGGTGACGTGTCTGTATCCCATGAGTTTCGCTCCGTGGCTTCGGGCAGGATCTGAAATCTGCCTGTCATCCTACTCTGGGACTGAAATATTAATTTTCTTTACCATGCGGACAGGTTCGGGACGGATAAGATCCACGGACAGCAGACCGTTGCGCAACTCGGCCCCGGAAACGTGCATGCCTTCCGCCAGAACGAAAACGCGCTGGAACTGGCGCGCGGCGATGCCGCGGTGGAGATAGTCCCTCTCGGCATTTTCGCTTTGCCGGCCACGAATGACGAGCTGGTTTTCCTCCGTCGTCACATCGAGGTCATCTTCCGAAAACCCTGCTACGGCCAGCGTGATGCGCAGGCGCTCGGGCTCGCCCATTTGCTCATCACTACGAATGCGCTCGATATTGTAGGGCGGATAGCCATCATTGCCCTTGGCGATGCGCTCAAGGGTCTTTTCCATGGCGTCAAAGCCCAGCATCAGCGGGCTTGTAAAAGGCGTCATCCGGCTCATCGGCGAAGTCCTTGCTGGCTCAAGCGACTAGGTACCGGACCTGCCAGGCAGCATCCGTTGCTGGCAATATGGTAGCTGTGCGCAATCAGCGCAAGCCGCTTGCGCCGCGCAGACAGGCAAATCATAGTCCGCACCGCTGATTTGAATGACCTATGGCAGGGAGAGACTGCGCAATGACTGAACCGAGGACTGAGCCGAGAAAGATAATCATCGACACCGATCCCGGTCAGGACGATGCCGCAGCGATCATGCTTGCCTTCGGCAGCCCGGCGGAAATCGAGGTGCTCGGCATCACCACCGTTGCCGGAAACGTGCCCCTGGCGCTGACCGCGCGCAACGCGCGGATCGTCTGCGAACTCTGCAATCGCCGCGATATCAGGGTCTTTGCCGGTGCCGAAAAACCGATGTCCCGGCCGCTCGTCACCGCCGAACACGTGCATGGCAAGACGGGCCTGGATGGTCCGGAGCTGGATGAGCCGACCATGCCGCTTGAGACGCAGCACGCCGTCGATTTCATCGTCGAGACGCTTCTGTCTGAACCATCAGGTACCGTGACGCTGTGCACTCTGGGCGCGCTCACCAACATTGCGCTCGTGCTGCAGAAGGCGCCCCAGATTGCGCCGCGGGTGCGCGAACTGGTGATGATGGGCGGCGGCTTCTTCGAGGGCGGCAACATCACCCCCGCTGCCGAGTTCAACATTTATGTCGATCCGGAAGCAGCCGAAATCGTGCTGAAGTCCGGCATCCCGATCGTCATGATGCCGCTTGACGTGACGCATCGCGTCCTGACTCACAAGGCCCGCGTCCGCAAGATCTTCGACATCGGCACGCCGGCCGCGATCGCGATGGCGCAGATGCTGGAATTCTTCGAGCGCTTCGACATCGAGAAATACGGCACCGATGGCGGCCCGCTGCACGATCCGACCGTCATCGCCTACCTGATCCGCCCCGAGCTTTTCACCGGCCGCGATTGCAATGTCGAGATCGAGACGAAGTCGGAACTGACGGTTGGCATGACCGTCGTCGACTGGTGGCAGGTTACCAAGCGAAAGCACAATGCCAAGGTCATGCGCTTCATCGACGACCAGGGCTTTTTCGACCTGCTGACGGAGCGGCTGGCGCGGCTCTGATCTCGGCGAAAAGCAGATGCGAAAACGGCGCCCTCGGGCGCCGTTTCCATATTCGGATAGTTTATTGCCGGCTCAGAATTCTTCCCAGTTCTCCTGGGCAAGGGCGGTATTTCCGGAAACCTGCGGGGCAGCCCTGGCCGGTGCAGCGACGGCGCGGGCCGGCGCAGACCGGGCAGGCGGCGTATAGGCCGGCGCGCTGTAGCTCGGCGCTTTCGCCGGGGCGCGCATGCGCTCGGCCGTGCCGCGCAGCATCTCGCTGGAGGAGTGGCCCTGGAACTGGCCCTGCCGTGCGACCTTGAAGCGCGAGACAAGCGTGCTCAGAGCCCGTGCTTCCTCGTTCAGCGTCATGCTGGCGGCGGTGGTTTCCTCGACCATGGCGGCATTCTGCTGCGTCACCTGGTCCATCTGGTTGACGGCCGTGTTGATTTCCTTGAGGCCGACGGCCTGTTCGGAGGCCGAGCCGGAGATCTGGCGGATGAGGCCGTTGATCTGGACGACCTGGTCGGCGATCTTGTGCAATGCCCCGCCTGCCTGACCGACGAGGTTCACGCCGTCACGCACCTGGCCGGCAGACGTGTTGATCAGCGTCTTGATCTCCTTGGCGGCATTGGCCGACCGTTGCGCCAGTTCGCGGACTTCCTGGGCGACGACGGCAAATCCCTTGCCGGCATCGCCTGCGCGGGCGGCTTCGACACCGGCATTCAATGCGAGCAGGTTGGTCTGGAAGGCGATTTCGTCGATGACGCCGATGATACGGCTGACTTCGCCGGAGGATTGCTCGATGCCCTTCATCGCGGCGATGGCTTTCTGGACGACCTCGCCGGACTGCTCGGCATCGTTGCTGGCGGTTTCGACTGATTTCGCGGCAACCTTGGCGTTGTCGGCACTGGCATTGACCTGAGAGGTCAATTGATCGAGTGCTGCGGCGGTTTCTTCCAGGCTTGCGGCCTGCTGTTCGGTGCGGTGCGACAGGTCGTTGGCCGCATTGCTGATTTCGCTGGTGCCGTTGCCGATATTGACGACGGAGGTGTTGACGGTCTGGATCGTCTCTTCCAGGCTTTCCATCGCCGAATTGAAGTCGGTCTTCAACTGCGCATAGTCGCCGGGGAATTCATCTGTGATGCGGAAGCTGAGATCGCCGGACGAAAGGTGCGAGAGCCCCTTGCCGAGGCGGGCGACGATGTCGCGCTGCAGGGCATTGTTCTGGGCGCGCTCCGTTTCCGACTGGCTGCGCTGCCGTTCCGATTGCTCGCGGTCGCTCTTTGCCTCACCTTCGAGGCGCTTTGCATCCGACAGCTGGTGGCGGAAGCCTTCGAGTGCCTTGGCGACCGAACCCGTTTCATCGGTGCGCTGCTGGCCGGAGACCGGTGTTGCATAGACGCCGCTGCTGAGGTTTTTGACATCCTTGACGAGACCGGCCAGCGGCCGCTGGACGAAGCCGCGAACAGCGAAATAAAGGCCGAGCAGAACCGCACCGAGAACAATCAGGCCGCCGATGACCATCATGTAGGTCTGGTCGAGGACCGGTGCCTGGATGGCGGAGCGGGGCACATCGACGAGCACGATCCAGGACGTGTTGATATCCGGCAGCGCGAAGGGATAGACGACGCGATCGAACGAGCCCATTTCGTCGAACGAGAGATTTTCGATGCGGCCGATCTTGCCGGACGCCAGCGCGTCCTTGACGACGTCGGCGCCGGCGCCTTCATATTCCTTCATCAGCAGGTCCGGCGCCGGGGCAACCAGCCATTTTCCCGCCTGCGAGAGAAGGGTTACGCGGCCCGAACCAAAAGGATGCAACTGCGAGAGCTTGTCCGACAAGGTCTTCAGCGAAATATCGACACCGCTGACGCCGATGAGCTTGCCCTTGGAGAGGACCGGATAGGCGATCGAGGCCATCGTCGTCCCGGTGCCTGTCGTCGATTCCGCATAGGGCTGCGTGATCGCGCCTTTCCCGCTCTTGGCCGCCAGCGCGTACCACTCGGCCGGATAGTCGGAATCGAAGGCCGAGAAGCTGATGCCGCCGTCTGTCTTGCTCTTCGTCCAGTAGGGATTGAACGTGCCGTCCTTCGAGGCGCCGAATTCGGCCTGCCCCTTCATGTCAGGCGACTTGCCGTCAAAGGCGTTCGGCTCCTCCGCAAACCAGCTGCCAAACGCGAAAGCGTTCTTTTCGACGTTGGATTTGAGGATGTCGATGACGCCCTTGCGATCGAGGCGGTTGTTCTCATGGGCAAGGCCGATGACGCCGGCCATCGAGCGCGCCGCACCTGCAAGTTCCCCCACACTGCCGGCGATGTCCGAGGCTATGCCCTTTGCCTGGGAATTCGCATCGGCATAGACCAGTTCGGCGACGCGATCCTGCGTCTGCGAAATCAGTACGAAGTTGGAGGCCAGGAGGACGAGCGCGATGGTGCCGCCCGTGACGGTGATGAGTTTGGTCGCAAGCGATCTGGCCTGGAACTTGAACATGATGGTCCCCGCATTGGTGTGGTCTCCGCCGTGGCGGAGTGACGCTGTCTGAGTGTGGGAATTTGCCCCGTCATGGAGCGCCGGATGTCGACCGACATCGGAAGGCCGAATCCTGAAACCGGGGACGCGGGCCTTGGTACCTGCCGGAGTAGACGACTATCCGTTAAAATACGGCCAACAGCGCTAAGTGAAATTTCACCGGTTGGAAGCAGGCAAGGTCTGGCCTGATTTGCCTGCGACCTTGGCTATCCGGATTGCGAAATCTCTCCGTATGCGGAGGAGGGGAAGGGTGTGGCGCGATGTCGCAGGCAGGGGCCATGCCGTGCGTTTTCGATCACACTCGCCAAATGCGGGTTTTAGATTTTCGCATCGACCTCGGCGGCAACGGGAATAGCCGGTTGGGCGCCTGGCTTGAGGCAGGCGAGAGAGCCGGCAACCGCTGCACGCCGCAGCGCGCCGGGGAAAGCCAGGCCTGCGTCGAGGCTGGCCGCTAGATATCCACAAAACGTATCGCCAGCGCCGACGGTATCGACCGGTTCGATCCTCAGCCCCTTGGCACGGTGAAGCGTGCCATCGCGGATGGCCATGACGCCTTCGGCGCCGAGCGTCACGATGATCGTCTGCCCGGTTTCCTCATGCAGGCGCCGGACGGCATCCTCCCGCTGCGCGCCCGTGAGGTCCTGCGCACCGGCGAGCAGTTCGAATTCGGTTTCATTGGCAACGACGATATCGGCTTTGCGGCCGAGCCGCGCTGCTTCCGGCGTGAGCGGGGCAATATTGATGATCGAGGTCACGCCCTGCTGCTTTGCCGCATCAAGTGCAGCCTCAACGGCCTCGGCCGGAATTTCCAACTGCAGCATCAGCGTGTCGCCGGCGGCCATCGCGCCCACGGCTGCTTTCGCGTCATCCGGGCTCACGGTCCCGTTCGCGCTGGCAACGACGATGATGACGTTTTCCCCGTCGCCGCCGACAGTGATATGGGCGGTTCCCGTCGGTTCGGAAGCCGTCTTGACGAGTGACAGGTCGGCACCGGCAGATTTCAGCAATTCCAGGGCGCCATCGGCAAAACTGTCGGAGCCGACCGCGCCGGCCATTTTCACGGTCGCTCCGGCCCGTCGGGCGGCGAGCGCCTGGTTAGCGCCCTTTCCGCCGGCAGCCGTGCTGAAGCCCGTTCCGGCAACCGTTTCGCCGGGTTTTGGCAGGCGTGCCGTGGTGGCGATCAGGTCCATATTGATGGAACCGAAAACTGTGATCATGTGAGATGTCCCGCCCGAATGCTGATTTTTCGGGACAGTGCCCGAGACCGTCAGTCCTCGTCAACCACCCGCAGTTTCAATTGTCCCAGGCGGCTATCGAAAGCCTTTGGTTCTTTGGACGGTTCGGGCGTCGCTGTTGCAAGATCGAGCGCCTCGATGCGGGTGCCGCGCCGCTTGAGCTTGTCAGAGGAAACGAGGATGTCGTCGACATCCTTCTGCGTCGTCAGGAAATGACCGTGCAGCTTCCGGACCCGTTCGTCCAGCCGCGTCAGGTCTTCCATCAGCCGCACGACTTCGCCCTGGATCAGATGCGCCTGCTCGCGCATCCGGGCATCGCGCAGGATCGCCTGGATGACCTGAATCGACAGCATCAGCAGCGATGGCGATACGATGACGATACGGGCGCGGTGGGCGCGCTGCACGATCGCTTCGAAATGCTCGTGGATTTCCGCAAAGATCGATTCGGAGGGCACGAAGAGAAAGGCAGTTTCCTGCGTTTCCCCTGAAATCAGGTACTTTCCGGAAATATCGCGGATATGCACCTCCATATCCCGCCTGAACTGTTGCGATGCGAGCTTGGCCATTTCCGGATCGGTGGCCGCACGAATGGCATTCCAGCCCTCAAGCGGAAACTTGGCATCAATCACCAGCACGGGCTGGTCGTTCGGCATGCGGATGGTGCAGTCCGGTCGCGAGCCGTTGGAGAGTGTCGTCTGGAACGCATAGGCGCCCATCGGCAGGCCATCGGCGATGATCGTCTCCATGCGCGACTGGCCGAAGGCACCGCGGGTCTGCTTATTGGACAGAATGCTCTGCAGGCCGGCCATGTCCTTGGCCAGTGACTGGATGTTGGTCTGGGCTGTGTCGATGACCGCCAGCCGTTCCTGCAGGCGGCGCAGGTTCTCGTGCGTCGCCTTCGTTTGCTCGGTGATGGACGTGCCGATCCGCTGGGTCATGCCGTCGATGCGCTGGTTGATCGACTGGTTGAGTTCCGATTGCCGGGTCCCGAAGACATCGGCGAGCGTGGCGATACGCCCCTGCATTTCGGTCTGCGCTGCGATCAGCGCCATCATCCTCGCATCGGCTTCTGCCGCGCGATCGCCGGCCTTGCGTCGGCCGGTCACGAAGATGAGCAGCAGGCCTCCGAGAAGCAAGGCCACTGCAAGCAGCACCTGCCCGAGCGACACCGACTGGTTGCCGAAGATGAAAAACGTGCGGTCGAGCGAAAGGTCTATGGGCTGCATGGGCTAACCCTAGCAGATTTTTTTTGGGAAACCAGATCAAAACAAGAACAGGAAGGCCGTCCAACGCGCGCTGACCCCGGATTGTCTTCCCACAATCCACGTCTGCGTAAAAAAATACGACGTGAGAATTCCATCCGGCTGAAAGATCGGTTATGGGGTCGAAATGACCATCAAGCCGCTCATCATCCTGCCCGATCCCGTGCTGCGCCAGATTTCCCGGCCAGTGGAAACTGTGGATGCAGACATCCTGCGCCTCGCCGACGACATGCTCGATACGATGTACGACGCGCCAGGCATCGGCCTCGCCGCCATCCAGATCGGCGTCGACCGCCGCGTGCTGGTGATCGATGTCGCAAAGGAAGGTGAGGAAAAGCAGCCGCTGGTCTTCATCAATCCTGAAATCGTCACGTCGGGCAGCGAGCGCTCCGTCTATGAGGAAGGCTGCCTGTCGATCCCGGATTATTACGCCGAGGTCGAGCGGCCTGCAGCCGTCATCGTCCGCTATGTCGATCGCGACGGCAAGCAACAGACGACGGAAGCCGACGGCTTGCTGGCAACCTGCCTGCAGCACGAGATCGACCATCTTAACGGCACGCTGTTCATCGACCACATCTCCAAGCTCAAGCGCGAGATGGTCATCCGCAAATTCGCCAAGTCCGCGAAGATGCGCGGTAGCAAGGCCATCTGACACCTGCATTGAAAAGGAGGGCGGTCGAGACTATGATATCAGCGATATCATAGTGGAGGTGCGCATGGGTGATCTGTTGATCAGAAATATTTCCGACGCTTTGAAGCATGATATTGCGGCGGCCGCGGATCGCACGGGACATAGCCTTTCCGAGAAAGCCAAAGAGCTTTTGAGAAGAGGACTGGTCGTGGAAAACGAGGTCAAGGCGGTGGGAGGGCAATCTGCCTATGACGCTCTTCGCGCGACGTTTGGTGCCGATGAAGGGGCCGGTGACGAGTTTGCTGCGATCATGGATGAAATAGAAGCGGAGCGGAAAAAGGATTTTGGCCGCCCCGTCGATCTGGGATGATTGTTCTCGATACAAATATCGTTTCGGAACTCATCAAGTCGTCGCCGGATCGGAATGTCGCTCTATGGTTTCTACGCAAGGCGACGAAGATTGTTTACCTGAACGATATTACTGTCATGGAGCAATCTTACGGCGCGGAGCGATTCTATCTTAAGACGGGCTCCGACAGATATATTCGTTCGCTCGATCGCCTCTTGAGTGATGACTTCAAGGGAAGGGTTTTGGCTTTTGAAGGGGAAGCACCGGTCTTGACCGGTCGTCTTCGCGCCAAGCGCGAAAGCCTCGGTAGGCCGATCTCCCTACCGGACGCCATGATCGCCGCTATCTGCCTTTTCCACGGTGCGACATTGGCGACACGCAACGTAAAAGACTTCGAGGGGCTTGATTTGGCACTCGTAAACCCGTTTGAAGAGGCCTGATTCAAGAAAACGGGAAGGCCGCCCGCCATGTCGCTACGCATCATCTTCATGGGAACCCCGGAATTTTCCGTGCCGACGCTCTCGGCGCTGGCGCAGGCGGGCCACAGGATTGTCGCTGTCTATTCGCAACCGCCGCGTCCGGGCGGCCGGCGCGGCCTTGAACTGCAGAAATCGCCGGTGCATCAGGCCGCTGAAATCCTTGGTATCCCGGTGCTCATGCCTTTGAACTTCAAGGACGCCGCCGATCGTCAGACATTTAAAGATTTCGATGCAGATGTGGCGGTTGTCGTCGCCTATGGCCTGCTGCTGCCGGAGGAGATTTTGAACGGCACGCGGCAGGGCTGCTATAACGGTCATGCCTCGCTTCTGCCGCGCTGGCGCGGGGCCGCTCCCATCCAGCGGGCGATCATGGCCGGCGACCCTGAGACTGGCATGATGGTGATGCGCATGGACAAGGGGCTGGATACTGGCCCCGTGGCCCTGACGAAAATCGTCGCGATCGGACCGGACATGACGGCTGGCGAATTGCATGATCGGCTGATGCTAACAGGTGCGGGCCTGATGACGGAAGCGATGGGAAAGCTCGATGGCGGCGATCTGCCGCTTGTCCCGCAACCCGAGCAGGGCGTGCTCTACGCCGCCAAGATCAGCAAGGCGGAGACCCGCATCGATTTCTCGCGGCCGGCGCTCGACGTGCACAATCATATCCGTGGCCTGTCGCCGTTCCCAGGCGCCTGGTTCGAAACGGAGATCGGCGGCAGGCCGGAGCGCATCAAGGTGCTGCAGAGCGCGCTTGCCGATGGTCGGGGTGATGCCGGCACCGTGCTTTCGGACGATCTGACGATTACTTGCGGAGAGGGGGCTGTGCGACTGGCCCGGCTGCAGAAAGCCGGTGGCAAACCCCTGCCGGCCGTCGAATTCCTGCGTGGCAGCCCGATTCCATCAGGCACAAGGCTCGCCTGATGCCGCGCTTTCGCATGACACTGGAATATGACGGCTCCAATTATGTCGGCTGGCAGCGACAAACCAACGGCCACTCCGTTCAGGGTGCCGTCGAGCAGGCAATCCTGAAGCTCACCCGCGAACCGGCGCTGATCCGTGGCGCCGGGCGAACTGATGCGGGTGTCCATGCGCGCGGGCAGGTTGCCCATGTCGATCTGGCGCGGCAATGGCCCGCTCATACATTACGCAATGCGCTGAACGCCTATTTAGGCCAGGCGCGCGAGAGGATCTCGGTGCTGGACGCAGCGGAGGTTCCTGCCGAATTCGATGCCCGGTTTTCAGCGCTGCGCCGGCACTACCTCTATCGCATCATCTCCCGTCCTTCGCCGCTCGCAATAGAGGCGAAGCAGGCCTGGTGGGTGTCCAAGCCATTGGATCACGAAGCGATGCACGCCGCGGCCCAAAGGCTGGTCGGGCGTCATGATTTCACGACGTTCCGCTCGGTGCATTGCCAGGCAAACAGCCCGGTCCGCACGCTCGACAGGCTGGATGTGACCCGCCAGGGCGACCTGATCGAGATCCGCGCCACGGCCCAGAGTTTTCTCCACAACCAGATCCGCTCCTTCGCCGGCACGCTGAAGATGGTCGGCGATGGCCGGTGGTCTCCTGACGATGTCAGCGCAGTGCTGGAGGCCAGGGACCGCAAGGCTTGCGGCCCGGTCGCACCGCCGGAGGGGCTCTATTTCATGCAGGTTGATTATTGAGGCGCGGGCTTGATCAGCCCGGCATCAGGCCGAAATAGGTCTGCAGCCTGTCGCCGATCATGAAGGACGGCAAGATGAACATCAGGGTCAGCGCCGAGGCCAGCAGGGTCTGGTTGTTCGTTATGGTCTTCATCACGCGGAAGATCATGGCGAAGACCACAATCAGGAAAATCAACGACAAAAGCCCGGTCAGCCCGTCGCTTTCCGGCACCACGAGCCGGATCGCCGCCGGCACGGCCATTGCGTAGAAGATCGGCACGGACAGCCAGTTGCTCGAAACGATGATGGCCGCAAGCTCGCCGTCATAGTTGAGCGGCTTTGCCAGAATGGCAATGAGCGCCAGCGGAAAGATCCAGGCGACGAGGTCGATCACCAGCAGCTTTGCGATGAAGAGGATGCCCGTCTCGGTCCCCGGCGGCATATTGGCGAGATAAAACAGTCGCCAGGCCCCCCAGCTGACGGCCATGGCCGGTAGGCACCAGAGGATCGCGGCGAAGGATCGCCAGACGCCGGTGGCGCTGAGATCGAGCCATTCCAGACCGTCCGGCTTTCCAGAAACGAGCAGCCAGAGCCCCTTCAGGTAGACGCTGATTTCCTCAAGCTGCGGCATGGCCGAACCAGCGGCTGATGAAGACTTCATAGATGCCGGTCAATGTCTCCAGATCGGCAATGGCAACGCGTTCATCGACCATGTGCATGGTCTGGCCGACAAGGCCGAATTCGACGACCGGGCAATAGTCCTTGATGAACCGCGCATCGGAAGTTCCGCCGGTGGTCGAGAGTTTCGGTTCACGGCCGGTGACACTCGAAATCGCGCCGGAGAGCGAGGCGATCAGCGCGTTGTTGCGGGTCAGGAAGACGTGGCTCGGTCGCTCGCTCCAGACGATATCGTAGGCCACTGGCGGACGCCCGGGCCGCAAGGAGCCGTCCGCTGCCGCGCGGTCGAGGCGTGCGATGATCTCAGCCTTCAGACTGTCGGCGTTCCAGCTGTCGTTGAAGCGGATATTGAAGCGTGCTGTGGCGCGGGCCGGAATGACGTTGACGGCCGGGTTGCCGACGTCGATCGTTGTCACTTCGAGATTGGAGGGCTGGAAATCATGGGTTCCCGTGTCGAAGGGCGGATCCATCAGCGCCTGGGTCAATTGCAGAATGCCGCGCACCGGGCTGTCGGCCAGATGCGGATAGGCCGCGTGCCCCTGGATACCATGGACGGTGATCGTGCCTGAGAGCGAGCCGCGTCGGCCGATCTTGATCATGTCTCCGAGCGCTTCAGGATTGGTTGGCTCGCCGACCAGGCAGGCGTCCCAGCGCTCGCCCTTGGCGGCTGCCCATTCGAGCAGTTTGGTAGTGCCGTTGATCGCAGGGCCTTCTTCGTCGCCGGTGATGAGGAACGAGATCGCTCCCTTTGGCGGTCCGTTGGTTTCGATATGGCGGGCGACGGCGGCGACAAAGCAGGCAATCCCGCCCTTCATGTCGACGGCGCCACGGCCATACATCTGGCCGTCGGCGATATCGGCCGAAAACGGCCCATGCGTCCAGGCGGCCTCGTCGCCGACCGGGACGACGTCGGTATGGCCGGCAAACATCAGGTGCGGCCCCTCGGTCCCCAGCCGGGCGTAGAGGTTTTCGATGTCCGGAGTGCCGGCTTCCGTTGCCGTGAGGCGCTCGCAGGCAAAGCCGAGCGGCGCCAGCATGGCCTCCAGTGCCGAAAGCGCGCCGCCTTCGGCAGGCGTCACGGAGGGGCAGCGGATCAGCGTGGCGAGATTGGCGATCGGATCGGTGGGGGTCATGAAAGCGGATGCCATGTTTGTCTTCGGCGCATGGTTTAGCCGATCCGGACGAGGCTGTCACCGGGGCATGGCGACGCTAAAAGAGTGCCGGGCAGGGATGTTGCCTGCCCGGCACCAAGGCATCTCTTACCGCTCGCCAGAGGCGACCGGCAGGCCGGCCGGATCGACGGTCTCGTAGAATTTCGAGATGATATCCCAGGCCTGATCCGCGGTTTCGACGAACTGCACGAGATTGACATCGTCCGGGGCGATCGTGCCGAAATCGGCAAGCGCCTCGAAATTGACGATGGACCGCCAGAATTTTTCGCCGAACAGGATGAGCGGCACCAGCGCCATGCGGCCGGTCTGCATCAGGGTGATCGTTTCGAACAGCTCGTCGAGCGTTCCGAAGCCACCGGGGAAAACCACGACGGCTTTGGCCCGCAACAGAAAGTGCATCTTGCGGATCGCGAAGTAGTGAAAGTTGAAGGAAAGTTCGGGCGTCACGTAGCGGTTGGGCGCCTGCTCGTGCGGCAGCACGATGTTGAGGCCGATCGAAGGCGCGTCGACCTCAAACGCGCCGCGATTGCCAGCCTCCATCACGCCCGGCCCGCCGCCGGTGGTGACCACATATTCCTTGTAGCGGGATTGGGCCGAATGCAGGGAACAGAGCTGGGCGAATTTACGCGCTTCCTCGTAGTAGATCGATGCTGCCGTGAGGTTGCGGCTTTGCGTCTCGTTCTTCGCCGCCCACGCGTCACCGCCAGGTTCGGGAATGCGTGCGCCGCCGAACAGGACGATGGTCGACTTGATGCCGCGCTCCGCAAGGATCATTTCCGTTTTGAGAAGCTCGAGCTGCAGCCGCACCGGGCGCAGTTCCTCGCGGGTCAGAAAATCGTCATCGGCATAGGCGAGCCGATAGGCCGGTGACATGGATTGCGGCGTTTGCGGAACGCCGGCTGCCCGCTGCCGCGCCTGCTCGCTATCGACCAGCGGATCCCAGACCCCGTCCTTGCGCCGCAGATTCCGCTTCTTCATTCGTGCCATAGTTCATTTCCCTGACGCAATCCGGCCGATGATCATCGCTGCCGAATGCTCTTTTCCTCACCACAAGATGCAACAGATGCCATCATCTGAAGGCAGCTTGTACACGACCGTGCCCGAGCGGCTGACCGGAACCGAAAATCTCTTCAATTTTTCGGGATCATGCTCTAGAGCATTTGACGATAAACGCCGAAGTTTAAGGAATTCCGATGACGACCCACGATCTCGCCTCTCTTTCGCAGACCATCGACGCGGCCTTCGACAACCGCGACACCGTCACCATCAACACAAAAGGCGAGATCCGCGATGCGGTCGAAACCGCTCTGACGCTGCTTGACGGGGGCAAGGTCCGCGTCGCCGAGAAGGGCGCGGACGGCAACTGGACTGTCAATCAGTGGCTAAAGAAGGCGGTACTCCTGTCGTTCCGCCTGAATGACATGGAGGTCGTCAAGGGCGGTTCCGGTCAGTCGACCTGGTGGGACAAGGTTCCCTCCAAGTTCGAAGGCTGGGGCGAAAACCAGTTCCGCGAAGCCGGCTTCCGCGCCGTGCCGAATGCTGTTGTCCGCCGCTCGGCCTATATCGCGCCGAATGCGATCCTGATGCCGTCCTTCGTCAATCTCGGCGCCTATGTCGGCGAAGGCACGATGGTCGATACCTGGGCGACAGTCGGTTCCTGCGCGCAGATCGGCAAACATGTGCACCTCTCCGGCGGCGTCGGCATCGGCGGCGTTCTGGAGCCGATGCAGGCCGGCCCGACGATCATCGAGGACAATTGCTTCATCGGCGCCCGGTCGGAAGTGGTCGAAGGCTGCATCGTGCGCGAGGGCTCGGTGCTGGGCATGGGTGTGTTCATCGGCAAGTCGACCAAGATCGTCGATCGCGCCACCGGCGAAGTGACCTATGGCGAAGTGCCGCCCTATTCGGTCGTGGTCGCCGGCTCAATGGGCTCCGGCGCCATCATGCCGAACGGCGTTGTCGCGCCGAACCTCTACTGCGCCGTCATCGTCAAGCGCGTCGATGAAAAGACCCGCTCCAAGACGGGCATCAACGAACTTCTGCGGGATTGATCCCAATGGGCGCGGATGGGGGCGCGGAGGGGCGACAGCCGACCATGGGCTGGCTGTTGTTCAGCCCCTCCGGCCGCATCGGGCGCCGTCTCTTTCTGATGGGCTGGCTCTACTGGCTGTGTCTCACAGGCTTCGTCATCAGCCGCATGTTCGCCAACCAGGGCGAGGATATTGCTCTGGCCGCATGGACTTTGGGGCTGATCCTATGTGCGCTCGCCTCGACGGCATCGACTTTTCTTTTGACCGTCAAGCGCCTGCATGACATCGGCTATCCCGGAACGTTTGCGCTGTGCCTGTTCATTCCGGTTATCAGCCCGGTGATGTTTCTCGGGCTGTGCCTGTGGCCTGGAATGGTGGAGCCGAACGAATTCGGCAACATGCGCGATGGCCCCGCCTCCTGAAATATTCATATTTTGTAAGATAAAGCTTACCGAAAAGGAATTTTCACGGTGAAACAGGTTTCTTCCGGCGTCGAGGTCACGGACAGCGTGCCATTGTGTGCCTTGGTAATCTCCGCGACAATGTAAAGTCCAAGACCAAGTCCCTGCTGGCTGGAGTTTGCTGCGCCGCGGAAGAAGGGCTTGAAAAGTTCGCTGATCTTCTCCTGGGGAATCGGCTCACCCGCATTGCAGACCGAGAGTGCGAAACGGTCGTTGACGATCTCCGAGCAGACGCGGATTTCTCCGTCTTCGGCGCCGTGCGTCAGCGCATTGGAAAGCAGGTTTGACAGCATCTGGCCGATGCGACCTTCGTCGCAGCGCACAGGGACGTCGGTCAGATCGGCACTGATCCGCCGGTCCGGATGGGCCATGCTCAGTTCCGCGATCACATGTTCCATGACCGGGCGCAGCGGCACGCGATCCGCCTGTTCGATCGCGAAGCCGCCGCCCATGCGGCCGCGGGCAAAATCCAGCACATTGTCGATCAGGCCGGACATGCGCGAGATGCTGCTGCGCATCAGGGTCAGCACCGATTTCGTCTTGTCGTCCGTAGCCGTGCGCTGCAGCATGCGCGTACCGGCATCGAGCGACGCCAGTGGATTGCGCAGGTCATGGCCGAGCACGGCAATGAACTGCTCGCGCAACTCACTCCCCTGCCGTTCCTGGTCGAGCCGTTGGTGTGCTTCGATATGAAAGGCGATCAGTTCGGCAAACAGCTTGAACATGCCGATCGTCTCGGGTGTGTCCAGTTTGCGCGGTTTCGTATCGATGGCGCAGAGCGTTCCGAAGAATGAGCCGTCTTTGAGCACGATTGGCATCGAAATATAGCTCTGCAGGCCATAGTATGCCGGCGTATGATGCTTGGCATAAATGGGGTCGGCATCGACATGATCGATGACCACGATCTGCCGATGTTCGCGGATTTCGTTGCAGATCGTCGTCTCGATCTTGAGTTCGCCGCCGGGGCCAAGGCCAAACTGAACATCATCGCGCACGCCGCAGGCGATCCATCTGTCTTCGGTGACATGCGCGATCGCGGCAAAGCCCATGCCCGTTGTCTTGCAGACGACCTCGAGAAGTGTCGGTACGACGCTGATCTGTGCGATCAGGTCTACGGCGGCAAGCGGGGCATTGCTCAAGATGGTGGCCTTTGGATTTTAAATGCGTCTCCTTGTCCTGTCGCAGGATGGGGCCGTTTGCAAGTCGCCAGTTCTGGGTGCGTGCAGCGCTTGCTGTAAAATAGGGTTGCTGCCAGGCGCGCAGCAACCCTCCCCGTCAGGAACGGGGAGGGTTAACAGGCGTTACAGGGTCTTCTTGAAGTCCGCAGTGTCGATAAAGCCATCGCCATTCCTGTCACGGCGCTTGAACATTTTTTCCGTAATGCTCGCAACTTCGCTCAGGCTCAGCGAGCCGTTCTTGTCGGCGTCGGCGCGCACGAAGCCTTTGCCCCGCATTGCGGGCAACATGCCTGGGCGTGCCTCACGAAGCTCTTCCATCGCCTTGTCCTTGTCGGCACCAGTCTCGTTCTTGGCTTCACGCCAGGCCTTGCGAGCCTCGCGGAAGGCGTCGCGCCTGGTCTTAATTTCATCGCGCGACACCTGACCATTGTTGTCGGCGTCGAAGGTCTTGAAGGCGGTCGAGACGCGCGCCTGCATCTCGTCGAGCGAGACCTTGCTGTCCTTGTTGGTATCAAGCCGCTTGATCATTCTTTCGGCGCGCTGTTCGGGCGCTATCTTTTCCCGTGCGGCGTAGGAAGAGGCGGCAAAGCCTGTGACTGCGATGCTGGCGGCGATGAAGCCGAGGATAAGAGCCTGCTTCTGCATGGTGTTTCCTTTCAGTGATCGTTGTCCCTGACCGAAAGCATACGCGAACCGGCTCCATCGACCAGTTAAATTTTGGTAATATAAGCCTTTGACCTTAAAGGGTTTTTTTGATGGCGAAACTGTGCCTGATATATCCGGATGTTGCGCTCAATTGTCCGAAAGCAGCCGGGTCAGGAAGCCCGCCAGATTTTCAGTAACGAAATCGGCCTGCTCGTCCGTGTCGGAGCTTTTTTCCCAGGCTTCCGCAAATTCATATTCGAAATTGCGCGGCACGAGCAGCACCGTCTTCATGCCCAGCGCCTTCGGCACCACCAGATTGCGCGGCAGATCCTCGAACATGGCAGCGCGCTTCGTATCGACGCGGTGCAGGCTCATGAACTTGTCATAGGTATCACCGGCCGGCTTCGGCACGAAATCGGCCGCGACGATATCGAAGATGTCGTCGAAGTGGTCGAGAATGCCGAGCCGCCGCGCCGTCATCTCCGCATGTTTGACACTGCCATTGGTGAAGATGAACTTGCGGCCGGGCAGGGCCTTGATCGCCTCTCCGAGCGCCGGATCGGCAGGCACGACCTCGTAGTCGATCGCGTGGGCCTTCTCGAGAAAGTCGTTCGGATCAATGCCATGATGCAGCATCAGGCCCTGCAGCGTCGTGCCGTGATCGCGATAATATTGCTTCTGCAGCGCCTTTGCCGCCACGGGATCGAGCGTCAGGAGCGCCGACACATAGGCCGTCATGTTGCGGTCGATCTGCGAGAACAGGTTGACGTGGTGCGGATAGAGCGTGTTGTCGAGATCAAACACCCAGTCGGTGACATGGGCGAAATCGGCTTTGGTCGGCAGGCGGTCGCGATTTTTCATGGGCGCCTTATGCCATGAGGCGCGGCGAAACAAAACGGTATTCTACGACCGCGGCGATGGATTCCGGTGTGCGAGCATGCTAGCGGGCTTTATGGAAACCTGGGTCGTCATCACCTTCGCCGCCGCCTTTCTCCAGAACATCCGCTCGGCCATGCAGAAGCACCTCAAGGGTGTCATGGGAACGACGGGTGCCACCTTCGTGCGCTTCGGCTTCGGGGTGCCGTTCGCGCTGTTCTATCTTGCGGTGCTCTGGCGCGGTTTCGGGCACCCACTGCCGGTACCGGATGCGACCTTCTTCCTCTGGGCCGTGATCGGCGGCCTGGCGCAGATTGCCGCGACCTTCCTGCTCGTACACCTGTTTTCCTTCCGCAATTTTGCTGTCGGAACGGCCTATTCGCGCACCGAGCCGGCGCAGGCCGCCCTGTTCGCGCTGCTGTTTCTGGGAGAGGCGGCGAGCCATGGCACGGTCGTCGCGATTGCGATCTCGGTTGTCGGGGTGATGATCATTTCGGTCGCCCGGACTGAGCTCAGCCTCACCTCGTTGGTGACATCCGTGTTCACCCGCACCGCCGGCATAGGGCTGCTATCTGGAACATTCTTCGGCCTCTCCGCCGTCTCCTATCGTTCCGCCTCGCTGGCGCTCGCGCCCAGCCTGCCGAAACCGGATTTTGTCATGCAGGCAAGCTTCACGCTGGGTTTCGTCATTCTGCTGCAGACGGCCATCATGCTCGCCTGGATCCTTATACGCGAGCCGGACGAACTGAAGCGCGTGATGGTCGCCTGGCGGCCCGGCCTGCTCGTGGGCTTCGCGGGTGCCTCCGCATCGTTCGGCTGGTTCATGGCCATGACCCTGCAGCAGGCGGCGATCGTTAAGGTCGTGGCACAGGTGGAAATGCTCTTCACTTTTGCGTCCGCCGTCTTCATCTTCCGCGAATGGATCAACCGGCTGGAAGTAATTGGCTGCCTGCTGATCGTGCTGGGTGTCGTCATGCTTCTGGTCTTCTGATAGACAGGTTTCCGGTCATCGTCGGGAGGATGGAATGAACCAGATCGAAAAGACCAAGGCCTTCGCCGCGCTGCACCGGAAGGGTGATCCGGTCGTGCTCTACAATATCTGGGATGTCGGCAGCGCTGTCGCCGTTGCCGAAACCGGAGCGAAGGCGCTGGCCACCGGAAGCTGGTCGGTTGCGGCCGCCACCGGCTTTGGCGACGGACAGCAAATTCCGCTGCTGCTGCTGTGCGATATCGCCCGCAGCATTGTCGGTGCCACCGACCTGCCGGTGTCGATCGATTTCGAAGGCGGTTATGCAGAAAACCCAGGCGAAACGGCGATCAATGTCGCCCATATCGCCAATGCCGGTGCCGTCGGCATCAATTTCGAAGATCAGGTCGTCGGCGGTCAGGGGCTGCATACCGCAGAGGCGCAAGGACAGCGCATTGCTGCCATCCGAGCCATGGCCGATAGCCGTGACCTGCCATTCTTCATCAATGCCCGCACCGATGTCTTCCTGAAGGAGCCGGATGCGAAGAAGCACGCCGATCTCCTCGATGAAGCCATCCGGCGCGGCCGCCTCTATGAACAAGCCGGCGCCAGCGGCTTCTTCGTACCCGGCCTTTCCGATCCCGCCCTGATCGGCCGCGTCTGCGATGCCATATCGCTGCCCGTCAACGTCATGATGAAACCCGGCGGCCTGGATGTCGCCACACTCGCCGGCCTTGGCGTCGCCCGAATCAGCCACGGCCCCTTCCCCTACCGCGCCATGATCGCCTGGCTGAAAGCGGAAGCCGAGGCTGTTTACGGGGCGCAGTAGCGCTCAGGCTCAAGGAACGATCAGCGTTCCCGCACCATGCTCGGTGAATATCTCCAGCAGCACCGAATGGGCGGTCTTGCCGTTGAGGATGACGACGCCCTGGACACCGGCCTTGATCGCTTCGATGCAGGTCTCGACCTTGGGGATCATGCCGCCTGAGATCGTGCCGTCCTTGATCAGCGCCAGGGCTTCGGCAACCGAAAGCTCCTTGATCAGTTCCTTGTTCTTGTCGAGAACGCCGGGCACGTCGGTGAGGAACAGCAGGCGCGTGGCATTCAGCGCCCCGGCAATGGCGCCGGCAAAGGTGTCGGCATTGATGTTGTAGGTGTGGCCGTCGCGACCGGGGGCCACCGGCGCGATCACCGGGATCATTTCGGATTTGGCCAGAAGGTCGAGCAGCGTGCGGTCCACTTCGACCACTTCGCCGACGAAGCCGAGATCGAGCACGCGCTCGATATTGCTGTCGGGATCAACAACGGTCTTCCGGGCTTTTTCGGCAAAGACCATGTTGCCGTCCTTGCCGCAAAGCCCGATCGCCCATTCGCCGGTCTGGTTGATCAGCGCGACGATCTCCTTGTTGATCGAGCCGGCCAGGACCATCTCGACAATCTCGACTGTCTTCTGGTCGGTGACGCGCAGGCCGCCTTCGAATTTCGATTCGATACCCATCTTGGTCAGCATGGCGCCGATCTGCGGGCCGCCGCCATGCACGACGATCGGGTTGACGCCGGACTGCTTCAGCAGCGCCACGTCGGCGGCAAAGGCCTTGCCGAGTTCCGGATCGCCCATGGCATGGCCACCATATTTGACGACGATCGTCTTGTTCTCGTAGCGCTGCATATAGGGCAGGGCCTGTGCGAGAAGGCGTGCCTGCATTTCGCTTTCGGATAAGGACATGATGAACCCTCGAATAACATGTGGCGTGTCGGGAGCGGCGTTGCGGCCTCGTGAAATCTGAACGTTTCCTTTAACGGCATCGCGCCTCAATGCAAGTTCCCAATGCAGCTTCAAGGCCGATTGGAATGATCCATAGAGATGATAAAACCGTAATGACACTCGGTCACGATATGGCGCATGCTGTCGGTACCGCTGCCTTTCTATCCAGCAGATTGTGCCCTATGTTCGCCGCAACGGGATGGAGACCGGAATTCTCAATGACCATTGACGATATTTCCACGCTCATCGGCCGCGTTTCTCTGCGCGATCGCGCGGCCTTTTCGGAACTCTATAAAAAGACCGGCCCGAAACTTTTTGCCATCTGCATTCGTATCCTGCGGGATCGGACCGATGCGGAAGAAGCCTTGCAGGAAATCTACATCAAGATCTGGCAAAGGGCCGATCGATATGCGACGGGCGATACGAGCCCGATGGCCTGGTTGTCGGCCATTGCAAGGAACCATGCTATCGACATGATCCGGGCTCGTAAGCCGGTGGCAAACACGATTGACGAGGCCTATGATTTGGCCGATCCTTCGCCCGATCCGGAAAAATCGGCGCTGAACAGCGCCGAGGGGAGGCGGATCGAAACCTGCATGGAGCAACTCGACAAGGAGCGCGCCGAAGCCGTGCGCAAGGCCTATGTCGAAGGATTGAGCTATCAGGAACTGGCGGGGCTTTTCAACGTGCCGCTGAATACGATGCGGACATGGCTGCGGCGCAGCCTGCTGAAACTGAGAGAGTGCATGGATCAATGACCACACAGCACCCCGAAAGCGGAGATTTCCGGCGCGATGAAGTGATCGCGGGAGAATACGTGCTCGGCGTTCTGTCTGCCGACGACCGGCGCAAGGTCGAGGCGCGCATGGTGCTGGACCGCTCATTCGCCGCAATGGTTGGCCGCTGGCAGGATAATCTCTCCTCCTTCGAGGATGAATTCGAGCCCGTTGCGCCGCCTCCGCGAGTGCTGACGATGGTCGAGCGTCGTCTGTTTGCTGACGCTGCGCCCACCGCCCCCGTGGCTGCTGGGTTCGGCGGGTTCTGGAGTTCGCTGGCGCTCTGGCGCGGGCTGACCCTTGCCGCCGTTGTCGGCATGGCAGCCATCGGCACGATCAACAGCAACCTGTTTTCCGGCAGCCAGGCGGGCAAGCCGCTGGTGGCCGAATTGTCCGGCGACGCCAGCGCCTCTGTCAACCTGATTGCCCAGTATGATGGTAACAGCGGCAGGCTGCGTATCACGCCGGTCGCGGCACGCCAGACGGAAGAAAAATCACTGGAGCTCTGGCTCATCGTCGGCGATACGCCGGCACAATCCCTGGGTGTGCTGCCGCAGACAGGCCAGGGCGAAATCGTCATCGCGCCGGAGCTCCGGTCAAAAATCGGCGCAGGCGCGACATTCGCCATAAGCGTCGAGCCTTTCGGTGGTTCCCCGACAGGCTCTGCCACCGGCCCGGTCATTGCTGCGGGCAAAGCGCGTAATCTCTAGAAAGTAAGGCATTGATTACGGAGTGTGGAGCTTTCCGCGCGATTTCGCTTGAGCGATCTTATTCAAAGAGCTCGCAGTTTTTCGAAAGAAAAAAGTAAAATCAATAATTTGATGAAAAGTAAATTTTCCTGAAACTCTTTTTGCAGCCCGCCCGTTAATTGTCCTGTTCCCCGCAGAGAGGGATCGCAGGCATCCCTAAAGGATGTCGGGAGAGGCCCGGGTCCCGGGTTTGCGAGATAAACAGGAGAAAATTCATGTTCAAGACCACGATCCGTACGCTCACCATTGCTTCCGTTCTGGCTGCCGGCACATTTGCCGCCTATGCCGAAAATCCGATGGTCGGCGGTGCTGCCATGTATGAAGATAAGAACATCGTCGAGAACGCTGTTAATTCCAAGGACCACACCACGTTGGTTGCAGCCGTAAAGGCCGCCGGCCTGGTCGAGACGCTGTCCGGCGCCGGTCCGTTCACGGTCTTCGCACCAACCAACGAAGCTTTTGCCGCACTGCCGGCCGGCACGGTCGATACGCTGCTGAAGCCGGAAAGCAAGGACATGCTGGTTAAGGTGCTGACCTGCCACGTGGTCTCGGCAAATGCGCTGTCTGATGCCATCACCAAGATGGTCGCCGATGATGGCGGCACGCATGACGTCAAGACAGTCGGCGGCTGCGTGCTGAAGGCCAAGGCAGACGGCGGCAAGATCACACTGACCGACGAAACCGGCGGCGTTGCCAACGTCACGATCGCCGACGTCAAGCAGTCGAACGGCGTAATCCACGTCATCGACAAGGTGCTCCTGCCGAAGTCCTGATGTTTTAGAGCCGCCTGCGGTCTCTGATCGCATTTCGGCTCCAGGCCGGGGGTATCAATCCCGCTCCCGGCTGCAGGGCCGCTGGTTTTCACTCGCCAGCGGCCTTTTTGCGTAAAAAAAGGCGGGTCTGTCCCAGAGAGCGCACCATTGCCATGCTCACGGTGGTTTGATCCCATTTGTTTTGCCGTGGCTTCAAAGCGCACGTAGAGTATTCGCCGGCAGGGATATCTGCCGTATAATTGCTTCCAGCAGGCAGGGAACCATGATGACGACGCGTCGCTTCTTTCTCTTTTCCGGAACGGCCCTGCTTGCGAGCGCAGGTCTCGGGCGTTTCGCCCGCAACAGTTTCGCGGCCGCAACGGAGACGTTCGAGGTCACAAAAACCGAAGCCGAGTGGAAGGCGATCCTGACCGAGGACCAGTTCCGCATCCTGCGGCAGCAGGATACGGAGCGCCCGTTTACCAGCGCGCTCAACACCGAGAAGCGCAAGGGCATCTTCCAGTGCGCGGGTTGCGAGCTTCCCGTCTATGCGTCCGAAACGAAATTCGATAGCGGCACGGGCTGGCCCAGTTTCTGGGAGGCGATCGAAGGTGGCATCGGTACCGTGGAAGACACATCTCTCTTCATGACGCGCGTCGAGTGTCACTGCCGCCGCTGCGGCGGTCATTTTGGCCATATTTTCGATGATGGCCCGCAGCCGACGGGCAAGCGCCACTGCATCAATGGCCTGGCACTGAAATTTGTCTCGGCAACGGCGGCCTGAGCGTCAGCGGCCGATCGCGGTATAGATCGCGTTGCGCAGGTCTTCGAGGCCCGTTCCCTTTTCCGATGAGGTCGACAGGACCACGGGGAAGGCGGCAGGCCTTTTCCGAATCTTTTCCTGGGTTTCGGCAATCACCCGCGGAACGGCAGGCTCCTTGATCTTGTCGGTCTTGGTCAGGACGATCTGGTAGGAAACGGCCGCCTTGTCGAGCAGGGCAAGGGCTTCCTCGTCGTTCGGTTTTACCCCATGACGGCTGTCGATCAGCACATAGACGCGTTTCAGCGTCGAGCGGCCGCGCAGATAGTCGAAAACCAGCCTTGTCCAGGCATCGACGTTTTCCTTCGGCGCCTTGGCATAGCCGTAGCCCGGCATATCCACGAGCGCCATCGGCGGCAGGTCCTTGCCTTCGCCGGTATAGCCGGCCGGCACGAAATAATTGAGTTCCTGCGTGCGGCCCGGCGTGTTGGATGTGCGGGCAAGGCCGTGATGGCCGACAAGCGCATTGATCAGCGACGACTTGCCGACATTAGAGCGCCCGGCAAAGGCAATTTCCATCGGCCCCTCGGGGGGCAGGAACTCCATTGACGGGACGCCGCGAATAAAGATCCACGGGCGTCCGAAGACGGGAAGGTCCTGCTGCGGCTTTGTCTCGTTCATGTCTGTCGCTCATCCTTGATACCCTGCAGGGCTTCAAGGTTTTGGCCGCCCTTGTCAAGGCAGACGGCAGTCTTTGGGCTAAACCCGGCGATCAAGCCGCCGCTGGCGCCACATTTCGACGCTCAGATAGGACAGAAGCGCAGCGAGAACGATGGCGCCGCCGATGATCGTGTTGACGGTCGGGATTTCGCCGTGGATCAGCGCCACCCATAACGGACCAAGCACGGTCTCCGTGGTGCCGAGCAGGGCGGCAAGTGCTGAGGGAACGAGCCGCGCGCCGGTGACGAAGAGCGCCAGTCCCAGACCGAAGTTCAACGCACCGAACGCGACAAGTATGCCAAGCTCCGGCAAACTGACGGCAAAGCCGCTCGCCTGCGTCGCAGCGACCGTGCCGGCAACGATGGTCCCGAGGCAGACGGCCGGCGTCATCCGGACATGGGCGTAGCGACGCGTGATCACGGTTGCGGTCGCAAAGACCAGCGCGATCAGAAGCGCCAGCGCGTCACCGATCGGCGAAACCGTACCGCCAATCGAATCCGACACCATGATCGCCACGCCGAAGATGACAGCGGCGATGGCAAGCCAGGTCAGAAGCGAGATGCGTTCGCGAAACAGGATCCAGGCAATCAGCGCCGCAATCAGCGGCACGCCGGCCTGGATCAGCACCACATTCGCAACCGTCGTATAGGCGAGCGCCAGGATGAAAGATGTGGAGGCGATGGCGAAACACAGCCCGACGGCAATACCGGGCAGGCCCATTGTCCGGAACAGGGTCACGGTGCTGCGCGGCCCGTCGCGCAGCAGCATGAAGCCGAGCAGGAAAAGAGCCGCAAAGACCGAGCGCCAGAACACCACCGTCCAGCTGTCGTCAATGTGGAGGAAGCGCGCCAGCGTGCCGCCAAAGCTCCAGACGATCGCCGAGCCCAGAACCAGAACAATGCCGTTTGTCTGGCTTGGCTGGACCGCGAGCGCAGGTTTCTGAAACGAGGTCGGCTGGGACATGAGCACGAATCCATTGGCAATTGCTACAATCTAGGTGCAAATCGCGACGTTCACGCCGACAATCGCGACAGGGCCCTGTCGCAAACTCCTAAAGTCACGGATCCTCGACGCGCACCTTTTCGGCCACAGGTCTGATAATCGCAAGTACAATTCCACCGGCAGCGATGATCGCCGATCCCAGCACGACACCTGTGGACGGAACTTCATTAAAAAACAGGATCCCGATCAGTGCAGCAAAGATGAGCCAGGCGTAATCGACGGGTCCGACGATCGCCAGCGCAGCCATTCGATAGCCGCGCACTATGCAATATTGTGCCGCCACGGCGATCGGGCCGAGCAGGAGAAAGGGGACCATGGCGGACAGCGACATGTCTTTCCAGGCAAAGGCGGCTGGAACGGCCAGCAGGAGGACACCAAAGCCATTGACGTGAAGAAGCACGGTCAATGGCCTGTCGGCATGGGATAGCACCCGGATCAGCAAGCCTTCGATGGCAAGCAGCGCAGCGCCGGCAACGGCAATCATTGCGGGCCAGAGATAGGCCGGCTGAAACTGCGCAAATGCGCCGCGGGAGATCATGATGAAGCCTGCACCGGCACAGCTGAGGGTAATGCCGGCGAGATGCTGTTTCGTGACATCTTCCTTGAGAATTAACACGGCGAGCGGAATGACGAAGACGACATAGAGCAGACCAAGTGCCGTCGCATCGACAATCGGCATTTCAGCAGAGGCGTAGATCAGCGCAAAACCTCCCGAAACGCCGAAGATGGCGCGCAAGGCGTGCGAAAACGGCCGATCGCTACGATAGGCGCGCAGGTTCTCGCCCTTGAACGCGACGACGCCCAGCAATGTTGCAAAGCCGGTCACGTAGCGGAGAAACTGGATTTGTACGACGGAGGTGGTTTCACCTCCGAATTTCCCCGAGGCAAAGATCAAGGAAAATAAGGCAGTACCGAGCAAGACCCAGGTCATCGCCTCGACATTCGAATTCGGCAGGATTTTCCGCAAGATCTTGTCTTTCCGTGATTTCTTGTTCCAGACTTGCCAAATTGATCGTCTGTATTGCAAACTCAATTTTTGATTTCTGAATGAGTGATTTCGATGCAGAAGAAGAGAAGCGTCTCGCTCAATGCGGTGCGGACATTCGTGTTGACCGCCCGCCATCTCAGCATCTTGAAGGCCGCAGCAGAGGTGGGACTGACAGCGAGTGCCGTCAGCCATCAGATCAAGAAACTGGAGGGAGACCTGGGGCTCGCTCTTTTCAAGCGAAGCCATAACTTCCTTGTGCTGACAGATGCCGGACGTCGTCTCTATGATGACGCCGCTTCAGCGATTGCCGCAATCGATCGCTCGACGGAGGCGCTCAGCCGCGACCAGAACGAAATCGTCGTGCGCGTTTCCGTGTCATTGGCCGTTCGCTGGCTGATCCCGGCTCTGGAGCGGTTCAAGACGGTTCATCCGGCAGCCCGTGTTCGCGTAGAGACCAAGATCACCTCCGACATCTCTCTCGGCACCTGCGATCTTGCCATTTCCTATCATCGTGCCGGATCAACGCCGGCGGATGGCGAATGGCTCGCCGCGGATATGAGCCGCCCTGTCGCATCGCCAGCGCTTCTGGCTGCCGCAAAATATCAGGGCATGGGTGATCTCGGCCGGATTCCCGCCCTTCAATGCGCGCAGGACAATTGGGACTGGTCGCTATGGACCCGCACGCTTGGCCTTGAGCCGGGCGTCATAAACATCCAGCACGTGTTCGACACCGACGATGCCGCCTTGCATGCCGCCACCGCCGGGCTGGGGATGGTTCTTGCGCCTGCATTCCTGACGGAGCGGGAAATCCGCTCCGGCGGACTGGTGGCCTTGCCGGGTTTCGGCCCCGTGGATCTCGGCCACTACCGCGTCGTCTTTCAGCGCCACGAAAACCGCATGACACGGAAGTTTCGCAAATGGCTCGGCGAGGAAATGCAGCGCATGGTCTAGGACAGGAAAGCCGCTTGGGGGAGTCATGTCTGCACAACAAAAAGCCCGGTTCACGCGTGTGAACCGGGCTTCATTTTTTGCGAATGCTATGTTGCGCGCTATTCGGCCGGCTTCGGCTTCTTGCCGAACAAGCCCTTGAGATTGTCGATCAGTTCGACCTTCACACCCTGGCGTTTCATGATGAAGGCCTGCTGGGTGATCGACAGCGTGTTGTTCCAGGCCCAGTAGATCACGAGACCGGCCGGGAAGGTGGCCAGCATGAAGGTGAAGACGACAGGCATCCAGGTGAACAGCATGGCCTGCGTCGGATCCGGCGGCGTCGGGTTCATGCGCATCTGCAGGAACATGGTGACACCCATGATCAGTGGCCATACGCCGATCATCAGCATATGCGGCACCTCGTAGGGCAGCAGGCCGAACAGATTGAACAGCGAGGTTGGATCCGGCGCGGACAGATCCTGGATCCAGCCGAAGAACGGCGCGTGGCGCATTTCAATGGTGACGTAGATTACCTTGTAGAGCGCGAAGAACACCGGGATCTGCAGAAGAATTGGCCAGCAGCCGGCGATCGGGTTGATCTTTTCTTCCTTGTAGAGCGCCATCATGCCCTGCTGCAGCGCCATGCGGTCGTCGCCGTGTTTCTTCTTCAGTTCCTCCATCTTCGGCTGAACCTTCTTCATGTTCGCCATCGACGAATACTGCTTGTTGGCAAGCGGGAAGAAAAGGAGCTTGACGACAACCGTGGTCATCAGGATGGCGACGCCGAAGTTTCCGAAATAACGGAAGAAGAAATCCATCAGTTTGAACATCGGCTTGGTGATGAAGTAGAACCAGCCCCAGTCGATCAAAAGGTCGAACTGCGGGATGGCATAGCTCTGCTCATAGCCATCGACCAGCGGCACCTGCTTGGCCCCGGCAAAGACGAGGTTCTTGAGTTGCGTGGACTGGCCGGGCGCGATCGTGACCGCATCCTGCTTGTAGTCTGCCTGAAAGCGTGGACGGCCATCGGTGAAGTGTGCGTATTTGGACTCGTAGGCCAGATTCTGCGGCGGCACGATGGCTGCGGCCCAGTATTTGTCGGTAATGCCCAACCAGCCGGTCGTCGCTTTTTCGTGCGTGGCGGGCACGTCGTTTTCCACCTTGCCATAGGCCACTTCGTTCAGGCCATGTTCGCCGATAACGCCGATGAAGCCTTCGTGCAGCACGTAGACGCTGGGCGTCGTCGGCTTGTTGAAGCGCGTCACGCGGCCGTAGGACGAAAGGGAAACAGGAGCCGCGCTTCCATTGTTGATGGCGTCCGTCACCTGGAACATGAAGTGCTCGTCGATGGAAATCGTACGGTCGAAAACCACGCCCTTCTCATTGGTGAACGTCAGGACGACCGGCGTCGCTGTTGTCAGCTTGTCGCCGCTCTTGAGCGTCCACACCGTTGCAGGGCCGGGAACCGTGCCGCTTGCCTCGTTGCCGATGTAGCCGAGTTCCGTGAAATAGCCGTCATTTGTATCCGCCGGGCTGAAGAGGGTGATCAGCGGGCTCTTGTCGTCGACGGTCTCGTGGTATTCCTTGAGCTTCAGGTCGTCGAAACGGGCGCCGGTCAGGTTGATCGAGCCGCTGAGCGCCGGCGTGTCGATGGTCACACGGGCGGACTTGGCGATTGCCTGGTCGCGGCTCTCGACGGCGCCGGGAACCGCGCCGTTGGCCGGCAAAGCCTGGCCCGGCGTCACCTGTTGGGCGCTACCCGGGTTCGCCTGCTGGCTCTGCGCCTGCTGTGCTTCGGCGGCCAGGCGATCCTTCTCGATCTTCGGATTGACGTAGAGGAACTGCCAGGCAATCAGGATGAGCACGGACAGGGCAATTGCCACGAAGTAATTGCGGTTTTTTTCCATCATTCTTTCCTGGAGCCGGCCTGTTCGGGCCGCTTATGTTTCGGCTTGTTTTCGATGCGCTCGCTCAGGCTCCTGACGATCCGCTCGAAAGGGGCGGTCAGAAGGTCGCGTCGGGCGACAATCACATAGTCGTGTCCCGGCTTCATTGCAAATCCGGAGACAAGCCGCACCGCCTCCTTGAGGCGTCGTCTCATCCGGTTGCGTTCCACGGCATTGCCTTGTTTCTTGGTCACCGTGAAACCGGCCCGTGCGGGGTCCTCCGGCGCCTGCCGGTCGAGGACCTCAAGAAGGAAGAGCGGACCCTTCCTCTGCTCGCCTTTACGGACAGCAAGAAACTGCGGGCGGCTTTTCAGCCGCCCGGCAGTTGTTTTGTGTGTGCTTGACGTCATTCGCCCGCGATCTGTCATCGGGCAATACCGGCTTTACGCCGACAGACGCTTGCGGCCACGGGCCCGGCGAGCGGTGATGACCTTACGGCCACCCTTGGTGGCGATACGGGAACGAAAACCGTGCCGGCGCTTGCGGACAAGCTTGGACGGTTGGTAGGTACGCTTCGTCATTTATTTTAATACCGCGGTGTGCGGCCCTTCTTGGGTTTGCTTCGTAGCAAGGAGCGTTACGTTCCGGACATGGCACGGCCACAGGGCAACGCAGGTTGACCGGACGTGCGCGGCTTATAAGGGGAAACTCCACGCAGAGTCAATTCCCGCCCCGGATCCCACATGAATCCCGCGTCGCTTCGTGAAAATGTCACCCGTGCCGGCCTGCGGGCACCTGGCTGGGAGTAAAAAATAGAATGAACAATTTAAAATTGCAATGTCAGCGTATGCTAACCTATTCGACTTACCAGATGGTTAAGCTCATTCCCCTAGATTTTTAGAGGTTTTCGGCAGGCTTTGTTAACCAGTCTTGATTTAGATTTTCTGCATATTTGACGAGGCCAATCCCGCGTGTCGAGCGTTTTGGCTTGAAGGAGAAGCATGAAATGAAAATTCGCGGCAAAATCTATCTGATGGTTGGTGTCATGAGCTTTGTCGCCCTGGCGATTACCGGCATGGCATTGATCGTGGCCACCGAATACAATTCCAGATTGTCGCAGTTTGAAAATGCGTCCGACCGCGCATTCAAGGGTGAACACCTCAACCGTCTCGTCACCGCCGTGGTCATGGAGGCGCGGGGAATCTACGCCGCGCCGACAGTGGAAAAGGCAAAGAATTTCGCCGATGGCCTGATGAAGAATCTCGATAAGATGGATGTGCTGCTGACGGAATGGCGCCCGCAGGTTCCGACCGAGCAGCTTCCGGCTTTCGAAGCGGTGGTCACGCGCGCGGCAGAGTTTCGAACCTTCCGCACAGAGACGGCCCGCCTTAGCCAGGAGGTTGACCCCAAGGCGGCAAATGAGCAGGGTAACAACGAGCTGAACCGTGCCAACCGCAAGGCCTTCCAGGCGGAGATCGACGCGGTCGTCGAAACCGACAAGGCGGCGCTCGAAGCCATCAAGGCCGACATCAGTTCCTTCGAAAACTCGATGATCACACTTATTCTGGTGATGGCGGGGATCGGTCTCGCAGTCGGCATCGGTACGGCATTCTACATCGCCACCAACCAGCTCAGCCGCCCGATTCTGGATCTGACCGGCAAAATGAAGCAGCTTGCCGGCGGCGATCTGGACGTCATTGTCCCGTTTGCCGGTCGCAAGGACGAAATCGGCGAAATGGCCGAGGCTGTCGAAGTCTTCAAGCGCAATGGCCTCGCCGTCCGCGAACTGAACAGCCACGAAACGGTGCTGCGCGAAAAGAGCGCGGATCTGCAGTCGAGCATCGCCGTCGTCGTGGCCGCTGCCGCAGCGGGTGATTTCCGGCAGCGTATCGAGAAGGACTATCAGAATGAAGACCTCAACCGTTTCGCCGGCAGCGTCAACGAACTGGTCGCCAGCGTCAATACGGGCATTAACGAGACGCGGCGCGTGATTGCAAGCCTTGCCAACGGCGACCTGACGCAGAACATGGATGGCCAGTTCCAAGGCGCTTTTGCCGAACTGCAGACCAACGTCAACGACACGCTGTTCACGCTGCAGAAGACGATGCGCGAAGTCCGCACCACGACGGACTCGATCAACGGCAACTCAACGGAACTGCGTTCCGCAACCGACGATCTGTCGCGTCGCACGGAACAGCAGGCTGCTGCCCTTGAACAGACCTCCGCAGCGCTCGAAGAGATCACGGTTGCGGTGCGCAACTCGACGGAGCGTGCCCAGGAAGCAACCGTCATGGTCACCGAGGCGAAGCAGAGTGCGGCCCAGTCGGGCGAAGTCGTCCGCAATACCGTCAGCGCCATGGGCCGGATCGAGCAGGCCTCCAACGAGATTGGCCAGATCACCAATGTGATCGACGAGATCGCTTTCCAGACCAACCTGCTTGCTCTTAATGCCGGCGTCGAAGCGGCCCGTGCCGGCGATGCGGGCAAGGGTTTCGCAGTCGTTGCCCAGGAGGTCCGCGAACTGGCCCAGCGCGCCGCCAGCGCCGCCAAGGACATCAAGGGCCTGATTTCGAAATCGGGTTCCGAAGTTGCGACCGGGGTGAAGCTGGTTCAGGAAACTGGTATCGTTCTCGGCCAGATCGAGACCAGCGTCCTCAAGATCAACGATCACATCCACTCGATCGCCGTTGCGGCGCGCGAGCAGTCGACGGGGCTTGGCGAGGTCAGCACCGCCGTCAACCAGATGGACCAGGTGACCCAGCAGAACGCCGCCATGGTCGAGGAGGCAAATGCCGCGACCCACAAACTCTCGGCCGAAGCCGATAGCCTGGCGCGCCTTGTTTCGCAGTTCAAGGTCGATCAGGGGCATGGACAGGGACAGGGACAGGGACAGGGTAATGCGCGGGGCGCGGCTCCGGCACCTGTGCGGGAAACGGCCCGCCCGGTCGCCTCTCCGGCCCGCCGGATGATGGGCACGGTAGCGCGCGCCTTCAGCGGCGGCTCGACGAGTGCCGCTGTCTCGAAGGACAGCTGGGAAGAGTTCTGAAACCAGTCCATTGAAATCCAGCGTCCGCGGCAGCTGAAAAGGCTGGCGCGGGCGCTGCCGTTTTCTGCGGGTCGCGTCTACGGTGGCGTGTCGGGATAGCGCTTGCGTCTCCCGCAACGACGGAGATTGGAAAACACGCGGCGATCGCCTATCATGGGTTTCCGGCACCAGCCATCCGTCCGCGCGATCCTCCGGTTTCTGCGCGGCGCTTCGGTGGAAGCCTCTGGAAGAGCGCATGATGATAGACGACATGGAACGGGACGCAGCGCCTGAAAAACCACCTGTTCGGGCATGGTTCTTCCGCGGCCTTTCCGGACGTCTGCTGCTGCTCACCGTCATCTTCGTCATGCTGGCTGAAGTTCTGATCTTCGTGCCTTCCGTCGCCAACATGCGCCTTCGCTGGCTGGAAGACCGGCTCAACACGGCTGCCGCTGCCGCCGTGGTGGTGGACGGCATGGACAATGTCGAGCTGTCCCGCCCGGTCCAGGAAGATACCCTGATGGCGACGGGAACCAAGGCCATCGTCCTGCGCCGCAGCAATGAATCGCGGCTGGTCGCCGCAGTGAACATGCCGCCAGAGGTCGATGACCAGTATGACCTCGCCGCGATGACGCCGCTGACCGCCATACACGATGCGTTCGATACCCTGCTTTTCGGCGGCGACAGGATTTTGCGGGTCTTCGGGCCGGTCGGCGATAGCGACGCGACGATCGAACTGGTCATTGAGGATTCCAGCCTGCGCAAGGCGATGCTCATCTATGCCCGCAACGTCTTCTTCCTGTCGCTGGTCATATCGCTGATCACGGCGGCCCTGATCTTCCTGTCCATCAACCGGCTGATGATCCGGCCGATCCGCCGCATGACGGCGAGCATGCACGCCTTCTCCGCCGATCCGTCCGATCCGGCCCGCGTGCTTTCGGCCGCACCTGGCACTGACGAACTCTCGATCGCCGGGCAGCATCTGGCCAGCATGCAGCGGCATCTGCAAAAGACGCTGAAGCAGCAAAAGAACCTTGCCGATCTCGGTCTCGCCGTCTCCAAGATCAATCATGACATGCGCAACATCCTGTCCTCGGCGCAGCTGATTTCCGATCGCCTCGCGAGTGTGGATGATCCGATCGTCAAGCGCTTTGCGCCGACCCTGCTGCGCAGCATCGACAGGGCCGTCGGCTATACGACCGAAGTGCTGTCCTACGGGCGAACGACCGAACCGGAACCGCACCGCCGTTTTGTCCAGCTTCGCCCCCTGGTCACGGACGTGTCCGAGATCCTGGCCATCGATCCGAAGTCCGATATCGAGTTCCGTATACAGATTGCCGACGATCTGCAGGTCGATGCCGACAGCGAACAGCTGTTCCGCGTAGTCCACAACATCTGCCGCAACGCGGTCCAGGCCCTGATGAACGATGCGTCCGGCGCGGACGGTGTCCGGGTGGTCGCAGTCACCGCCATGCGTACCGGCAGCGTCGTCAGCATTTCGATCGACGACAACGGTCCCGGCATGCCGCCCAGGGCGCGGGAAAACCTGTTTGCGGCCTTTCGTGGATCGGTCCGCTCCGGGGGAACGGGGCTCGGGCTTGCGATCGCCCGGGAACTGGTGCTGGCCCATGGCGGTACGATCGCCCTGGTCGAGAAGGCAACGCCCGGCACGCTGTTCAGGATCGAATTGCCGGATCGCCCGGTACCGCTGGACGTGTTCCGCACCAAGGCAAGGCATTGAGATCACTGTCGCCCCTGTGCATCGCAGCGGAAAGTCAGTAGATACGGGCTTGCGCTAGTGGGTGGAGCGGGCTTCCTTTCTAAAAATGATTTTTTCACGGAAATTCGCTTGCAATCCCCCGGCGGACGTTTTAGAGGATCGCCACGCAAGCGGTTCAGCCCGCAGCGAAAAGCACCCGTAGCTCAGCTGGATAGAGCATCAGACTACGAATCTGAGGGTCGGACGTTCGAATCGTTCCGGGTGCACCATTTCTCTTCCTGATACTTTGACGCTCAAAGCGGTTTTCGCGATCCATTACGTTGGATAACGACATCCTGCGCGACGGAACCTTCCTCTGGACGCCGCGGTTTTTCCGCAAAGAGCGCGGTCCGCGCGTTGCGCTGTCATGAACCTGTCACACGACCTTAATACTAGCTGATCCTGCGGCGCAGCGAACAGGCATCCTCATGTTTGCCGACGGGTCGGGCTTGTTGACGGGCGTGTCGCCATTGCCGCCAGGCCAACTGTCCGTCGTCGCTTTGCGAAACCGTCCGGAGCCGATCGCCAGGCAACCGGTCGATCGCAAGCAGCTCGAGCTTAAGCGAATGAAATTGCTGCAGACAGGGAAATGACATGAAGCCAAACAGTCCGTTGCAGATATTCAAAGCGATGTATCGATACGCTCGTATTCCGTTTCGTCGCTGGAGCAGCAAGGGAAAGCCGACGGCTTTCGTGCTCGGTCTCAGCCCGTGGAAGGACTTTATCCAGGACTGGCTGCCGAACGAAACCGTTCACCGGCGGGACAAGTCCTTCACGCGATACGAATTCTATGTCTCCTTCGTGCCCTGGATCCTGGCGGACAGGAACAGCAAACTCTATGTCTGGGGATACAAACATCCTGATTATGTCGAGACCTTCTGCAGGCGGTTCAATGTCCCGTTGATCCGGATCGAGGACGGCTTCATTCGCTCCGTAGCGCTCGGCGCGACCAAGGCGCCGCCTCTGTCGCTATGCTTTGATTCGTCGGTTCTCTATTTCGATCCCACCGACCAAAGCGATCTGGAAAAAATTCTCGAGACCCATGATTTCGCCGGCGATCCGGAGCTCGTCAGCCGTGCGCGGCGCGGCATCGACCTGCTCCTCAGCACACGCCTGAGCAAATACAACACATCCGAGGATGTGAATATCGAAGCGATCTACGGGCCGAAAACCAGAAAGCGCGTGCTTGTGGTCGGTCAGGTCGAAGGCGATATGTCGATCATCAAGGGATGTGAACTCAAGATCGACAACAATGACCTTGTGCGGATCGCTGCCCGCGAAAATCCCGATGCGCAGATCATCTACAAGCCGCATCCGGAGGTCCTGCATGGAACGCGCAAGGATCCGCCGCAATCCAATCCCGACCTCGTCCGCAGCTTCTCGCTCGTGCTCGACCAGGACATCACGCTTGCAGATGCGTTCCAGACGGTGGATCACGTTTACACGATCACATCCCTGTCCGGTTTCGAAGCCTTGATCCGCGGCATCAAGGTCACTTGCCTCGGCATGCCTTTCTATGCGGGATGGGGGGCGACCGACGACCGGCAGCTTTGCGAAAGGCGCACCGCCCGCCGGTCGGTCGAAGAGATTTTCGCTGCCGCATACCTGCTCTATCCCAAATATTTCGATCCCATCCTGCGCAAGGAAATCCAGTTCGAAGAGGCGCTTGCACTTCTGCAATGGATGAAGAAAAGCAGCGACGCCATCGCAGCGGCAAAGCAGAAGGCGCCGGAACCTGTGGACGTGCCCGCTGCTGTCCCCATGCAACCGCTGCCGCGTTTGCTGGTCGGCGCATCGAGGGAGAAGATCAAGACGATCCGCGAAGTGCTCGACCTGCTCGATCCGCCGAAAAAGCCGAAACCGCCGCTGAAGCCGAAATTGCCGGTCAAGCCGAAGCGCCGGACGTTGAAGGCATCCTGAGCCTGAAGCCCGATAAGCCGGGCTGACCGGTCTATTCCTTCCAGTGGTTCATCTGTGCCCTTGAAAACATGTCGCGGCGTGACCTGTTCCAGGTTATGCCGCGCTTGACGATCTTGGCGGGGGTTCCGGCGATGATCGTTCCTTCCTCGTCGAACTGGCCGTTGACGAAGGCCATGGCGCCGACGATGCAGTCCGAAGGCACGATGGCGCCCTTGTTGATGATCGCGCCGACACCCACCCAGACATGATCGCCGATCCGGATGGACTGGGCGGGGTTGATCCGCTTGCGCGTCACGCGGTCGATGACGGAATGGGCATCCGTCGTGCGGATCTCGATTTCCCGCGAGAACATGCACCATTTGCCGATGTGCACGTCACACTCCTCCTGGCACAGGAGGTAAACGTCGACGGTCGAGGAGTGATCGCCGAAGCTCACGGTCTGGCCGTCGCCCTTGACGATGATATCGCCCCTGAAATGGCAATTTTCGCCGATCAGGACCTTGTTGTTGTTACCCTGGAACTCGACGCTGCCCCGGAATTTCGTGGCCTTTCCGATCGTAAGAACGTTGCCCGTCCCCTTCGTGACGAAAACCCGCCCCTTGAGCGCCTCCGCCCCGTCATTGATAAAGGTGTTTCCGGCGGTGAACTCATTGCGAAAAAGCGGCGGCTTCATTCAGTCTTCCTCAAACGCAATCCGAGTGCTTACCGGTCTTTTATAGCAGTCTGATGTCAGGGAATATGTCGCCACGTTCACCACTTCTGGTGAACGTGGACCTTGATCAGGCGCTCATAGATGTCCGCGATGGCCGACATGGTGTCTGTCGCAATGTCCGGGAGGGCGCTGGCCGAAGCGTTGCCCTTGGCCTGCGCCTCGTTGCGGGCGCCCGGGATGACGACAGACACGGCCGCGCTCTCGAGGATCCAGCGCAATGCGAACGGCGCCATGCCGATGCCCTGCGGCACCAGCGGACGCAACTGCTCGACCGCTTCGAGTGCGACCTCGAAGGGCACACCGGCAAAGGTCTCGCCGACATCGAAGAATTCGCCATTGCGGTTAAAGGCACGGTGGTCGTCGGCTGCAAACGGCGTGTCTGCGGTGATCTTGCCGGACAGCAGACCCGAGGCCAGCGGCACGCGCACGATGATGCCGACATTCTTTTGTTTTGCCTGCGCGAAGAAGAGGTCGTGCGGACGCTGGCGGAAGATGTTGTAGATGATCTGGATCGTCGCTACGCCCGGATATTCGATGGCCTTGAGGCCTTCCTCCACGGTCGAGACGGAGACGCCGTAGTTGCGGATCTTGCCCTTGATCGTAAGATCGTCGAGCGCGCCGAACATTTCGGGCTTGTAGAACACCTCGGTCGGCGGGCAATGCAACTGTAGGAGGTCGAGCGTTTCAACGCCGAGGTTCGTCAGGCTCCGGTCGATGAACGCCTCGATATTTTCAGCCGTATAACCGTCCGCCACATGCGGGTTCAGCCGGCGGCCGGCCTTGGTGGCAACGAAAGGCTTCTCTCCGCCACGTTCCCTGAGCACGGCGGCGATGATCTTCTCCGAGCGGCCGTCGCCATAGACATCCGCCGTGTCGATGAAGGTCACGCCGGAATCCAGCGCCGCATTCAGCGCCCGCTTGCCGTCGTCCTCGCTGACATCGCCCCAGGAGCCGCCGATCTGCCAGGCGCCGAAGCCGATTTCGGAGATGGAAGCGCCGGTGCGCCCCAGTGTTCTGTTCTTCATGGTGGATATCTCCCGTGCGACATCTCCCCATCGGGATGTCGCTTTATGCCGTTCATCTGTGCTTCTTATCGACAAGGGCAAGGGGCAAAGTCAATTGCCTCGACGCCGTCCATCCACGCGCGATTTCGCGCCGTGGGTTTCAAGCCATGTTCGGCCGGGGCACGACACATGCCGCAGGTAGAAGGAGTAAGGTGACACTCGCGGTGCCCGTTTCGGCCATACTGAAGAGATCCGCGACGAAAGCGCCTATACGTCGTCTGCCACGATCACCGCCCGTCCGCGCGTGATGTCGGTCGCGGTTCGCACGATCGTATCGCGAAGGTCGGCAGCGACGTCGATGGCCAGCACGGCGCCGGTGTCGATGAAGGTTTCGCTGTCTATTGTGGCGCCTAGCCCGGTGACGCGTGCCTTCACGAGGGCGAGATCGGCAAAATCGCAGGTGATGGTGATGCGCAGGGTTTCGATCAGTTCGATCTTGTCCATGGCGCGCAGGCAGGTGGCTGCGGTGCCGCCATAGGCGCGCATCAGGCCGCCGCTGCCCAGGAGAATGCCGCCGAACCAGCGGATGACGAGAGCAACCGTTCCGTCGAGCGACTGGCCGTCGATCGCCTGCAGGATCGGCTTGCCCGCCGTGCCGCTCGGTTCGCCGTCATCGTTGAAGCGATAGGCCTGCCCGATCCGCCAGGCCCAGCAATTATGGGTGGCCGAAGGGTCCGAATGCTGTGCAATGAAGTCTTTTGCGGCCTGTTCATTGGCCACGGGGCCGCAGACCGCAAGGAACCGGCTTTTCCTGATGTCCTGTGAAAAGGTTGCGGTGTCTTTCAGGGTGAACATGGCCGCGTTATCGCAGGGAAGCGGAGAGGGGGAAACCCCCGTGGTGGCTATCCGGCATACTCCCCTCTTCTCCCCAGCGGGGAGAAGTGCCGAGCGGATGCGAGGCGATGAGGGGGCCGGCGAAGCCGGAGCCGCGAAGAGATGGCCTTCGGCCCCACTCATCCGGCGCTTCGCGCCACCTTCTCCCCGCTGGGGAGAAGAGGGGAGTATGCCGGAACCCCACAAGCGATTGCTTGTCGGGTGGCTGTGGGAGGTCGTCGCCACGCGCGGCTTTCACCTCACCCGATCGACATCAGGCTGGCATTGCCGCCGGCTGCGGCTGTGTTGACGCTGGTGGAGACTTCTTCCAACAGCCACTGCAGGCAGTAGGCATCCGGGTTGCGCGCGAGGTCTTCCGTCGACGCCGCCTGCACCAGAACGAGCGGGCCGGGCAGGTCGGCGATCTGCCGGTTGACGGCTCGGATCCGCTCCGGCCCGCCTTCGATGAGGGCGCCTGCAAAGGGGACGTCGGCTTTCCACGCGGTCGTGAAGGACAGGCGGGCGGCAATGCTGGCGGGCAGGGTGGCAAGCGCCTGCGTCAGGCTTGACGCCGTGTCGATCACCGCAATGTTGCCGGTTGCCAGAACGGCGGCAAGCTGCCGGTAAAGTCCATTCTCGGTCTCGGCGACGAGGAGGATGCGGCCGCGCGCATGCAGCGCATAGAGATTGCGCTCGCCGACCGGGCCGGCCAGTTCCGCCGTCAGGCCAAGTGCCGACTGGCTGCCGGTTTCGCGCGTTGCCTGCGCCTGTGCTTTCAGCCCCTTGCCGTCAAGCCATTTGGCGAAATCGAGCAGCACAGGATCAATGTGCACGGAGCTGTGCTGCGGCGGGATCGGCGGCGTCGTGACCAGCCGGCCAAGATAGAGCGGACCGCCGGCCTTCGGTCCGGTGCCGGATAGGCCTCGTCCGCCAAACGGCTGGACGCCGACGACGGCACCGATGATGTTGCGGTTGACGTAGAGATTGCCGGCTTTCACGCGGGACGTGACATGGGCGATCGTCTCGTCCAGCCGTGTGTGCAGCCCGAAGGTCAGGCCGTAGCCGGTGGCGTTGATGTCGTCGATCAGCCGGTCGAGATCGTCGCGCTCATAGCGCAGCACGTGCAGCACCGGGCCGAAGACCTCGCGCTTCAGGTCGGACAGCTGTTTCAGCTCGATGATCGTCGGCGGAACGAAGGTGCCGTTCGCGGTGGCATCGCCAGTGGCGATCTGCTCCACTTTCGCACCGATGCCGCGCATGGTTTCGATGTGCTTTTCGATGATGCCCTTCGCTTCAGCTGATATCACCGGGCCGACATCGACGGCGAGGCGGTCGGTGCGGCCGATGTCGAGTTCGTGCAGCGCGCCCTTCAGCATGGACAGCACGCGGTCGGCAACATCGGCCTGCAGGCAGAGCACGCGCAGCGCCGAGCAGCGCTGGCCGGCGCTGTCGAAGGCGGAGGCGATGACGTCGCCAACGACCTGTTCGGCAAGGGCCGAGCTATCGACGATCATGGCGTTCTGGCCGCCGGTTTCGGCGATCAGCGGGATCGGCTTGCCATTGTGCGAAAGGCGATCGGCCAGCTGCGCCTGGATCAGCCGCGCGACCTCGGTGGAGCCGGTGAACATGACGCCGGCAATACCATCCGCAGCGACCAGCGCCGCGCCGATCCGGCCGTCGCCCGGCAGGAGTTGCAGGGCGTCCCGCGGGATGCCTGCCTCGTGCAGGATGTGAACGCCTTCCGCCGCGATCAGAGGGGTTTCTTCCGCAGGCTTGGCGAGCACCGGATTGCCGGCGACAAGGGCGGCGGCGATCTGGCCGGAGAAGATGGCGAGCGGGAAGTTCCACGGGCTGATACAGACGATCGGTCCCAGCGCCTGGTGGGCAGGGCCGAGCGTGCGGGCTGCTTGTTCGGCATAATAGCGCAGGAAGTCGATCGCCTCGCGCACTTCGGCAATCGCATTCGGTAGCGATTTTCCGGCTTCGCGCACGATGAGCCCGAGAAGCCGCGGCATGCGGTCCTGCATCAGGTCGGCGGCGCGGATCAGGCAGGCGGCGCGCTCGGAGGGGGAAACGGCGCTCCAGGACACTGTTGCCGAAACTGCGGTTTCGACGGCACGCTTGGCGTCGTCCACGGCGGTTTCCGTCACCGAGCCGACGATATCGCGGTGGTCGCCGGGGTTGAGCACCGGACGCGTTTCGCCTTGCGCGGGCTTTATGCCGAGCAGCGGTTCCGCCAGCCAGTCGACGGTCGCACTTGCCTTCAGCCCGTCGGACAGAGCCGCGAGCGTTTCTTCGTTCGAAAGATCGAGCCCCGCCGAATTTGCCCGCGTGGTGCCGAAGAGGTCGGACGGCAGCTTGATCTGGTCGTGCTGCGCGCCGATGACGGGCATGCCGCGCACCACATCGACGGGGTCGGCGATCAGGTCTTCAACGGAAACCGCCGGATCGGCAATGCGGTTGACGAAGGAGGAATTGGCGCCGTTTTCCAGCAGGCGGCGCACCAGATAGGCAAGCAGTGTCTCATGCGTGCCGACCGGTGCGTAGATGCGGGCCGGGCGATCGAGATTGGCTTTGCCGACAACCTCGTCATAGAGCGGCTCGCCCATGCCGTGCAGGCACTGGAACTCGTAGTCGCCGACCTTGAAATCGGGGCCGGCCATTTCATAGATGGTCGCCAGCGACTGGGCATTGTGGGTGGCAAATTGCGGGAAGATCACGTCCGTCGCATCCAGCAGCTTTCTGGCGCAGGCGATGTAGGAGACATCCGTATAGATCTTACGGGTAAAGACCGGAAAGCCGGTCATACCGTCGATCTGGGCGCGCTTGATCTCGGCATCCCAATAGGCGCCCTTGACGAGCCGTACCATCATCCGGTGACCGGAGCGACGGGCGAGATCGATGATGAAATCAAGCACGAAGGGGCAGCGCTTGCCATAGGCCTGAACGACGAATCCCATGCCGTTCCAGCCCGAAAGCGCCGGATCGAGGCGCAGCGCTTCGAGCAGATCCAGCGACAATTCCAGCCGGTCGGCTTCCTCGGCGTCGATGTTGAGGCCGATATCGTAGCTCTTGGCGATCAGCGCCAGCGCCTTCACCCTGGGCAACAACTCGTTCATGATACGGGCCGATTGCGCGCGGACATAGCGCGGATGCAGCGCCGAAAGCTTGATCGAAATGCCCGGCCCTTCATGGATGCCGCGCCCCGCCGACGCCTTGCCGATCGCATGGATGGCGTTTTCATAATCGGCATAATAGCGCCTGGCGTCGGCCGCCGTGGTCGCGGCTTCGCCGAGCATGTCGTAGGAATAGCGGAAGCCGCGGGCTTCCAATGCGCGCGAACGCTTCAGCGCCTCGTCGATGGTCTCGCCGGTGACGAACTGCTCGCCCATCATCCGCATCGCCATATCGACGCCGCGGCGGATCACCGGTTCGCCGGCGCGGGCAATGAGCCGGGTGAGGGCTGCGGACAGGCTGCGGTCGTTGACGGTCGCGGTCAGCTTGCCGGTGACAACGAGGCCCCAGGTGGCGGCATTGACGAACAGCGAGCGTCCGCCGCCGATATGGGAGCGCCAGTCGCCATCGGCGATCTTGTCGCGGATCAGCGCATCGCGCGTCGCGGTATCGGGAATGCGCAGCAGCGCTTCGGCAAGGCACATCAGCGCCACGCCTTCCTGGCTCGACAGCGAATATTCATGCACCAGCCCCTCGACACCGGAGCCCTTGTGCTTGGCGCGCAGCGCCATGATCAGCGTGCGGGCTGTTGACTTGGCTTTCGTGCGGATATCGTCGGGCAGGGTGGCGGCTTCAAGCAGCGGCGGCAGGCATTCCGTCTCCGGCAGCCGGTAGGCGGCGGTGATGGCGCGGCGAAGCGCCGTCTGCGCGGCAATCGGCGGCGCAAAATCGGCAAAAGGCGTGAGCGACGGGGTGGATTCAGCTGTGTTGTGCGGCTGTGGCTGGCTCATCGCATTCGTCCCTCTTCAACGCGCCGGCGCACCCGATATGGCCCGGACAGGATGGTGCAGAAATTAGCCTCGAAGTCTCCGTATAACCATCCGGTATTTTGGCGCTATGGCGCTTTTATTCTCGGAAATTATCATAATTTGCAGTCAAACATCCGGCCTATCGGAAACATGGCAGGACGATGAAAAGTCAGAGCAGAACGGTCTGCGACAGTTTCTGCCGCGCCATCAGACATTCATGGTCGCCCGGCATGCAGGTGCGGCAGACCAGCGGCCGCACGGCATAGATCGTGCAGCCGACATGCACGCCGAGCTTGCCGGAGAGCGCCGAACAGCGATTGTCCTCGCAACGCATGCCGCCAAGATTGGAAGAGACGTATTCGGCCGGTATCCTGTCCAGCTCCTCGTCCGTCTCCAGCGAAAAACGCGGCCAGTCCTGCGAATAGCTGCAGCAGGCGCCACAGCTCTGGCAATCGAAGTCTTCGGTGGGAACGGCAAGGGTCATGGGGGGAACCTAACACGGGACAGGGGCGAGGTGGAAGGTGACAGCTTCCTCTTCTCCCCAGCGGGGAGAAGGTGGCGCGAAGCGCCGGATGAGGGGGTAGCTTGCTCCGAACTCACGGTAAAGACCCCCTCATCGCCTCGCATGCGCTCGGCACTTCTCCCCGATGGGGAGAAGAAGAGGACTACGCCACAACCGCTTCCCTCACCGCAATCTCGTAGTCCTCCGTATGCACCAGCACGCCGGTATCGGTCATCACGGCAATGCCGTAGGCGGCGGGCTCATTGATGGACAACGAGGCGTCGGGGGCGTCGAAGGGCATGGGTTGCTGGTGGACCGGGCTCTTGAACACGGAGAAGGGAATGCCGCGGCTGGAGCCGGAGATGGTCCGGTGCACGTGGCCGGCAAAGATGTGCAGCACGTTGCCGTGGCGCTTGACGAGATCGTAGAATTCCACCTCGTTGACCAGCCGGATCATGTCCATGCCGGTAAAGCCGGTCGCATGCGGTGGGTGGTGCATGAACAGCATCACCGGCCTGTCGCCGGCGCTGGCCAATTGGCGGTCGAGCCAGTTCATCCGGGCCGCGCAGAGCAGGCCGGCATGGCTGTTGGGATAGTCGTAGGGCGGCGCAAACAGCGTGTCGAGCAGAAGCAGGCGGCAATCGGGCAGGTCGATCGCCTGCTGGATAAAGCCGTTCTCGTCCGTCGGGCAGTCGGCAAAGACATCGAGGAAAACATCCCGCCGGTCGTGATTGCCGATGGTGATGGCCTTTTGCGGGGTCAGCGTGTCGAGCAGGGCTTTCAGCCGTTCATAGGACGGACGGTCGGCGCGGTGCGTCAGGTCGCCGGTGAAGATCACGACGTCCGCGTCGGCATGATACGCATTGACATGCGCGATGCCGGCGGCCAGCCGCTGGTGCGGGTCGAGCCCGATGATCGTCGTGCCCTCGGGCACCATGTGCAGGTCGGTGAAAATGATCAGTTTTGTCATGGAAATCCGTTGGCAAAGGTTGGGCGGGCAGGTGCCAAGCTGTCGGCAGGCCATTCCTGCGTCAAGCAACTTATTTGGGAGAATGCCGTGCTTGCCGTGCAACGATCTCCTTCTTCTCCCCAGCAGGGAGAAGTGCCAAGCGGATGCGAGGCGATGAGGGGCGATGGCAGCGCCGGAGCCAGATAAGAGGTGGCCTCCGGCCCCCTCATCCGGCGCTTCGCGCCACCTTCTCCCCGCTGGGGAGAAGAGGAGGCAGCCGGAAACCCATATGCAATAGCCCCGACACCGACCGTGGATGCGCTAGGCAAGTCAGATCAGCTGGTATATCAGGTGGCATTGGACGTAGACGATGCGGCTGCAGACGTATGCGCAGATGACATGAACGGTTTTTGTCTGGGAGTGACGTGATGAGATGGAAGCGGACGATCCAGTTGCTGGATGTGCATTGCGAAGGCGAAATCGGCAAGGTCGCGATCGGCGGCGTGCCGAAAATCCCGGGCAATACGATTGCCGAGCAACTGAACCACATCAATACGGTGGATGACAGCCTGCGCCGGTTCCTCTGCCTGGAGCCGCGCGCGGCCTCGATTGGCTCGGTCAATCTTCTCCTGCCGGCCAAGCGTCCGGAGGCTGATTTCGGCTTCATCATCCTGCAGGCCGACCAGGCGCATGCCATGTCCGGTTCCAATTCGATCTGCGTGACGACAGCGCTGCTCGAGAGCGGCATGATCGAGATGAAGGAGCCGGAAACGGTCGTCATGCTCGATACGGCCGCCGGCCTCGTCAAGGCGACGGCCACCTGCCGCGACGGGCGCTGCGAGCGGGTCAAGCTCACCATGGTGCCGTCCTTCGTTCAGGAACTCGACGTCGAGATCGACACGCCCGATTGGGGCCGCATCAAGCTCGATATCTGCTATGGCGGCGTCTTCTACGCGCTGGTCGATGTCGCCCAGATCGGCACGACGATCGAAAAGGCCAATGCGCGGCGCATCGTCGAGGCCGGCATGTTCCTCAAGGATCTGGTCAACAGGACGATCCCGGTGGTGCATCCGGAAATCCCGGAAATCAGCGGCGTCGCCTATGTCATGTTCCGCGACACGGAAGCCGATGGCGCGGTGCGCACCTGCACGACCATGTGGCCGGGCCGCGTCGATCGTTCGCCCTGCGGCACGGGAAGCTCCGCCAATCTGGCGACGCTGCATGCCCGCGGCCTGGCCAAGGTCGGTGATGTCTTCACGTCGCGCTCGATCATCGGCTCGGAATTTGAAGCCGGCCTTGAAAGCGTCACCACGGTTGCCGGCCGCCCGGCGATCATCCCCACCATTTCCGGCCGCGGCTGGACATTCGGCCTGCATCAGGTCTCGCTCGATCCGTTCGACCCCCTGGCGGACGGCTTTGCGCTGACCGATACCTGGGGTCCGCAGGCGGGCGAGATCCGCTGATATCCATTTCAGGCGGCCCGCGTCTCATTTGACGCGGCCGGCCTTGGGAAGGATGAGCAGCGCTTCCTCGTTTGGCAGTGCCGTCGTTGCCTTGTCTTCGGTCTGCGCCAGTTCCTGCAGCTTCTGCCGGCCGAAGGCATCGCCCTGGCGGGCGGCAGCCCCATAGAGATCCTGCGCTGCGGCGAGGTCCTGTGCCACGCCCTCGCCGGTTTCCAGCATCAGGCCGAGATTGATCATGGCATCGATGTTGCCGCGCTCCACAGCGACCCTGTAAAGTTCAACGGCCTTGCCGTTGTCTTCCGGCAAAAGCGTTCCTTCGTCGAACAGGACCGCGAGATTGAAGGCCGCCACCTTGTCGCGGGCAAGCGATGCGCGCCCGAACCATTCGGCAGCCAGTGCGCCGTTCACTTCGGTGCCGACGCCATCCCGATAGGCAACGCCGAGATTGTAGGCGGCCAGCACATTTCCGGTCGATGCGGCCTTCTGGTACAGGCCGAATTCCTGAACGTTGTCACCCTTTTCCCCGAGCATGACGGCATAGTTGACCATGGCCAGCGCGTGGCCGGCGTCTGCGGCTTCGGCCAGCAGCTTCATCGCCTGGATCTTCTGGCCGGACTTGTGCAACACGCGGGCCAACTGAAAGGTCTGGCGCGGGCCGGCACCCTGGTTGTAGGCCTCGCGGCAGGCCGAAAGCGCGATGCCGATGCGGATGTCGTCAGTGGCGACCGGCTTGAACGCCATGTTGCGCTGCTGGTCGTGTTCGCTGCCGGCTTCCCGGTCGCAGAGGTCGGCCGGCATCAGATCGGATGCGTGGCTGGTGGATGGCAACGCGATCGCGGCGATGGACAGGGCGCTCATGGCAGCGAGCAGCGCCGCGTTGATCATCGAGATGCGTTTGTTTCTTGCGTTTTTCATGATGCTCTCCTTTAATTTGTCCCGACCATACGTTCCGTCTTTGCAACCACCTGTTCCGCCGGAAACATTGATAAAGTTTGTTTCGAGGCAAAAAGGGTGCACGCCGACGGGTGGCCTTTCTGGCCGGTCGCCGGGTGTTCAAAAAAGGAGTAAGAACATGGTTCTCGAAGCGATGCCGGCACGGCGCGGACTGATCGGCCGGCGACTGTTCATGGCGGGCTGCACCTTCGCGGCCGTCGGCCTCGCCGGCGTCTCGACACGCGCCAACACGGTGATCGGCAAGGCCAATGACGTGCGTGGAAAGGTCGATCGCAAGCAGGCCGAATTGCAGGAGGGCCTCGCTGCCGGCGGTTCGATCATGGACAACGACTATGTGATGACGGGCGCGGAGAGCTTCGCCGATCTACAGCTCGGCGGCGACACGCGCATTCTGCTCGGCAGCGACACGGAGCTGCTGGTCGACAGCTTCATCGCCGGCCAGGGCGGCACGCTGGAACTCGGCATGGGGCAGATGGTCTTCGACCGGCCCGAAGGACTGCCGAAGATCGATCTGGCGCTCAGAACCACCTTCGGCATGATCGGCGTGCGCGGCACGAAGTTCTTCTGCGGCCCCAACCGCGGCGTCTTCGCCGTCTTCGTCGAGCACGGCCTGGTCTCTGTCGATGGCGGCGGCGTCACGAAAATGGTTGCGGCCGGGCAGGGCGTCGAGATCGCCAATCCGGGCGATACGCCGAACGAACCCGTCGTCTGGAAGCCCGCCCGCATCGCCGAAGCCTATGCCAGCGTCGGCATCCGGCCTTAGTCGATTAAACCAGTTCGGCTTTGACAGCCTCTCACAGAGCTATCGCTTGTGGGGTGTCGGCTGTCTCCACCTTCTCCCCAGCGGGGAGAAGGTGGCGCGTAGCGCCGGATGAGGGGGAGCCAAACATACCGAATTTACGTGCCGCCCCCTCATCGCCTCGCGTTCGCTCGGCACTTCTCCCCGCTGGGGAGAAGTGGAGAAAAAACGATATCAGGCGTCGATGGTGAACAGTTCCATCGTGCCGAAGCCGCGGATTTCCTGCATGTCGAGCGATCGCAGTGGCCGGCCGCTCTGGTTCGCCGCCTCGGGGCCTATGCAGATCGAGGTGCCGAGGAACTTGTTGGCCTCCTGGAGGCGGGCGGCCAGGTTTATGGCGTCGCCATGGGCGGTATAGTCCAGCTTGCCGCCGGCGCCGACTTCGCCCAGAACGGCCATGCCCGTCTCGATGCCGATGCGCGTGCGACCAAAGCCGTTCTGAGCAAACAGCGGCCGCGTCCGCATTTCTTCCGTCAGGCTGCGGATCTCTTCCGCGCAGTCTATTGCCTTGTTGACATGGTCGTGAAGGTCTTCCGGCGCGTTGAAGAAGGCGTGCACTGCATCACCGACCACCTTGTCGACCATGCCGCCATGCTTGGCGACGAGGCCGTTCACTTCCTCGTAGTAGATGTCGAGCAGGGTCACGAGTTCGCGCGGGGGCAGGCGCTGGGATAGCGAGGAGAAGCTCTCGATATCGGTAAACAGAGCGGTCACCGGCCGTTCTTCGCCGGCCGCCCGGTCGGCATCGGGGTCGTCGATGTAACGCGCCACCACCGATTGCGGCAGGTATTGTGAAAACTTGCTGCGTGCTGCCGACTCCGCCCTTTTGACGCGTGCGAACTGCAGCGTGCTGGTTGCCACCAGCACCACCAGCAGCATGATGCTGATGCTGACGGCGTCCAGCAACCAGGCAGTGGTCGCATAGACGCCCGCCGCCGTTGCCGTCGTCAGGCCGATGGCCAGAACGCCGAGCACCGCCGACGTCACCGGGCGCAATCGGGTGGCGACAAAGGCGGTCAGAATGCCGCCAACCAGCATGAAGATCGCCTCGAACAGCGGCAGTCGTCCGTCCCGGCGCGGAATGAAATCGGTCAGGATGGCATTGGCGATGTCGGCATGGATCTGCACGGAGGGTTCGAGCGGCATGGACGCCGTGGCCCGCAGCCCCCCGAGATTGGGCAGGCTTGAGCCTATGAACACGACCTTGCCCGCAAAACGATCCGTTGCGATCGCGCCGCTGACCACATCACCAGCCGAAACGGTGCGCTCCGCGATCGCCGTCGCCGGGCTTGCTGCAAACCGCACGCTTCCATCCTCGTCCAGTTCGATGATCCGCCCGTCGAGCCGCAACCAGGCGGGCTGGCCGCCGAGGATGGGTGTCCGTCCGCCTTCGGTAAGGCGCGCGGCCTCGACCGCGAGCGCCGGATAGGCGTCGTTGCCGATGATCGAAAAGGCCTGCACCCGGCGGATCCGGGAATCCTCGTCGCCGACGAGGAAAGACGCGGCAGCCGAGCGGGATGCCTTCATCAGGAAGGAGCAGGATGTCTCGGCGCCTTCGATGAACCAGAGATCGGGAATGGCGACCGGCTTGCGCAGGGCAAGCGGAGGAACCGGCAAAGGACGGTCTGCAGCGGTGTCGGCGATCAGGAAACCGAGCACCACGGGTGCGCCGGTAATCGCCGTGGCGAGCGCCGTATTCGAGGTCTCCGCGGCATCGCAAGCCGTGCTGAAGATGAAATCGACGGCAATCGCTTTGGCACCGGCCTGTGTCAGCCGGGAGATGAGGTTGGCAGTCTGAGTGCGGTCCCAAGTCTTGTTCGGCGCTGATGTAAAGGATTTGCGGTCGATATCGACGACGACGATATCCCGCGATTTCGGTGCCGGAACCCATTGCGTCAAGGCGTCGAAAAACTGCTCGCGTTGCGTCTCGAAAGCCGCCTCTGCATAGGCATAAAGCAGGATCGCGCAGACAAGACTTGTGAAAATGCCTGCGGGAAGGGGCCGGATGCGAGACAGCCGGAGGTTTTTCAAGCCGCTAATCCTCTTCCGGGTCGGCCAGTTTTTGCAATCGCCCTATATGGCAGCTGATCACACCGTCGGCGCGCTTGATCGCAAAGGCTTCCTCGAGCGCCAGAATGGCGCGGTTGACCTTGGGCCGGCTGGCACCGAGAATGCCGGCGATATCGGACTGGCTCAGCGTCAGCCGCAGATTGGCGCTTTCCGGCAGTTCGTTGCCGTGGATCTGTTTCAGCGTGGCCAGGAAAAACCGGGCAACACGAGCATTCAGGTCATAAAGCGCGATGGTTTCCAACCTGTCGGTGGTATCGCGCAATTGTGCGCAGAGATAGCGGATGATCGATTCCGCTGCATCAGGCGTATGGGTGATGAAATCGAGAAAGGATTTCTTGCTGATCACGTAGCCCTCGGTCGCCGTGATCGCGGTGGCATCCGCCGATCGCGGCTGGTCGTCGAGGATCGCCATTTCGCCGAAAAGCGCGCCGGCCTCGATGTGGCGCAACAGCAGTTCCCGGCCCTGCGGCGTGATCAGCGTAAGTTTGATGCGGCCCGAAATGACGGCAATCATGTAGGTGCCTTCGTCGCCGCGCTGGAAGATCACCGTTCCCGGCGTCCATTTCCGGTAGGTCGCAAGTGCCGCAAGCGCGCCGATTGTCTCCTTGTCGAATTCTTCGAAGATCGGAAAGGAGCGCCAGAATGCCGGGCTCTTGTTGATTTCGCTCATGAGATGTTCCGCCCGCCCCGGTCGAGGTTCGCAGGTCATCCTGCGTGCCGCCCCAAATTCTTCTCGCAGTCTTCCCGGCGTTGCAACAAAAAAGACGTTTGCATCCTGTCCCCGAAGACGAATCAGCCTTGCCTGCCAGCCTTGCGGCCCGCAATCACCACCCGATCGACGGGAAGTTGGAGAAATTGACGACCGCGGCAGCTCGTTCGATTTTTGTGAACGATCTGTTTCCGATACGTTGGCTGGTTGATTTTGAAATTGCTGATAAACCTCGTCGCCATAACGAACCCCAACAGGAGCCATCCTCCATGCCGCAGAACCTCGTCGTCCTCATCGGACGCATCCTTCTCTCCATCCTCTTCATCGTGGCCGGCTACGGCAAGCTGACCGGCTTTGGCGGCACGGTCGGTTATTTCGGCAGCATGGGTCTGCCTGTCCCGACGCTGACGACCGCCATCGTCGTCGCTGTCGAGCTGCTCGGAGGCCTCGCCATCCTTGCCGGCTTCTTCACGCGTCCGGTCGCCTATGTCCTGGCACTTTTCTGCGTCGCCACGGCAGTGGTTGGCCACGGCGATTTCTCGGTTGCCGGCAATGATATCCACTTCATGAAGAACCTCGCCATCGCCGGCGGCTTCCTCGTGCTTGCAGCCTTCGGCCCCGGCTCGCTTTCGGTCGATGCACGCCGCGCCTGATAGAGCCTCTTGAACGCACAAAAGCCCACCGGCGCAAACCAGTGGGCTTTTGCATTTGTTTTTCAGTTTCAGGGGTAAATCACACCCTTGCGCAGGATGACATTTCCGTAAAGCCGGGGCTCGCTGGTCTGGACGACGGTGTGCGCTGCCCGCACCCGGGGATAGAAATCCGGTCCGAGCAGCGGTGCGACAGCACGATCCGGTTCATATTTGGCGCAGCACGCAATGATATCCCGGTGCACGGGGTCCAGCGCATCACGGTCCTGCTTCACCATCGCCCGGAAAATCGCTTCAGGCACAAAATCGTCGATCGGCATGACGCTGAGGATGGCGTCGAGAACCGGGATCAGGCCATGACCATCCATCCGGATCAGCCGTCGGCCGTGTTCCAGTCCCGGATAATTGCCATCCACCAGGGCGATTTCGTCGCCATGTCCCATGGCCCGCAGCGTCGCCAGGAGTTCCGGGCTCAAGAGCGGGTTCAGACCTTTCAGCATCAGGCTGTCTCCTTGAAGAGAACGTTCGTGTTGATGAGATAGCGGGCAAACAGCGGCAGGCTGGCCCCGCCGATGGCCCGCGCCTGCGCGCCGACCGTGCCTTCGATGATATCCGGCATGACCACGCCTTCGAGATCCAGCCTGCCGACTGCTTCGCGCGTTGCGGCAACGACGCGCTCGCGGACCCAAGCGGGAAATCCCCCGTCGATGACGGCAGCGTTGAAATCGATGATCGAGGCCGACGAGACGACGGCCTGGGCCAGTGCTTCGGCCGTCAGCTGGATCCAGCTGTCCAGAGGTTCGCCGAAGTCGATCCATTCGTCCGCCGAATACCACAGCGGTTTCGGATCGATCCCCTTGTCGCGCAGAAGGTTCTCCAGAACGAAGATGGAAGCGATCTTCAGAAGCTGCTGCGGCTTGCCGTTTCTGTCGGACACCTGCAGCGGGCCAACGGCGCCGGCAGTGCCTGTCCTCCCGGAGAACAGAGAGGAATTGAGGACGATGCCGCCGCCGATGAACGAGCCGATGTAGAAATAGATGAAATCCGGATAATTGGCCCCGACGCCGAAGATCAGCTCTGCCCCACAGGCGCTGGTGGCATCGTTCTGCATCAGCACGGGATGGTGCGTGCGTGCGGCAACCTCTTCCCGCAGATCGAAACCGCGCCAGCTCTCCATCTTTTCAGCAGGTGCGCCGGTTTCGCCCGCCCAGCTCCAGAGCTGGAAAGGCGTCGCGATGCCGACGCCGGCAATCCGGCCCTTCTGCTCTTCGGTCAGCATCTTTTCGAGTTTCACGATGCCCTCGGTGATGAATGCCAGGATTTCATCCGGCATCGGATAGGCATGAGTCCGGTGCAGTTGCAGGCGTATTGTCCCGACGAAGTCCATCAGCACCAGGTCGCAGCTGCGCCGGCCGATCTTGACGCCATAGGAATAGACTGCATCCGGATTGAGCCGCATCGGGATAGACGGTTGGCCGACCCTGCCGCGCACGGGCTCGCCGCGCGTCAGGAGGTCGTCCTTTTCGAGCACCCGCATGATCACGGTTACCGTCTGCGCCGAAAGGCCGGACCGCCGGGCGATGTCCGCTTTCGAGAGGCTGCCATGGCGGCGCACCAGCGACATGACCAGTCTCTCGTTGTGGGCGCGAACGCGTGTCAGGTTCGCACCTCCCGTCGGGTCGACGACGTCCGGCACGGTCGATGCACCGCCGGCATCGGCTTGTGATGTCATGCCCCTGTTCCTCCACTGGCGCGGTCTCAGGCTCGGAGTGGGTGTGTCCGAGCCGACTTGCCGATCGTGCCATACTGTCCGTTTCTTATGTGTACACTGCACCAATTCATGCCGCATGCACATTGTCTGGGCAGAGAATGGCACATAATAATAATAATTCAATTTGATTTATTTATTGACAGGTTTTCATTTTGATGTTTGTTTTGTCCCCGGAAGCGCCATGGACTGCAGAGGAGAATGCTGTCGGTGGCGATGCCTGATGTGCCGGTTCGCAGGCACGATTTTCAATCCTTGGGAGGATTTCATGAAGAAGACTATTGTTTCCGCCGCTCTCGGCGCGCTTGCGCTCGGCGTCGTATTTGCAGCCCCCGCTCAGGCTCAGGGCGTATCCGCATGCCTGATCACCAAGACCGACACCAACCCCTTCTTCGTCAAGATGAAGGAAGGCGCACAGGCCAAGGCTGCCGAACTCGGCGTTGAGCTGAAGGCCTATGCCGGCAAGGTCGATGGCGACCATGACAGCCAGGTTGCTGCAATCGAATCCTGCATCGCCGATGGCGCCAAGGGTATCCTGATCGCCGCATCCGACACGAAGGCCATCGTTGACCAGGTCAAGAAGGCACAGGATGCCGGCCTGCTGGTCATCGCGCTTGACACCCCGCTCGATCCGGCAACCGCTGCCGACGCAACCTTCGCAACCGACAACCTGCAGGCCGGCAAGCTGATCGGCGCCTGGGCTGCCGCCACGCTCGGTGACAAGGCCAAGGATGCCAAGATCGGCTTCCTCGACCTCGTTCCCTCGCAGCCGACTGTCGACGTCCTGCGCGACCAGGGCTTCATGATCGGCTTCGGCATTGACCCGAAGGATCCAAGCAAGATCGGCGATGAAGACGATGCGCGCATCGTCGGCCACGACGTGACCAACGGCAACGAAGAAGGTGGCCGTACCGCCATGGAGAACCTTCTCCAGAAGGATCCGGACATCAACGTCATTCACACGATCAACGAACCGGCTGCAGTCGGCGCCTATGAGGCACTGAAGGCTGTCGGCAAGGAAAAAGACGTTCTGATCGTATCGGTTGACGGTGGTTGCCCGGGCGTCAAGTCGGTCGCCGAAGGCGTCATCGGTGCGACCTCGCAGCAGTATCCGCTGCTGATGGCATCGCTCGGCATCGAAGCGATTGCCCAGTATGCCAAGGACGGCACGAAGCCGAAGCCGACCGAAGGCAAGGACTTCTTCGACACGGGCGTGGCGCTTGTCACCGACAAGCCGGCTGCTGGCGTCGAGTCGATCGACGTCAAGACCGGCACGGACAAGTGCTGGGGTTGATACCCTGACCCTTTAGCCACACAATGACGATGAAAGGGCGGTTCTTGGGCCGCCCTTTTCAACAGCCGGCACTGCAAGCCGGTGCTCTTGGGAGGGGTTTTGTGATGTCAAGCATCCAGGAATTCGAAAAAACACTGGATCAGAGCGACAAGTCCGTCGCCGCATTCGAGGATCAGTCGTTTCTGCGGCGCATCCAACATTTTCTGCATTCGACGCCAGCGGCCATTCCGGCGATCGTGCTGATATTTTCCATCATTGTGTTCGGTGTCCTGAAGGGTGAGCGCTTTTTCACCGCGGGAACTCTGACACTGATCCTGCAGCAGATCGCCGTCGTCGGCATTCTCGGTACGGCCCAGACGCTGGTCATCCTGACGGCCGGCATCGACCTGTCGATCGGTGTCATCATGGTGCTTTCAGCCGTGGTCATGGGCAATTGCGCCGTGACCTACGGAATGCCGGCGCCGCTGGCCGTGGCCGCGGGTTTCGTCACCGGAACGGTCTGCGGCCTTTTGAACGGCTTTCTCGTTTCCAGGATGAAGCTGCCACCGTTCATCGTGACGCTCGGCACCTGGAACATCGTCATGGCCGTGAATTTCATCTATTCCGCCAATGCGACGATCCGCCGTGCCGATATCGAGACCGCAGCTCCGCTGCTCGGTTTCTTCGGCATCAGTCTCAAGCTCGGTTCCGCCGTGATCACGCTCGGCGTCATCATGATGGTCCTGACGGTGATCGTGCTCTGGTACGGCCTCAACCACACAGCCTGGGGGCGTCACGTCTATGCCGTCGGCGACGATCCGGAAGCGGCCGAACTGTCCGGTATCCGCGTCAACAAGGTCCTGCTCGGCGTCTATGGTCTCGCCGGCGCCATCGCGGCGCTCGCCGCCTGGGTGTCGATCGGCCGCAACGGCTCGATCTCGCCCTCCTGGGCGGTGACGGACTACAATCTTCAGGCCATCACGGCAGCGGTTATTGGCGGCATTTCGCTGTTCGGTGGACGTGGCTCGATCCTTGGCACGCTGTTCGGCGCGCTGATCGTCGGCGTCGTCTCCATGGGTCTCAACATGCTCGGCGCCGACCCGCAATGGAAAGTGCTCTTGACCGGTGTCCTCATCATCTCCGCCGTCGGTGTCGACCAGTGGATCAGAAAGGTAGCAGGCTGATGGAACCCCTTCTCACCGCACGCGGTATCGTCAAGCGCTATGGTCGCGTCACCGCCCTCGACCAGTCCGATTTCGACCTCTATCCCGGCGAAATTCTCGCCGTGATCGGCGACAATGGTGCCGGCAAATCGTCTTTGATCAAGGCGATCTCCGGCGCGGTCCAGCCTGACGAAGGCGAGATCCGGCTCGAGGGCAAGGTCGTCAACTTCCGCTCGCCGCTACAGGCGCGCGAGGCCGGCATCGAGACCGTCTATCAGAACCTCGCTTTGTCGCCGGCGCTGTCGATCGCCGACAACATGTTCCTCGGCCGCGAAATCCGCAAACCCGGCCCGATGGGCTCGATTTTCCGGATGCTCGATCGGCCGAAAATGGCCAAGATCGCGCGCGACAAGCTATCGGAACTTGGCCTGATGACGATCCAGAACATCAACCAGGCCGTCGAAACGCTGTCCGGTGGCCAGCGCCAAGGCGTGGCTGTGGCTCGCGCCGCGGCATTTGGCTCCAAGATGATTATCCTTGATGAGCCCACGGCAGCGCTTGGTGTCAAGGAAAGCCGCAAGGTTCTGGAACTGATCCTCGATGTGCGCAACCGCGGCCTGCCGATCGTGCTGATTTCGCACAACATGCCGCATGTCTTCGAGGTCGCCGACCGCATCCACATCCACCGGCTTGGCAAACGCCTCTGCGTCATCAATCCGAAGGACTATACGATGTCGGACGCCGTTGCCTTTATGACCGGCGCCAAGGTGCCGCCGGAGGCCGCTGCCGCATGACGATGACGCTTGCCGCCATTGCGGACGGCATTCTGGAGAAAGCGGCGGGTTCCCGCCGCTTCATCACGGCAATCGCCGGCCCTCCCGGGGCCGGCAAGTCCACGCTTGCAGATGCGCTGCATGAAGAGTTCGTGCGTCGCGGCGAGACATCGGTGGTCCTGCCGATGGACGGCTTCCACATGGACAACGGTATCCTGGAAGAGCGCGGCCTGTTGCAGCGCAAGGGAGCGCCCGAAACCTTCGACGTTCGCGGCTTTCTCGATATCGTTACGGCCGTGCGCCGCAGCGACGAGGAAGTGCTGGTGCCGGTCTTCGACCGCTCCCGCGAAATCGCCATTGCCTCGGCGCGCCCGATCGCGCCCGATACCCGTATCATCCTGGCGGAAGGCAACTACCTGCTGCTCGACGAGGCCCCCTGGTCGCGGCTTAAGGACCTGTTCGACCTGACGATCTTCGTCGGCCCGTCCTATGCGGTGCTGGAGGAGCGCCTGCGCCAGCGCTGGGTTCACTATGGCCTTGACGAAGCCGGCATCGAATGGAAGCTCTACGGCAACGACCTGCCGAATGGAAAACGTATCATCGACGGCTCGCGCCCGGCCGATATATCGATCGAGAGCTTCGATAGGCCGTTAGCGGACGATCCTTTGTTGTTTCCGCAGGTCAATTGATGCTATCGGAACCTCCGGTCAGCGCAGGCTTCAACCATGCGCACAATGCTTGCGTCTGGAGATACCCGCATGAGCCCACAGCCGGTCACCGAACTGACGATCCGCCGCCCCGATGACTGGCATCTGCATCTGCGTGACGGCGAGATGCTGAAAGGTGTGATCGGCGATACCAGCCGCCACTTCGCCCGCGCCATCATCATGCCCAACCTCGTGCCGCCTGTGGTGACCACAGCCGACGCGACAGCCTACCGTGAGCGGATCATGGCCGCCCTGCCGGCCGGCGACCGTTTCGAGCCGCTGATGACGCTTTATCTGACCGAAGGCACCAATCCGGACGATGTCGAGGCCGGCCATGCCAGCGGGCTCATCAAGGCGGTCAAGCTCTATCCCGCCGGCGCCACCACCAATTCCCATGGCGGCGTGCGCAATTTCGAAAATGCCATGCCGGTGCTGGAGCGCATGGCGAAAATTGGCCTGCCGCTGTGTGTGCATGGCGAGGTGACGACGCCTGAGGTCGATATCTTCGACCGCGAGGCGGTGTTCATCGAGACCGTGCTTGACCCGTTGCGCAGACGCCTGCCGGAGCTGAAGGTGACCATGGAGCATGTGACGACCAAGGACGGCATCGACTATATCAAGGCGTCGAAAGCCAATCTCGCCGGCTCGATCACCACCCATCACCTGATCATCAACCGCAACGCCATCCTCGTCGGTGGCATCAAGCCGCATTATTATTGCCTGCCGGTCGCCAAGCGCGAACTGCACCGTCTGGCGCTGCGTGCCGCCGCCACCTCCGGCGATGGCAGGTTCTTCCTCGGCACGGATTCAGCCCCGCATGTCGATCCCTTGAAGGAATGCGCCTGCGGGTGCGCCGGCATCTACACCTCGATCAACACGATGAGCTGCCTTGCCCATGTATTCGAGGAGGAGGGCGCGCTCGACAGGCTGGAAGCCTTCACTTCGCTCAACGGCCCGGCCTGGTATGGCCTGCCGGTGAACGAAGAGACGATTATGCTGCGCAAGGCGGACGAGCCCGTGACCTTCCCGAACAAGATTGAAACGGGCGCAGGCCCCGTCACCGTCTTCGATCCGATGTTCCCGCTGCATTGGGATGTTGTCTGAGCCTCGATCCGCCCCTTGATCGCCGACAGAATTTCTCCTAGTCATGGAACTGGCCGGATGTGGCCAGCCGTCCCGCAGCGCAATAGCGCCCATGGTGAATAAATCCTCGACAAACCAGTCTCATCCTTGGCCATTTGGCGGCGGGGACGAACGGGTCAGCAAAGCGGGCACTGATCGTCCTGTTCGTCGCCATCCGGAGGATGAAGAATGCGCGATTTTCGCGATGCAAAGCTTATGGCAAAGGTTCTGAAACAGGCCTTTGCCGAGCGCGATACGACAATCTCCCACAGCGAAGCGCTGGAAATCGTCGCTGACCAGTTCGGCTGCGAACAATGGAATATTCTCTCGGCGCGTATTGATGGCGCGGAAAAGGCGCCCGAAAAGCCGGAAGGTGCCGTCGGCATACAGCCAGCCATCCCGATCTTCCGCATCTTCGATGTCGACAAGGCCATGGAGTTCTATTGCGGCTTTCTCGGCTTCACGCTCGATTGGGAGCACCGCTTCGGCGATAATTTCCCGCTCTATTGCCAGGTCTCGCGCGAAGGCATGCTCCTGCATCTGAGCGAGCATGCCGGCGACGCCAGCCCCGGCGCCCGCGCCTTCGTTCGGATCGCTGATGCCATAGGCCTGCAGGCCGAGCTTGCGGCCAAGGACTATCGCTACATGAAGCCCGGCGTGAACAAGGCGCCCTGGGGTCTGGAAGTCGCAGTGACCGACCCCTTCAGCAACCGCATCACCTTTTGCCAGCAGCAGGGCGAAAACCAAACGGAATAAAGCGAAGCCCGCATCTGTCCATCAGGGAGTAGATGCCCGAAGGGCAGATGAGGAGCTTTCGGCAGGTTCAATGTTCATGCTGTTTTAGAATGTGGTTTAAGCGCAGGCGAACGAAGCTAAGGCGTCACGCCGCTCAGAAGCTGCGGCCACAGGCCGGTCACGCCGATAAAGATCAGATAGATGGCGATGACGTAATTGAGCAGTCGCGGCATGACCAGGATGAGAATCCCGGCAATGAGGGCGACGAGCGGCTGTATGGCGATAATCGTCGGCATTGACGTTCCTTTTACTTTCTAATGATCGTTTGAAGATAGTGCCCGGTTAAATCTTGTCCACTTTCGCCAGTCGCATGCTCCTTCAGAATTTGTGTCTGCCACGCTGGCCAGCCGACCCTCTTGCTGCTATTGGCGGCTCTCGGATGCCGTAACCCCACAGGAGCCGAAATGATCCAGACACCTTTTACAGAACCTGCAGTCATGGCCGAATTGACAGCCAAGATGCTCTGGGAAATCAAGGCGGTGCATTTCAGTGCGGACAAGCCCTACAAGCTGGCATCAGGCATGGCGAGCCCGGTCTATATCGATTGCCGCAAGCTGATTTCCTATCCTCGAATCCGCTCCGCTGTCATGGATTTCGCCGCCGCCACGGTTCTTCGCGAAGCTGGCTTCGAGCAGTTCGACGTGATCGCCGGCGGTGAAACCGCGGGCATTCCTTTTGCCGCAATGCTGGCCGAACGGCTGGCGCTGCCGATGATCTATGTGCGCAAGGCGCCCAAGGGCCACGGCCGCAATGCCCAGATCGAGGGCCACATGCCGGAAGGCGCCCGCGTGCTGGTGATCGAGGACCTGACGACGGCCGGCGGTTCCATGTTCAAGTTCATCGACGCGATCCGCGCCGCCGGCGGCGTGGTCGATCATGGCATCGCGCTGTTTTACTACGACATCTTCCCGGAAGCGCGCGGACAGATGAAGGACAAGGACGTCACGCTCCTGAATATCGCCACCTGGCGTGATGTTCTGGCGGTGGCGAAAGAGCAGAAACTCTTCGATGAAAAGACCCTGTCCGAGGTCGAGGCCTTCCTCAATGCGCCGCTCGAATGGTCCGGCCGCAATGGCGGCGTCAGCGTTCTCGCCAGCGCTTGAATACCCGTCTGAAAACGGCGCTGGAAATTCCGTCGGGATTTGTTTAAATCGATTGAAATAAAATCTTTGAAGGGGAGAAAACCGTCATGATCATCTGCTGTGGGGAAGCCCTGATCGACATGCTGCCGCGCCAGACGACATCAGGCGAAACGGCCTTTGCCCCCTATGCCGGCGGCGCCATCTTCAACACAGCCATCGCGCTCGGACGGCTCGGCATACCCACAGGCTTTTTCACCGGCCTCTCGGACGACATGTTCGGCGATGTGCTGCGCGAAACGCTGAAATCCAGCAATGTCGATTTTGCCCCCTGCGCCACGCTGTCGCTGCATACCACGCTCGCCTTCGTCAAGCTGGTCAACGGCTCGGCAACCTATGCCTTCTTCGACGAGAACACGGCGGGCCGCATGATCACGCAGGACGATCTGCCGGCGCTCGGCGATTTCTGCGAGGCACTGCATTTCGGCGCGATCAGCCTGATCCCCGAACCGTGCGGCTCGACTTACGAAGCACTGATGACCCGCGAACATGAAAAGCGCGTGATCTCCTTCGATCCGAACATCCGCCCCGGTTTCATCAAGGATGCGGCCGCCCACAAGGCCCGCATGCTGCGCATGGCCGCCATGTCCGATATCGTCAAATTCTCCGACGAGGACCTCGACTGGTTCGGCGAGGAAGGCAGCCATGAGGAGCTGGTCGCCAAATGGCTGACCCGCGGCCCGAAGCTCGTCGTCATCACCAAGGGTGCAGACGGCGCCGACGGCTACACCACCCGCGGCAAGGTCTCCGTCCCCGGCGAAAAAGTAACAGTCGTCGACACCGTCGGCGCCGGCGACACCTTCGACGCCGGCATCCTCGCCTCGCTGAAGATGAACAACCTGCTGACCAAGGCGCAGGTTACGACACTCAGCGAAGACGCCGTGCGCGATGCGCTGACATTGGGTGCTAAGGCTGCGGCGGTGACGGTGTCGCGCGCCGGCGCAAACCCGCCCTGGGGGTATGAGATCGGGTTGTGAGGGGGGTAACGGCTGTCAGCCTGAAGCAGTCATCGGGCAGGTCTCCCAAAGACCAGTTTGCGCCTCACAGTTGTCGCGCTGGGTGAGCCCAGGAAAGCCAAGGCGTTGTCCGAGACCATTGGGAGCGAGTTTGCCGACTTCACGATCCAAGGGGTTCATCGAGAGCTGTCCCGTGACGAATCCCGAAGCGCTGTCAGCTCTCCGAAACGGGGTTTTGACCTTTCCATAGCGGCTGAGTGGTTGCCGCTTTGGGTTGATCCAGGACCTTGGCGGCAGCGGATGGCCGGACGTCGGCTTCGAAACGCACGCGGCGCCACTCCTCCCGTCCGATGGCCCAAGCTTGATGTCAGGCCCCATTGAACTCGATCAGGCGCCAGCCGTCATCCTGCTGCCTGGTTGAGGTCTCGGAGAGGCTTCACGAACCCGAAAACTTTACCGTCACGCCGCGTTGCCGGAAGTAAGCCTGCATCAGCTTCCTACCAGATCGGTTGCTATGAGGGATCATGGTCGGGTCGACCAAGGCCTCTTTCAAACCCGCCCGCGTCAACGCAGCCTTGAGAGTTGCGATATGCACGTCGATGTCGGCATTGTCCGCCTGAAGCGATTCATAGATGCGGTTTACTGCATCTGCCACGGTCGGTTCACTCACTGTTACACTCCTGCCATCGTTTGACTAGCGCTTACCCATATTTCGGCTTGACCTTATTGTGATGAAGAATGCCCGCGTCAATGGGGGATTCTGGATTGGCTAACCGTGTCCGCCTTCGAAGATGCGGCGCCAGAAGCCGACGCTCGGGAACCTGTGCCAGACTCGCCGTTTGGGTGGTCGGATTGCAAAGTGTCTCTTCCGGGAGGACATTGCCGTGCCTAATGTCGTTTTCCACCTGCAGCCTGGAACCAAGGCTGTAGCACAGTCGAGATGGTGCAGGTTTCAGGGAGCGGAAAAATGGCGCACGACGAACAGCGGAACAAATCTTTGGCGGCAAGGGCGGCATGGCCGCTGCTTGTTTTCACGGCTGCGCTGCAGACGATTACAGGCCTGTCGTCCGCGGCCTCCGGGCTCGGTGGATGGACAGCGGCCACGATGGGTGGGCTCCAGGCTGTTGCCGCCGTCGTCGTTTTCGTGCTGGCCGTTCGGCGCGATCTTCGCGGCGCTACCCTTGCAGCAGCCGCAAGCGTGATGCTGGGCTGGCTTTCGATGCTGCCGTCCGTCGTTGCGCAAGGACTCGATTTTCATGGCGACGAAAAAGTGACCCCTACCATATTTGTCGTCTCGCCCCTTATCGCAATCGCTGCGGCAACGCTTGCATGGCGCAATGTCTATCCAATCGCGGCCGCCCTCATCGTGAGCGCGATGACCATTGGCAGTATTTTGATCGTCACCGTCTTCGGACTCCTCATCGCGCTGCACGGTTTCTAAACAACTCCGATGTTGGTCATTTGACTGTCGAGGCTTGTTTTACGCTGCTGGACGTTTTCGCAGCAAAAGTCGATGAACCGACTGGCAAATCGCGTTTAGGTCGCGCTGCTTTTAGCTATGCCGAGCTTGAACCGCGTCGTCTGCCCCTACCGGTGCGTCGCCGCCTTCGAATGCGGCAGGCCATCGGCCGAGTGCTTCTGCGCCCGTGGCGGTCAACCCATAAACGCCGCGATCGACGCGTTCGAACCAGCCATAGACATTGCCACGCAGGATGTTTGCCGCCGTCGGTGCAATCGTTTTCAGGTCTCGTGGCCGCAGCGGGCCGGCCTGCAACGCGGCCGCGCAAGCCAGTGCCTGCTGGCGATAGGCTGTCATGATCGGGGAGCGTGTACCTCCGCCGACAGTTGGGTCACCCTTGCGGCGTCTGTGCTCGGTGACGAGGCGCGAGCGCTTGCGGGGATTTTTGCGTGGCATTGCCGACGCTGGGTTAACGAGCACGTCGACGATTCCGTTGTCTGAAACGGAGAGCATACCGAAGCCAAGTCGCCGGCAAAGGTCGCGGTAGCGGCGGTCGCTCTCGCGGCCCTTTCCTTTTGCTGAGACCCGGGCAGCGATCCAGACCTGGTCGCTCGCAGCGGCCCGATCGACAGCCTGAAGGATGAGTTCGAGGGTGAAGCTGAGCTTCAATTCGCAGATTACCACCACCGGCGGCTCCTCGGGACTGAGGCCCACAACGTCGCAACCGGCAATCTCTCCCTTGACCGTATAACCGGCAGCTTCGAGAAAGCCTTTTATCGGCAGATAGAGCGTGGTCTCCAAATCATATCCTTAACTCGTCGGCTGGCACGAGTGCAGGCCCCTTATCCGGCGCTTTGCGCCACCTTCTCCCCGCTGGGGAGAAGAGGGAGGATGCCGAACGACGGGGTAACCCCCTGAGAACTGCGTTACCCCGCAGCCTTCGCCAGAAGTGCTGCCACCAGTCCCGCAGTGGACGAGTCATGCCCGCTCGCGCTCTGCTTTCCCTCGACGACCGGGAGCAGGCCGGTTGCCAGTTCCTTGCCGAGTTCGACGCCCCACTGATCGAAGGAGTTGATGTTGAACAGCGCGCCTTCGACAAAGACGCGGTGTTCGTAAAGCGCGATCAGACGGCCGAAGGCATGCGGCGTCATCTTGTCGTAGACGATTGTCAGCGACGGGCGGTTGCCTTCGAAAACGCGGTGCGGCGCGATCTTCTCGATGAAGTCGGCGGCCAGCCCCTTGGCGGCCATCTGCGCCTTGGCTTCACTAAGTGTCCGGCCCTTCATCAGCGCTTCCGACTGCGCCAGGCAATTGGCCATCAAAAGCTGGTGCAGCGGGCGCAGGTCTGGCTCGTGGCCGTTGGCGGCGATCATGAATTCGGCCGGGATCACGCTCGTGCCCTGGTGGATCAACTGGTAGAAGGCGTGCTGGCCATTGGTTCCGGGCTCGCCCCAGACCACCGGGCCGGACTGGCCCTCGACCGGAGTTCCGTCGAGCGTCACGCCCTTGCCGTTCGATTCCATGTCGAGCTGCTGCAAATAGGCTGGAAAGCGTGACAGCCGCTGGTCATAGGGCAGGATAGCGCGGGTGGCATAACCCAGAACATTGCGATGGTAAAAGCCGAGCAGGCCAAGCAGCATCGGGATGTTTTCACGCAGCGGCGCGGTCTGGAAGTGGCGGTCCATGGCATGGGCGCCGGCGAGGAACTGACCGAAATTGTCCTTGCCGATGGCGATCATCAGCGGCAGGCCGATCGCCGACCAGATCGAATAGCGCCCACCGACCCAATCCCAGAAGCCGAAGATACGGTCCGCGTCGATGCCGAAGGCGGCAACCTTGTCGAGCGCTGTCGAGACCGCGCAGAAGTGATGCTTCACGGCATCTTCGCCAAGCTTGCCGGCAATGAAGGCGCGGGCCGTGGCGGCGTTGGTCATGGTTTCGATGGTGGTGAAGGTCTTGGACGCCACGATGAACAGCGTGGTCTCGGCGTCAACGAGCTTCAGCGTATCGGCGATATGCGCGGCATCGATGTTGGAAACGAAATGCAGGCGCGGACCATCATGCTCCGGCGCCAGGGCCAGCGTCGCCATGACCGGGCCGAGATCCGACCCGCCGATGCCGATATTGACGACATCGGTAATCGGCTTGCCGGTCGCGCCCCTCAGCGTGCCCGAGCGGATGCCGTCGGAAAATTTGCCCATGGCATCGAGTACGGCGTTGACATCAGGCATGACGTCCTTGCCATCGACGATAACAGGCGTGTTGGAGCGGTTGCGCAAGGCCGTGTGTAGCACAGCGCGGTCTTCGGTGATGTTGATTGCTTCGCCGGCAAACATGTCGTCGCGTTTCTCCGCGACTTTGCCGGCCTTGGCTATGGCTTCAAAGCCGGCCAGAACCTTGTCGTTGACCGCGCATTTCGAATAGTCGAACAGCATGTCCTCAAAGGTCGTGCTGAAGCGCGAAAAACGTTTCGGATCAGCGGCAAAAGCGGCCCGGATGTCGGTGGCCTTGGTCTCTGCGACGGTGGATTTCAGCTGTTCGACAAGCGCTTTCATCATGGGGCTCCCGGCAATGCGTGATGGCTGCGATAGCTAGTCGGTTTGGGTGTCGCAAATCAAGAGCATCACGGCGCCCATGGAAAAAAAGCGGCCCTTTGGTACAGCACGGAAGCGCGCTGTGGTTGCAAATTTTGATGCTTGCAATAGGCTTGGATCATTCAGGGACGGAAGCAGCAGCGCCAAACCAGCTGGCGCATCCGGGCGGATGGGCTTCCCGGACTGTAGCAGGACGACAGCCTCGTCCCTGAATGTGGAGGTGAGCTATGTGGTTCAAGCCATTTAGCGTCACGCTGACGTTAAGAAAAACCCGCACGAGCTGGTCAATCACCGTGCGGGTTCACTTCTTAGCATAAGCAAAACGGTGGCTGGAGTTAGCGCTCCAGTCACCACTCCGCTAAAATACGGCGTTTATGCCGTATTGACAAGCCGGTTCATTGCGCCGGTTTATCGCGCAGGTCCTTGCGCAGGATTTTGCCTACATTGGTTTTGGGCAGGTCGGCGCGGAACTCGACGAATTTCGGGCGCTTGTAGTTGGTGAGGTTGGCCGCGCAATGGGTCTTCACATCAGCCTCGGTCAGCGCCTGGTCCTTCTTGACGACGAAGAGCTTGACGGCCTCGCCGGAATGCTCGTCCGCCACGCCGATGGCGGCACATTCGAGAACGCCGGCAAGCGTCATCGCCACTTCCTCGATCTCGTTCGGGAACACGTTGAAGCCGGAGACAAGGATCATGTCCTTCTTGCGGTCGACGATCTTGGTATAGCCATCGGCATTCATGAAGCCGATGTCGCCGGAGCGGAAAAAGCCGTCGGCGGAGATCGCCTTCAGGGTTTCATCAGGGCGCTGCCAGTAACCGGCCATCACCTGCGGGCCGCGGATGCAGATTTCGCCGATCTCGCCGACGGGCAGGGTATTGCCGTCATCGTCGCGGATCTCGATATCGGTCGAGGGCAGGGGCATGCCGATCGTGCCGGAAAATTCCGTCGTGTCGAAACGGTTGGCGGTGGCGACGGGCGATGTTTCGGAAAGGCCGTAGCCTTCGGCAATCGGGCAGCCGGTCATTGTCTGCCAGCGCTCCGCCACCGGCCGCTGCACGGCCATGCCGCCGCCAAGCGTCAGGAGCAGCGAGGAGAAATCGAGCTTCTGGAAGTCGGCATTGTTCATGAGGGCATTGAAAAGCGTGTTGAGGCCCGGGAAGATATTGAACTTGTACTTGCCGAGTTCCTTGACGAAGGCCGGAATGTCGCGCGGATTGGGGATCAGGATGTTCTGGCCACCCGTGCTCAGGCCCATCAGCGCATTTATCGTCAGCGCAAAGATATGGTAGAGTGGCAAGGCGCAGATGAAAACAAGGTCGTCAGGACGCGGACGCCGCATGAAGGCGGTTTCCAGCCAGAGCTCGATCTGCGCCATGTTCGACAGAAGGTTGGAATGGGTCAGTGCCGCGCCCTTCGAGACGCCGGTGGTGCCGCCCGTATACTGCAGGAAGGCAATGTCGGACGGCGCGACGCTGGTTTTCACCAGCGTCTTCTTCGCTCCGGCGGCGAGCACGGCCTTGAAAGACAGGTGGCCGGCAAGCGACCAGGCGGGTACCAGCTTCTTGACGCGTCGAACGACGAGATTGACGATCACGCCCTTCAGGCCAAGCAGATCCCCCATTGTCGTGACGACGACATGCTTGACGGCGGTGCGGGCGACGACCTGCTCGACCGTATGGGCGAAGTTTTCGAGTACGAAGATTGCTTTTGCGCCGGCATCCTTCAACTGGTGTTCGAGTTCACGCGGCGTGTAGAGCGGATTGACGTTCACGACGGTAAAGCCGGCGCGCAGGATGCCGAAAATGATAACCGGGTTCTGCAGGATATTGGGCATCATCACGGCGACACGGTCGCCCTTGACGAGACCGATCGATTGCAGCCACGCTCCGATGCGAGCGGACAACTGGTCGAGTTCGCCGAAGCTCAGCGATTTGCCCATGCAGGTGAAAGCCGGGCGCGCGGCATATTTGCCGCAGGAAAGGTCGAAAAGATCACCAATCGAACGATAGGGCAGGGGCGCGATGTCAGCGGGTGTGCCCGGCGCATAGGATTTCAGCCAGAGCTTTTCCGCGGCGGGGCCTGGTGCATTCATCACGGTATCCGGCATGATCTCTCTCCCTTTATGCCTCCGGTCTCTCGTGCCGGCGCTTTTGAGCTGCAAAACCCCTCCAGGTTTCACGGCTGCAGCAAAGATGCTGCTTTTGCGCCAAGCCTTCAAGCCAATTCCGAATTATATAACCTTAACGTAAACGTCAATATTGCAGATGCTGCCTGCACCAGCACGCCAACAAAACCTGGACAGCCAGATTTCGCCACGAGACTTTGCCGTAAAGGCTTTGCCTCCGGCGGCAAATCGCGATATTGCAGTGCAATATTGCCGTTCTTCGAGATTGCTCGGCATCCGAGGCCGTAGGCCCCGGCTGCCCCATTGAGATGTCTCATGCGCCGCCGTTATTGCCGTGATTTATTGGCCGTTGGGGCCAGACAGGTTTTCCATGTCCGATGATGTTCTTTCGCCGATCCCGGTCGCCCGCCAGGGTGGCGGCATGTCGCTCGCAGAGCTTGCGCTTGCCGTCGGTGGTTTCGGCATAGGAACCGGCGAATTCGCCATCATGGGCCTGTTGCCGCAGGTTGCGGGGGATTTTTCCGTCACGGTCCCCAGCGCCGGGTCCGTTATCAGTGCCTATGCGATTGGTGTGGTGGTCGGAGCGCCCTTGATCGCCGTTCTTGCCGCACGGTTCTCACGGCGCAACGTGCTTCTGGTGCTGATGACCCTGTTTGCACTCGGCAATCTGGCAAGCGCCGTTGCCGATAGTTTCGGTCTTCTCATTCTGGCGCGGTTCCTGGCCGGTCTGCCGCATGGCGCCTATTTCGGCGTTGCGGCCCTTGTTGCCGCGGGCATGGCGGCGCCCAACCAGCGCGCCCGCGCCATCGGCCGCGTGATGATGGGCCTGACGGTTGCCACGCTGCTCGGTACGCCGCTGGCCGCCTGGTTCGGCCAGGCGCTCGGCTGGCGTGCGGCATTCGGCATCGTCGGCGCGATCAGCCTTTTGACGGTTGCGTTGACGTGGCTCTATGTCCCCAAAGACAAGCCCAATGCCGCGGCAACGCCGCTAAAGGAGCTCGGTGCACTCGGCAAGAGCCAGGTCTGGCTGACGCTCGGCATCTGCGCCGTCGGCTGCGGTGGCATGTTCACCGTCTTCACCTATATCACGCCGGCGCTGACCGAGGTGGCGGGTGTATCGCTTGCGGCCGTGCCGATCATGCTGTCGGTTTTCGGCGCCGGCATGATCCTCGGCAATATCGTCGGCTCGCGGCTTGCCGACTGGTCGCTGCTGCCGGCAATCGGCCTGGCGCTCGGCTTCAACCTGTTTGCCTATGTCCTGTTCTATTTCACAATGGGCAATCCGCTGATGGCGGCGATCAATATCTTCCTGATCGGCGGTGGTTTCGCGGTCGTTCCCGGCGTCCAAACGCGACTGATGGACGTGGCTGGCGATGCGCAGACACTTGCAGCGGCGCTGAGCCATTCCGCATTCAATATCGCCAATGCCATCGGCGCTTGGTTGGGCGGTGTGGCGATTGCCGCCGGTTATGGCTGGACCTCGACCGGGCTTGTCGGTGCGATGCTGGCAGTCGCCGGCTTCGGCATCTTCTTCACATCGGTTTTTCTCGAAAATGCGCCGGCGCGTCGCAACGTCGGGTCGTGATTGTCGTGGCGAAATTCCGGTGCGTTGAAAATCTTCCTGTCATCTCCTGTGATTACGGTTCGCCCGAACATATTTAGAGCGCGACACCGCACCTTGCCGCACCATGCGCAGAAACGCGCTGGCAAGCCGGATGGTTTGTTGTAAGGTCGTCCGGCATGGAGGGGAGTTTTTGCAGCTGAGCAATCGTGATCGAGACAATCTGCCTTTGGAACCGCGCCTTTTCGGGCAGCCGGCGCATGCGCGTTCGGCGCTTCTGGGCCCGATCTCGGCGGCGCGCTGGTTGCTGGTCTTCATTCTCCTGGCCGGCGTTTATTTCTTTCACGGTTTCCTGGTGCCGGTGCTGGCGGCGCTCGTCATCGGTTTTGCGAGTTGGCCGATCTACCGGCGGCTGTTGCAGGCGACGGGCGGACGGCGCACGGCAGCGGCCACTATCGCCATCATCTTTGTCGTTTCCTTCATCGTTGTGCCGATCTCGATTGCGGCAGCCTATGCGATCGATGAGGTCCGCAGTTGGGTTGTCTGGGCGATCGAGGCGAATGTCAGTGGCGCCCCGGTGCCGCTCTGGGTCCCGGGAATTCCCGGGTTTGGCAAATGGCTTGGCGAGCAGTGGGCGCATTATATCGGCCATCCCGGCGGGATCGGTGAAATGGTGCAACTGGTCAGCGGCTCCAACATCGGCAATATCTACCGCGGTGTCCTGGTCGTCGGCGCCTCAGCCTTCCAGTCCTTCCTGACGCTGCTGTTCATGCTGATCTCGCTGTTCTTCGTCTATCGCGATGGCGAGCGCTTCGTGGCCCAAATCGACAAGCTCGGCGAGCGCATCTTCCCGATGCGCTGGGAGCGGGTATCGCGCATCGTGCCTCTGACGATCAGTTCGACGGTGACAGGAATGGGCGTCATCGCCATTGGTGAAGGGATTGTGCTGGGCATTGCCTATTGGCTGGCCGGCGTGCCTTCGCCGGTCACACTTGGCATCCTGACAGGCATTATGGCGCTTATTCCCGGCGGTGCGCCATTGTCCTTCACGCTGGTGTCGCTTTATCTCGTGTCCAGCGGCTCGGCCATGGCCGGCTTGCTGCTCTTTGCCTGGGGCACGTCGGAACTCTTCGTCGTCGACAAGACGCTGCGGCCGAGACTGGTCGGCGGGCCGATCAAGCTGCCCTTCCTACCGACCTTTTTCGGCCTGATCGGAGGCGTCAAGACCATGGGTTTCCTCGGTCTGTTCGTCGGACCTGTGCTGATGGCGCTTCTGGTGGCAATCTGGCGCGAATGGCTCCGGGAAGTCACGGCCCCGGCAGCGGCGGACAGAAAAATCATCACCTGAGAATGACGTCGTCGCCGAGCGTGATCGTTTCCGGCGTCAAGACCCGCCCCAGCACGCCAAACCCGCCTCCCCCATGGCGGGCGATCGCATGCAGCACCTCCTTGGCAGAAGGCAGGTCGCCCTGCGCAAGGGCCGTGAAACTGCAGCGCTCGCAGGGTTCGGTGACCGCGATGATCGCATTGCCGATCATGACCGTCCGGCCGATGAGGCTGCGATCCGGGAAGTCGTCGCCTGGAGCGAGCATGTCGACCACGATATTCGGGCGAAACCGCCGCACGTCGACCTTGCTTTCCGGCGGCAGGAGGGCGGCAAGGGCCTTCAGCGAGGCGGTCGTCAGAATGTGCAGCTGTCCGCGGTCATAGCGTGGGGCAGCGGCATCCCTGTTCGCCGCAGCCATCGTCGGCGCAAGAGGCGAAAACGCAACGGCAAACCCGGCTTTGACTGACGCTGCAGCCTTTGCGCCGGCGCTGGATACACCCAGCCATTCCTCGTGTTCAAAGTGGATTTCCGGCTCGAAGGCACCCATACGGGCAGGGATGTCCGGCGAAAACCGCCACCGCCTCTGTGATTCAGGTTCGGCGATCGCGCCCGTTTCCGCATCCTGCATTCCCCAGATGCGGTCATGCCGTATGCCATGCGAATCCAGTTCCGCCCGGTCGATCCGCTCGCCGCCGAGTGAACTGACGGGATAGCGCCAGAGTTCGACCACTGTACCCCATCTGCCCGTCATGCCGTGTCCTGCATCATTTCCCGCTGCTGTCGGCACAGGCAAGGCATGGGGGCCGTTGCCAATATGCGCGCAGCCTTCAGTTCAGGGTTTCCGCGGAGATTTCCTCGCCGAGAATCCGAAACGCGTCTTCCAGCGCATCCACGAGGATGTCCGTCAGGTCGTCCATGTTGTCCGGATTGAAAAGAAACGCAAAAGCCGCATCCTGCGAGCGCGCGGCGTATTCGATCTCGTTCGACATTTCATTGCCTCCTCCACGCAAGGCTTCATGCCCGCGGTTGCAGACACGCTAGAGCGCGTTGCTTGCGCAGGGCATTCGGGCTTGCGCCTGGCATTCGGTAGCAGGCAAACCGGACGGCATTGAGTCCGCAGACGCGGGAGAATGCCGCCGTTCAGGGGGGCTACTCCATTGCCAGGATCATGTTGCGAACGACGGGGTAGATTTCAGCTTCCCAGCGGCGGCCGTTGAACACGCCGTAATGCCCGACATTCGCCTGAAGATGGTGCCGCTTCAGGTGCGGACGCAGCGACCGGCAGAGATCATGGGCCGACGAGGTCTGGCCAAGGGCGCAGATGTCGTCGCGCCCGCCTTCGACCGTCAGAAGGGCGGTGTTGCGGATCTGGCCCGGATCTACCCGTCGTCCGTGATGGGTCAATTCGCCGGCGGCCAGCTCGGCCTTCTGGAAGACGCGATCGATGGTCTCGATGTAAAATTCCTCGGTGAGGTCGAGCACGGCGAAATACTCGTCATAGAAGTCCTTGATCTTTGTTGCTTCCGCCGTCTCCCCTTTGGCGAGATGGCTGAACAGCTTTCGATGGGTGTCCTCGTGGCGTTTTTTGTTCATCGCCACGAAGGCGGTGAGTTGCAGGAAGCCCGGATAGACCCGGCGGCCGCTGCCCGCATGACGGGACGGCACGCTGCTGATCAGCGAGGACTTGAACCAGGACAGCGGTTTCGAAACGGCGAGCTTGTTGACCGCCGTCGGGCTTTCGCGCGGATCGATCGGTCCGGCCATCAGCGTCATGGTCCGCGGCGTCGCCGGATGCCGATCCTCGGACATGATGGCAACAGCCGCAAGCGCCTGCACGCAGGGCTGACAGACGGCCAGAATATGGCTCCCCGGGCCGATCTCCTCAAGAAAGCGGATGATGTAGTCGACATAGTCGTCCATGCCGAAGCGCCCGGCCGACAGCGGTACATCGCGAGCATTGGCCCAGTCGGTGATGTAGACATCGTGATCGCGCAGCAGCGTCCGCACAGTGCCGGTGAGAAGGGTTGCGAAATGCCCCGAAAGCGGGGCGATGACCAGAAGCCGCGGGCGGGGCATATCGACGTCGGCGGCAAAGCGCAGGAGCTTGCCGAATGGCATGTCGAGCTTCGTCTCGATCGTGATCGGCACGTCGCGATTGCCGATCATTACCGATTCGATGCCGAAGTCCGGCCTTTCATGGGTAATCTTGTAGCGGGAGATCATCTCCATCGCGGCAGTGAAATAGCTTGTCGTCTCCCCGCCTGAGTCCCAAAACGAAGCGCCGGTGAAGGTCTGCATCCGTTGCGCCCAGTCGCGCAAGGGGGCGATGAGGTCGTCCTGGAACTGGTAGGCCTGATAGAGCATGCCTAATATCTCCCGCACTGCCGCAGAAATGCGGCAGTGCAAAAAATGCTAGTGCAATATCGTCCGCCATGCGAGAAGATTGTGACTGGATTGTGAAACATTCTCCTGCCAAGGATACGATTGCCATGTCACAGGCGACGCTGACGCTCTCCTCGAAGAACTACTCCTCCTGGTCGCTGCGCGGCTGGCTGCTCTGCCGCATGGCCGGGCTGGACTTTACCGAGGTTCTGGTCGAGATGGACGACGAGGCGCGCCAGGAACTGCTGCTGCTCTCGCCTTCCGTCCTCGTGCCGCGCCTGACCCACAAGACCGTGACGGTCTGGGACACGCTGGCGATCGCCGAATACCTGCACGAGATTTCGCCGAAGGCCGGGCTCTGGCCGAAGGATCTGGCGGCCCGCGCCCGCTGTCGCTCGGTGTCCGGCGAAATGCACTCCGGTTTCCACAATCTGCGATCCGCGCTGCCGATGAACCTCAAGGCCCGGCATGAAAAGTTCAAGATCTTTTCCGGTGCGCGACCCGACGTCGAACGCGTCAAGACGATCTGGACCGAATGCCTGGAGGAAAGCGGCGGCCCCTGGCTGTTCGGATCCGCCCCGACGGTGGCCGACGCCATGTACGCGCCGATCTGCACCCGCTTCCGCACCTACGCCGTCGATCTGGAACCCCATCTCGCCGCTTACGCCGCTATGGTCCTGTCCTGGCCGCTACTTGCCGAATGGACCGAAGGCGCCATCGCCGAACCGGACGAAATCGTCGAGCTTGAGGTGGAGTTTTGAGATGCAGATGAAAAATGGTGCCGCTTAGAGGACTCGAACCTCTGACCCCATCATTACGAATGATGTGCTCTACCACCTGAGCTAAAGCGGCCAGCATGCGTTTCGCCAAAGGCGAAGCGATGTGTGAGGCGCTGATACCTGCAAAGTGCGGGGATTTCAAGCCATCAGATTTGTGATTGGTAAAAAATCCCGTCCTTTGCAGATATCAGCGCCGCGCGGCCTGGTTCAGAGCGAAAGTCTTCGGCGGGCAGCCTTGTATTCATTGTCCAGCCGGGCGACGAGCCCTTCGACCGAGGTGATTTCGGTTACCGCGCCGATGCCCTGGCCGCAGCCCCAGATGTCTTTCCAGGCCTTGGCGCCGGTCGTGGCCGCTTCGAAATCCATTTTCGACGGGTCTGCCTCCGGCAGTTTGTCGGGATCCATGCCGGCGGCGGCGATCGAGGGTTTGAGATAGTTGCCGTGGATGCCGGTAAAATAGTTGGAATAGACGATGTCGGCGGCGGTGCTGTCGACGATCGACTGCTTGTAGGCGTCGCTGGCACGGGCCTCGTTCGTGGCGATGAAGGGCGAACCGATATAGGCCATGTCGGCGCCCATGGCCTGCGCCGCCAGCACGGCACCACCGGTGGCGATCGCGCCGGAAAGCAAAAGCGGACCATCGAACCAGCTGCGAATTTCCTGGATCAAGGCGAAGGGCGACAGGGTTCCGGCATGACCGCCGGCGCCGGTTGCAACCGCGATCAGGCCATCGGCACCCTTGCGGATCGCCGAATTGGCATGGCGATTGTTGATCACGTCATGCAGCACGATGCCGCCGTAGGAATGGATCGCGGCATTGACCTCGGGAACCGCCCCAAGCGATGAAATGACGATCGGCACCTTGTATTTGACGCAGAGCATCAGGTCGTGCTCGAGCCGCTTGTTGGACTTGTGGACGATCTGGTTGACGGCGAACGGGGCAGCGGGCTTGTCGGGATTCTGACGGTCGTGATCCGCCAGTTCTTCGGTAATCTGCGCCAGCCATTCGTCGAGCTGGGCCTCCTGCCGGGCGTTCAGCGCCGGAAAGGAGCCGACCACACCCGCCTTGCACTGCGCCAGCGTCAGCGCCGGATGCGAAATGATGAACAGCGGGGCGGCAACGACGGGCAGCCGTGTGGTTCCCGTCAAGATCGGCGGCAGCGCCATGGTGTTTCTCCTCCACCTGAATATTTTGACGTTTGCGTAAACGTCAAAATATCTAGCAGCGAAATCCGCTCTTGAAAAGATGGTTCTATTGCAAGGGTGCATCGCCTGTCGCGAAACCCGTGCGTTTCCCCTGCAGGAATAGCCAGTTTTGCCCAGCAGGCTTGCGGATTGCAAAATCAGCCGTTACCCAATTGTTAACAAATCCAACAGGGTGCCGCCAGAAGGTGCCGCAGGCGAAGCCGGGTTCCCGCTTCGTGGAAAAGCGATGCGCAGGGTTCATTGCTTTTCCAGATCGAGAAGGACATGACGTGAGCGGACTGGAAACGGCTATCAGGCATGCACTCGACCGCTCGGACAGGACGAGCGCTGAGACGCGCGCCAAGATCTACCAGTCGGCGCGCAACGCCTTGGAGGCCGGATTGCGCAAGCAGGATGTGCATGACACGGAGGTCATAGCCCAGCAGCGGCATCGCCTGGAAGCCGTTATCCATGCCATCGAGACAGAGGAGCGTGCGGCCCTGAAGGCGCAGGCCGCTTCGCTCGTGCCGCCGCCGGTCCATCCGGACGATGCGCATGCCGGCAACGATCGACGCCATGAGGCGGCTGATGATGCGGGTATGATGCTGTCTGCCCGCCGCGACCCCGAGGCACAGGCCGCATTGTCGCGTGATCACAGCCTTGACGGGTTGCGGCCGGAACGGTTCGACGAAACCGCGCCTGCGGTGCCGTCCGCTGCGGTGCCGGTCGAGAAACTGGCCGGAAAGCGCCTCAAGGAACGCCGCGTGCCGGTTTCGGCATCCGCAAAACCGCGCCGTCGCCGGGGGCGGTTCCTGTCTTTCGTCATGGTCGTAGTCACGTTGGGCGCGGCTTTCGGCGCTGCGGTCTGGTGGGCGCAGACCAGCGGCTTGTTGAAATCGGCAGCCGAGCGCGACACGAGCGTGGCCAATCCGCCGGCGACCGTCCAGTCAGAAGACTTCGACGGTTCGCAGGGGCTGACGACGCTTGGCTCGCAATCCGGTTTCACCGGTGACTGGATCGAGGTTTTCAATCCGACGGAAATCTCGGGGATCACGCCGCGCAGCCGCGCAACCGTCGATCCCGTCAGCGACGAAGCCGGACCGCGCGTCCGCGTCACCTCTGCGACTGCCGATGCGGATGGCGATGTCCTGATTGAGGTTCCGGTGGCAGTGCTCGAACAGTTGTCCGGAAAGACCTCGACGGTGGCACTGACCGTGCGCTCCGGTGCCGACAAGCCGACGCAGTTTTCCGTCGAATGCGAGTTCGCCTCGCTCGGCGATTGCGGTCGTCATCGCTTCACGGTCAACGACGAAAAGGTCGATATGCTGTTCAAGGTCACCTTCGACCGAAGCCTGGCGCCCAGCGAGCCCGGCCGCATCCTGATCAACAGCGATGTTGCCGGAAGCGGCCAGGGCCTCAGCCTCTTCGCGATCCGGATCCTGCCCGGCCAGTAAATCTGGCGTGGGCAGGCGGAACGCTGATGACTATTTGACGAAGCCGGGCCCGAAACCGAGGATCTTCGTATCGATTTCGCCGATCGCATCCTTGTCCTTGCCGTCATAATCGAGGCTCGACAGGATGTGGCGGATCAGATTGATCCGCAGGCGGCGCTTGTCATTGGCGCGGATGACCGTCCACGGCGCGTGCGGGGTGTGGGTTTCCTTGAGCATGCGGTCGCGTTTTTCGGAATAGTCGTCCCATTTGGTCAGCGCTGCGATATCCATCGGCGACAGCTTCCACACCTTCAGCGGATCATGGCGGCGATCGTGAAAACGCTTCAGCTGCATCTCGCGGCCGATGTTCAGCCAGAATTTGAACAGATGGATGCCTTCATCGACGATCAGCTTCTCGAAGCGCGGCGTCTGCTTCAGGAAGTGTTCGTACTGCGCCGGCTCGCAGAAGCCCATGACCGGCTCGACGCCGGCGCGGTTGTACCAGGAGCGATCGAAGAGCACGAATTCGCCCGCGGTCGGGAAGGTTGCTACGTAGCGCTGGTAGTACCATTGGCCGCGTTCGGTCTCGGTCGGTTTCGTCAGGGCGACGATGCGCGCCGAGCGCGGGTTCATATAGGCCATGGTGGCATGGATGGCGCCGCCCTTGCCGGCCGCATCCCGCCCTTCGAAAACGGCGATCACCCGCTTGCCGGTCGCCTGCAGCCAGAACTGGACCTTGACCAGTTCGATCTGAAGCTTCTCCAGCGTGGCGTCGTATTCGTCACCGTTCAGTTTCTTTTCGTAGGGGAAGTCGTCGGAGGCGAAGGCTTCGTTGTCGATCCATTTGGGCAGTTCCGGATTGTCGATGTCGAACAACCGCTTCTTGCCGTCGATCTGCAGTTCCACTGCACGGCTGGTCGTCTTGTCTGCCATGGTGTTCTCCCTGACGAGGGCGACCTTGTCGTCTGCCGCCGGCTGATTTCACGGGAGCAGGCCATAATTGCATTGCGAATTCAAGCATGCCGTGAAAATCATGTCATGAACACGCTCTATCACTGGCGGATGCGGCAAGGTTGCGATCGGTACCCTTTGCGGGAAAAGGACAGGACTTGGAACAGGAAGACAGAGTCTGGCAGACGCTGGGGGCAAGGATTGTCGCGGAGAAATGGACCTTGCTTCTGTCTCTCCTGATCGCGCTGGTGCTGATCGTGTCCGGCCTGCACCTTCTGGCCGTCTCCCTCTTCTGGCTGGTTCTCGCCGTGGCCCTTCTGAGTCGCTCCGAGACGGCCGTCCCGCCGATGCCGTCTGTCAGCCAGACGAATGCCGCCAATGACAATCAACTGGATGCGCTGGTCATTGTTCTCAACGCGCTGGACATGCCGGTCTTGGTCGTCGCCGCCGACGAAACAGTGCTCCTGCAGAATCATGCCGCCGAAAAGGCATTCGGAACCATTCCACAGAACACCTATCTGGCGGCGCGGGTCCGATCGCCGGGCATTCTCGACATGGTGCGCGAAACCATCTCTACCGGCAAGGTAAACCAGATCGAGCATTCCGAGCGCCTCCCGTCCGAAGCCGTCTATGTCGTCCGCGTCGCGCCGGCCGAGATCTCCATGAATGGCGGCGAAAGGCTTTATATTCTCTCCTATCGCGATATTTCGCAGGCCCGCCGCATCGACAGGATGCGATCGGATTTTGTCGCCAATGCCAGCCATGAACTCAGGACCCCGCTCGCGTCCCTGCGCGGCTTCATCGAGACCCTGCAAGGACCGGCCCGAAACGACGTCAAGGCACACGAAAAGTTCCTCGCCATCATGCACGAGCAGGCGACGCGCATGAGCCGTCTGGTCGACGATCTCCTGTCACTGTCGCGGCTTGAACTGAAGTCGCACATCGCGCCGGACGAGAAGATCGATCTTGCGCCCCTGCTCGGTCACGTCATCGATTCGCTCTCGCCGCTGGCGCAGGATGTCGGCGTCACGATTGCGCTGGATGTCCCGGGCAAGCCGGTCTTCGTTCATGGGGACCGCGACGAACTGACAGAGGTCTTCGAAAACCTGATCGAGAACGCCTGCAAATACGGCCAGGAAGGCAAGAAGGTCGAGGTCAGCCTTTATGGGGGAGAGGATGGCCGGCCTGTCGAGGTGGCTGTCCGCGATTTCGGCCCCGGCATACCGGCTGAACACGTGCCGCGCATCACCGAGCGCTTTTACCGGGTCAATGTCGAAGCCAGCAGATCGAAAAAAGGGACGGGCCTCGGGCTTGCCATCGTAAAACACATTCTGACCCGTCACCGGGCCCGGATGATCGTTCAGTCCGAGGTGGGAAAGGGCACGCTGTTCACGGTGCGCTTCTGATGGTCAAACTCGCGTCCAGCAATCCAGGTGGCGGATGGCCGCCACCTAATGGTCCTGTATCAGCGCGCCCGGCGTCGTTCGCCGGAAGGCTGGTAGGCGAGCTTTGCATGGAAGCTGCAATAGGGGGCTGCTTCCGGGCTGTCATTGCCACAGAAATGAAATTCTTCCTTCATCGGATCGCCGATCGGCCACTTGCAGGTGCGATCCGTAAGCTGGGTCAGGACCAGACGGCGTGACATCGGCACGACGACGTTGCTGTTGACCGGCTCCAGCGCCTGGCTGGGCACGTATTCCAGTTCCGCCTCTTCCTTCGTCACCGTCGCGCCGGCCGGTCGGGCAGGCACCGTGCGGGTGGTGACGCGGGCGGCGTAGTTGGGTGCGCGGGGTGCCGAGGTCGGGCGCTTGGTGCGCGATGCAGCAGCCGTTCCGCCGGCCTTGGCGCGGCCGGGCAGGCTCAGTCGGTGAACCTTGCCGATGACGGCGTTGCGGCTGACACCACCGAGTTGTGCGGCGATCTGGCTCGCGCTCAACCCCTCGGCCCACAGCTTCTTGAGTTTTTCGACCCGCTCGTCAGTCCAGTTCATGATATTGTCTCCGTTCCCGGCGTTGATGATGATCGAATCCTTCACCGTGCCCCGGAGCAATCCGGAACTGCAACGCGATAACACTTTTGGTGACTAGGTCCGCCGCATGCGTCTAGTAATTGATTATTAACCTAGTGAACGGCTGACTCCGTGACAAGAGTCCCTCGAATCTCGCCGAATCGATTTATGGGTTTTCCCCAACTTGCTTCGGTAGCGTTGTATTTTTGCAAGCGCGGCCGGTAAAAAAATCAACAGGTCCGTGTATTGTCCGAATTGCCTGAAATGCCGGGCTTTTGTTGACATCGCGGTGCGAAATGAAGATAGTGCCTGCGCCGCCGCAAGGCGGCATTTTTGATTTTCAGGGCCGGATGCCGGCTTCAAAAATAGCGTCATCGCTGGTGATTTTCGCGATGATTGTAAGGAGATGTCGCCATGGCCGAAGCCACGCCGCTTTTTGATACCTACGCGCGCGCGCCGCTTCGCTTCGAGCGCGGCGAGGGTGTCTGGCTGATTGCCGAAGACGGCACCCGCTATCTGGATTTCGCAGCCGGCGTTGCCGTCAATTCGCTCGGCCACGCCCATCCGCATCTTGTTTCGGCCTTGAAGGATCAGGCCGAAAAGGTCTGGCACCTGTCCAATCTCTATGAGGTTCCCGGACAGGAAAAGCTTGCCGCCCGCATGACGGCAGTGACCTTTGCCGACAAGGTGTTTTTCACGAATTCCGGCGCCGAGGCGCTGGAATGCGCGATCAAGACCGCCCGGCGATACCATTTTGCCAAGGGGCAGCCGGAAAAATTCCATATCATCACCTTCGAAGGCGCCTTCCACGGTCGCACGCTGGCAACCATCGCCGCCGGTGGCCAGGCGAAATATCTGGAGGGCTTCGGCCCCAAGGCGCCGGGCTTCTACCAGGTGCCGTTCGAGGATATTGCAGCGTTGAAGGAGGCGATCAGCGAGGAAACCGCAGCGATCCTGATCGAGCCTATCCAGGGCGAGGGCGGCATCCGCGTTGCATCGAAGGAGTTCCTGCAGGAACTGCGTGCGCTGTGCGACGAATATGGTCTGCTGTTGATTTTCGACGAGGTCCAGTGCGGCATCGGCCGGACAGGCAAGCTCTTTGCCTATGAGGCAACGGGCATCACGCCGGATATCATGGCTGTCGCCAAGGGCATCGGCGGCGGGTTTCCGCTCGGGGCCTGCCTTGCGACGCAAGAAGCCGCCGCCGGCATGGTCGCCGGCACGCACGGCTCGACCTATGGCGGCAACCCGCTTGCCATGGCGGTGGGCAATGCGGTGCTCGACGTGGTTCTCGAAGAGGGCTTCCTCGAACACGTACGCGATGTCGCACTGGTTTTCCGCCAGGGTCTCGCCTCGCTGCAGGATCGCTTCCCGGATGTGATCGAGGAGGTACGCGGCGAGGGTCTGATGCTCGGCATCAAGGCCAAGGTGCCGTCGGGAGATCTTCTGAAAGCGATCCGTGCGGAAAAACTTCTGGCGGTTCCCGCCGGTGAAAACGTCATCCGCCTTCTTCCGCCGCTGATCACCACTTCGGCAGAAGCACGCGAGGGGCTTGCCCGCATCGAGCGTGCTGCAGAACAGCTGACGTCCATAAAACACAAGGCGTCGGCCTGAGCGCAGAGCGTCAAGCAGGCATAACAGGAATAGAACATGGCCGGTACAAGACACTTTCTCGATCTCTCCGCGATGACCGCGGGCGATCTGCGCGTCATCATCGACGACGCCAAGACGCGCAAGACGGCGACCAAGGCTGGCACGGCTGAAAAGCCGCTGGCCGGCAAGATGCTGGCGATGATCTTCGAGAAGCCGTCGACCCGCACCCGCGTCTCGTTCGACGTCGGCATGCGCCAGCTCGGCGGCGAGACGCTGTTCCTGTCCGGTACGGAAATGCAGCTCGGTCGCGCCGAGACGATCGGCGATACCGCCAAGGTGCTGTCGCGTTATGTCGATGCCATCATGATCCGCACCACCGACCACACGCGTCTGCTGGAATTGGCCGAACATGCAACCGTGCCTGTCATCAACGGGCTGACGGACACGACGCATCCCTGCCAGATCATGGCCGATATCATGACCTTCGAGGAACACAGCGGCCCGGTGAAGGACAAGACGATCGCCTGGACCGGCGACGGCAACAATGTGCTGCATTCCTTCATCGAAGGCTCGGCGCGCTTCGGCTACCGGATGAATATGGCGGTACCGCTCGGCTCCGAGCCGGATGACAAGATCCTCAACTGGGCGCGCAACAATGGCGGCGAGATCAAGCTGTACCACGATGCCGAACAGGCGGTCTCCGGAGCGCATTGCGTCGTGACCGACACCTGGATTTCCATGAACCAGGAGCACCGTGCGCGCGGCCACAATGTCTTCCAGCCGTACCAGGTCAATGCGGCGCTGATGGAAAAGGCGGCGAAAGACGCTTTGTTCATGCACTGCCTGCCGGCGCATCGCGGCGAGGAAGTCACCGACGAGGTGATCGACGGTCCGCAGTCCGTCGTCTTCGACGAGGCGGAAAACCGGCTTCATGCCCAGAAATCGGTTCTGGCCTGGTGCCTTGGCGCGCTTTGAGCGATTTTGCGCATCTTGACCGATTGTAGTCTTTAAACTACATTCCTCATGTCAGATCGGGATGACTTCCTGATCTGACATGAGGTCTTTAAATCGCATGATCGAGTTGAAACAGACCGAGACCTTTCTTAAATGGTGGCGGCGTCATCCGGGATGAGCGTTCGCGGGGTTTGATTGTCGCGCGGTTGGATCGTCTGGCTCACGGACACACCGGCGATATCGAGCCGGTTGGCGACGGTGTGAGTGAGCTTCGCGTTCACTAGGGTGCCGGCTATCGCATCTATGTCCGAAAGCAGGGAAGCACGGTCATCATCCTACTTTGTGGTGGCAGTAAAAGCACGCAGGCCAAGGACATCAAGGCTGCAAAGCTACTCTCTGAAAAATGGAGCGACGAGCATGGCTGAAAAATTGACCAGTTTTGATCCAGCCGAAGGTTTGAAATCGGATACTGCGATTGCAGTCTTCATGGAAGAAGCATTCAAGACCGAAGACGCCAGCTACATTGCTCACGCGCTTGGTGTCGTTGCACGTGCGAAGGGGATGACGCAAATTGCTACGCAAACGGGTCTCTCACGCGAGCAGCTTTACAGATCTTTCAGCGAGAACGGCAACCCGACGCTGAAAACGACGATTGCGGTTATGAAGGCACTTGGTGTCGAATTGACCGCAAAAACGCATGCCTGATACACAATCCATCAATCTCAAATTGCGTGCATGACGGTTGCCTTCGTTGACCAGCGGTCAGCGCAGTGCGTAAGGAAAATATGATGACGGATACCATGCAGGGCCTCGGCCAATTCGATTATGCCGGCGATGATCATGTCGTGCCGTTCCAGGTGGAAGGGCTCGACGTGCGTGGTCGCGCCGTGCAGCTCGGCCCCATGCTGGACGCGATCCTCGAGCGCCACAACTACCCGCCGGTGGTCGCCCGGCTCGTCGCAGAGACGGTCGTTCTGACGGTGCTGCTTGGCACCTCGCTGAAGTTCGACGGCAAGCTGATCGTCCAGACGCAGGGCAATGGCCCGGTCGATCTCGTCGTCGCTGATTTCTCGACGCCTGACAGGGTGCGCGCTTATGCCCGCTACAATGAGGAAGCGCTGGCGATTGCCGAAGCAAAGGGCCTGACCGAGCCGCAGCATCTGCTCGGCGAGGGGATCCTTGCCTTTACGATCGATCAGGGTGCCGACATGCAGCGCTATCAGGGGATCGTGCCGCTCGACGGTGCAACCTTGGAGGAGATCGCCGGCGTCTATTTCCGCCAGTCGGAACAGATCCCGACCAAAGTGCGCCTGAGCGTCGCCGAACTTCTGGACCGCGACGATGACGGAAAGCCGCGCCATCGCTGGCGTGCCGGCGGCGTTGTCGCACAATTCCTGCCCGAAACGCTGGAGCGGATGCGCCAGCCCGATCTGCACGGCGGCGATGGCGACGACCGGGACGAGAGTGTCGAGAGCGACGACCTGTGGGGCGAGGCGAAGGTGATGGTCGAAACGATTGCCGCGGACGAACTGACCGACCCGATGGTCGGTCCCGAGCGGTTGCTCTACCGGCTCTTTCATGAGCGTGGCGTCCGGGTCTATCCGCCGCAGGCGGTCTATGACCGCTGCACCTGCTCGCGCGAGAAGATCCGCGATGTCCTGGCAAGCCTGAGCCAGGATGACATCGACCACACGGTGGTTGATGGCGTGGTCACGGTCAATTGCGAGTTCTGTTCGACGAGCTACAAGTTCGAAGCGACGGAAGTGCGCCCGCAATAACAGGTGGTGCTTGGCATCAGTTCAGCACGCGGCTCAGACCGGGGGCATCGAGCGAGAAGGCGGGGATGTTGACGTCGAACATCTCCCCGCTTTCGGCCTCCATGCCATAATGGCCGAACATTACGCCGGATGGCGTATCGAGGGGGCAGCCTGAAGAATACTCGTAGGTATCGCCCGGATTGAGCACCGGTTGTTCGCCGATCACGCCCGGCCCGTTGACCTCGTCGACCTGACCGGTCTCGTCGGTGATGTTCCAGTAGCGGGTCACCAGTCTGACCGCGATATCGGAATGGTTGGAAATGACGATCCTGTAGCCCCAGACATAACGGCTGTCATCCGGGTCGGATTGCTCCTCCAGATAATAAGGCTCGACAGTCACCTCGATGTCGCGGGTCAGCGCGCGATACATATGCAATACCTTGTTCACGTCGGAAAACGTATTCTACAGCAATATGGTTTCGTCAAGAATAACGGCGGCGCGTGCCGACTTCATTCCGCACCGATTTGCGACAGGACGCACGATACGTGATGCCCGTTGCCTGCGCCGTCAACAGAAAGCCGCCTGAAAACGCGTTTCAGGCGGCTTGATCTACTTCACCCCGGCATGAAGACAACGATGCTCTATCAGGCCTGGACGGACTTGAGTGCGCGCGCGAAGTCGTCGACCAGATCCTGGCTGTCCTCGATCCCGGCCGAGAGGCGCACTGTGCCGGGCGAGATGCCAAGCTCGGCGCGGGCCTCGTCGGAGAGGTTCTTGTGGGTCGTGGTCGCCGGATGGGTGATCAGGCTCTTCGAGTCGCCGAGATTGTTAGAAATCTTGATGATCTCCAACGCGTTCTGCAGCGCGAACGCCGCCTCCTTGCCACCCTTCATCTCGAAGCAGACGAGCGTCGAGCCGCCCTTCATCTGCCGCGCGATGATATCGGCCTGCGGATGGTCCTTGCGGCCGGGATAGATGACCTTGGCGACCTTGTCCTGCTCAGCGAGGAAATCGGCGATTGTCGCCGCATTCTCGCTCTGCTGGCGCACGCGTAGCGGCAGCGTTTCGATCCCCTTCAGGAGCGTCCACGCATTGAAAGGCGACAGCGCCGGGCCGGTGTGTCGGAAATAGTCGTGCAGATGTTCGGCAATCCATTCCTTGTCGGACAGGATCACGCCACCGAGGCAGCGGCCCTGGCCGTCGATGTGCTTGGTTGCCGAATAGACGACGATATGGGCCCCCAGTTCCAGCGGCTTCTGCAGCAGCGGTGTTGCAAAGACGTTGTCGACGATGACCTTGGCGCCGATCGCATTGGCGATTTTGGCCACGCCTTCGATATCGACGACTTCCAGTGTCGGGTTGGTCGGGCTTTCAAGGAAGAACACCTTGGTGTTCGGCTTGACGGCCTTTTCCCAGTTTTCAAGGAAGCGCCCGTCGATCAGCGTGAACTCGATGCCGTATTTCGGTGCCAGCGTTTCGACGACCCAGCGGCAGGAGCCGAACAGCGCGCGGGCTGCGATGATATGATCACCGGCTCGAAGCTGGCACAGTATGGCCGCGGCGACGGCCGCCATGCCGGATGCCGTGGCGCGCGCATCCTCGGCGCCTTCCAGCATGCACATGCGCTTTTCAAACATGTCGTTGGTCGGGCTGCCGTAACGGGCATAGATGAAACCTTCGGTCTCGCCCTTGAAGCGGGCTTCCGCCGCCTCCGAGCTTTCATAAACGAAACCTTGGGTCAGAAAGATTGCTTCGGAGGTCTCTCCATGGGCAGAGCGGGTCGTGCCACCATGAACGAGCTGCGTTGCCGGGCGCCAATTCTTGCTCATCATCGTCACTTTCAAAACAAAAAAACCGGCCGCGAAAAGCAAGCCGGTTCAAAGACCCGGCCTTTTTAGCTATTTGTTTAACGTGGCTGCAAGCCGACCGGCCAAATCACCACGGGATAATCTTCCAAATACTGCGCAAGCCCGCTTGCGTCAATTCCCCCGGACGAGAAGATATGTCATGGGGACAATTCGGGCTATGACCTGTCGTTTGCGGCGAAGAGGAAGACGGACATGACGAGGGCAACGGGCATTCTGGCCGATCGCGCGATATCAGCGCTTTTCGATACCGGCCGCCTGATCAGCGAAGCGCCGCTGGACGGCGACCAGATCCAGCCGGCGAGCCTTGACCTGCGCCTCGGTTCCCGCGCGTTTCGCGTGCGCGCCAGCTTCATGCCCGGCCCCAACCACCGCGTCGCCGACAAGCTCGACCGGCTGAAACTGCACGTCATCGACCTCAGCGACGGAGCGGTTCTTGAAACCGGCTGCGTCTACATCGTGCCGTTGATGGAGAGCCTCGATCTGCTCAAGGACATGTCGGCTTCCGCCAATCCGAAAAGCTCGACCGGCCGTCTCGACATCTTCACCCGCGTCATCACCGACTATGCGCAGGAGTTCGACAAGATCCCGGCTGGTTATTCCGGCCCGCTCTATCTCGAAATCAGCCCGCGCACCTTCCCGATCATCGTGCGGCGCGGGTCGCGCCTGTCGCAGGTCCGCTTCCGCATCGGGCAGGCGCTTTTGACCGAGGCCGAAGTGCTGGCGCTGCATGAAAGCGATGTGCTGGTCGCCAGCGACCGCCCGAACGTCTCCGGTGCCGGCATTGCGCTGTCGATCGACCTCAAGGGCACCGGCGCAGACGGCCTGATCGGCTATCGCGGCAAGCACCACACCGCCGTCGTCGATGTCGACAAGAAGGCCGAACACGGCATCTTCGATTTCTGGGAACCGCTCTACAGCCGCGGTCACGACGACCTGATCCTCGATCCGGACGAGTTTTATATTCTCGTCTCGCGCGAAGCCGTACATGTGCCGCCGCTCTATGCCGCTGAGATGACGCCGTTCGATCCGCTGGTCGGGGAATTCCGCGTACACTATGCCGGCTTTTTCGATCCGGGCTTCGGTCACGCTTCGTCGGGCGGCACCGGCAGCCGTGCGGTGCTGGAAGTCCGCAGCCATGAGGTGCCCTTCATCCTCGAACACGGCCAAATCGTCGGCCGCCTGATCTATGAGCACATGATGGAGCACCCGCAGGGGCTCTACGGCTCCGGTCTCGGATCGAATTACCAGGCCCAGGGCCTGAAGCTGTCCAAGCATTTTCGCGCGGAATAAGGCTGCTCGCGCCGTCCTTGACCATGTTTGGTCGGCGCGCGAGCCTTGACAGCGGCGATTGCTTGATGGAAATGTCCGCTCAGTCGCGGGTGTAGCTCAATGGTAGAGCAGCAGCTTCCCAAGCTGAATACGAGGGTTCGATTCCCTTCACCCGCTCCATCGCTTCCATCTCACTTGTCCGCCTTGACCACCGGCACATGCGGTGTCTTGTTCCAGACGAAGGGTTTGCTGCGCAGTTCGAACACGGCTTTCCAGGCCGCCGCCGACATGATCAGCCAGTACAATGGAACGAAGACCCATCGCCAGCCAACAGCCTTGCGTTCCTCTTTGTTCATGCGGTTGCGCCCGAGCGCGATGAAGACGGCATAGCTTCCGAAGATGTTGACGATGTCGGTGACGAACAGCCAGAAGGCCAGTGCACCTTCGCCGTGGGCGTTTTCGTGCAGCATCATCCAGGTCAGATAACCGAGGAAGGCGACGATGACCGGATGGCCGAGCGAGGACAAAAGCAGGCCGGCGATCAGGATCTGAAAGACGGTGAAGCCGGCCCAGCCCATTTCGCGGGCCAGTTTTGCGGGGTCGCGCATCAGTACCAGCCAGGTCTGCAGCCATCCCTTGAACCAGCGTGTGCGCTGGCCGAGCCACACGCTAAGCGTCACGGGCGCATCTTCGAACGTCGGCCTTGTTATGACACGGGCGCGATAGCCAAGACGATGCAGCCGCATGCCGAGGTCCGCGTCCTCCGTCATGTTGTAGGGGTCCCAGCCACCGATCATTCTCAGCGGTGCCGTTCGGAAATGATTGGATGTGCCCCCCAGCGGAAGGGGTAGGTCCGAGAGAGACAGCATGGGCAACAGACCGCGAAACAGACCGGCATATTCGAGCGCGAACAGCGCGCTGAGCCAGGATTGCCGCGCATTGGTGATGATCAGCGGTGCCTGCAGGCAGATGACATGGGGCGGTGCCGTCAGGAACGCGGCATGGGCTTCGCGCAACTGGCCGGGATCGGGACGATCCTCCGCATCATAGACCGCGACCAGCGCGCCGCGGCACCCGGGCAACGCATAGGCCAGCGCTTTCGGCTTGGTTCGCGGAAGGCGCACGGGTACGCGGACAATTTCGTATTCGGGGGCCAGCCGCATCGCTTCCAGCACAGCAATGGTTTCCGCGTCATCCTCCTTGCAGACGAGCTTGATATCGAGGCGCGATCGCGGCCAGTCGAGCCTGTCGAGCGCCTGGACCAGTTGCGCGGCAACGCCCTTTTCCCTGTAAAGGGCAACCAGCACCGAATAGACGGGCAAGGCTGAATAGACGGGCAGGGCTGACGCGGTTTTGCCGGGCGGGATTTCGTGCTTTGCGCCGTGCTTTTCCTGGCGGAACGCGCAGACCAGCGCATGCAGCCGGACGAGGAAATTGGCCAGATAGAACATCGTCAGGACGATGTGCACCAGAAGCATGCTGATCAGCGGCAGAGTGACGGCCGAAACGACAAGGCCGCAGAAAAGCACGCCGGTGTAGAAACCCTGCCTGCCCCAGAAGGTGATGCGTGCGCTATGCAGTGGCGTCGTCTCGAACAGGGCGCCGACGGTGTCCGACACGCGTCGAAGGCGCCCCGCCTGCCACGCAGCGCGGCGCACCTCGGAGGCGGGGGAAACCACGATGCTGGCCTTGAGCGCAGGCACGCGCTGCAGCGTCTGCAGGGTTTGCGCCAACCGCTCGAGACGCGGCACGATCACGGTGATCGGCGGCCGCGAGGGATGGTGCAGGCGCAGCGTTTCGGGGCGGATGATCTGGCTGTCCAGTCCGGCGATGTCGAGAATGCGGGACGCATCGAGTTCCCTCATGAAGGCGACGCCGAGCATCTCGGCCAGGGCCTCGAAATACAGGTTCTCGTCAATTTCACCGGACGCCAGCAGTTCGTCTTCGACAGAGGTGCCATGGGCCTGCGCCGACAGCATCATCCGGGCGATCAGCGGCTTGCCTATGCCCATTCGCAGCAGGTCGCGGCCCTGGCGCAACAGGTCCGGGCCCAGCGCCAGTGAAAGGGGCTCTGCCGGTGGCGTGGCGATCACGGCCTCCGGTTGTGCATTTTCTGTAGCTATCCCGGAAATGTCCGGATAGTCTCCGAAGCGCATCCATGAACCCATTGCCTCGCAGCAATGCCCCGTACCTGTCCCCGCGATCGATCATAATGAGACGTGCAGTGTATTCATCCCTAAAATTTTATGGGTTATTCGCGTTAAACGTGTTTTTGGTTGTATTTTCCGGTGGCGCGGGCCATGCGGAAGATGGTGCCCTGCATGACATGCCAACCCTGTTCGATAGCCGTGAACGCATTGCAAAGCCGGACCTGAGCGGGCTTGTCCGGCTGCGCTTCCTGACGACCGTCGATTTTCCGCCTTTCAACTTTATCGATCAATCCGGAAAACTCGCCGGCTATCATGTCGATCTCGTCCGGGAAATCTGTCGTCTTCTCGATATCGAGAAAAAATGCGAGATCCAGGCGGTGACTTTCGGCGAATTGCAGTCTGCACTGGAGGAGGGACAGGGCGAGGCCGTGGTTGCCGGCATCGCGATCAGTCCGGAATTGCGGCAGCGCTTTGCCTTTTCCCGCGTCTTCATGAAACTGCCGGCCCGGTTCGCCGCAAACAGGCTCGAGCCAGCCAGCGCCGCGACGGTCGCGGCTCTTTCCGGAAAACCGGTGGGCGTCGTCGCCGGAACGACGCATGAGGCGATGCTGAAGGCCTTTTTCCCGAAGTTGGAAGCAAAAACCTTTTCAACGCGGGGCGAAATGCTGGCAGCCTTGCAGACGGGCAGCATTGCTGCGGTCTTCTCCGACGGGATGCAGTTGTCCTTCTGGGTGTCGGGGGTGGATGCAGCCGGTTGCTGCGCACTTCTCGACGGCGCCTATTTCTCGCAACGATTTCTCGGCGAGGGGCTGGCGATCATGAACCGCAAGGCGGATCCCGTTTTGACGCAGGCGATCGACCACGCGCTCCTCGCCCTGTCGCGTAACGGCCGTCTCAACGAAATCTACCTGCGTTATTTTCCAAACGGGATTTTCTGACGCTGTCGGCTTATCGGCGGAAACGCGCCATGGCCCCGCGCTCGATCGCGGCGCATGTCAGCTTGTCGAGGCCGAGGCGGTCGCGCAACATCTGAAGCAGGCGGATTTCTTCGCTGCGAATGGCAAGATCGGCAGCGGCAAGTTCGACGGCCAGGGCGTAGGCCGTATCATATAGTCTGGGGGGCAGGGCCTCGCGGATGATTTCCAGGACGATGTCGAGACCCTCCGGGCCGGAAAGCTGTGCTGCGCAATCGCGCGCGACATCCATCAGCCGTTCGTCGTCGAAATCCTCGAACACCGGGAGAAACCGGCTGAGCGCGCCGATCCGATCGAGTTCCTCTTCGCTCATGGCCCTGTCGACGGCTGACATCATGACCATGACATAGACGAGAGCTTCATGGTGGCTGAGGGTATCGAGCATGCGCGGTTCCGGGCCTGTGTGCTTTTGCGATGATGGAGGTACGGTCTTGTGGCCGCGCTTGCAAGTGCACGACATCATTTTCTGGCTGGCGCAGGCCCTCTGAGCCGTGAGGCGAACCGGGTTTCCGGCAGTCAAAAAAAGGCCCGGTGCAGCCGATGCACCGGGCCTTTGATGTAATCATCGCGACAAGGCGTCGATCCGGTCAGGCTGCGACGCCCTGAATGGCCGATACCTGCCACTCGCCGCCGCGCTTGCGCAGGAATGTCCAGAGCTCGACGGTTTCGGAGGGCTGATCCGGATCGCCTTCGACGACACGGCCGGTGGCGCGCTCGCGCACGACGTCGATGCTTTCGTAGCGCATGGCAACGGTCGCGTAGTCGGAATCGGCTTCCCGCCAGGCTTCGGCAACATCGCCCTGCACGAGCTGCACGCCGCTGACCTCGTTCTTCAGGCCGCGCGTGGCGTTGTCGCTCAGTTCCTCGGCAAGATAGGACATGGCTTCCGGCGTCGTCAGCTTGCGCAGCGTCGCATAGTCCTCGGCGGCATAGGCAGCCTGGACCTGCTTCAGGATTGTCTCGAACCTATCGAGATCGCCGGCCCCCACACCGATTTCATCGGTCGCTGCACTTGCCTCTCGAACGGGTTCTGGGCGGTTGCCACCGCCAATCCGCGGAATGCTGAAGCCGGGGCCACTCGCCTCGCGGTTGGCCTGCGAGCCGAATCCTTGGCCAAAACCGCCAAGCGGCGAGGTCGAACCGCCGGCAGGGCCGGACGCTGCGCGCGGCGCATAGCCGGCGGAAGCCGTTTGCCGGCCGCGACCGAAAAAGCGCATGGCGAGCATGACGGCGCCGGCGATCAACGCCATCTGCAACAACAGGCCGAGGAAGCCGATACCGCCACCGAGACCGGTGCCCATCATCATGCCGATCAGTCCGCCAAGCGCCAGACCACCCAGCATGGAGCCGGCAAAGCCGCCGAACAGGCCACGACCCTGCGCACCGGGCCGTGCGGCCTGGCCGAGACCCTGCTGACCGGTCGCCTGGTTTGTACCGGGCTGCGTCATCGTCCGGTCGATCGGCGTTGCCGTGTTGGGCGCCGTGCGCGTGATTGCTGGCGTCTGGAAGGTGCGTGTGCCGCGGCTGCCGAAGCCGCCACCGGAACGGCGCGCCTCGGCCACATCAACCACGGTGAGCATCACCGTCAAACCTACCGCCGCAAGGGCAAGAAACCGTCCAAAACGCTGCATTGAAATCTGTCCTCTTTAATCTTCTCCCCGGGCTCTTTCGGGCCCGCAGGCCCGGATATAGAGATTGCGGTCGGGAGATTTAAGGGCAAGGGCGTGTCCGGCCGGGATTTAACCGTGAATCGGAGCGCTTGAGTGGCCGGGATACCTCGCTTGAATGGCCTCGCTCCCGGCGGGGGCTTCAGTTCGTCAGGTCGTAAGGCACGCGGTAGCCATTGGCCTCCAGCCATTCGATCGCCAGCTTCGGCTCGTCGGTCTGGATGATGGTGGCGCCGCGGTCGGCCCAGAAGCCGTAGACCTCATCGGGCCGATGCCCGAAGACAGCCAGTTCGTCGCCGCGCCCGCCCGCCAGCATGGCGCCGGGCTTGTTGACGATCGGATAGGTGTTGACCCAGAGATGCCAGTTGCCGGCAATTGCCGCTGCCCGCGCCTTGGCGCTGAAAAGCGGGCCGCCGCGATCCGTCAGCGGGGCGCCGGTCTGGTGCCAGGTGACGAGTTCGGCCGCAAAGGCCGAGAACGCCCGCGTCGCCTGTGCCATGAAGCGAGCATCGTGCACGGCGTCGTCGGCAAGGATCGGCATGAACGGTACATCCGCGCCAACGCTGGCAAGCACCGCCCGTGTGTCATCAATCCGCCGGGCATTCCAGACATTCTCCTTGATCAGGATGCCGTCCGCCATGCCGAGCCCGCGCGCTTCCGCGGCAATGTCCGCAAGGGCGTCTGCGCCCAGCTTGTTGTCGATATTGACGAGGATGCGGCCTCGCGCCGTGGCCAGCGCCTGTTTCAGCGTCGGGATCGGCTCGTCGGTGATTATGCCGGCGCCCTCGACAACGAGCCGACAGGCCTGCAACTCGGCCAGCAGGCGCTTGTCCACCTCGCCCTTGCAGGTGGTGGTCCGGTCGAGCCAGCTGTCGTGCATGACGATCAATTGGCCGTCTGCCGTCTTGCGGATGTCCATCTCGACGATTTCAGCACCAAGATCGATGGCGTAACGGATCGAGGCAAGCGAGTTCTCCGCCATGCGGATGCGACCGTTTTCCTTCCAGCCCGCCCGGTGGGCCACCACCATGATGTGGTTGCGCCATTGGTTGGCATCGTGCAGCCGGCCGAGAATCTGGCTGGTCCGCGTCGTCTCGGCAGCGATGCCGTTGACGGTAACGGCGGCAAGAACAAGTGCCGCAAAAATCGGGGCTGCAAAGCGCATGACCGTGCTCCATGTTCACGATCACTGTCCGTGATCGATCCGATGGCGATAGACCGCGGTGGTGACAGGGCCATGAAGCGGGGATGACAGGACGATGAATCCTGTCGCGAGGTCGGGGGCGCAAGTTTGACAGTTTCGCCGTCTCCAACAAAGCAGAAGACCTTCCCGGCAGGGGGGAAGGTTTTTGATATTGGGCGGTAAACCTATCTTCGCGGATCAACCGTTTGGTCAGCCGATGAAGGTCTCGAACAGAAGCTTGAGGTTCAGCACGACGATGATCGAGGCGACGATCCAGGCGAGCACCGCCACAGAGGTCGGAATGACGAAGACACCCATCTTGCGCCTGTCGGAGACGAAGCGGACCAGTGGAATGACCGCGAAGGGCAATTGCATGGACAGGATGACCTGGCTGAAGACCAGCAGTTGTGCCGTACCCTTTTCACCATAAAGCGCCGTCACGACGATAACCGGAATGATGGCGAGCGCGCGCGTCAGCAGGCGGCGTGCCCAGTTCGGGATGCGCAGCCGCAGGAAACCTTCCATGACGATCTGACCGGCGAGGGTTGCTGTGACGGTCGAGTTGAGGCCGGAGGCGAGAAGGGCCACGGCAAACAGCGTCGAGGCGATGCCCAGGCCGAGCAGCGGCGACAGCAATTCGTAGGCTTGGCCGATTTCGGCGACGTCGGTGCGGCCGCTCGCGTGAAAGACCGAGGCGGCGACGATCAGGATCGCGGCATTGATGAACAGGGCGAGCATCAGCGCGATCGTGCTGTCCAGCGTTGCCCATTTGATCGCATCGCGCTTGCCCTCGTCCGTCCGCTTGAAGGCTCGGGTCTGGACGATCGAAGAATGCAGGTAGAGATTGTGCGGCATGACGGTGGCGCCAATGATGCCGATGGCGATGTAGAGCATGGCCGGGTTGGTGACGACCTCTGTCGATGGCAGGAAGCCGCCGAGCACGTCGGCGACCGGAGGGGCCGCCGCGACGATCTGGACAATGAAGCAGAAGGCGATGACGATCAGAAGCGCGATGATGAACGCTTCCAGATAACGGAAGCCCTTGTTCATCAGCATCAGGACAAGGAAGGCATCGAGTGCTGTGAGAAGTGCGCCGCCGATGAGCGGTATGCCGAAGAGAAGCTGCAGCGCAATCGCAGTTCCGATCACTTCGGCAAGATCGCAGGCGATGATGGCGGCCTCGCAGGCAAGCCAGAGGAGGAAGTTCACCGGCTGCGAATAGGTGTCGCGGCAGGACTGCGCGAGATCCCGGCCGGTGGCGATGCCGAGGCGGGCGGCAAGGGCCTGCAGCAGGATTGCCATCAGGTTGGACAAAAGGATGACGGACAGCAGCGTGTAACCGAACTGCGAGCCACCTGCGAGGTCGGTCGCCCAGTTGCCGGGGTCCATGTAGCCGACCGAAACCATGTAGCCCGGCCCCATGAAGGCCAGCAGCCGGCGCAGCCATATCCCGTCCTGCGGAACTGCGATGGTCGAGTTGACCTCGGGCAGCGAGGGCATTGCGTCCTCGTCGGGACGGGAAAATTTCCACATGGCTCGAGGCACGGCTGAAACTTTGGTATCGGTCATGAAAGGGCATGCTCCGCGGGAGAACGGATTGGATTTGCCGGAAAACTACGCCAGGGTATAACATTATGCAATATGCTATATTTTATTGTTGCTGCTTTTTCTTGCCTGATTTCGGACTGGTTTCTGCGCGGAAAAATGATAAAGGCTGTGAAAAATCACAGCCCATGCTATGAATCCTCATCCACTGCCTTCGTTCAAAAAAGGGATACAGTTCATTGGCGCGCCGTGCCGTACCCCGCAAAGATCCGCTGCCCGATGCGGACACACATTCCGAGGGCTTCCGGCAGACGCGCGAGGCGCGCCGCGGCGCGCTGATCGAGGACTATGTCGAACTGATTGCGGATCTGATCGAGGATGGCAATGAAGCGCGCCAGGTCGACATTGCCGCCCGCCTCGGCGTGGCACAGCCGACGGTTGCCAAAATGCTGGCGCGGCTTGCAACTGATGGGCTTGTCTCGCGCAAACCCTATCGCGGCGTCTTCCTGACGGATGCGGGACAGGCCGTGGCGCTCGAAAGCCGGGCCCGGCACCAGACGGTCGAGGCTTTTCTGCGCTGCCTCGGCGTCAGCCCCGAAACCGCACGCATCGATGCCGAGGGCATCGAGCATCATGTCAGCGCCGAAACGCTCGACGCTTTCCGGAAATTCATCGCCGGACCCCGGTAGAAGATCGTCAGCGCGACCGCAGCCTGTGGGAAAAACGCTCGCCGGCGATGATGATCATGCCGGCCGAGATGATGAGCGCTGCGCCGGCAAAGACCTGCGCACCCGGGATATCGCCCCAGATTGCGAAACCGAGCATGAAGGCCCAGACCAGCGAGGAATATTCGAACGGCGCCAGAACCGAAACCGGTGCGCGCCGCATGCCTTCGAACAGGGCGTATTGGGCAATGCCCGCGACAATCCCGGTTCCGGCCATCAGGCCCAGATCGGCAAGCCCCGGCGGCACCCAGTAGAGCGCCATCGGCACGCAGGTGAACAGGATGAAGAAGCCGCTGGACAGCGTCATCTGCACCAGCGTCGTTTCCTGCAGGGCCGTCTTGCGCAGCAGCACCGTTCCGATCGCCCAGAACACGGCCGCCTGCAGGGCGAGCAACACCGGCGTGTTGACCGTCATGCCGGCGCTCAAGGGGTCGCACGCCACCATGACGCCCGTGAAACCCACCAGAACCGCGACCCAGCGCAAGGGCGGGACCTGCTCCTTCAGGATCGGTACGGCAAGAATGGTGATCAGGATCGGCGAAGCGTAATAAAGCGTCGTCAGCTCTGCGAGCCCCAGATCGCGCGCTGCGGTATAGTAGGAAAGCCAGGCGGCAAGCAGCAGCAGGTTGCGGATGAACATCGGCTTCAGTACGGGCGAGATGATGGCCTTGCGAAGGATGGCACCTCGACCGACGACAAGGCACAGCGCAAAGATCGTGACGCTGCGCACGAACAGGATCTGAAACACCGGCAGGCCGACGACCAGCCATTTGACAGCGGCATCCTGAAGCGAAAACAGGAAATACGAAAAGATCGTCAGCAGGATGCCGGACAGGACGGAGGGGTTCACGGGAAGGCTCCAGGGCGTGCTGTCCGATGATGCGGGCAGGCCATTCTGATAGCCCGGCGCGGCCGTGCGCGAAAGGGCACCCCGGGGGAAGCGATGTGGCGAAAAATGGGGGCCGTCGTCATGCCATCCCCGCCGCCTTGCCTGCCCTTGGTTACAGTCCAAGCACCGAGAGCATGATGAAGGTGGCAAACAGCACGAAATGCGTCATGCCCTCGATGGCATTGGTCTCGCCGTCGTTGAGATTGATCGCGGCGACGATCAGCGTGATGGCCACCATGACCGTCTGGACCGGCGTCATCGCCATGACAAAGGGCTGGCCGGTGTAGAGCGCGATCCCCTCCATCACCGGCACGGTGAGGATCACCGTCGATAGCGACGCTCCGAGCGCAATGTTGACCACAGCTTGCATGCGATTGGCCAGCGCCGCCCTCAGCGCCGTCAGGATCTCCGGAGACGCGGAAATGGCGGCAACCACGATCGCGGCCAGCACCGGTGGCGCGCCTGTCCCCTTGAGCCCGGCGGTCAGAAGCACCGACATGACCTCCGCCAGCGCGCCAATGATGACGACACCGATCAAAAGGATGAGGATCGAACCGAGGATGGGCTCGTCCGGCGCCGGTGCCTCGTCCTTTGTCGGCTTTGCCTTCGGATAGCTGTAGCTGAAGAAATAGCTGTGGGCGCCGACCTGCATGCGCAGGAAAACCGTATAGAGCGTCACCATCGCGACGATGGTGAAAGCGGAATAGAAATGCCATTTGGCCTGCGGAATAAATTCCGGCACGACCATGGAAATGCCCATGGCGGTCAGGATCATCACGCTGTAGGTGCGGCTTGAATCGTCATTATAGGACTGCTCGCCATGCTTGATGCCGCCGAGCAAGGCCGCAAGACCGAGAATGCCGTTGATATCCAGCATCACCGCCGAATAGATCGTGTCGCGAACCAGCGTCGGCGAGGCTTCCTTGCTCATCAGGATGGCGAGGATGATGACCTCGACAAGCACTGCCGACGAGGTGAGGATCATCGTGCCATAAGGATCTCCGACCTTTGCCGCCAGCATTTCGGCATGATGGGCAACGCGCATCGAGGCCAGCACGATTGCGCCCACCAGAAGTGCAGCACCGCCGAGCGCCATGGCCTGCCCGCCCGCAAGCAGGCTGTGCTCGGCGAGATAGCCGAGAACACCTGCCATAAGCGCAACCAGCAGCAGGATTTCGGATTTGAGGATGGAATACAAAACTGTGCCCGCCGCTGACCTGTCCCTGTCCGAACAAGAATAGGCCTCCAGGGCGGCATTTCAATATTGTATCCTTCCTGACGGATCTTCCCCTGAATGTGAGGATTATTTTCCTCTCCGCCTTTACTCACGCCCGGCATTTCGGTAATCTCGGCACCGAGAGAAGAGGCGCCTGTCTTGCGCCTTGTCCGCCCGCAGGATGGCAACGATGTTTTCACATGACAGCATTTGGGGAGCCATTGATGCGCTCGCCGAGCGTCATCAATTGTCTCCGTCCGGCCTTGCCCGCAGGGCCGGCCTCGACCCGACCTCGTTCAACAAGTCGAAGCGGCACTCCGTGGACGGGCGCGAGCGCTGGCCATCGACGGAATCCATCGCCAAGGTGCTGGATGCCACCGGCTCGACGATCATCCAGTTCATGGATTTCCTGCGCCCCGACAGCCGCGACGGGCATTTCCCGGACGGCGCCTTTCCGCCGCAGGCCGGCTCCATACCGCTGCTCGGCTTTGCGCAAGCTGGTGCCGGCGGCTTTTTCGACGATGGCGGTTTTCCGGCCGGCCAGGGCTGGGATGTGGTCGATTTTCCGGCCGCCCCCGGCACCAAGGCCGGCGTCTATGCACTGGAAATCCAGGGCGACAGCATGCTGCCGCTCTACCGCGACGGCGATGTGCTGATCGTCGAGCCCGGCGCGCAGATCCGCCGCGGCGATCGCGTCGTCGTCAAGACCAAGGAGGGCGAGGTCATGGCAAAGATACTGGTGCGCCAGACCGTGCGCAGCATCGAGCTTCTTTCGCTCAATCCCGACCATGCCAACCGGACCTTCGATGTCAGCGATGTCGAATGGATCGCCCGGATCATCTGGGCCAGCCAGTAAACGAGACGCGCATGAGCGACCCGTCAGCCATAGGATATGTTTCCTGATGAAGCGGCAGTTCCTGACGCTTGCCGGCGGCTGCGCCGCTATTGCGCTCACCATCGCGCTTCTGTCCGCCGGTTCCGCGATGATCAAGGGGCGTGACAGCGCGGTGAGCTCGGATTTCGTGCTGGAAACGCCTGATATCAGCGATCTCGGCGGCGCGGCAGAAACGGATGCCAGCCCAGATGCCAGCCTGGACGCGAACCAGGACGCTACCATCGACGCTGTCGAGGCGGTGGAGCCTGCGGTGCGCAGCATCGCGCCGCAGGAGTTCGGCCTGCCGGATGAGGTGACATCCGCGCCGCTGGAGCGGATCGAGCCGCGCACGCCTCTGTCCGAACCCATCGTCAAGGTGGTCAAGCCCGTCACCACCGTTCTGCGCCACCCCATTGCCGTCTCGGCGGGCTTGATCCGTTTTGGCGACAGCCTGCTGCAACTGCAGGGACTGGAGCCGCAGGATGCCGCACGCGTCTGCGACAACGGCGGAAAGCCGTGGCCCTGCGGCATGGTTGCGCGAACAGCCTTCCGCAATTTCCTGCGGGCGCGGGCGCTGGTCTGCAGCGTGCCGGAGGGCGGCTGGACGGGGACGGTGATCAGCACCTGCACCGTCGGCGGAAGTGACCCGGCCGCCTGGCTTGCGGAGAACGGCTGGGCGGCGGTGCCGGCCGGATCGCCGCTCGCGGAAAAGGCTGCGGCTGCGGCAAAGGCCGGCCTTGGATTTTCCGGACCCGCCCCGCGTGATGCGATCCCGGCTATTGCCGAGGAAGGTTTGGGCACATCCGCCGAAAGTGCTTTGCCGGACCTGTGAGCAGGAAAGCGCCAGCCATGTCGCGAAACGAAGCGCACCGGGCTTGAAAGCAGGGCAGGATCAGCCCTTCGGAAGGGGAGGCCAACCTTGCAGAATCGCGCCTTGCAGAATCGCGCCGCATTGGGGATCGCTTATCTTTGCCTCGGCATCCTGATCTTTTCGCTGCAGGACGCCATCATCAAGGCGGTGTCCGGCAGCTATCCGCTGACCCAGGTGGTGGCGACGCGCGGGGTGGTGGCGATCCCGCTTCTCCTCGCTTTCGTGCATGTGGAATCCGGCCTCGGCTCGATTTTCGCGCGGAATGTCTGGCCGCTTGCCGGGCGCGCGCTTTTGTTGCTGGTCGCCTATACCAGCTATTACATGGCCTTTCCGGCGCTGCCGCTGGCCGATGCCGTTGCGCTGTATTTCACCGTGCCGCTGTTCATGCTGGCGCTTGCCGCACCGTTGCTCGGCGAGGCGATAGGCTGGCGACGGATCACGGCGGTCTGCGTCGGCTTCATTGGCGTCATGGTCATGCTGCGGCCGGGCACCGGCCTGTTCGAACCGGCAGCTTTGCTCTCGCTGTTTTCGGCGGCAACCTATGCGCTCGCCATGTTGATGGCGCGCAGGATGGGCAATGACGTCTCCGCCTCCGTCATGTCCTTCTACCAGAACGGCGTCTATCTCATCGGTGCGCTGGTCATCGCCGGATTCTTCCATGCCACCGGCATCCATGAGGCGAGCCACAAGTCGATCGAATTCCTGATCCGCCCCTGGGTTTGGCCCAACATGCACGATTTCTTGCTGATCGCTTCCTGCGGCATCATCGCCGCCGTCGCCATGACGCTCCTCACCAACGCCTACCGCATCGCCAAAGCCAGCGTCGTCGCCTCCTTCGAATATACCGGCATGCTCTGGGCCCCGCTCTGGGGGTTTTTGTTCTTTGGCGAGGTGCCATATCTGACGACGATCGCCGGGGCTGGGCTGATCATCGCATCGGGTTTGTTTGCGCTGTCGTCGCCGGCGGCGAGGGAGGACAAGCTGGGGGAGGGGGAGAGGTAGGGTGCTTCAGGCGAATTTGTGGAGGCGGTAGGGCCTGTCGGCATGTCGTAGTTTTAGTTGACCTTCAAGGCCAATTGTTTGAAGGTGGCTTACCCCCACCCTCCGTCATGCCTGTGCCTGTCACAGGCAGCCAGCCACCGCGCGCCCGCGGCGATAAAAGGACGACTCGAGCCAGCGGCCAATGTTATCGCCACAGCTATTTAATTGCCACGTCGATTGACTTTACGACATTCTCGACGAATGCGAGTGTATTCTCGACGTCTTCTGTCTCAATTGGCCAGCGTGTATTTGGATAGGTGGGGTCCAGATCGGCTTCGTGAGCAATCTTATTTCTGCGATCAACAATTAGGCTAATCCGATCTTTTACATCTTTTGCCGTTTCTTGACGTGATTTTCCTACCTCTTCCCATATTTTTACTTCTGACACCAACCTAATGGCGTCCGAGATTTTATCTGGTTGCTGAAAAGTTAGATAGCTGTGTTGTTCTCTGATGTCATTTTCTACATTAATCCTTGCCGATGGTAGCGTTGTCGCTCCAATGATCGATTTCATGCTTAAGCGAAAGCGTTCATAACCAGGCGTGACTGGCCGAACTCCATCGAAAATATCGATCATATAGCTACGAACTACCTCGTGAATGTAATAATCTATAGCACTTACGATCATCACATGACCTGCTCTCAGAGGCTGCCTCAAAAAGAGTTGAGTGATTTCAGCAAGTTGTGATTCCTTCGGATTTGCAAAGATTCGTTGGAGGTCACTATGGCTTGGACTGAAACCACCCG